>ENA-ORXM01002910-ORXM01002910.1-marine-metagenome-genome-assembly--contig:-NODE-2910-length-18429-cov-4.207770_pt1 | contig 18429 bp, 14 predicted proteins | sample MGYA00237867_ERZ511480 | MGnify/ENA primary metagenome ERZ511480 (study PRJEB26309, sample SAMN06266103) | marine metagenome | isolation source: Algal blade | place: United Kingdom:Sidmouth, United...
TTTATTGAGGTATAATTTATTCTCCACTAGATTTCCGGTAAGGTAAATATCCGCTAAGCCATCATTATTGACATCTCCTATTGCAACACCGCCACCGTTAAGAAAATTTTTGAAAGTGTAAGGATTGTACTCCTCCGTAAAAGTAAGTTGATTATTAAATTTGACCCCAGTCTGAGAAGTGGAGAGGTTGACAAATAAACTATTGTCGGTAGCAGTAGTCAAAGATTCTTCCTTACAGGAAAAAGCAAAAAGTAGTAATAAAGGAAGGAAGTATTTTAGCGACAAGAATTCAAATTTTGAGTGCTCAAATATAAGAAAACTCAAACTAGATTAGGCATATAAAAAAGGCCAAGCCCGAGGACTTGACCTTTTTTTTAGATGAAAAAACTACAATTTCTTAATAGCCATCATTTTGTTTCAAATTACTGTTAAGTGCAATTTGATCGGCCGGTATAGGCATCACTTTCTTGAAAGCTTCAGAAGCTGGTTTCTCCCACCATGCGTCGTTCCATCTGTCGAATCTGATCAAGTCAGGTCTTCTCTTGACTTCAAAGCAAAGTTCTCTTCCTCTTTCTGCCAAAAAGTTGTCAGCATCCAAAGAAGCAAAATCAGAAACACCAGCTCTAGCTCTCACCATATTGACAAGATCTAATGCTTCTGTAGAACCTGGATTCATTCTCCACATACATTCAGCTTTGTTTAAAAGAACTTCTGTATATCTATAAAGTTGGAAGTCATTGCTCATTGTATTTACAGTACCAACTTCATACTCCCATTTTGCAATTCTAGTACCACCATCTCTAAAGGCATTTGGTTCTAGTTCGTTGATCTCAGCATCAAATACTACCGCTCTTTCGTTACCTTCAAAAGCGTGATCAGGATACCAAGCATCTGCTTCATCAGTAAGTAGATTTCCATTGATATCATATTGAGGTCCTTCTAGGGCAATTCCATAGCCTCTTCCTCCACCAGTCTTTCTGATGTCATCATCTTCAAAAGCATTGTAGAAATCTGCAAGGATACAATACCCATTCCAAGGCTGATCTACAAGTTTGAAAGTCTTTTGAGACTCATAATGTAAAGTCATTTGTACAAGGTTAAATCCACCCGCGTTTACATTATCGTAAGGGATCGCCCAAATCGTTTCTGTAGATTCATCATTCATCACAGCAAAGTTTGAAAAGAAATCTCCTTCCATTGCAAAAGCGGTTGAATTGATGATCTCATCACAAGCTGCAATACATTCTTCCCATTGTGCAGTACCTGTATAGACTTCTGCATTTAAATATAAACTCATGAGCATAGCTTGACCTGCGTAATAATTGACTCTACCGTAAGTAGAACGTGAATTTTCTTGAGGAAGTGCCGGAACATTAACAGTTAATTCATTCAATACCCAGTCATACAGTTCTTGTCTGGTAACTGAAGATGGCTTAAAACCATCTGGTACATCGAAAGTATCCACGATAGGCGCTTGACCAAAAACATCTAAAACGATTAAATGGTAATAAGCTCTTAATACCTTAAGCTCAGAGATGAAAGCTGCTGCATCCTCACCACCAGCACTTTCAAAAGTAGCGATCAATCTATTGCAGGTATTGATTCCACCGTAGCAGAAATTCCATACATTATTGACAACTCCTTCATTAGCGACAAACTCATGCCTGTGCGTTCTCAACCACTGCCCTCCATCTAGCCAATCTGGTCCTTTGTGCGTGATTGCTGTTTCATCTGAAGAAACAGCATCTAGTGAAAATATATTTCCATGGTTCATAAAACCATACAAATTTGTATAGGCAGAACCTAAGGCAGAAATGAATGCCGCTTCATTGGCGAAGTATTCATCCTCAGGTATTACATCCTCGAAGCCTGGCTCAAGATCAGAACATGAGACCATGCCTAATACTAAAAAGATGATTAATAATTTATTAAAATATTTCATTTTACTTTTTTGAATTTATTAAAATGTAAGATTCACACCCAAACTAACTGTTCTAGTAGTGAAGTATGTATTTCTTCTATCAATCCCTGGTGCTAATGGATCAAGATCTGGTTCAAATCCATATATATCACTGTTAACTCTTGCTCCATTATCAACAGAACCAGGGTCACCCAATCTTACCTCAGGATCCACTCCTGTGTAGTTAGTGAAAACCAATAGGTTTTGCCCTGCAATGTAGATTCTACATGATTCTATTTTTCCACCGCTAGTGTCAAAAGTATAACCTAAAGAAGCGTTATCTAGTTTAACAAAAGACGCGTCTTCAACATGTGTATTATTATAAGATGCTGATTTGACATCTGGATTTGCTAATTCAGTATTTATCGAGTTAGCACCTTGCATATCAGGGAAGATCTCATAAAATGCTCTGTATGTATTAACCAACTGATGACCAAACGATCCTCTAAAGAATAAGTTCAAATCAAAATCACCTATCGTGAAGGCATTATTTAAAGACATTTCAAAATCGGGAAGTCCATTTCCTACTACGACCCAATCTGCTGCGTCTATTTCACCATCCCCGTTTTGATCTACAAAGATATAAGCTCCATCTTCATCTACTCCTTCAAACACTGGAGCAACGATCTGACCAATTTGTTCTCCTTCTGTTAGTAAGTTAAGTCCTAAAGCTGGTGGTTGAAGGTTCTGCCCTGGAGCTCCAAGGTTTGTTCTGAATTCAGATGGTGTATCTTCTAAATAATTATCCAATACCGTATTGTAGGTCGTGAAAATAAAACTTGGCTTGTAAGTAAAATTAGCATTGTTTATCAAGTCGTAATTGATGGCTAGTTCAATACCGTTTGTAGTAAATGAAGCGACATTTTTGAAAGTAGTAGTAGCTAAGTTTGGTGGGACAGGTACTGCAACCTCAAGAATGAGGTCTTCTGTTTTTCTATTAAATACATCCAAAGCACCTGAAATTCTACTTCCTTGTAGAGCAAAATCAATACCCACATTTAATTCCTTTTTTGTTTCCCATTTCAAATCAGGATTTGCATTTCGATTCGGTCCATAAGAAGGAACAAATTTATCATCAAAAAAGAACTGATCACCTGGGACAAAGACTGATTTGTATAAGTTGTTTTCACCAGGAAGATTTCCTGTCACACCATATCCAACCCTCAATTTAAGATTGTCAACATTTGTTAGGTTGGCAACTTTTGCAAGGTTTACACCAGCAGAAACTGCAGGAAAAATACCATATCTATTGTCCTCACCGAATCTATCTGAACCTTCACGTCTTACAGATGCTGAAACAAAATAAGTGTCATCAATATTAAAGTTAGCTCTACCAAATTGAGCTTGTAGCTTGTAGGAGTTACCAAATGAACCTATCGTTGCTTGACCCGTCAAATTGTCTGCAGCTTGTCCCAATTGATTGAATCCATTTCTATCTAATAAGAAACCTCCAGATTCAATAGCCACCCCATCGAAATTAAATTCTTGGTAGGAAGTTCCTGCCAATAAAGTGTAGGACAGAGTACCAGACTGTCCAACATATTGAAGTGTACCTTCATACAGATCATTTGTATCATTTAAAGCTACTTTTCTTGCTAATCCATTTCTTGCCTCACCATTTCTATAAAATAAGTCAGAAGGATAGTATTCTGAAACATCTATGTCTTTTCGCTGCTTGGCATAAGAACCAGTAATTTTCAATGCATCTGTAATATTGTAGGCTGCAGTAAAGTTTGCCAAAAGCTCCTTTCTTTCTTGGTCTAATTGCGCCAATTCAACCATCGCAACTGGATTGAAAAGATCAAAACCTCCAGGATCGTTATAAGTGCCGTCTGCATCAAATACAGCAGAAGTAGGATTCAAAATTGTAGCATATCTAAATGCTTCTGGAAGACCAATATCAGAACTTCTATCTGTGGCAATCAAATTCAGGCCAAAGTTTAATTTATCGTTTAATGCTTTTTGATTTAGTGACAAACTACCATTGATCTGATTGAAACCAGTGTTTATAACTACACCATCTTGTTGTCGGAAATTGAAAGAAGCTCTATAGGAAGTAGCTTCAGTTCCACCAGAAAGGGAAACGTTGTGTGATTGTGCATACCCTTGCTGTGAAATTTCATCATACCAATCTGTTGTTGCACCAGCATCATTTCCTCCAGCAGCTCTAAATTCTGCAGCAGTAGATATGTCTGGTGTCCTTGCAATTCCTTCTAAAGATCCATAGCCATTGTAAGATATGTTAGACCTTCCTTTCTTACCCTTTTTTGTTGTTACTACGATCACACCAGAAGAACCTCTTGTTCCATAAATTGCAGCAGCAGAACCATCTTTTAAAACATCAATGGTTTCGATGTCTCTAGGATCAATGTTTGAAAGAGATGCACCCGGTACACCATCTACAATAACCAAAGGCTCTGCTTGAGCCCCAATTGTTGACAATCCTCTTAGTCGAATTCCTAATTGACCATTAGGATCACCACTAGGTTGCGTAATGGTTAAACCGGCTACCTTACCCTGTAGCAGTTGTGCTGCAGATTGTACGTTACCGACGTTAAAATCCTCTTCACTAACGGAAGCGACCGCAGAGGTAATCTCTCTAGATTTTTGTGTGCCGTAGCCGACCACCACTACCTCATCTAAAAGTTTTCCTGAGCCCAGAGTTACATTGATCACGGATTGACTCCCTATTGTGATCTCTTTGTCTGTGTAACCAGTGTAAGATACTACCAATATATCAGTACCTTCTGGTACATTGATGGAATAAGAGCCATCAATGTCTGTAATTGTTCCTGTAGTTGTTCCTTTTACTAAGATGTTGGCTCCGATCAATGGCTCATCTGTATCTGCATCAGTGATAATACCACTAATAGATTTTTGAGCAAAACCAGAAACACCTAGAAAAACAAAACAGGATAGCATTAGCCATTTTGTCATAAGTTTTTTCATTTGCACTTGTTCGATTTAGTTAAAAAATAATTCGATTAAAATTTGAATAAATTGCGAGGATTATAACTGATCTAAAATACAATACATTTTCCGTTTTAACATAATCTTTTATTATATAATACCAATGAAATCACCGAAAACGTTTCCGAAACAAATATAAATTTCGTTTAATACTTTATAAGACAAATAATAGTTTGATTAGAATGTTTTTTTATCTCGGTAATTTCTGTTAATTTCCGAAAATGAAAAAATCAAAATGAGCAAAAGGGTAGGTTTAAAAGACATCGCTGAGGCTTTGAATATCTCGATCACGACTGTTTCAAGAGGTCTCAATAATAAATTTGATATATCAAAACAGACAAGAGAAGCCATTTTAAAGAAGGCGGAGGAATTAAATTATCGACCAAATGCTTATGCCGTTTCCCTCAGAAAAAATGAATATTTCACCATTGGTGTGATCATGCCTTCCGTGGATCATTATTTCTTCTCCACCTTGCTGAAAGGCATTATGAACAAGGCCTACCTATCAAATTACTTGGTCATCATCGGAGAGTCCACGCATGATCTACAAAAAGAAAGAGAAGTCATCGAGCAATTTGTAGCGCATTGCGTCACAGGAGTGATCATATCACCTTCTGATAAAATTTCTTATTCAAACAATCTGGAAATCTTGGTCCAAAAACGGATACCTTATATACTAGTGGATAGGCCGGTCAAAGAATCGCAAGCGCCTTGCGTCAAATATGATGATCCAAATGGTGCTTTCTTAGCAGTCGAACATCTTATTCGGCAAGGATATAAAAAGATAGCTTTCTTAAAAGGTTATGATTATTGTGTCATTTCCAATGCTAGGTTTCAAGGGTATAAAGATGCTTTAGCAAAGTACAATATCCCGTTCAACCCGAATTTAGTTAAAACCTGTCATCTTATTTATCTAGAAGATCAGGAAAATGAAGGTTTTCTTGCCATCAAGCAATTGATGCTCAGTGAGGATAAGCCAGATGCCATCTTTGCAGTCAATGATGAACTTGCAACTGGAGCATATAAACTAGCCGATCAATTAAATTTGGATATTCCAAATGATCTAGGTGTGGTCGGCTACAGTAATTCGCAAATTTCTAAACATCTAAGACCTTCTCTGACTACAGTAGAGCAGCCAGGCATTGAAATGGGAGAACTCGCTTTTGATTTTCTTCAGCAATCGATCATCGGTAACAAAACCAAATTAGAAAAAACTTTTGAAGCGCGCTTGATCATTCGAGATTCAAGTGTCAAGACCGATCAAAAAAATACATCAAGACAATCAGACAAACCATATTATGCAGGCACAATATAAATGTGGCATAGATCTAGGAGGAACCAAAATTGAAGGGATAGCCCTAGATCCACAGCAAGAAAACAAAATTTTATTCAGAGAAAGAATTCCAACCTTATCTGATAAGGGGTACTCAACCGTTTTGGATCAAATCAAAAGCATGGTCGAATTGCTAGAGCAAAACCTTGGAAATAAAGTAGTCAATCTAGGCTTGGGTACGCCAGGACGTTTAGATCCTGAAAGTCAACTCATAAAAAACAGCAATTCCGTTTGTCTCAATGACAAACCCATGCTAAAAGACTTACAAGAGCTGCTCAACATTCCTGTTAAAATTGAAAACGATGCCAATTGTTTTGCTGTGTCTGAAGCAGCACATCTCAGGTCGACAGTGGCTCCAAACGCAGAAATCATTTTTGGGATCATCATGGGCACTGGCGTTGGCGGCGGATTGGTTGTCAACGGAAAAGTGGTCACTGGTATGCACGGCATAGCAGGAGAATGGGGGCACAACTTTTTGGATGAATCAGGAGGCAAATGCTATTGTGGCAAGATCGGCTGCGTAGAGACCATACTTTCTGGTCCAGCTTTAGAGCGGTATTACATTTCCCTTACGGGAAATAAAACGCCCCTGAAAGAAATTGTAAAATCCGCTGAGGATAAAACAGATTCTGCTGCTATAAAAACCATTGACCGCCTGCACCTTTTTTTTGGGAAAGCCACTTCTCAAATGATCAATGTACTCGACCCTGCTTACGTAGTGATCGGCGGTGGAGTAGGGAATATAGATTCTCTGTATACCAAGGGTGCTTCTGAAGTAGAAAAGCTGGTCTTCAATGATTACATGAAAACTAAGTTTGTGAAACCTAAATTTGGGGATAGTAGTGGTGTGATTGGAGCAGCTTTGTTGTTTTAAGCGTTGTAAGGTGTCGGGTCACATAGTTTCTATAAAGTGCACAAAACCTCACAACGCTTAAATCAATAATTTATAATGTATGGCCTACGAGTAGTTGCTCCAAAGTAGTCCTTTGGACCGTAGGCATTAAACTTTTGTTCCATTACTCATTCCGATACATCCAGCTTGGCTGATGATTTTCAATTTTTTGTTGTTTCTTATTTTTTGTCGCTTTAGGTCCTTTTGGTCCTTTTGGCTCTGTAATAACTGTAGAGTTAATGAAGTCTAATAGATCGAAAGATTGTTTTTTCTGATTCATTTTAAAGGATTTTTAATGCTAAAAAATTTTGTTTCTATGGTTTAAATACGATTTTAAAGTCTAGGTATAGCTTCTTTTAATCATTGAGATGCTATTATAAGAATTTTTTTACTATTTAGCAAAATAGTATTGCTATTATTTGTAAATGTAACGCAATTATAAATTTTTGGTTCATTTTCAAGTAAAAATTCTATACTTCTTTACTAGTAGTAGTCTCTGCTTGCCTTAGCAAAAGCATTTTCTCAACCCAGTAAATACCCATATTAGCCTCATAGCTACTTTTCTCTAAACAATAATTCCTTGATTACCAATAAATTAGTTAAATTTAGAGAACACAATTTTTAATTAACCACTTAAATAGGTACTTATGAAATGGCTTTGGATCATTTTATTGCTTCTGGTGGGTTTCCTCTATTGGTATATTGCCAAGGAAAATTGTTGTGGACCAGTAGATTCGATTACGCAGCGTACGACTCCAGCAGTTGTAGCCCCGCAATCGATCGCTACAAAGAAAACTCCCCTCGTGAGTTTCTCTTGTTCCGACGATGCTCCAAAGTATTCCAATCGATGGGGCGCTTATCGAGATTCAATATCAAACAACCTCAAGGATAACCAATATCTAGAAATTACAGGTTTGGATTTTACTAATGAAAAAAATAGCTCTGGTGAATCTACCCTTGCTTTGGCTCGAGCCAAAAAAATTAGAGGAGCGTTTAAAAAACTTACAGACGACCGAATTGAAGTTGTCCATGAGAGAAAATCTGGCAACTGTGCTACTGGAAAAGATCATGAATTTATCGCCATCAAAACTTTGACCAGCGATGCAAAAGTTATCAAAGAAACAAAGGATAGATCTTTGATTTATTTCCCTACCAATTCTACAAACAAACTTAATGACCAAGAGGTAGAAACTTACTTGGACGATGTTGCAGAAAGGGTTAAACAAAGCGGAGAAAAAATTGCTTTGACAGGTCACACAGATGATGAAGGAGAACCCGCCTCTAATATGATCCTTGGTCAAAACAGGGCAAATGTGATAAAGAATTACCTTATTTCAAAAGGAGTTTCCGCTGCAAAAATTACAGCGATTTCGAAAGGAGAAGAGAGCCCCGTCGCTTCAAATTCAAACGAACGAGGAAAAGCTCAGAATAGACGAACGGAACTTCAAATCATTAAATAACTTCAACAACGATTAAAAATTATATTATGGATATTTTACAAAATTTTTGCAGTTGGTGGTGGGCATGGTGGATAATACCAGCAATACTCGGCTGGCTCCTAGGCACAGCAATGATGATGAAATGGAAGACAAGAACTGAAGAGCTAGAAACAGAAGTCAGTAACTTGAAAAAGAAAATTTCTGGCTTAGAAGAAGACCTCGAAGCTTGTCGCAAGCGGGGAGATGAACTAGAAGCGGATCTAAATAAGTGCAGAGCCAAATATAAGGACCTCGAAAGAAGGTTCAGTTCCCTACAAGGCAAGTACAATGACTTGGAGTCAGAAAATATCATTCTCAAAACAAAAGTTGATGATGGAAGTAATGACATTCAGAAGATTGCAAATGTCAAAAACGTTTCTCCTGTTGTTAAAACAGAGACACCCCCTCCGCCTCCTCCAAAACCTCCCGTTACGGAAGCAGCTGGCATAGTTGCAGGTACTGCGGGCACGGGAAAATGGGCAAAACTAAAGACTGACAACCTACAGATCATAGAAGGCATCGGCCCTAAAATGAACACCGTTTTAAACGAAAATGGCATCACTGATTGGTCCGTATTGGCTGGTTCTTCTTTGCAGGATCTGAAAGCGATACTAGCGAAGTATGGTGATAAATATAAGATCATCGATCCTTCAGATTGGGCAAAACAAGCATCCTTCGCCGCAGCTAAAGACTGGGAAGGTCTGATGAAACATCAATCGGATGATGGTTCTCCATCAAAAGCGAGAAAGTTGCTGGTCAAGTTGGGTATCATTAATGAAGAGGCTTAATAAAAGCCAATTTTAAAAGTGAAACGCCTTGCGAATTTATGTTTGCAAGGCGTTTTTTATTGTTTTATGAAACTACCTGGTCATTGTATAGATCTACATCAGGGGCTATCACGATCCTGACTCCGGCAAGCCTCCATCAGGACGTGACCGGGCTATCCGCTATACTGCGTACCGCTCCTATCCCTTATCCTGCTCCCTCCGATGCGCCGAGCTCTGGCTATCGCCGCCGCGAATATTTATGTATGGCGTTTTTTCTATGAGTAACACATAAGTTATATCTTTACAACACATGAAAGTATGTATTGCCGAAAAACCTTCTGTTGCTCGTGAAATTGCTATGATACTTGGCGCAAGCCAAAGAAGAGATGGTTATTTTGAAGGCAACGGCTATGCAGTCACTTGGACTTTTGGGCATTTTTGTTCGCTTTATAGCCCGGATGAATATCAAGCAAACTGGAAGAAATGGAACCTGAATTCTTTGCCCATGTTGCCTGAAAAATTTCAGACAAGATTGATGCAAGATAAGGGAGTCAAAAAACAGTTTGCTGCGATAAAAAAATTGTTTAAAAAGGCTTCCTTAGTCATTAACTGTGGGGATGCAGGTCAAGAAGGAGAGTTGATTCAACGGTGGGTGATCAATGAAGCAAAGTACAATGGACCCGTTCAACGACTTTGGATTTCTTCTTTAACAAAAGATGCCATTACCCAAGGATTTACCAATCTAAAACCAGCAAGTGATTTTGATAGTTTATATCATGCGGGTTTCGCTCGGGCAATAGGGGATTGGTTGTTGGGAATGAATGCCACTCGTTTATATACCTTGAAATATGGTGGGGGAAAGCTGGTGCTGTCAATAGGCCGGGTACAAACACCGACCTTGGCCATGCTTGTAAAACGGCACTTGGAAATAATCAATTTTGTTTCAAAACCATTTTGGGAGTTAGAGACGATATATCGTGACACAAATTTCAAGTATGAGAAAGGAAGGTTCGTAAAAATTGAGGAGGGACAATCTATTTTAAAACAAGTCCAGGGACATCCCTTTGTTATAATTAGCAACGTAAAGAAAAAAGGAAAAGAGTATGCCCCTCGTTTATTTGACCTTACGAGTCTCCAAGTGCATGCGAACAAAAAGTTTGGATTTTCAGCTGATGCGACCTTGAAATTGGTCCAAAAATTATATGAAAAGAAAGCAGTCACTTATCCAAGAGTAGATACGACCTATTTGCCTGATGACCTACATCCAAAAATTGGAAACATTCTCGGAGGCTTGAATGACTATGGTCCGCTGACTCAACCGTTGCTGGCCAAACCAATAAGAAAAAGTAAACGTGTTTTTGACAACAATAAAATTACAGATCACCATGCGATCATTCCTACAGGTATACAAATAAATTTATATGGAGATGAACACAGAATCTATGATGCAATTTGCAAAAGATTTATTGCCAATTTTTATCCAGAGTGTATAGTCAATAACTCTACCGTCATTGGAGAAGCCAATAAAATTAAATTTAAAGCCACCGGCAAAGAAATTGTTGATCCCGGTTGGCGAGTTGTTTTTGCGAGCAAAGCTAATAAGATAGATGCCGACGATAAAGCAATGGGAAATACAAATGATGATAAGATATTGCCGAGCTTTGTGGTAGGGGAGTCTGGCCCTCATGAGCCATCCTTGGTCGAAAAGCAAACCCAGCCTCCCAAGTATTATACAGAAGGCACACTTTTGAGAGCCATGGAGACGGCGGGTAAGACCGTAGCCGATGAAGAGCTCACTCAACTGATGAAAGAAAATGGCATAGGAAGACCATCCACCAGAGCAGCCATTATAGAAACTTTGTTCAGAAGAAAATATGCCATCCGTAATAAGAAAGCCATACACCCAACAGACTTGGGCGTACAGCTTATCGAAACAATAGAAAATCACCTCCTCAAATCTGCAGAACTCACAGGAATTTGGGAAAAGAAAATTCGTCTTATCGAAAAAAAGGAATACAAGCCAGGGGTATTTATTTCAGAAATGAAAACAATGACTGCTGAGCTGGTAGATGCTGTTCGAATGTCAAGCGCAAAAAGTAAAATTGATCTCACCAATGTCCCAGATAGAAAATCCAAATTCACTAAAAAGAACACAACCAATAATTTTAAATCATCCCCGAAAAAAAATAATTCAAGATCTAAAGCCCCCACCAAGAAAGCCATCATCACCGAATCCAAATGTCCAAAATGTAAACAAGGAAATTTATTAAAAGGAAAAACAGCCTTCGGCTGTTCTCGTTGGAAAACGGGATGCGCCTTTAAGTTGCCATTCTCCTTTATGAACAAAAAGATCTCTGAAAATCAAATACTTCGATTGCTCAGCAAGGGCAGTACTGTAAATTTAAAAGGTTTCAAAAAAGGGAATCAAAAAGTGAACGGAGTGATCCGATTAGATGACAACTTTAATATGATCTTAATATCTCCAAAATCAAAGTTGCCAAAACGAAAACCTGCTCCATCATCCAAAAAAGCAGTGATGCGCTGCCCTAAATGTAAGAAAGGCAATGTCGTAAAAGGAAAAACAGCCTACGGCTGTTCAAATTGGAAGTCTGGCTGTGACTTCAGGTACTCCTTTGAGGCACTGATGAAAAAAATCGGAAAGCGGAAAGCGACGGTTGGATTGGTGAGGGATATTATTTCGGGTTAGATTTTTTAAAGATTATCTCATCATTATACAAATCACCAGAAGCCAATATTCGAAAATCTCGTGTAGCATTACCCCAGAAATGTTGTCTGAAAATTATTTTATCTTCTTGCTTTTCGACATCGCCAACAGTAAAAGTTTTTCTAGTCATTTCATATTCTTTCTCAGCAATTTCTAATTGTTTTTCGAAATTAACAGATGCATCCAATACAAAATAAAAGGCAATCTCATTCCTGAAAGCAATGTATCTTCTACTTCGCTCTTCAAAACTATTAGTCCCTATGGTTTCAGTAGACACAATTTCTTCAGTAGCAAAAACAGTATACCTGCTTTGAGAAGCGCTCTTATTTCGATGACCCAGCTCAGGCTGATATTGATGAAGTTTATGCTCAATATCAAGTATAAAAATGCTGTTATCTTTCTTATCCCAATAGATACTATTCGAATCATTTGGCACACTGTAATTTAATTTCTCAACATACCATTGATCAAGATTTTCATCCAAAATGCAAGAGTAATTATGGAAGGTATCGATCATCAAATTATGATTCATAAATGGCTTCATCAGAATAGCAGTAAAATGACTCACCTCAGTAGGGATTTGCTCTATACTTTTGATAAGGGTTCCGTTTTCTTTATCGATCTTAAAATAACTCCTATGATCTGTGCATAAAAGTTGATTGCCTATTTCGGAAATATGGCAATTGACATTGTGCCTCCAAATCCATTTTATGGATTTACTTTCTATGGCAAACGCTACCACCATGCCATTATCAAGCGCTAAATAAATCGCATCATTTTTAAGAATGATTTGTTGGTCATGGATGTTGACATTCTCACCAAGACTAGGGATTAGATTTTTGAGTAGGAGATCAAAGGTAGGTCTCCCAGGCCCTTCAAAAGCAGCAATCTTTGATCCGAAAATGGTGAAATGATATTTGTCGTTTTTATATTGGTGGTAAAAGACGGGTTGTTCCACCCAGGCCCCTTCTTTAGGCACAAGCATGGTAGAAGGCATGTATTCGCCCCTCTTGGTCAAGTATAAAGCAGGCGCCCCATCAACTAGGCTACTATTCAAGCTGACAGTTATATGTTTCTTAGGTGTATATACTGTCTCGAAGGAATTAGCACTTTTGATCTTGACTATTTTATTGCCGCTAAGGGCGTAAATATCTTGTTCTGCAATCACAAACTGTTCTACGAAGGCTGGATGCAACACAACTTTGCCTTGATTGACTATTTCCCCAAAAGTCTGTGCTTTATGATCGGTATAAAACAGTCTATTATCCCTTTCAAAAATGTTCATTACATCCGGGAAGGTGGCTAAATGATTCATGATAGAAGTAATTTATTTATCAACAATATATCCAATTGTTTGCCAAAAGTGATTAAAGGGCTGAGGCGCAATGAATTAAGGAGTTTCACAAACTTTAAAGTGCTTAATAAATAAGTCAATCTTTATTTGATTTTTATATGTTCATATGCTACCTTTGTCGCGCTGTAAAATACGGCCTTAATGAAGGCAGTATGGCATCCGGAGACGTGGGTGAGTGGCTGAAACCAACGGTTTGCTAAATCGTCGTACTTGGAAACAGGTACCGGGGGTTCGAATCCCTCCGTCTCCGCAAGATTTGAATATAATTTCACGAGTATAGAACTTAATTGATCTTAATCGCGTTTAATTTACTTCAATAGAGTATAGTCCGATTTTTGAGCTGTTTTAAATTAGCAATCATAATCAAACTAATATTACATTTTCGGGGTGTAGCGCAGTCCGGTTAGCGCACCTGCTTTGGGAGCAGGGGGTCGTAGGTTCGAATCCTACCTCCCCGACAACTAAGAATCAAGGAGTTACGAAGAAATTTGTAGCTCCTTTTTCTATGCGGTTTACACTCTGGTTTACACCTTTATATCATTCCTCCCTTTTTTCCACCATTCATTTGTATCTGTTTGTAATTAGTTAGATCTAATTCGAAATGTGATTTGTATTTTCGTATTGTGATCAATAAAAAACGAAAACATGGAGATTGTAAATCATGATTCCCTTTATGCAGAACTACTGAAAATAGAAGTTGATAAACTCAAAGAAGAATATGATCAAGTTCTATTAGAGCATCCAGATCATTTTGAATTAGAGGTGTTAACAAAGTTCATTCACAATAAAGATGAGGCATGTACATGCCGTTTTTTGAATGAAAGTAATTGTGATTTTGATGCTACCCTTATATCAAAAATGGTAAATCAATACAAAGAAGATCTATTTGAATCCTGGGAAAGAAAAGGACGGAAATACAAACGAAATTTAGTTTCCAATTTTATTAAGTTCGATGTCTCTGAGCTTAAAGAATATCATCTTCAAAAAATTCAAGAAGGAAATAATTCAGAAGACTACACTTGGGAGTCAGAATTTATACATGATTCTAGCTCTAAAGATATTTTAAAAATGTTTGCACAATATTATTCAACAGATATTTTCATTGAACAACATCCATTAAGGGAAAGCTATACATCTCAGCCAATAAAATTCGGCAAAAAGTCAATACTCGAAAAAAGAGAAGAAAGTATAAAGAAGGGTTTAGTCAAATGGACAAATGGCAAAAATAAAACCGATTTCGTTAAAATAATTTATGGAATGTATCATGCTGGCTTGATAAATAATGGAGATGGAGAAATAACTAAAATTGTACCCTATTTAGGTGAAATATTCAATGTGGAATTAAGTAAAAAATCATGGGAAGGTAACCATACGACACATAAAACAAATGCAAGGATGTCGCCAGAACAAAAATTATTAGTCTTTGATAAGATCAAAGACGCCTACAGAAAATATTTAGAAAAAAATGAGCAGATCTAGAATTATGTGTTAAAGTTTGATCCTACCTCAATCCAACTCTGAGTGGATTACTTAGATTTCAGAACATATTTGTATCAACAAAAGAATAGTTGATATGTCCGCACAAATAATCACGAATAAAAAAGTTCTTAAAAAGTTTTTGACAAAAATCATTGTCGAAATTTTAGAAGATCGAATCCCTACGAATCAAAATAGCTCTGTTGATAAACCTGATTTAGTATTTATTGATGAAGCTGCCGAAATCACTGGATTAAAAAAATCTACTATTTATTTGAAGTCATCAAAAAAAGAGATTCCTCATATGAAAAGAGGAAGGAAACTTTATTTTAAAAGGTCTGAATTGTTAGAATGGATTGAAAAAGGAAAAGTATAAGAACAACTTTTGACCTATCATTATGGAAAATTACAACCTGCCAGGAAGTTTTAGTAAAACTGATTTGATTAGAATTTTATTCGAATATTCAAGCCCACAAATAACAAGCAAGTACTATAAGGTCCTGAGGAACAAGATTTTTACAGACAAAGTGTTATTCGAGGTTCAAATGACTCAGGAGCACTATGACAGCACCTCAATATTCAAGCCACCTCACTCAGAACTAATTATTAATCATTTTGAAATAACTGCACAAGATTTTAAAAAACTTACCGTGTAATTCATTAGTACTAATACTATCCTTCACCTTTGATATTGCAAATTCAGCAGATTATTTAATTTCTACCATCCAGTTAGTCACTCTAAGCTAGGTTGCTGTTCTGAAACAAAAGTATTTCAACTTATCAAAATTCAAGCTTCCTAATCCTTTGATATAATTCTAACTGCTGACGGCCTGCCGTATTTTAAAGCGTATCCAAGCTAACTTTATTTGTTTGAGGTAAAACTACATTCAAAGCTGAATAAGACATCTAGAATCACATTTCTATAGCACTACAGATATATAACTGTAACAGAGCTCCTATCTACTCAAAAATCACTGATCTTTACATCTAAAAAAATATTGAGTCAAAAGTATCACTTATTATTGGAGATGCTTCTTAGGTACTATTCTGTGACATTGGACATATGTCCGAAATGTCCGAAATGTCCAGGATGTCCGAAATGTCCAACTATTTTTCAGCAGAAAGATGATCTTTTAGGCAGGGTCCAAAACTCGGACATGTCCAGGATTTTTTTTTAATATATTAATAATTAAGTACTTATAGATTTAGACATCGGACATTATTGGACATATTGGACATGCCAAATATGGAGGCAACCTTCAATCTGTGACATCGGAATCATTAAGATTTAAAGAGATATGGTTAAGCAACTACCATAGCACATACTTTAAAGACACTTTGAAAGCACTTTAAGAGCACTTTGAAAATACATTTTTAGACAATCTTTACTTAAGGAGATTTTTTGCTAAACTGAATTATGTGCTAAAGAGTACTTATTTATATTTATCTACCATCTCTATTATTTTCATTTGTATCTCCTTTCGAAAAAATTTAGGTTTTAAAACCTCCACAGTTTCTCCATACGACAAAAATTTACTTTTTAGCTCGTAGTTTGGAATTACTTCGATTGAAAAGTCTCCAAAACTACTTGTCATTTTTAAACAGATTTGGGATTGATGTAAAGGCTTAGTATTCACATAATGTCTTTGTACTCCATAAGCTCTAAACTTTATCAGGATTTTTTTCTGATGTTTTGGAATGCTTATTCCAATAATATCCTTTGAAAAGACATTAAGAGCATTTGGTTCTATGCCAACAAATTCTTTGATAGAAATATTTACCTTCTTTATGCGGTCCATTCCCATTGTCGAGATTAATTTTAGATCATTATCGAAACCAATGAGAAACCACCTATTGTTATATTCTTTTATTTGATAAGGAGATATGGTTCGGTTGTAAGGAATTTTATCAAAAGGGTTATACGAAATAGAGATGCATTTTTTAGTTTGGATTGCATCACTCACCTTTGATAACCACTTTTCTCCATCTGGATTTTCAACATATTCTTGTACCAAATATCTTTGGGCTTTTCGATCACTCTTAATTCTAAAGGTTTCTTTTATCCTAGAGATCATTGTTTCTAATCGATCAAACCTTTTTTTTGCGTTAATCCCATTTAGGAGTTGCAATGCATCTTCGAGCATGTCTAAGTCGGATTTTCTAATATTGACTCTGAAGATCTCAAATTTTGGATTACTGTAGTAGTACCCATCTAATCTATCATTTTCAATTGGAGCAGAAAAACCAATAGTATCATCTTTCATGAACTCTAGATCGTAAAGTAATGTTCTTTTGCTAATTTTTATTGGTTTAGAATTTTTCCTTCCTAAAACTTCATTGTATTCATCAACAGCTTCGGAACATTCCCTCATTAAGTCTTTTAGATGGTAAGGTCCTCTGTCAATGTTTTTTAGGCATCGATCTATAGTCCTATATCTTATTAAAGCATGGTTGTTACTTGACATGGTGCAAATATACTGCACCCAGGCCATTTACTTTGTATTGTAAATAAGAAAAAATGAGATTTAGAAATTTTGAAAGAGAAATACTTTGGGTAGGAGATTCACATAGAACGCATCCTTGGTCGTTAGAACCAGGAGGTAGCACCGTTGTAGTTGAATTTTTGGATGGCAAAATATTAGGTTATGACAAGGTTAAAAGACCTCATCGTTATATGCCGAAGATATTTCGGGAGGATAAAAGATTTATTTTTTACAAAAATGGGGACAATGAGCAATATAAATTCTTAAATCAATACATTGCAAAAATTCATGCTGCTTATCAAGGTGAAGATACCTTAGATTCAGTTTGGTACAATGGTGACAATGAATTACCTTGGGATAAGTTGGAATCATACAAAACTAAATAATCTAATCAATGGCACATCTAACAAGATTTGGAGTAGGTAACTTCAAGGCATTCAAAGATCAAACAGATTTTGAATTTAAGCCTATTACCATTCTTACAGGGACGAATAATAGTGGTAAAAGTAGTTTGATAAAAGGATTACGTCTTGTTTCTCAAATATTTAATGTTGATAATTCAAAAGGATTTCATTTAGGGAGTTTTGTTATTTTAAAATTTGAGAATCAATTAGAATCGCTTGGAAATCTACAGTCCATACTGAACAACACCTCTCAAAACAATTCAATTCAATTTTCACTGCCATTCAGTTATTACGGACTTGTTGATGAAATGACCCTAAATTTAGAATACGACATCGACAAAGATTCTAAATATAATAATGGAATCTTGAAAGAACTAAGAATAACTTTGAAAGAAACTAATGAACCTCTAATAAGGTTGGAGCGTTCTCCAGCGAGCTTCACTTCATTTGATCAATTTTTAAACAATCCTACTCCAAATTTTACAGAAAATGGTTTTGATTATTATACGGATTTCAATTTTAAACTTTTAAAGTCTTTGCATTTAAAAAATTTAAAAACCTTCATCATCAATCTCATGAATACGATC
>ENA-ORXM01002911-ORXM01002911.1-marine-metagenome-genome-assembly--contig:-NODE-2911-length-18429-cov-2.868407_pt1 | contig 18429 bp, 20 predicted proteins | sample MGYA00237867_ERZ511480 | MGnify/ENA primary metagenome ERZ511480 (study PRJEB26309, sample SAMN06266103) | marine metagenome | isolation source: Algal blade | place: United Kingdom:Sidmouth, United...
AAAAAAAATGGGATGACTAATAACATGTAAAGTGGATTCATATTTTATTCTTTTCGATTTACTATTTTTGTTTTCTTTTTATTTCTTCTTTTGGAGAGAACGGTCAGTTGCTTCGTCGTCATGGAAAGTCCTGCTGTCCGTTCTTATGACAAGTAGGCTTCGCAAAAAATCAGAACCACAAAAACTACAAAAACTACAAAAACCACATAAACTACTTGCCATACCACTTCCATCAGGTCTATTTTGGATGGTCTTTACTGCTATCTTCTGTTTTTTTCGGAACTACATTGTTTGGCTTTTATCTATGGCAATCGCATAAAAAACTAGGAAGCGAGAACTTTAAGTAGGTACTTATCATTCCATCCAGCTTTTTTTCGTTTTGCTTTAATGCCACGCTTGCAAGATTTTTCACTTTTCAACTTGTTAAGGGCAATATGACGTGCAATGGCAAAATTTTCATCAGCATGTCCTTTTCTGACTCTAGAATCATCTTCCCTAAAAGCAACATCAAGAACCCAATGTAGCTTTGTTTCAATACCCCAGTGAGTTTGCACAGCCTTATTGATAAGTTTAGCATCTTGTGGAAGACTGGTAATGTAAAAACGACATTGGTAATCTTGTTCTCCTTGCTTTTTACCATTTTTGTAAGTAACATAAGCCTGAATTTTCACAATGGTTTCTAAGTTTTGCCATTTACTTAATTCATCTGGAGATAAATAGTCTTTTGCTGGTACTACAGAGCAAATTCGTTGTTCAATTCGTCCGTGGCCAACTTGTAAAGTTTCATTTATCTCTGCTTTTTTATCAGCATCAAACTTTTCGAAAGCTTCTATAACCTCTTCATGAAGATTACTCTGATTCCCTTTTAGAGCCAGTAGATAATCTGCTTGTTTGTTGATAATTTTTGCAGCTATCTCTTTTTGAGTTCCCATTGCATCAATGGTAATAATACAACCTGATAAATCCAATAAGTCCAATAATTTAGGTATAGCCGTGATTTCATTAGATTTCTCTGATACCTTTATTTGCCCAAGTACAAGATCATTTTTATTTGCCCAAGCTGAAACCATATAAATCATTGACTTTTCATCTTCGGTATCGAATGAACGACGCAATGCCTTACCATCTATATTCACTATATCTCCTGATAAATCACACAAACTTTTCACCCAGTTTATAAAGCATTTTCTGAATTCTTCTGGAGGTAAAACCCTAAATACTCGACCAAATGTATCGTGAGAAGGTATCCCGTTTCGTAATTTCAATATTGTTCGTAAGAAAGATTCTTTTTCCTTGCCGAACTCTTCTATTTCTGTAAATTCATCTGCTCCACAAATTATTGCTAATACGGCTACAACCAAAATATCATATAAATCATGTAACAAACCACGAGTATCTCGTGGGTCTTCTAAGTTACTAAAGTGTTCTTCAAATAAGGTTAAGGATGCTCGCTTATCCATAGTTTTTCTTGACAAGAAACAACTTTTTTAGCTTTTTTCTAAAAACAGAAAAGTTTCGAAAGGCTCAGCGGGAGTAGTGGTAACGATAGGAAGGCCTTTTAATCATGCTACTTCTGCAACTGTTTATGCAACTGCTAGAAAGTTGCTCGGATCGCGCGGTAGAATGCAAGCTTCAGCGGACTATATTGTTTCTGATATTGATTGAAGTAAATATAACTAAAATAACTTTGGAAAGCCCATATTCTAAATATATGGGCTTTTTAGCTTTTGTAAAAAACTGGTCTTAAGATATAAATTTTTCGAGGATTCCAGACTAGTCTTTCAGATGATTAAAAATGACCAAAGCGGCAATTTATTCCTATCACGAAGTATATTTTTTCTTCTTTGGGTAGCCTATAAGCTAGCTATCAGGTTTTACATATATAACTAAGCCAATGTCTTTGGCAATATAGTCATAACAGATGAAATTATTTAGGGTTTTTGATCATTCGATCTTTCCGTTTATTAAAGCACATGCTTTAAAGTTTTTATTTATTTTCAGCATTAGTATTTTAGTTGGTTGTAACGCCGATGTGAAAGGGCCTATTGGTGAGGCTCGTATAGATTTTTCACTGACAGACGATGCATCAAATATTATTTCGACAGTGGGTTATGGGACGCGTCCAGCAGGTGGAACTTTTGAGCAAGAAGTTTTTGTGGTCAACACAGGAACAAGAGCCATTAAAAATGTTGTGTACTCAGTGCCTGCGGCACCATTTGCCTATAAAGGTGGAGTGTTTCCAGGAGTGGGTGGAGACTGTACTAGTGTTTTAGGTATAGGTAGTTTTTGTAAAATTGTAATTACGTTTATACCAACAACGTTCAATAGTTTTTTAGATCAAATTGTAATGACCTATATCGAAGATGCACCTGGGGAAAACGACGGAACAAAAGTTTTAAGATTATCTGGAATCGGCTCGTCACCTGCAAGTTTAACTCTTTCTGATATTCCAAGTTATGACTTTGGAACCATCCCTGCTGGTGGATACGCAGATCACACTTTCACTCTTGCTAACAGCGGTGGGTCGCAAGCAGATACTTTAGCTGGAATCATTGGTACAGCAAATTTTGCATTTAAAGATGGTGGCTTCCCTGGGACTGGTGGTAACTGCACGACTGTATTACTAGGTTCAAGCAGTTGTAATATTGTTGTAAGTTTTGTACCACAGAGTGTAGGTAGTTTTACGGATAACTTAGTGATTAACTATTTTGATGGGCTCACTGGCCAAAGTACTAGTGTAGGCTTAACAGGTGTTGGTGTTTCCCCGGCAAGTTTAACAATTTCAGAGGCAGAGCCTTATGATTTTGGCCCGCAAGTTGTTTTTTCAGACACATCACATATATTTACTATTACAAATAGTGGTGGTTTTCCAGCTGGGCCATTAAACTTCACAGCTTTTGGTAATGACTTTAAATTTACCGGTGGCTTATTTCCTGGAACAGGTGGGGATTGTACCGCCTCTATTCCTGGTGGTTCTTCTTGTAATATTGAAGTTTCTTTTGCGCCTGTTACAGTGGGAATTAAAAGCGATAATATAGAGATTGATTACTTTAATGGAGCTACAACACTTAATGCTACTAGAGGCATAACTGGTGATTCTAGACCTCCGGGCAGGTTGGACATTTCAGAAACTGACCCCTACGACTTTGGTGTGGTTGCCAGTGGTGGTGTGGCAGAACATACATTTACGGTAACTAATAATGGAGGTTCGCCTGTAACTTCCGCAACTGGGCTAGTAAACCCGGCCCCATTTTCTATTAAAGGTGGGTCTTATCCTGGTGTTGGGGGTAATTGCCCGGCAACCGTGGCGGTAGCAGCAACCTGTAATGTTGTAGTAGAGTTTAGTCCTACAGCTCTTGGTAGTTTTAGTGGTAGTTTACAGTTAAATTATTTTGATGGTGTAACAACTCAAGCAAGTATTCGTTTAGTGGAAGGTAACGGTACACCGCCAGCTCAATTATCAATTACAGCAACAGACCCTTATGATTTTGGCGATAGGGCATTAACCTCAAACACTTATGCCACGTTTACAGTTGATAATAATGGTGGCGTGGCTGCAACTAGTTTGGCAGGTCCAGCCTTAGCGGATGCAAACTTTGAGTATCGTGGTGGAGGCTATCCTGGATTAGGTGGCAACTGTACTAACAACTTACCAGCAAGTGGAACATGTAATATAGTAGTTAAATTTACCAATTTTAACTTTTGTAAGTAAGCCTGCTTCTGCAAGTGTATTTAAATAACTAGAAGCCGTGTTTCTGTGAATTTTTAACTCATGTTCCAGAAAACTATTTTTAGTATATGGATGCTTAAAAAGTATATTTATTAAATCATGGCTATAAAAACTGAAATTACTGCGTATTTCTTTTTTATAATCATCCATTAATTTTTTAATTTTATTTACTACAATAATTGTTTCTTTAGCAGTAATTTCCACCCCTTTTAGCATCCAAATAATCCATTCTTCCCAACTACCTTCTGTTCTAACTTCTTGCAATAGGCGATAATAATCACTTTTGTTTTTTATAATGTAACTACTTAGATATAAAACAGGTATATTTAATAAACCCTGTTGAACTAAATATAGTATATTTAATAAACGGCCTGTTCTCCCATTGCCATCGAAAAAAGGATGAATACTTTCAAATTGAAAGTGTATAATAGGCATTTTTATGAGAGCATCAATATTGTGAAATTCGGGAATATTGATATAGCGTTCTAAATTATCCAACAGCTTTTTTATTTCATCGTAATGTTGTGGTGGCGTATAAACAATTTCTTGTGTTTTTGGATTTTTTAATACTGTTCCAGGAATTTTTCTAATGGGATGATTTGGAGATATTATTTGTTGGATATGCTTTATATCATTGATTGTTAATAAGCCCTTGTTTTTAACTATTTCTAGACCAAACTTTATAGCATTCGAATAATTTAGTGCTTCTTTTGCGGTTATCGAAGCCACTGTTTCATCAATACTAGCTTTGTATATCTCATCATCAGTGGTAACAATATTTTCAATTTCGTTACTGTCTTTTGCTTCTTGTAAAGTAAGTGTATCTAATAAAATTTGAGAATTTGGAATTTTAGAAACCTCTCCTTTTAATTGTCCCAATGCTCTTGATGCCTTATTGAGTTGCTTTAATACTGCTACAGACTCAAGATTAATTTCAGGAGGGAGCGTTCCTACTTTAATTTCTTCCATTTTTTAAATATGATTTTTTTTACAAAAATACTTGCTTTAAACAAATGCTATCGGGTTTTAGCAAGTCCCGAAAATAGGGACATTAAGACAAATAAAAAATTTATTGTAACAATATTCGTTATACTTCGTCTTCCTATTGTAAACGTATATGAATAGCTTGCAAACAACAACCAACTAATGCAGCAGTCAGAATTTTTAAATGTAGTAATGCCTTTTAAGGATAAGCTATTTCGACTTGCAAAACGATTGCTAGTTTCTAAAGAGGAAGCTGAAGATGCTACGCAGGAGATTTTATTAAAATTATGGTCGAAGAAAAAATCGATGGAGGACTACAAGAATGTTGAAGCTTTTGCCATGACGATGACGAAGAATTTTTGTTTAGATCGTTTAAAATCAAAGCAGGCGGGTAATTTAAAGTTAGTTCATAGCAACTACCAAGAGAAAGGAAGTCAATTACAAACACAAATTGAAGCAAAGGATAGTGTAAGTTGGGTAGAAAAGATTATGGCGGAGTTGCCTGAACAACAGAAAATGGTATTACAACTGCGAGACATAGAAGAATATGATTACGATGAGATAGGCGAAATGTTAAATATGCAACAGACAGCGGTTCGAGTAGCATTATCAAGAGCAAGAAAAACAGTAAGAGAAAAATTAGCACAAAAACATAGTTATGGAATCGGATAAAATCGAAAAATTAATTGAAAAATATTTTGAGGCTTCTACAACCGTTGCTGAAGAAGAAACACTAAAAACATATTTCTCAAAAGAAAGTGTACCTCCACACTTAGCACAATATGCTCCTATGTTTCAATATTTTGCTATTGCTAAAGAAGAAAAATTTACAAAGCAAGTCCCGCTAGATTCAATTGCTAGTGTCACTAAGAAAAGATTTAATTATAAGTGGCTTTCAGTCGCAGCGGTTGGTCTTCTTATGTTTGGCATCTATTTTGGTAATAACTATAGAGTGGCGCAACAAGTAGAACAAGAAAAAGCAGAATTTGCATATCAACAAACAAAAAAGGCATTCAGTCTTTTAGCAGAAAACTTTAACAAGGGTACAGAGAAAGTAGCGTATCTAAATCAGTTTGAAGAAACGAAGCAAAAAATTTACAACGAAAATTAATATATAAACAAACAATTTAATTTATACAAAATGAGAAAGTTCCTAATAATTACAGTACTAACACTAATACCCTTAATGGGTTTCTCACAGTCTATTTTTGATAAGTACGAAGATTTAGATGAAGTGAGTGCAGTAGTAGTAAATAAAAGCATGTTCAATCTTTTGGCCAAAATGGATGTCGATCTAGATGATCCAGAAGCAGAAGAATATATGAGTATGGCAAAAAGTCTAAGTGGACTAAAGGTATTCACTACAGAAGACGCTAAGGTTTCAGGTGACATGAAATCAACCGTTACCAAATACTTAAAGTCGGAAAAGATGGAAGAGTTAATGCGCGTAAAAGACAAAGATGCCAATGTTAAATTTTATATCAGAAATGGTAAGGATGAAGATCACGTTAGTGAGTTATTAATGTTCGTTACCGGAATGAAAAATGTAGATGTAGAAGTAAATGGGCGAAAATTTGAAACTGTTTTATTGTCTTTGACAGGTGATATCGATTTGAACAAAATAGGAGCCCTTACAAAAAAAATGAACCTACCTGAGGAGTTAAATAAGGCAGGTCAAAAACAATAAACAAGTACTAATAAACAGTTGCAATTTGCAACACATTCATCAATCAATTATTAATCAATCTCATAAACCCATAAAGTATTGGGAGGGGATTTAAACAAACAGTCATGAGAAAACTAATTTTAATAGTAGCAGTAGCAATTTCACCAGTATTTGGCTTTTCACAATCTATCTTCGATCGTTATGAAAATATGGATAACGTAGGTACTGTAATAGTTAACAAAGGAATGATTGATCTAGTTTCAAAAATAGGAAACATGACCGAGGACCCCGAAGCTCAAGAGTTTGCAGAAGTAGCCGAAGGAATTAACGGAATTAAAGTGTTTATAACTGAAGATAAAGGTATCGCTTCAGATATGTCCGCCACCGTAAAAAAATATTTGAAATCATCTTCTATGGAAGAATTGATGCGCGTAAAAGATAAAGACGTTAATGTAAAGTTCTATATTAAAAATGGTAAAGACGAAGACCATGTTAGAGAATTACTGATGTTCGTCTCTGGAATGAAAGATATCGATGTCGATGTAAATGGTAGAAAGTTTGAAACTGTTTTAGTGTCAATGACAGGTGATATTGATTTGAATAAAATAGGGGCTATCACGAATAAGATGAATCTACCCAATGATTTGAAAAAAGCGGAACGAGATTAATAAATAAAGGTAGTCAGTAAGCAGTAACAGCAGGCAGTTTAAAATTATATATTGCCTACAGTTACTGCTAACTGATATTTGAATAAAAACTAATAAAATGAAAAAAGTATATCCATTCGTGTTAATGCTATTAGTGATTGTACTATCATCTTGTTCATCAACACAAAGTCTTCAAGAATATTATGTAGATAATGCCGAAAATCCAAATTTTTTAAAATTTGACGTGCCTAGCAGTATATTGAATCTAGAAAATGCTGATTTATCGCAAAAACAGCAGGAAGCATTCGAATCTCTAAAAAAGTTAAATGTTCTTGCCTTTAAAAAAACAAACGCAAATGATGGTGAGTATCAATTAGAAAAAACTAAGGTGAAAGCGATACTTAAAAACGAGAGTTTTGTTGAACTTATGAAAATGAACACTCCGTACGGTAAAGCGACGATTAAATATATGGGAGATGAAGATGCAATTGATGAAGTTATTATATATGGGGATAATAAAGAAAAAGGCTTTGCTTTAATACGCGTTCTGGGTGATGATATGAACCCTGCGAATATGATGCAATTGTTAGAGGCTATTCAAAAGTCTGATTATAAAGGCGAAGGCTTTGGGCAGTTAGAAGAATTACTAAAAGGCTGATATTTAATATGTTAAAATAATAAATCCCGTTACTGAAAGTTCAGCAACGGGATTTTCTATTTTAAGAAAATGTTAAGCTTTAGAAAGCCCTAAAAAACACCTATAATTCGATTTCAATTTCATATATTAGGGCTACTATAAACATTAACTAAATATTAAATATTAAAATGGAAAATTTATCAATGGAAACTATTATGGGCTACGTAGAAACTTACGGATTCCCAATTCTTAAAGCTATTCTGATTTTCATTATTGGTTCTTGGATTATCAAGAAGCTTATGAAAGTAGTTAAAAAATTAATGCTCAAAAAGGATTATGATGAGTCCTTGCAAAAATTCTTGCTTAGTCTCTTAGGCGGGCTTTTGAAGGTTTTTTTAATAATCACAGTTATTGGAACCCTTGGTGTCGAAACTACTAGTTTTGCTGCGGTTATTGCAGCGGCCGGTTTGGCAATTGGTCTTGCATTACAAGGCTCCCTATCAAACTTTGCTGGCGGAGTTTTATTGTTGATTTTTAAGCCTTATAAAATAGGTGATTTAATTGAAGCGCAAGGTGAATTAGGTGTCGTAAAGGAGATTGAAATTTTCACTACTAAATTAGTAACACCTGATAATAAATTGACTATCGTACCCAATGGTGCAATGGCTAATGGTAACATAACGAACTACACGGCAGAAGGTCAGATAAGGGTCGATACTATGGTAGGTATTGGTTATGATGAAGACATGAAGAAAGCAAAAGAAGTATTATTAGAGGTACTTACTTCAAACCCCTTAGTTTTACAAGATCCTGCTCCATCTGTAAATGTGGCAAATCTTGGTGATAGTTCTGTTGATTTGGCAGTACGACCATTTTGCAAGCCAGAACATTACTGGGATGTTTTCTTTGCTACTGTTGAAGGTAGCAAGGTAGCGCTTGACAAAGCTGGCATTGAAATTCCTTATCCGCATGCAGTTGAGATTCAAAAGGAAGGATAAAAACTAATAGTGTAACAAACAAAAAAAGACCGCTAATTGCGGTCTTTTTATTTTATATAAAATGATGAACTCTATATGCCAGTATAATTACTTGGTGTAATCACTTTAAGTTCCGCTTTAATAGTATCAGAAACCTCAAGGGTATCTATAAATTCCGCGATGGATTGCTGATTTATTGTAGTGTTGGTACGTGTTAAACCTTTTAAAGCCTCATACGGATTTGGATAGCCTTCTCTTCGCAAAATTGTTTGAATAGCTTCAGCCACTACGGCCCAGTTGTTTTCTAAATCTTTTTCGAATTTTTCTTTGTTAAGAAGTAGTTTGCTTAGTCCTTTTAAGGTAGACTGAAAAGCAATCATCGTATGCGCGAAAGGCACTCCAACGTTTCGTAATACCGTACTATCTGTCAAATCGCGTTGTAATCTAGAAACAGGAAGTTTTGCAGATAAATGTTGAAAAATAGCATTTGCCAAGCCTAAGTTTCCTTCTGAGTTTTCAAAATCTATCGGATTTACTTTATGTGGCATTGCAGATGACCCAACTTCGCCCGCTTTTATTTGTTGTTTAAAATAATCCATAGAAATGTACGTCCAAAAATCTCGATTTAAGTCGATGATAATCGTATTCATACGTTTCATAGTATCAAACAAAGCCGCCATGTGGTCATAGTGCTCAATTTGAGTGGTTGGAAAAGAATGATGAAGCCCTAACTTTTCTTGAACGAAATTTTGTCCGAAAGCTTTCCAATCAATATCTGGGTAAGCCACTTTATGAGCGTTGTAATTTCCTGTAGCGCCGCCAAATTTGGCAGCACTAGGTATGTCATTTAATAAATTAAATTGTTCTTTTAAACGTTCTGTATAAACAGCTATTTCTTTTCCTAAACGGGTGGGAGACGCTGGTTGGCCATGCGTTCTTGCCAACATAGGTATTTCGGCCCACGATGCCGACAATTCTTTTAACTTTTCTAGCACTTCAAAATATGAAGGCACATAAACATCGTTCATAGCCTCTTTTAGCGAAAGCGGAATCGCCGTATTATTGATGTCTTGTGAGGTGAGCCCGAAATGAATAAACTCTTTATAAGCAGCTATTCCTAGCGTGTCAAATTTCTTCTTGATAAAGTATTCAACGGCTTTTACATCATGATTGGTTACTTTTTCAATCGCCTTAATATCAGCGGCATCTTCAGCATCAAAATTTAAATAAATTTCACGTAGAATATCAAATTTGGAATGTTCGAACGTTTTTAGTTGAGGTAGTGGAATTTCACAAAGCGAGATAAAATACTCAATCTCTACCCTAACTCTGTATTTAATCAGAGCTTCCTCAGAAAAGAAAGGAGCTAAGTTAGTTACCTTGCTGCGATAGCGACCATCAATGGGTGATATGGCATTTAATTGGTTCAATGACATTTTAAAAGAAATTGGTGGATTTTAGAAAAATGCGAAGATAGCTAATAGTTACAGAGATAAAAAGTATATCAAACACAAGCTAGAAAAAACTTAAAATTTACAGACGATACCTTTCAACCTAAGTTTATACAGGCGATCAAATTTTAGCTAAGGTCATTCTTGCCCGTGCCTTATATGCAGCGCTACCAGCATTATAATTCTGTTGGAGTACCATTTTAAGTTCAGGGTGAATCCAGTCAAATTTTCTTCCTAGCAGCAGCAGACATGTCATTGAGTACGCCTGGGCTGCTACTTTATGATTTCCAATAAGCCAATCAAAACAGGCACTCGTTATTTTTTCAAGATGTTCTTTTTTTAGTTGTTCCTGAACTTCGTTCTTGGATGTTCGAAAATATGCTGTAATTAGGTACTCACAAACCTTAGCCATTGGACGTACTGATGAGTCACGTTTAAGTCGATCGATATTGACTGTGAAGAGATCTAAATATGGAAAAATATAGAATAGATTTTCTTTCGCTGTAAATTCAATTACCCAGCAAGCTTTTGAAGAAACTTGGTCCTTATCTTCAAAAGCAAGTTCAAGTAAAGGAAGCATCAAATTTGGATTATCGCCTACCAATTTAGCCATCTCCTTTCTTTTAGTTCGAGAATGGTTCACATAGTTTAGGGCACCGTACAATTGTTCTTTATTCATAAAAAACGTAATTTAGAGCAGTTCCCTAAAATTATAAAATGAAAATAGGAAAAAAAATTGCCATGGCACTCTTAGTTGTGTTTATTGCAATGCAATTTTATCGTCCTAAACAGAATCAATCTCAAGGTAATCATACGGCACTATTTCTTTCGCAAACTAATCCTCCACCCAACGTGAAATTGATTTTACAAGAAAGTTGTTATGACTGTCACAGTAACAATACGCAATACCCATGGTACAATAACGTCGCACCTGTTTCCTATTGGTTGGCCAATCATATTAAAGATGGAAAAAAACATTTGAATTTTTCTGAATGGGAAAACTATGATGCCAAAAAAAAGGATCACAAATTAGAAGAAGTTATTGAAATGGTTGAAGATGGTGAAATGCCCATGAAGGAGTACACCTGGACGCATAAAGAATCTAATCTAACGCAACAACAACGTAATGAAGTTTTAGTATGGGCAAAGCAAACTAGAGCTTTGTATCAATTAAATCAGCAACCACAATAGGTACGCCCTTAACGGCAGTATCTTCTATAATTTTAAGGGTATCATAATGACCGGTGTTCACATTGGGTTTTGGATCGATAAAGTAGATTGGGGTATTGGGTTTTATAAAATCAATAAGACTTGCGGCGGGATATACTTGCATTGATGTACCAATAATGATTAAGAGGTCGGCTTGTTGTGTTATTTCAATCGCATTTTCTAGCTCGGGCACTTGTTCCCCAAACCATACTATGTGAGGTCGTAACTGATGTCCGTTTTGACAAAAATCGCCTTGATTTAAATCTTTTTTCCAAATTTTGATATCCTTTTCGTTACCCATGCTTCGAGCCTTCAATAACTCCCCATGCAAATGAAGTACCTTGGCACTTCCGGCGCGTTCATGTAGGTCGTCTACGTTTTGTGTGATAATATGTACATCAAAGTGGTTTTCGAGCGTTACAAGCGATTGGTGCGCAATGTTTGGGTTCACTTTAAAGAGTTGCCGTCTTCTTTGATTGTAGAAATCAAGCACCAAAGCGGGGTTTTTGGCAAAACCTTGCGGAGATGCTACTTCCATGACATCATGGCCCTCCCATAGACCATCTGCGTCACGAAAGGTTTTGATACCACTTTCTGCACTTATACCGGCACCTGTAAGGACTACCACTTTTTTCATCTATTCGTTTGTCGATTTTTCCAATCTTTATAATCTTTTGATTGTGCTAATAAAAGTAATGGATTTGTACCATCTTCTTCCTCAGATTCAACAAATTCGATCAAATCAGAAACCAGATAAAGATCATTAGCAAGAATCAGATCAAGTGTCGCAATACACTTTTTATAATTATCCATTTCTAAGTAACAACTTATTAAACTAAATCTAGGCGTATCATAGGTTGGGAAATCTTCTACTAGTTTTTCGTAATATGATGTGGCATCATTATATCTTTCAGCCGCAAAGGCAATATTCCCTCGGTGATAGTTCAAAAAGCTGTCACCCGTTTCTTCTTCTAATTGATCAATATTAAGAATAGCTTTATCGTATTCTTCATTCATAAAGTAGTAATCAATAGATAACAAGTGGCAGGTTGGGTCATCTTTGTAATCTTTTTGCATATCTATCATCGCATTCATATAAAGTGATTCATCTAGGTCTGAGGTAGCAAGAATCTTCATTACGTGATAAATTTTGGTATGCTTTAGTTCTCCTTCAATTCGATTTAGATACGTAAGAGCAGTTTCATTTTGCAGGGTTCTTTGACTACTAACTGCTTTTACAAGATAATTCATATCCTTAGAATTGTTTTTCGATATTATTTTTTCGAATAAATTCTTAGGCATTGACATTAAATAAATCATATTAGCGGTCTCACTTAAATTTTCACCCGTTAGATATATGTAAATGTCTTGTATGTAAAATTGACCGTCTATGAGTACTAGTTCAAAATCATGATAGTTGATACCATCTTCCTCTGAAAAAAGACGAAATAGCATTCTGTATGTTTTCGCATCAGCATCATAATAATAATCAAGAAAATCATAAAAACCACCTGTATCTATAGTACTAATTATTTTTTCTGGTAAACTGGTTATTCCTTTGGAGAATCCTTCTATAAATCCTTTTTTGAATTTTTTGAGCTGACCATCTTCGTATTCAGAATAGGTTGATAATTGGCCAAAACGATCAAGATTAAACTTGTTTAAGAAAAAATCAACTTTGCTATCGTACAAAGATTCTTCCAATTGATACCCCACCTGAGCAACAAGTGAATCATTGGCATCTGTTTTTTGAGTATGAATAGGCTCTAGTTTAGGTGTTTTGGCCTTTTTCACTTCCCAATTCTGATTTGAACAGGCGACAATAAGTACGACATTGAGAAAAAGTAGTAGATTTCTTTTTACATTTAAAATCATAATTTAAGGGTGCTTTTAGGAGATTAAGTTTTAAACGCAAGTTTTTGATGAATATTGAATTGCTAACATATTTAGAAGATTTTATTTCTGACGAACGTAAAGAACGTTTTTTGGAAGTGCTAAAAACCCGTACCAAATACATAACTGTAGCCATTGAAGACATTTATCAGATGCACAATGCTAGTGCGGTAATACGAAGTTGTGAGGTGTTTGGTGTTCAAGAAGCGCATGTAATTGAAAACAGATATGGTCAACCTTTAGATAAAAATATTGCCATGGGCGCCGAAAAATGGGTTGACATTGTTCGTTATGAAAATTCTAAATCTTGCATAAAAAAGCTTCGTAAGGAGGGTTATAAAATAATAGCAACAACCCCACATAAAAACGATTGTTTGCTTTCTGATTTTAAAGTACATGAGAAGATTGCATTATTTTTTGGTACCGAGAGAGATGGTCTTAGCCATGAAGTTCTTGACGATGCTGATGGGTTTTTAAAGATTGAAATGGCAGGATTTACTGAAAGCTTGAACATTTCAGTTTCTGCAGCAATCATATTACAACATTTAACGTCGCAACTGAGCGAATTAGATGTAAACTGGCAATTGAGCGAGTCCGAAAAATTAGATAAAAGATTAGACTGGACAATGAAAAGTATAAAAAGCATAGAAGATATTTTAACACGCTATAATGGAGCGATATAATTTTTTTTATTACATTTAACTACAACCAATCAATTGATAAACAGATGTATACAATACTTTATGTGCTTGTAGGATTAATTGTTTTAGTATTTCTTCTATCGCTTATCGCCCCAAAAACATATGATGTTTTCAGAACTGTTGAAATTGCAAGACCCAAAGCTGAAGTTTTTAATTATTTACGTTCTTTAAAAAAAATGGATGAATGGTCGCCTTGGGCCAAAAAAGATCCGAACATGAAAAAAACCTTTACTGGAACTGATGGCGAAGTAGGATGTATAAGTCATTGGATTGGTAACAAAGAGGTGGGAGAAGGAGAACAAGAAATCAAGAATATAATAGATGGTAGACGTATAGAGTCTGAACTTAGGTTTTTAAAGCCATTTAAGTCAACATCTGATTGTTATATCGATGTTGAAGGTTTAGACAATGACAGTACCCGGGTGAAATGGGGTTTTTCAGGAGACTATAAATTCCCAATGAATATCATGTCTTTTTTCAAGAATATGGATGCTTTTGTAGGCCCAGATTTCGAAGAAGGAATGGCTAGTTTAAAAGAAGTTTTAGAGAAATAGAACACAACAATTTATAGTAATATGGTAGGATGGTTTGAAATTCCGGTAGCCGATATGAATCGGGCCAAAGAATTTTACGAGTCGGTTTTAGATATTTCGATTAGTATTCATGAATTTGGTAATCTTCAGATGGGTTGGTTTCCCAATGGTCCTGAAAAATCTGGAGCGACAGGTTCATTGGTACAACATGAAATGTATAAACCAAGCATGACGGATGGACCTTTGCTATATTTTTCATGTAAAGATGTCGCACTAGAATTGAGTAGAGTAGAGGGGGCAAACGGAAAAATAATTCAGCCTAAAACCCAAATTGGAGAAGAACATGGCTTCATGGCTTTAATAAAGGATACCGAAGGCAATCGCATTGCATTGCATTCACAAAGTTGATTTTTATTGATTCACTCTTTACACATTTCGCCAGTTCTTATTATTTCTTTTCCTTCAGGGGTAATCATTTTTGCCACGTAACTCATACATCGTCCGCGTATTTCAACTTTACTAACAACAACACCGTTATTATCATTAGACCATTTTTCAGATTCACCTAAAGCCATATATGATTCATCGTACATCAGATGATACGTGCATTCATCGAGCCATTTTAAATTCAGTTTTTTAGGGTCTCCATTTTCAATTCCACCAATGTATTCAATTTGAGCATTCGCAGATCTAATGATGGTAATTTTCTCTGAGAAATCGTCGGACGATAAATGAAAAGTGCCGATATTAAAATCAGCACAGGTTAAATCAGGCTGGCAGGAGGAGAAAAATAAAATGGAATAGGCGAGTATTGAAAAATTAGATTTTTGCATTCTTCGAAATACCTTTTAATCAACCAACTCAAGTAACGCTATATCGTTTTCATTTTCAAGAATAACCTTTCCGTTTTCAACGGTTACTTCCGTTTCTGAGTAGGTATCAAATAATTTGGTTCCATCTCCAAAAAAACCCTTAACCCAGAGTGATTTTTTTCCCTTAGGCAAATCTAATCCTACTACTACTTTATCCTTGAAATCCTCATTAATATAAGTTCGGCTAAAAACATATGGCTTTTTACCCAATCGCTTATGCTTACCTGCGCCAATAGCTGGGTGATTATTTCGAAATTTGCCTAATTTTTGCCAATGAGTCAATACTTTTTGGGTTTCAGGCGAGTTATTTATTGCCTCCCAATTCATGTAAGAACGTAATGTTGCATCGCCCTCGGTACCTTCAATAGTCAAATCGCGTGAGCTTTCATCACCATAATAAATTTGTGATGTGCCAGGAGTTAATAAAAGAATGTTGGCTGCTTTAATGGGCATTTCTCGGTTTTTGTCAAAGGGCTGACCATCATCATGCGATGTTAAGTAGTTGACAACACCATGACCTTTTAATTCTTTATTTAAAATCGAATTATATTTTTTGAAAATAGTTTCATAGTCATTCTTGGCATCATACTTCAATTCGAAATTTATTAAACTATTAAAACCATGATCAAAATAATCAACTTTTTTATCTCCGAAGTCATAGGCCCTACCACCTGATAAACCGTAATTGTAAACCTCACCCATCATGTAAAAAGGCGTATCGTCTAATACTTCATCTACATTAATTTTTTTCCAAGTTTCAAAGGCATATGAAGCTTCTTTGTACAATTCGCTCCAAGCTTTTTCATCAGCGTGTTTGACGGTATCTACGCGGTAGCCATCAATACCCAAATCTTTTACATAATCTGTGAGCCATTTGATAATGTAGGCCCTAGGGGTTCTTGTATAGCCTGTTCTTTCAAAGAAAACAGCTAGCTCATCTAGCTCATTACTAAGGCGCCCCTCTGCTTTCCATTTCGCTAGTAAGGCATCAGGCAATTCTACCGCGACCTCTGACTCAGTCAAAATATCTGGTAGGTTATCAACTAAAGTACAACTGGTCGTATTTTCATAGGTAGTGTACGCACAAGTTGGCTCCGTTCGAACCCATTCAGCAGGCCACACAGGGTCTTTTTTGGTAACCGGACCGGTATGATTTAAAACCACATCCATCAAAATACGAATGCCTTTATTGTGAGCTGATCTAACCATGGTCTCAAGTTCACGCTTAGTGCCAAAGTTAGGATCTAAAGCAGTCCAATCTTTTGCCCAATACCCATGATACCCATAGGTATTACCTGTACTTTCATCAGTATCACCGTGCACTTGCTCTACTACTGGCGTAAACCATATCGCATTTACACCCAAATCAGTAAAATAACCTTCATTTATCTTTTCGGTAATACCAGCGATATCACCTCCCATAAATCCTCGAAGAACTCCTGTAGGGTTCGTTCGATCTAGTGTTGTGTCGTTTTGAATATTGCCATTGTGAAAGCGATCGGTAAGTAAAAAATATATGTTCGCACCTTCCCAAACAAAAGGTTTTTGTTCTTTCACTTTTTGAACAATTTCGGTTTTCGCTATTTCTTCTTTTACAGGAGATTTCTGCTGTTTTTTACAGGATAGAAAAAGGGATAGTACCACAATACCAAGAAGGCCTTTGATCATTTGAAAGTATTTTCTTTAAAGCTATAAAAACCAGTTAGAAATTGAAAATTTATTTCAAAAGAAGGATTCACATCATGTGACCCTCTGAAAATCAGAAGTATTATAAAAAAATTATGGGTAATAAAAGTCTGTCGCGGTGATAAAGTGGATTCTATTTTCCTTTTTTATCTCTATTCAAAACTTTAAAATCTTCATAACATGCACTAATGGCATCGAGAATTTGAAGATCATTAGCCGTTTTAATGAAGGATTTAGAATAGCTACAATTATTCAAAATATCTTCAATGTCTACTTTTTCAAGTTGTAGTAATTCGGTAAGCGTTTCACGATCAAACTTTGAAGCTAATAGATTTCGTATTTCATCATCTTCTTTGACCTGACGTAACTTTCGCATTTGTGCGGGCTTTTTGCCAAATAAATTTCGTAGCAAATCTGCGGGGTTGAGAATGGCGCCAAGAACTTTAGTGACTGCGCTAGGGTTTTTGTTACCCGCTTCATAACCTACCGAAAGTCCTGAAATGCTATATTGATAGGCATTATTCACAGGAAGGTTCTTAACATCAATCTCTAAGTACCCTGTAAGCTGATAGGGTCGTACTATAACTTCTTCTAACGCATAGGCTAGTTCAGTTAATGATATTTTGGTGTCCTTAAATTTAAACATGTCATTAGTCACTCTTATCTTCTGCGATTTGAACCCTAAGAAAGAAAAATAAAGGGTGTCATTAACTGTTGCTTTTATTGAGAATTCTCCTTTTTCGTTGGTAATGGTGCCTACTACTTGGTTTAAGTTTACCACATGGACACTCTCCATGGGTGTATCAGATTGTGCATTGATAACAATAGCATTGAATTCTTTGTTATCTGTATCAGGTTCGTCTTGCGCGAAGCCAAAAAAGCTGGTTGTTATAAAAAGAAGACCTATAATTTTTTTCATGCAATTCGTTATCTAACGCTAAATTTACTAAACAAAACAAAAAAATACGCCGAAGCGTATTTTTTAATATACAATTAACAGGTACGCTTAAAAGAAATCACTTTTTCTTTTTTTACTTCTTCTGTTACCAGAGTTTTCACTTTTACCGAAGTTGCGTTCCCTCTTCTTACTTCTATCACGACCACTTCCGCTTCTATTTCCGCCATACCCACGATCTCTTCCTCTTCCGCCTTTGCGATCTCTTCTTCCGCCGCCACCGCCAGGATTTTTAGAAACTTCAACATTTACAAATCTTCCTTCAACTTTGAACTCGGTGAATGTTGCTAAAATTTTATCCGTTGTTGTAGCATCGGTGTTGAAAAAAGAGAAACTATCTTTTACGTCTACTTTAAAAACATCATCTTTTTGTGCTGGCTTCATCTTTCCGTGTAATGAGTCGATTTTATAATCTGGAAAAAAACGACGGAATTTCTCCTCGACGCTTTGGAGGTTTTGCATATCTAAAGTTTCACTTTCCTCTATTG
>ENA-ORXM01002912-ORXM01002912.1-marine-metagenome-genome-assembly--contig:-NODE-2912-length-18428-cov-4.186856_pt1 | contig 18428 bp, 18 predicted proteins | sample MGYA00237867_ERZ511480 | MGnify/ENA primary metagenome ERZ511480 (study PRJEB26309, sample SAMN06266103) | marine metagenome | isolation source: Algal blade | place: United Kingdom:Sidmouth, United...
GTTTTCTGATAATATGGGTTGGGGAGACGCGACAATTAGAGAAGAAGAACCAGAAGTCTATACAAAAGAGCAATTTAAAACTCTTAGATTAAGAATAGAGCGTAAAGCAGTAAACATTATAAATATAAATACTGATGGAAGCGATACCTATACTGACATGGTTGTTGCAGATGTAGACACTCGTGCTAACTCGAGATACGAATGTTACGCAGAAGGTGAACTAAACGGATTATTAGATGCTAAAAACTTTGATGTTCATTTAACAAACTCACTTGATAGTGAAGAAGCTATAAAAGCATTAGCAGATGAAACGACGCCCCTTGAAGATGATCATTTACTAATTGACTTAATTTCAAGTTTGCATGCAAGTTCTAGTAATAGTCTATCTCAGCTAAAAGAAGGCCAAGAGTTAAGTGTTAGAAGAAAAAGTGTCAATGGTTTTAGTGAGGATGCTATTTCTCTAGCTCAAAGCCAAGAGGATAACATTAGAGCATTTGGCTTTAACTTCGATTATAAAAACTATCAAAGTGAATACCATGATATTTCAGGAGGATTCAGAGATGGGAAAACAGTTTTTAGTATTGATTACGATTTAGTAATTATTGAAAACAATCAAGTTATTGAAAGATCTGAAACTAAAAGAATTAATGTCTTAAATGCATACTGGGTTGATAGAGGGGACTTTTAGACCTAAACAAAATAATTTAAAAACACTAAGCACTCTTTTTAAAAATGAGAGTGCTTTTTTATTTTTAACCCTGAACTTAAAAATCAAAAAATCACTTCAAACTCCTTATTCTTGCTAACCCGCTAAACTTGCATGGTTACAAAGTATTCCCCTTTAAATTATTAAAGTGGTCTTAAAACATAGCAATGGAGAAATGACTCTCCAAGAACGTATCATGGGCAATTAGGTTCTCAGGAAATGCAACCTTTGGTATTGAAGATAATCACCTAGGTTTTTCTATAAAGAACTCTGTTTTACGAGAACTGCAAAGTGCATCTACTAGTTATAAACTTGTAACTGATGATGGAGCCTAGAAAGTAAATTTTTATCAAGCTAAAGACTTAAACTATCTTTAGCTTGATATTTAATATTTTTAATTATCTGCAACTAATATTCTTGGCACTAGCAATGGCTTTTTTCTTATTCACAATCTTATACTTATAAATAGAAGAATTACTGTTCCCAACATTCTGAGGAACTTCACCACGACTTAATTTAACAGTTCTCGAAAAAGCAGTTTTCATTAAGATAGAAACAACTTTTTCTGAACTTAAACAAGGTGCTTCGATCAACATTCTTGCAACAACATGTGCAACATATGGTGAGGCCATCGATGTCCCACTCATAGCAGCAAATGGAACAGTTGGATCTTCTGCATGAGTCATTGGAATGCTTGAAATAACTTCTTCACCTGGAGCATATATATCAACATGTTGAATTCCAAAGTTACTAAAACTACTAATAATTCCTTTGTTATTAACAGAACCTATACAAAGAACATTTCTAGTTCTTAACTGGCAAGGCTGAATAATTGATCCAGTAGAAATATCTTTTGATTCATTTCCAGCAGCAGTAACGATCACCATATCTGAGGCAGCTGAGGCAATATATTTTCTTAATTTTTGAAAAGTCGTCTTTACTTGAGCTTGAGTTAAACTCTTATCATCTGGCATTACACCGAGACTTAAGTTTGCGACTCTCGCTCCTTGATTTTTAGCAAGATAGATTGAGTCTCTTATATATTGGGCTATTACTTTTGCTGATTGGATTGAAGGGTTTCGAGCAGTGTTTAATTTTGTTTCAGCATTATCTGCCAAAGGGATAATCCTAAAAGGAATAATTCCAATTCTCTCATCTCTATTGGCTACAATTCCCGCAACATGAGTACCATGAGTACCTCCAGCATTTTGTTCTAAATAAAGTTCTCTATCTCCTGATTCTCCTAAAAGAGCGTAGTATGGAAGACCATCAAGACCTGTAAAGTCATAACCCAGAAAGTCATCCTTAAAGTCATTTTTATCATTATCTTTTTTATCAAACTTTGATTTCAATTCCGCTAAATTGTAATGAAGATGGTTTTTTAAATATGGATGCTTATAATCTACTCCCGAGTCTATTATTGCTACTAATACCTGATGTTTCTTATTAATTTCTTTGGCTTTCGAATAAGTTTCAAATGACTTATTTACTGCTCTAAATTCGCTAGAGCCTGGATTATAAGTTTGATTTGGAACGACACAACTGGATACTAAGTAGATAAAGCAAAGTGAGATCAAATTTTTCATATTTCTTCCTAATAATTAAAAGTAGACGACATTTTTACCGCAAGAGATTCTGACTAGATATAAGATTGAATTAATATTTTCTTACTTTGTCAGTAATCAAGACGTAGAAATGCCCTACTTTTTAAAGCAAAGCATTATAATGAAAAATTTTAAAATAAATTATTTTCTTAAGCCAAGATCAGCGATAACTTTTTGGTATCTTGTCACATCTTGTTTTTTGATAAAGCTTAAAACTCTTCTTCTCTGACCAATCATTTTCATCATTCCTCTTTTAGAATGATAATCATGTTTATGATCAGCAAAGTGAGAAGTTAAGTACTTAATTTTTTCAGTTAAAATTGCAACTTGTACTTCCGGGGAACCCGAATCAGTTGGAGTTTTTCCAAATTTAGCTACGATTTCTTTTGTTTGTTCTTTTGTTAACATTGTCGTTCTCCATGAAACCCAGAAAGAAGTGAATTCAAACCAAGTAAAAGGTTAATTAGTGTCATAAACTACCCAAGATGCTCACTCATGTAAAGCTTTAGCTTATCCATGAGCCTAGACTCAATTTGGCGTATCCTTTCTCTAGAAACCCCGTATTCATCGGCGATTTTCTGTAAAGAAGGGGGAACTTCCTCAAGGAGGCGTTTTTGGAAGATATCTTTATCTCTTGGCTTAAGATCATCTAAGAATTCACCAAGGTTATCTTTTAAAATCTCTAGGTTTTGTTTATGGGCCAATTCTTCATCTATGGGAGGATCATCTGTGGCTATGATCTCATGAAGACTTGGTGCGTTGGACTCATCAAAAGTTTTCTTATCTAGACTGAATTCTCCGGAACCAGGCCCCAATCGCTTTTGCATCTCTATGACGGACTTTTCTGAAACATCTAATTTCTCTGCGATTATTTTAGGAGTTGGTTTTATCCCTTGGCTTTCAAGTCGTTCTTTTTCTTTCATAAGATTATAAAAGAGTTTCTTCTGATCTGCAGTTGTTCCAATCTTCACTAGTCTAAAATTATCTAGAATGAACTTTAAAATATATGATTTTATCCACCAACTCGCATAATAAGAAAGCTTTGCGCCTTTAGTTGGGTCAAACTTTGATACTGCTTTCATTAGCCCCATATTACCTTCTTGAATTAAATCAAGTACGTTTTGGTGAGCTTTTTTATATTCCATTGCAATCTTTACAACTAATCTCAAATTAGCCAACACCAACTCTTTGGCAATTTCAATTTCTCCAGTTTTAAAAAGCTTCTCTGTTAGCTCTTTTTCTTCCTCTCGAGACAATAACCTATATTTTGATACTTCTTTTAAATATGCTTTTAGAGGATCCCCTATTACAACATCTTTAGATTTAGCTAAAACTTCTTTAGGCGTGTGAATAGTGGGTAATAAATCTTTCTTTTCTTTGCTCATAGAACTCTTAAATCCGAAATATGGCCCACAATGTCAAGGGTAGATCTCTTAAATCGACTGGAATGAGTAAAATTCATCAAATTTTAACATGTTTGAATATATTGGAAACTTAGCTAAAATTAATGAATGAAAAAAATTTTACTTATGCTATTGCTTATTTCTTGTGGAGACTTTCAAACCTCTCTTAGAGAGTCGGTCAAAGATGAAAACTTAGAGCCAGTATCAAAATCAGTATTTTTAAGCACAATAGATAAGACGAGTTTTAATATTCATGATGCTTTTGAGATTCAATATAAACTGGTTCAACAAACATCACTGTTAGTGGCTGGTAAACTTGTCGAATGTGATATTGAATCTAGTGTTACAAAAAAGCACTTTAGTGAAGATCAATCAATTGTAATTGTCTATGATGTAAATCATGCAATAAAGTCTATCGACCAAGTATGTAAATCGGCACTCATTAAGAAAAAAGATGTCTATAAGAAAAAAATTAGCTTTGAAGAATATAAGAAGTTTTTAATAAGTTACTTTAATAATTTATTTAACGAAGTAGAAAGTTTGAAAATTTTTAAAAGTAAAAATCAAGAAAGGTTTATTATTCAATTTAAAGATTCACTTGCTCAAAACACTTCAAACGAAACATTAAGTGTTTCAGCTCATGCTAAGCAGATGATTATAGATTTTGACAAAGATATTGTGCCTCTAAATATCGTTGCAGTTAATACCGGCTCAAGTGCTGAATATGAGCTTAATTCAAGTAGTCCCAGGACAATCTTTTCAACATTTAATCAATCTTTAATAACTAAAGAAAAAAAGAGCTTGAAAAATAAACCTCTTGCCAAAAATATTGATTTAAAAAAGGTTAGATATAAAGAGTTTGACAAAAATATTAAAAGATCACATTTTTCGGAAATTTTTTAAATTATACTTTTCACTAATTAAATGTATCTCTGTTTCCGTTTTTTCTAAGAGATCTTGAGCTTGTTCAGAAAAATCATTAAATATATTAACTTCATCATTTTCTTTAGATTTGAAGTCATCTTTATCATCTTTTATTTGAAAATTTAGCCCTAAACTTAGTCCAAGTTTATAAAAATCTTGCTGGATTTTTTCATCATCATGACCAGAAAAGTAATAGGCTCCCATGGTTGCACATTGAATGAGACGAGAAGTTTTTAATTCGTGAATATTTAAAATACTATTTAATACTTTGTCGTCTCCGAATAGATCTTCAACTTGCCCTAGTATTAAACCTTCAAAACCTAGCGCCCAGGTACAAAAAGTGGTTAAGTCTTTTTTTCTATCTAGATTACATTCGTTTAATTGAGCATAGGATTGATTTAAGAGAGCGTCTCCTACTAAAACTGCCATAGCTTCATTATATTGAACATGGAGCGAAGGTTTTGATCTTCTCTCACTTGAATCATCCATCGAAGGCAAATCATCGTGAACTAATGTATAAGCATGGTGAAACTCAAGAAATGTTGCAAAATAGAAAGTAGTGACATTATTTACATCAAGATCCTTGCAAAGATTTAAAAATAAATGAGGTCTAAATAACTTTCCAGGTGGCAAGAGTGCATATTTAATCGCCTCATCAAAGTCAGAATCATGTCGAAAGAGGTTATTAACATAATCTGTGAATTTTTCTTTAAAGCTCATAGCCGAAATTATCAAAACAATGGGTAAATATAAAGCTATTTTGCCTTAATTTTGAAAAAAGTGATATTATTGGACATGAAAAATTTTAAAATTTCCGACTATAAAGTAAGCAGTGGAACTAGCTTTGATCTGAAGACTTATAAAACTGAGATCCCAAATTTATATAAAGATAAAAGTGATTATAAAAAGATTTTAAAAAAGATCAAAAAAGAAAACAATGATCTACAAGATATTCTTTATGCGCATGACAAATACTCTCTTTTACTCATTTTTCAGGCAATGGATGCTGCTGGTAAGGATAGTACGATTAAACATGTACTTTCTGGTATGAACCCAGTTGGAATAAGTTGTTCTTCTTTTAAAAAGCCAAGTGATAAAGAACTGGATCACGATTTTTTATGGCGAACAACTAAAGAACTCCCTAGAAGAGGAAATATAAAGGTATTTAACCGGTCTTATTATGAAGAAGTGTTAGTTGTAAAAGTTCATAAAGATATTCTAACAAAATATCAAAAAATACCAAAAGAAAATATTTCAAATCTAGCCACGACTTGGAAAAACAGATATCAATCAATTAAAAACTTTGAAGCCCATCTAGATGTTAATGGAACAAAAACTATTAAGTTTTTTTTAAACATTTCAAAAAAAGAACAAAAGAAAAGATTTCTAAGACGAATAAATTTAGAAGAAAAAAATTGGAAGTTTTCATCAGGAGACCTCGTCGAAAGAAAACTATGGACTCAATACTCTAAGGCCTATGCTGAAGCAATTAAGAACTCTGCTACATCTCATTGTCCATGGTATGTAATTCCAGCCGATGACAAGCCAAACATGAGATTAATTGTTGCTAAGATCATTAATATTCATCTAAAGAAATTGTCTATGCAATACCCACAAGTAAATAAAGTTCAACTCCAAGAGCTTCAAAAATCAAAGACTCTACTCTTAAATGAATAGTGAGAAAATTAAAGGAAGATAATGAAACCGTTTATTAACCTCTCAGAATTAGAAATGATTTCAAATGAAAAGGATGATTTTCAAAGCTCCTATGGCGTTATCTCTGAAAGAATTGGAGCAAAGAGACTGGGTTATAATTTAACTATTGTTGCCCCTGGAAAGAAGTGCTGTCCATTTCACAATCATCATATTAATGAAGAAGCATTTTTTATTATTCAAGGAAAGGGCTTGTTAAGGTTTGGAGATAAAGAATATCAAATTAAAGAACATGATGTCATCTCTTGTCCACCTGGCGGACAAGAAGTAGCTCATCAATTAATAAATAATGGATCGATTGATTTGAAATACCTTGCTATCAGTACCAAAGATAATGCTGATATTTGTGAATATCCTGACTCTTCGAAGGTTTTTTCTATGGTAGGTAGTTATGGTAATCGAACGTTTACACATATTTCAAGCTTGAAAGAAAAATTGGATTACTTTGAAGGTGAGAAATAACTACTTTTTAATATTACCTATAATCACACATGTGGAGTTTATGGGTCTCTCTCTTAAGTTAATCTCTTAAAAGTCGATAGTAATATTGATGAAACTATTTATACTATTGTCTCTTTTTATGTGTATCCTAAACTCATGTGGTAACAACGCTAATCTATATGACCCAGGAGTAACAACAACTCTCCCTCCAGTCGAAATTTCTACTTCAACAACATATGCACCAACGACTTCAACGTCAACGACTTCAACGTCAACGACTTCAACGACAACGACTTCAACGTCAACGACTTCAACGTCAACGACTTCAACGTCAACGACTTCAACGACAACGACTTCAACGACAACGACTTCAACGACAACGACTTCGACGACAACGACTTCGACGACAACGACTTCGACGACAACGACTTCGACGACAACGACTTCGACTACAACGACTTCGACTTCGACGACAACGACTTCAACATTGCCACTCAATGCATGTTTTTGTAATCAAAACTCAGAGGCTAATCCAATTAATATAACAAAATCATTATTTATTAATGATCCTAATATTCTAACTACTTTAAGTTCTACCTTTGGATTCCATCACTTACTAGATGCAATGAGGGGAAATATTGATTATAATACTTTTCTTAGAAGCTATATAGATGGTTACAGAATGACTTCAATTGAATCATCTCAAGTTGTGGCCGGTGAACTTAATGATATAAGATCTCGAAATTCAAGTGCCAATTTTTTATTTAATAACTTTACACCTTTTGGCCCAATTCCAACGAAAACATTTAATCCCAACGGCAGTCCTTATAGATTAATTGCTCTCGTTTATAGACCAGATCTTTTTGGAGTTGATGCAAATGGAAATGTAACTAATGCTGGAGAATTTCGATTTATCTTTAAAATAAATGATAATCTTGCAGGTACTCAATCTGGAATCAGGCTTAGAAATCATGTCATTTTCGAATATAAGTTACCACTAGAAACTGCTACTTTGGGAATGACAAATATAGGCGCATTTTCAAGAGAAGATTGGAGTAAAGAACTTACCCAACTTAATTGTCTAGAAGGAGTTGCTTATACCAATCATTTAATCAATATCGCCAGTAGAGTTGCCTTGGCTAAATATCCTACAAATGCAGGATGGGTCAATGGAAGTGCGATTGGGCAATTAAGAGTTAACGATTTCTTACAAATCCGATCAGATCAAAGTGTTAATGGACCCATATCTTGGTCATTATTTGAATATAGGTTAAGATCAGGCGGAGCATTTAATGGGCAGTTGAGAAGACATAGAATGCCTAAGACTCCTAAAGATAATTATTCAGACGTAACCAGTGCCTTAGTAGTCAATAGTGATTTACCAAACCTTGCTCCTAATGGATCCACTGAGATATCAAACTTCTTTATTGGTAGTTTTAACTCAATAAAAGATCAAACGCTTAATTATGACTTAAGTGATAAACTTAAAGCTTGGCATTTAGAGTATAGGGTTCAAGGAACAGGGACTAATTGGGGACAAGTTTTAAAAACAAAAGAGGCTCAAAATACTCCTCCCTTTTCGGCCGGCTTATTAAATCAAAATGAATCAAGTTTTGCTAAGTATCGTTTTTCTTTGAATACATGTAATTCATGTCATTCAGGAGCATTTAACTCTCATAACGGTGGGGTTAATGAATATTCTCCAAGCCTCGCAGTGGCTGGAGCTAACCTTGGAATAGGAACGATTGATTTTTCAAATATTAACAATACCAATTTCTTCGTCCATGTTGAAGGAACAAATTTACCGAATAATACTACATCATTTTTGAATGAAGATCTTCTTAATAGAAAAGAAGAGCTAGAATTATTTATAGGAGTAACACAATGTTTATCAGATTCTCCATAATACTTTTCATGATATTTTCTCAACTTAGTTTTTCTCAAGGAGGAGAAAAGTTAGAAACATTTTTATTTTGCAAGAACAAACTCAACATTATTAATAACTCTAAATGTAGTTTCCAAAAAATTCCACACATGAGAGCAAGAAAACTTTCACGTCTCGAATCTAAAAATTTAAATTGTGGCAAATCAAAAATAATTGGAATAGTTACTAAGCCAAGTTGTATCAGATCACCCTATCGTTCAAGCTCAGCAAGTAATGCCAGAGTTAACCCTGAATTTATTAAATCAAGTCTTACTTTAAAAAAGATGTTAGATACAAGAACTCATAACAGAGATCATTAAAAGAAAACCTTTTAGTAATATTTAATTTTCAGCAATATTTTGATACACTTTCTCAATGGATCCTATTACACCTTTTTGTGCTTTAAAAAACCCTTCTAACAAGCACAAAGATTGGTATAGAAAGGATTTTGTTGAAATATTTTGTAAAGAAATAAACCCTCAAAATAAAGAATTTTCTAATACTTACTTCCAACGAGAATTTAAAAGTAAGTATGGTCCCTTGGAATTAAAGCAGCGATTAAACTTAATTGCAGAGCTTTTTGATACTCATTGCAATTACTCATACGGTAAGAAAATAAAATTATTAGAAAAGCTGCTATATAAAAAATGGCCACATGAAACAGGGATGTTTAATTATGGATTTCATCTTTATCCTGTCTCTCAATTTATAGAAATAAACGGAGCCCAGGATCTAGAAAAAAGTTTAGATTTCTTAAAAGAACTGACTCAAAGATTTACCGCTGAGTGGGCGATTAGAACGATAGCTAATCGAGATAAAGCTCTTACTCTTAAGACAATGAAACTTTGGGCAAAAGATAAAAACTTTCACGTAAGGCGTTTGGCATCTGAAGGCTTAAGAGCAAGGCTGCCTTGGGGACAACAAATAAAGTGGATAAGTGAAAAGCCAGAAACTGCTCTACCGATTTATACGAAACTAAGAAATGATACAACTTTATACGTGCGAAGGTCTGTTGCTAACTCTATGGGCGATATCATCAAGTTAGATGAAAAGCTAGCATTAAAGACATTTGATTCTTGGATGAAGAAGAAGATTACCCCTGAAAATCTATGGGTGATTAAACATGCAATTCGAACTCCAGTGAAGAAATCACACCCTACTTTTATGAGGCTTAGATCAAAAATAGATAAAATATTAAAGCAAATTTAGGGTACAGTGAATTCAATATCCTCTACGAGTGGTACAACTTTCATGGTGTTTTGATGATGACCATGGATTAATTTAATATTTCTCTAAAAATAATCTCGCAAGCATTATTTAAACGACTTACAGATTTATCATTTAATAAAATTGCCTTTTCTACAATATCCATAAAATTAATACAATCCAACTCATCTTCAGTGACAACTAGCGCGTTGCCATTTTTTTTTGCAGCCATAGCATTGTGATATTGCTCATTTTGTTGGGCAATTTTCAAGGGAATAAAAATTGTCTTTTTACCTAGATACATCATCTCACACACAGTTCCTGCTCCGGCCCTAGAGATGATCAAGCTTGCAGAATTTAAAATGGCTGGCAGCTCGTCATTAATAAAACCAAAGACTTTATAATCCTCACTCTCATTGTAGTCATTCAAGAATTTCTTTCCTACTTGATGATAAATTACAAATTTTTCAAGAAGTTCGTGTTTATAAGAATCGATCAATGAATTAATCAGTGCAGAGCCATTTCCTCCACCCGTAACAAACAGAAGTGGTTTTGTAGTGACAATAGTCTCAGTCATGTTCGTTAACGACTCTCTTATAGGTAAACCTGAGACGATACATTCTTTTTTTATCAATGATTTAGTGCTCTCAAAGCTAACGAATACTTTATGAGCAAACATGGAAATAATCTTATTAGCTAACCCTAGTCTTGAAGTCTGCTCATGCAGGTAAACTTTCTTTCCAAGAAGTCTTCCGGCAATAGCCGCCGGGACTGAAACAAATCCTCCAGTAGAAAAAACAATATCAGTATTTCTTAACTTAGTTAAAAATAAGTAGAAACTTTGAAGGATTCCAAATAAAAACTTAAATATATCTACAAAGTTATCAATACTAAAATATCTTCTAAGCTTTCCTGTTGAGATTGAGTAATATTTTACTTCCTCGCCTCTGGCCATATCTTTTTCTATTCCAGTATGGCTTCCAATATAAGAGATCTCATTTATCCCCTGAGACTTTAAATGATTAATGATAGCAAAAGCCACGACACTATGGCCGCCACTGCCTCCACCAGTAAAAACAATAGACTTGCTCACTTTCTAGGGTCTTTTTTTTGGATTTGATATTTCGTTCCATCTAGAACTTCATCATAATGTTTATTCATTTTTATCCATAAAAAAAGGCAAAGCCCTCCTATCACGAATAAAAATAAGAATGTTTCATTTTTGAATATTTTCATTAAAACTTTCATAACCTTTTAGAGATTCTGGATTAGAAACTGCTTCTAAATTATCAATTTTTTTACCATTAATAATTCTATTAATGATGACTTCCATTTTTTTCCCGCTACGAGTATAGGGGATATCGTTTACTTGAATGACATGTTTTGGGACATGTCTTGGAGTTGTTTCAGCTTTGATCGTTTTTTTAATTTCTTTTTTCATCATATCACTTAGTTCTATATGATTTTTTGTTTTCACGAATAAAACGACTTCAACATCTCCATCTATGTTTTTTCCGACACAAATTGAGTCATCAATAAAGGAGATTTTTTCTGTCTGCCTATAGATCTCTCCAGTTCCAATTCTTACCCCGCCAGGATTAAGAGTAGCATCCGATCGACCAAATACTTTTACTCCCCCATCACTTGTAATTGTAACAAAGTCCCCATGATGCCAAATATCTTCAAACTTATTAAAATAAGCATTTTTAATTTTTAACTTTTTCTCATCATTTAAAAAGTAAATCGGTTGTGACACAAATGGTTTCACACAAACTAATTCATCTTCTTGATCTATAACGGAGTTTCCAAAGCTATCAAAACATCTCACATCCATTCCAAGACCAAGACCTTGAATCTCTCCTCTAATAACTTTCTTTGTGGGAACACCTAGCATAAAACAAGAAATAATATCAGTTCCACCACATATACTTGCTATGTGAACATCCTTTTTTATTTTCTCGTCTATATAATCAAATTGCTCAGCAAGCAGTGGTGCACCAGTTGAGAGAATAGATCGAAGGTCTGTAAATTCATATTTATTCTTCCACTCGTAGATATCAAGAGCTCTTAAAAACTTAGGGCTTGTTCCCCAAACTTGAACTCCATGAGCATCAACAACTTTCATAAAAGCGTCTAAACTTGGATAAGCCGGAGATCCTTCATATAGGACAACTTCAGCTCCTATAGCCAGTGAGCTTATTAACCAATTCCACATCATCCAGCCACAAGTTGTAAAATAGAGAATTTTCTCCTTTTTCTTAAGATTGGTATGAAGTCTTAATTCTTTTAAATGTTGAAGTAAAGTTCCGCCAACACTATGAACAATACATTTTGGCTTACCAGTTGTCCCGGAAGAATACATAATAAAAAGTGGATCTGAGAAATTTACTTTTTCAAAAGTTATTTCCTTATTTTCAGAATTTAAATCTTTCCAAAAAATGCATTGAGGGTGATTTAATTCAATTTCTTTTTCTAAGAAGTTTACAACAATAATTTTTTCAATTGAATCGATACTGGTTAGAATTTCAGGGATCTTGGGGAGCATATCAAAATACTTACTCCCATATTCATAACCAGCTGCCATCACGAGAACCTTGGGTCTCGATTGTCCAAATCGATCTATAACCCCATCTACTCCGAAATCTGGACTTGTTGAAGTAAAGACTCCGCCTAAGGATGTACACGCAAGCATGGAAACGACAGTTTCGCTAATATTTGGCATATAACAGGCTAAAACATCACCTTTAGAAAAACTCATTTTTATTAAATTATTTTGTAAACTCGCTACATCTTTTTTCAAATTCTTATAATTTAAGTTCACCTTTTTTCCAGACTCATGGAAAGACGTGATAGCAATATCAGCGTCATCACCAACAGCTAAAAGATTTTCAGCAAAGTTTAATTTAACCTTAGGAAACCATGGATACTCCAAAAAGCTTTGAGTATGAGCAACTGGTTCGAGAGAGCCTGAATATATAATCTTTGAATCAAGTAAGAACTCTTTCCAGAAGTCTTCATTATTCTCTACACTCCATGAGTGAAAATCTGAATAATTTGAAAACTTCAGGTTATATTTTTCTTCAATGGTTTCTTGGAATTTATATAGCTCAGTTGTTTTAATGAAATCTTCATCAGGTGAGTACATTTCCTAACCCTCTAATTTTTTTATTATCTCGGGATCAATTTTTGGCACTAATCCTTCTGGTTTTTTAAATATCTTTAAAGGATTATCCTTAAGAAACGCTTCAAGCTCTGATAAATCCCCTTTATATACTTTCTCGTAGAACTCCTTAGTTTGTAATAATTCATCAAAGTGAGATCTAATAATTCGAGATAAGTTAGGTAAAAGTGAACTAAAGTGAACTCCTAAGAGATAAACAATGACAACACTGTGATATAAAGTTTCTTCAGCGTGAGGAACATCAACCTTGATTTTAGCCCAAGGCTCTCTATCAGAGAAGAATTGATTAGCTAGAAACCCCATCTTCATTTGTGCTTCAATAGCTTTTTTAAATTGATACCCTTTTATTGAATCTTGATACAACTTTCTTAGTTCTTCTAATTTCTTAGCTGTTTCTGATTTAAAAAACGACGCAATACTAGAGCTGTCTAACCCTTCCGGATAATTTTTTACATAAAATTTCAAACATCTATTAATAAAGTTTCCTATATTATTTGCAAGCTCGTTATTTATTTTCACCTCAAGACCATTCCAAGTGAAATTTGAATCTTGCATTTCAGGGATAAGGCTAGCGAGATAAAATCTCATTGCATCAGACCCAAACTCTTCAATTGCACCCTTAGCATCAACTGAATTACCTGATGACTTCGAAAATTGGGCTCCTGATAAATTTAAGTATTGATTGGCAGGAAGGTCATCAACCACTTTTGCCCTCTCACTTACCATACTCATCACTGGAAAAATAATAGAGTGAAAAATAATATTATCTTTACCTATAAAATGAACTAATTTGGTATCTTTATTTAGCCACCAATCTTTTAGGTAATCTGTACTTGTTCCTTCAAATAATTTTTTTGTATTACTCACGTATCCAATAGGAGCATCAAACCAAACATAAAGTTTCTTTCCTTTAGCTTCATCTATTGGGACATCGATCCCCCAGTCTAGATCTCTTGTTATGGCCCTATTAACGAGTCCTTCACTAGCAAGAGATTTTACATAGGGATAAACTGTTTTTTTCCAGTGAGATTTTCCAGCTAACCATGTATCAAATTCTTCTTGATATTTAGAGAGCATTAAATACCATTGAAAGGAATCAATTGCCAAAATATCTCGAGCGTCACAAAACTTACAAACTGGGTCTTTTAATTTTAATGGATCAACCCAAATTCCGCATTTTGGACATTCATCTCCTCTGGCCTTGTCATGACCACATTCATAACAAGTCCCTTCAACGAATCTATCTGGTAATAAGTTTTTACAACTTTGGCATTGAAGCTGCTTTTCATCATGCTTTTCAATGGCACCTTTTTCATAAAGTTTATTAAACCAAATGAGAGTTTCTTCTCTATGATAGTCGGCAGAAGTTTGCCCAAAAAAATCAAATTCTATTTCATAAAGATCAAATAAGTTTTTATGTTCATGATGCCACTTATCAACATATTCTTTATAACCAACTCCAGCTTTTTGAGCATTTTGCATAATGGCCACACCATGCTCATCTGATCCAGAAATATAGATGATTTCCTCACCCATTAATCTCATATGCTTAGAAAAAATATCAGCTGGAAGATAGACTCCCGCGAGATGACCAAAGTGCAATGGCCCATTTCCATAAGGTAGGGCCGCAGTAACAAGATATTTACTCATTTTAAATTTTTTTTATTGATGATAACCTTTCTTACTATACTAGCGATTTTTTGCTTCATAGAAAAGTAATCTTGTTCTATATTATCTTTTCAATAAATATTTATAAGGAGAAGAATTGAAAAAAGTACTTTTATTGTCATTATTTTTGTTTTCGGGCTTAATTTATTCCAAGTCTGCCAAGATTAAATATTCCTTTAGCACCGGTAAATCCTCAAATTCTGGAGTAGTAACGACTGAGTTAAATAAAACAGCAACTGATGGCACTGAAAATCTTGCTTTTATTGTTACTCCGAAAGAATCAGAAATGAATGGTAAAAAAGGCCTTATCTTAGAAATTAAAGTGATTGAAAATCAAAAAGTTATTGCTGCTCCTAAACTGTTTGTAGAAAATAATAAAGAAGTGGAGTTAAATGGGTCCAATTACCCAGGAGTTCCAAAGAAGTTTAGCCTAAAGATTAAGCCAGTTCTTATATAGATTATCACTGGGTACTTTCAAGCTCTTGAAGTACCCAGAAACCTTGCTCTAATTTACATCTTCATAGAATTCATTCAAATCAGCTCTTAAGCTATTCAAATTTTGATGAGCTCCAAAATAGGTAAATTTCTTCTTCCAAGAACTAAATCTAATTGCCATAAACTTAGGCCCATGGTCTGTATGGTATTTTACCATGAGAGCTCGCCCTTTACCCGGCCCATCGTATTCAGGAATATACATCCAAATCATTCCAAAGCTTCTATCTAAGCTCAAGCCGCTAAAGCCTGAATGAGTTACTAAGAAATCATTAACGTCAATTTGGATAGTAAAATCGTCTCCTCGATGATTTCTACTAAAGCAATCTCTACTATCTTTTCTGATAATTAAATGATCACCCCCTGAGTAATTTTTAATGTAATTCATAAACATTCCAAAATTAGTGCAATTATAAAAGGGACCAGGGATATTGATAATATTTGAATAAGGCATTCTCGCACAACTATCTGTTGCTAACTTGGTTTTATACTCCATTAAAATATTTTGAGAAAAACCGATACCAGAGAGAGTAAGTGATATTAAAATTAAAATTTTTTTCATACTATTCCTTCATTGAAAAAATTAAGTCTAGTATAAATGGTATGCAAAGCTGTATTTAGTGACAAACGACAAAGTTAATTTATAAAGTCTTTAAATACTCTACAATCGATAAAATATCTTGTTCCGAATAACTGCGCATGAAGTTGTAGTAATGCCCAATATTAGAATGTCCTTCCCGTTCAACGAAATATATGTTCCTATTTCCTTGTTTAGCCTTTCTTAAATTTCTTGTAAATTTTCGTGAATTTTCTTTTTCTCTAGTAAGTCCAACTTTATTTTTATCAAATCGATACTCTTCACCTGCATCAAACATATTAAAAAACTTAGGCCTTTTACTAGGCTCTTTTAAAAGATCATATAAGCTTGGAACAGAACCATTGTGTAAATATGGAAACCTTGCCCAAATTCCCCAAAGGTTTGGAGCAACGTATCCAACATCTGTTCTTTGATTCATTGGCAAAATATCAGAAATTGAGCTTGATTCTACAAGGGCCTTATATTCAAAGAAACCTTTCAATCTATCAGTATCAGTTTTTACAATACTACTTTTAATAAATTTAGGTTGATGATAAAGCGGATAACCATCAAGACCTCTTTGATGGACGCCATGGCATTTAGAACATTTATTATCAAATAATACTTTCCCTATTTTGGCTAAGTCTTCTTTGATATGAAAAGGATATTTAGGAGATTCTAAATTATAAACTATATTTTCAACACTTCGCTTTAACTTAGGCAAAACAGCTCTTAAGTGCTCTTCACTATCACTAGCAAATAATTCTGCTCCAAACTCCCATCCTATATTAGTTCCATCAAATTCTGCTCCCCAGAAAATGCCAGTTTTTCTTTTTTCTTTTAAACCCCAGAGGTGAGGAACTTTTACCTGTGCCCTAGAAATCTTTCCTTTATAACTTAAGCCAGCATCTTTATAAAAGTAGGTTTTAATAACAGAATCAGGGATAAGTCCCCTTGTGAGATTAGAAATACTTTTATCGGATATTACTTTTGAAAAATTCATAGCTACTTTATGAATTTTTTTAAACTCTGGATCTTTTCTTAAAGCTCCCCACGCTCCTTGAATAATTTTGGCATCGACTCCTACTTTATAGACATCAATTGTTTTATTTCCAAGTCCTGAATAAAAACGACCGGCAGCTTTACCTCCATGACAAGCAACGCAACCAAGAACTCCAACATCCATGCCTTTATATCTTATATTAAATAAACCTGCGACTTGATCTTCCAAAACATTTAATCCATATCGGTCTTGGAGAATTCTTTTATAAAGGGATTTTTTATTCTCAGGGATGGTCAATCCATTTGAATCTGGAACTCTAAAAAAACTCAGATACTTTGAGATATTCGGAGAAATAGTCATCCCTCGTCCATTCTCAAAAAAGTGAAGGTTTAAAAAGTCATCATGAGCTTTCTTGGATTTTTCAAGTTTACTCTGAGCAAGAGAGCTCAACGCCAGAATAAAAATTAGGTATTTCATCTGATGTGATAATGGACATTAATTCAATATTCGTAAATGGGTGTAAGGAAGTTTGAATTAATATAAGGTAATAATTACAACTTTTTACCTTATTTTCCTACAAATCCACCTAGCGTCATTTTCATTGGATCAAGTGCTGCTTTTAATTCTGCTTCAGACAAATCACACATCTCCTTAGCAACATCTAATAATGCTCTCTTCTCAGCATAAGCCTTTTTGGCAATCCTAGCCGCAAGATCATATCCAATCAAAGGATTAAGAGCAGTCACTAAAATTGGATTTTTATGTACTTTATCAGCAACATTTTCAGTATTTACTTTTACTAACTTAATAGATTTTTCTGCAAAATTGCTAGATACATTCCCTAAAAGCTCAATAGATTCTAAAAGGTTATGTGCAACAACTGGAAACATTACATTTAATTCAAAGTTCCCTGCTTGAGCAGCAATAGTAATAGTAGCATCATTTCCTATGGCTTGAGCACAAACCATGCATACCGATTCTTCAATGACGGGATTTACTTTCCCTGGCATAATCGAAGATCCTGGCTGAAGAGCTGCAAGTACAATATCTCCTACTCCTGAATTCGGTCCGGAGTTCATCCATCTAAAATCATTGGCAATTTTTAATAAGCTTGTAGCATAAGTTTTTAAGATAGCACTCATTTCAGCTGGAGCATCAACTGTCGCTTGAGCTTCAAAGTGATTTTTAGCTTCAATAAAATCCAAACCTGTCTTTGAACTCATTGCTTTAGCAAACCTTTTTCCAAATTCACTATGCGTATTAATCCCAGTTCCGACTGCAGTCCCTCCTTGCGGTAACTCCTTTAATCTTTCACAAGCAGACTTTACTCTCTCTATCCCTAGTTCAACTTGTCTAGCATAACCTCCAAAAGTTTGTTTGAAAGTCACTGGCATTGCATCCATTAAATGGGTTCGACCAGTTTTTACTATATCTTTAAACTCATCACCTTTAGATAAAAGGGAATCACCTAATTTAGTCATTCCTGGAATAAGAGTCTCATGAATCATCATCATGGATGCAACTCTTAGTGCAGTAGGAAAAACATCGTTGGAGCTTTGACCATAATTTACATGATCATTAGGATG
>ENA-ORXM01002913-ORXM01002913.1-marine-metagenome-genome-assembly--contig:-NODE-2913-length-18426-cov-65.772031_pt1 | contig 18426 bp, 9 predicted proteins | sample MGYA00237867_ERZ511480 | MGnify/ENA primary metagenome ERZ511480 (study PRJEB26309, sample SAMN06266103) | marine metagenome | isolation source: Algal blade | place: United Kingdom:Sidmouth, United...
GGCATACTCCCACTCCGCCTCAGTTGGCAAACGCCCATCAATCCATTCGGCATAGGCGGTTGCCTGATACCAATCTACGCGGATGACAGGATGATTGGCAAACGCTGGGTCAGAAATGCGGTTATCTCCTGGCTCTGTGCAGGGTCCATTCTCCATACAGCGTTTGTACTCTGCTTTGGTCACCTCGGTCTGCATCATCCAAAATGCATCGACGTTGACTGTATGAGGTGGTTTTTCGTCATCATCGCCATCATTGGAGCCCATGGTAAATGATCCACTTGGAATGTAAACAAAGTTGATGCCGTTGACATCTCGAATGTCTCCAGCTTGTGGTTCTGGTGTTGCAGTTGGTACGAGAGTGGATGTTGCTGGGACTAGTATAATTATCGATTCGGGTGTCAATCTGGGCTTAAATAGCTGTTGCAGCCTATTGCCAAGATTCAAGAAATTAGTCATTCCAGCTAGCAATGCTATTAATAACACCATCGAAACGGTAATACTAATGCGAGGGAATAAGCGTCTCTTTCCTGTTTCGGGTGTAAGCAATTTGTTTGAGATTGAACCTTTAGCAAGAAGTCCTTTTGATGCCAAAATCCATGAAAATGGTCCAGATGATTCACTCGAGATATCGGTTGCCAGTGCAACAGAACCCACAACGGAATTTAGAGCAGAATCTTGATAAATTTCAACAGATACGCGTGCTCGGCCTTGATGGACCATCGGTGTGAGAAAAAAAGTGAGCATACCTGAGTCTATCCCAGGCGTAATGCGGACCGATTTGACCTCTTCTTCTAACTCAAAGTCTGGTGCATTAATTTTCAAAAAAAGATCTGTCGGTAGTAAACGGCCAGTGGCGGAATCTATAGGGAAATCTATCGGGGCACTTGCTGTTTCTACGTCATCTTTGACAATCAAATCCCCTGCTTCGGTAAAATCAGGTAGAAACGCAGATAATCCATCTGATGTTAGCAGAGCAATTAAAACTCGGACTTCTGTTCTCTGATTGGGATAACATTGTGACGGTATCGCAGCATCAAGTCGCCGAATTTCCTGCTCGGTTTTGGCAGCTTCATCATCAGAAGTTGTTGTAAGTGAAACCGTTTCATCAAATAGATATCCATATTGTTCAATGAACTGGTTCAATTCAGCATTACCGGGCACTTCTTCATGTGCTGCCGCTAAAAGCTCCCCAATCCGGCCATTCTGTTCCGCCCATGAAATAAGCTTAAATACAACTTCCTCATGGCTATCACCTGTGGCAAGGGCATCAAGGTTTTCATTTAATTTAAATCGGACAAGACTCTTTAATCCGTACACATTAAATGCACTGAGTAGCGATTCTTGAAGTTCTTGTACTATTCGTCCGTCAAGGGCCATTTTGGGTTCTATACGAATTTGGTGGTTTTGGTCTGGCATCGAGCGTGGTTAACCTGCGTGGTTAGTTTATCACAAAAGTATGGTATTTAATACCTGAAATCGAACAAAAAGCCAACAGGGTGATTGTCTTATGGTGGGCGGTCATAGGGGAGATTGCGGCAGATCCGCAAGAGGGGTGGAGAGGGTATCACAGGTAATCACGTCCCCGACACCGAGTTCAAATAGATTCGACAGCGGAAGATCATCTACTCGGTGCCGGGGACGTGGGGATCCGATAACAGGGATCAAAAAAGCCGCCACAGAATTCCCGTGGCGGCTTTTTATTATATCAACCAGTCTTCTAAGGTTAAACCATCAATATTGACTGAAGAAGTGGAGAATAGTGGGCTTGCAATATGGAGCAAGCCGTAGCCCCTTACGGACAAAAGAGCACTTCGGCAATTGCGCCGCTGCTCGCAAAGTTCACTTCCAAACGACTGACCGTTGATGCATTCAACCTAATTGTCTGAACACTATTGTTGCCCAGCGGCAGAATATCGTTCGAGTGAGTTAAAGCGCCGCTTTCATCATATGCATTGACCTTTCCACCAACCTCATCCTCATCAATATCGAGAATCATTACTTCGGTGACCGGCACAGGGATGTCAAAACTAAAGAACAGTGTGCCACCCTTATTATAATCGTTCGGATCATTCGCACGTCCATCTTTCGAAATAATGAGTACTTTCCCTAGCGCAACTCGGTTTACACCAGCGGCCATACGTCCACCGCCACTTCCTTGGCCCGGGCCGCCAAAATCGACATTAGGGGTGCCCAAATCCCAATCTGTGCCGGATGGGTTCGCCGAATCGAAGATCATAGCGGGGCGTTCTGCCGATGCGTCTGTTGATATATGGATCCCAAAGCGGTCCCATTCGTCATCGATAATCGTGCCCGCCGATAGGGGAATAGTGTCACCACCTCGTTCAAAATTCAGCGGCGCGATACAGGCATAGTAATGGCTTGGATCGGTGTCGGCTGTGCTGCCGCCGGTTGCTAGTCCGCTTACTGCCGGATAGCTCCCGCGCCCTGCCCCAACGTTACCATATGCGCCTACTTTGGCGCGCCCGTTTGCTTCGTACTGCCAGACTTCATCCAGATTCAATTTTCCATCGCCGTTCACGTCGCCGTTCAGATAGGCAGGTGCAAAATCATCGCTTGGATCCGCAGGGGTGCCGTTATCATCGGTCACATCGATCTGCGTCAGCGAGAGGTCGCCAACGTTGCGCACGAGATAGGTCCATTCGACTGTGCTGCCAACCATAATGCTCGGCCCGTTTGGCCCAATCGGTGCATCTGCATCAACGCCATTCGTCAATTTTTCGATGTCGATTGCGGGCGAAGGTGGATTGCAATAGTGACTTTGATCCACGGCACGCACGTTACTGCTGGCTATGGAGACGGTTGCAATATTGCGCAGCGCCACCCGTTGATCGGTGGTTCCAGCATATGTACAACCAGCGACAATTCCTGCTCGGCTCGTCTCTGCAGATAGGTCAAGTGCGACATCATTGCCGCGATAGATCCACTGCTCTCCGGGCGATAAACGTGCGTCGTTCCCCACGTCGCTGCTCGGATCCAGCAGAGGCACAACCCCTTGATCGTCCGTTAGTAAAACCTCATCCTTTGCGAACGCTACATTCCCGCTATTCTTCACAGCATATTGCCACACAATCGAGTCGCCTGCTGAAAAAATCGGCACATCGATACCGTTTGGATCCTCACCCGCTTGCCCGTTGGTACTCTTTTCGAGCTGCACGCCGGGCATCGGGATAATCGTCGGTGTTGCGGTTGCGACAGGTGTAGACGTTGCGGTGGGCGTCGCGGTGGGCGTCGCGGTGGGCGTTGCAGTCGGTAAGGGGGTTTCCGTTGGCGTGGCCGTTAATGTGGCCGTTGCGGTGGGCAAAGGTGTTTCCGTTGGTGTGGCCGTTGCAGTCGGTAAAGGGGTTGGCGTGGCTGGCTCTGGATTGCAGTAGTGGCTTGGGTCGGAGGCCGATACGCGGCTTGTGGTTACAGTGCCAATATTGCGATAGGCGTTGCGGGTAAGGCCACTGCCGCTTGGATCACAGCCTGACACGGTTGTGGCAGCCGTCGTTTCTAAATTTTCGGCAACACCATCAAAACGATAGAGCCACGTTTCGCCCGGCATAAGAATATCGTCTCTGTTGTCGTCACTCGCGGCCACAAAGCTGGGAATAATTCCTTGATTATCGGCGATGTCAATATCATCAAAGGTAAAGGGCATAGTGCCGCTATTTGTTACTGCATATTCCCAGCGCACGCTGTCGCCCGCCGCGATCCGCGGCACATCGGTCCCATTTGGAGTATCGGCATCGGCTCCATTTGTGCTCTTTTCGAGCGTTAGTTCAGGCACGAATGTGTCGTATTCGTATGTAATTTCGACTGTTGCATCTACGTTGGACAAGAATGTCAGTGCCAAGTTTGCAGTGCCCGAACCATCCGAGCGGCTAATGGCCCGAACGGGTAAGCTAATCGAATCTGCTTGACCAATACGCCCGACAAACTCTTGCAGATCCACAGCAGCAAGCGCCGCAGGTGTAGAGATACCGCTGGCGTTTAGCCCGATGAAGAAGCGACCAGACGAGCCAGAAAAATCAACCCCGCCATCAAAAGAATCAACATCTTCTTCTATTGCAAAGATGGGGTTCGCCGCAGCAAGAACCGTATCATCAGGCAGATAGAGTGTGGTTTCAGCCGCTAATGACAGGCTGACCGTGGCCGGAGCTAAGTCAAGATTTTCGAAGCCAGCGGAACCGCTTAAGTCGCTTTTGATGACAATGGATGCACCGGTCAGCGTCCCTAAGATAGGATCAAACTTGGGTAATTCGATGGTTCGATCCCAATCCGTTCGCTCTACCGCTAATGTATTCGACACAGTTATCGTTGCCAGCATGGCGGAAGTGCTACCCAATTCTGCTTGATTTTCTGTTACTTGCCGATACTCTGTTGCGCTAAAAGTACTCGCATATGCCATTGCAGATGAGAGTAAAGAAAGCACAACAACACAAATGACTAATTGAATAGTCTTATATTTTTTTGAAAACTTCATGGTACAACACTCCGTTACTAAGCTGGTAAAATAATGACAAAAGGTACTGACAAGATAATGGTTGACTTGTCATTCAGAAATCTTGTCAGTACCTTCAAAACAGAGTGTTTTTAGTTATGCTCATGCTTGTGCATCGTGATGGAGTAGAAGATCCACCATTCCTCTCTTTGCACAGCGTGAGTATTGGGGAAAATTCGAATTTTGCTGCTGTTTTAACCTCATCCAAGCCCGATCAAAGCACTATGGGCAAAGCTGCAAGCCAGCTACAGCACCGCTGCTCACAAAATTCACCTCTAAGCGGCTCACATCCGCTGCATTCAGCGTTACTGTTTGGATACTGTTATTGCCTAACGCCAAAATTGGTGCTTCAACAATTACACTACCAGCCGCATCAAACGCCGTCACCGTTCCACCCGGCTCATCTTGATCAATATCAAGAATCGTCAACGCCGACACAGGCAGTGGCGTATCAAAAGTAAAGAAGATAGTGCCGCCATTGCTGTCATCATTTGGCTCATTCGGGCGGTTGTCTTTCGAAATAATCAGCACCTGCCCCAGCGGATCCCGATTGGGGCCGCCGCCATCCATCTGGCCACCAACACCGATCCCCGGCCCACCGAAATCGACATTTGGCGTACCCAGGTCCCAATCCGTGCTGGTTGGGTTGGCCGTATCGAAGATCATTGCCGGATGATTTGCCGGATCGTGCGTCGTTACACGCACACCATACCCAGCCCACTCATCATCAATAATCTGGCCTAGCGTCAGCTTATTTCCCTTGACGTCGGTTTCAAAATCGACAGTTTCCACACAAGCAAAGTAGTGGCTCGGGTCAGAATCTATTACAGAGCCACCGCTCGAACCCGACGAGTCAACAGACGTTCCAGCCACAGTAGACCAGTTCCCATATTGACCCGCCAAAGCAGTTCCGCTTGCCTCATACACCCACAGCTCATCCAGATCAAGCAGACCATCGCCATCACTATCGCCGTCGACAAAGAGTGGCGCAAAGTCATCCGCACCATCGGCAGGCGTGCCGTTATCATCAATCACATTTACGTCTGCCAGCGACAAGTTGCCCGTATTCTGAACAAGATACTGCCACGTGACCACGCTGCCAATCTCTACAATTGGGCCAGTCGGCACATCCGCATCTGCTCCGTTCGTGCTCTTTTCGATCACAATGCCCGGCGCAGGTGGGTTACAGAAGTGACTCGGATCTACAGCCGTCAGTCCATCCGCAGTCACTGTCGCCACGTTGCGATAGGCAGACCGTTCCGCACCAGCAGCCGCTGGATCACAGCCCGCCACGATTCCCACAGTTGGGTCAATTGGCCCAAGCAGCGGAGCCACGTCGCTGGCTGTATAGATCCACGATTCCCCTGCGGACAACACGCCATCTGCGTCAGCATCACTGCTTGCGTCGAAGATCGGCACCACGCCCTGATCATCTGTCACCGCTACATCCGCCACTGCGAATGGCACGTTACCCGTGTTCGTCACAGTGTACGTCCACGTGATCGGATCGCCCGGCGCAACTTGCGGCACATCCGCACCGTTCGGGTCGTCCGCATCTGCTCCATTCGTGCTCTTTTCGATCACAATTCCCGGAGCAGGTGGCTCGGGGTTACAGTAGTGGCTCGGATCTGAATCGACAGCCGAACGTGCTTGGACCATTGCAATATTCTCATATGCATTGCGCAAATTTGCGCTGCCTTGAGCATCACAGCCGAGCACCGTAGCCCCGCCCGAATTCGTCAGATCATCGGCAATGCCTTGGGCCGTGTAGAGCCAAGATTCGCCCGGCGACAGAATATTGTCATCATTCTCGTCACTCGTTGGGTCAAAAGTGAGCTGCACGCCCTGATCATCCGTCACAGTTACTTCCGCAAAGGGAAACGGTGCATCACCCGTATTTGTCACTATATATTCCCAGAGAACAGCGTCACCTGGTTCAATAAGCGGGACATCCAACCCATTGACATCATCAGCATCTTGCCCGTTGGTGCTTTTTTCAATCTCAATACCTTGTGTAAATGCGTCAAATTCATAGATCACGGTCACTGTTGCACCTGCATTGGTGCTAAATTGTGTGATCAAATTTCCCGCACCGGACCCAGAAGAGCGCGCGTCAGTTACCACGGGTAACGTTATCGTATTACCACCGCCAGCAATATCCGTAAAGAATGCAATATCCGCTGGTGTCATTAACACAGTTGGTCCAGACGTTACGTTGCCGTCTAAATTATCGAACGTGCCACCCGATGTGCCGTCAAAATCAATGGCAAGATCAAAAGCTGTAGCGCTATCGGTCTCTTCGACCCCGGGTATCACGCCAACAATCAACGTGTTGTCTGGGCGAAGAAGCTCTATTTCCGCCTTTAGCTCTAGCAAAATCGTTGCAGGGCTGCTGTCGAGACTTTCATATTTGGCAGAGCCTTCTACCGCCCCATCGAGAACAAATTCAATGCTCGTTAAGGTGCCCAAAGTCGGATCAAATTTGGGCAGTTCAACCACATCAGACCAGTTGGTGGGGGTAACGGCAATCGTATCCGAGAAAGAGACAGTCGCAAGGAGAGCCGCTTCATCGGCAATTGCAATCCTTGGGTAAATAATCTGAATAATCAGTTGCATAACCAGCGCAAAAACAATGGCAATTCTCACAAGTCGTATATGGGAAGATTGCGTATAAATTTCATCGCGATAGAAATTATTTGTATAAAGTTGGCGTGCGTCGCTTAACGGCCTATTGGAACACGTAGGCCGTTGGGCCACCACACTCTGTGGATAATTTAAAGACATACTCGCTACACTCCATAGTGTATTAAGAGGCATTTTGAAAACAGATAAGTCAAAAACAGATCGACAAATTCCTGTTTCTTGCCCAGAAAAATAGCGTCACAGTTCGGTTAGATCCTATTGGTTTACAAACGGCAAAAAGGTGAATATACTTTGCTGATTTGGATCATTAAAGATGTATTCAACCGTAATATTGGCCGAAGCAAACGCGTTTACAGTCGACATGAAATTCCCTGGACCCTTTACGCGCGAGCGAACGGATCCCACCGTTGGTAGAAACATTTCACCGTCGCCCGAAAAGAGCGCAAGATCGGCCTCATCTGTCAAACGGACAACCTTTGTCGCCGCCCCATCAACCTGACCAACAGATTGACCAGATGGTCCATCAAAGTCTAGCTCACCATCAAAAGCAGGTAGCGTTGCTTCCAGCTGAGATTCTGGATTGATGAGTGCAAGCAGCGCGCCGTCGGGTCGTCGCAGCTCAATATCGGCGTCAACAACGACCAACACATCAGACTCTTTCAACTCGCCACTTTCATATTCCGCCAAGCCACTGACCAATCCAGTGAAGTGAATCTCGACAGCGTTAAGTTCACCATTTGCCGGGTCGAACTTAGGCACAGTTAGTTTGGTGGTCCACTGCGAACTAGTGGGCGATACCGAATCGGTGTATCCCATCTCTGATGCGCTAACGCCATTCATCGAAAACGCTAGCAAGCAGACGAATATGATAAGCAGACGTCGTACAATAACCTTGTAATTTTGTAAATTCATCGTTAATTCCTTTCCTTGTGCTTGATCTTAAAAACATTTTGGCGAGCTAGCGAAATCAGCAGGGCCAAAAAACTTGAAATCAAGCATTACCTATCTAGTCGATCCAATTTTTTTGGAGAACTATACCGAGCAATGCAGATCGACACGCTTTAGTTTATGCGGTGGGCTAATCGGCAAACAGTATAAACATAACCCATAGCAAATAAATCTTTACGAGCAATGACCGAAGATCTGTTTACGCTATGAACGATTGCGATGTTGAAATGTAAAAACGGAGAGGATGTATGCTTTTAGAGTCCGAATCCCTCGAAACGCGTCAGGCCGAATCAAGACGTGGCATTGGAGCATCTAAGCAGCGAATGGCGGCAACTGTTTATACTTTTCGGAGATGAGCACTCCGCAACAATAAACTGTTCTTTACCGATGGATAGAGTAGACGTGTGGCAAATTGTGTATAACTTCCCAGAAAAGATCTGTCCCATTTCTGCTTCTTGAAATGTGGTACGGATCTTTTCTGAGCAAGTGGACCAAGATTCGGCTCTCGGAGAAAGCAGCGACTCGTTTACACGCTTTGTCGTACAGATCTAAAAGTTTCGTGTACCGATGCACGATAACGGGCTGCGCATCGATGCGCGCTTCTTTTGAGGTGAATTCATCAAAAGTTTGCCTAGTCAAGCAACAGGGAAGAGGCCAGAATCTTTAATGAACTATCTAATATGTAGTACAGTCAAAAATAGAGACTTTCCCAAATTGTATGTAAATGGCGTTCGGTTACTTAACCAGACAGAGTCATTTACACACTTTGTGGTACAGTCCCGAAAGCTAGAATGGGGTGCGACACAATTGCGTCACTAACATAATCGGCTCGATAAACTTTAATCCCTTGAAAGACATTTGTTTTTCATACAATAGTCGTAGAGGCGTACACAAAATGTTGCAGAGACAAAAGTTTTGCTACGACAAATGTCTCTATGTAAATTAACGTTTTGTAATGGGGCAAATGCGCTTCCTTTAGCCGCGGGATAGCATTGCAGAAATAAAACAAAACGCGTATCAACGTACTTGACAGTTCATTCTCCAAATGCTATGATTCCCTTCGTTGTTAGATATGCTAGTAGTTAATTGGGGAGGCGTGGTGTAGTTGGTTAGCATATCGGCCTGTCAAGCCGAAGGTCGCGGGTTCAAGTCCCGTCGCTTCCGCCAAAGAGTCAATCGAGAAATCGATTGGCTCTTTTTTTTATTGACAACCTTACCTCCTTCCCCTTACACTCAACTTACCAACGCCTTAACGAATCAACCGCCCTATGGTATAATTTCTAGAATCCATCACTCTTCGGTCACAAATCATGGCGTACATGACAATTGTCGTTTCGGCTTTACTTCGACAATGTTCAGCACAGGCTACCAACTGCACCTCCTTCGGTAGGCTCCAGGATCAACAAGGCTCTACCTGCGCTGCCATCGCCCCCAACTGTTGAAAAAAAGTTATACAGATTTCTAAGGTTTTTCTGGAGTAGCCTAAAGTAGATGATTTTCAAGCTCGACCTATATACCCTTGGCAAACTCAACCATGCCCGTACTTAAGATGCGCTTCTTTGGCCCAGGCCGGATCTTTCTTTCTCGCAACACCGAAAAAAAGGCTCGCAGCCGCAAAGAATTCGCGCTACTTGCATACTTAGCAGTCGAAAGCGATCGTGCCCACAGCCGCGAAACATTACTAGGGCTACTCTGGCCCGAACTCAGTCAGCAGCAGGCGCGCAACAACCTACGCGTCGCGTTAACCCGTTTGCGCAATGCCATCAAACCAGCCGAACCAACTCTCCTCAAAGCAACTCGCCTTACGGTAGAATTCGATGCGGATCAGCTACAGCCCTGCGGCAATGCCTGGCTAGATGTGCTTGAATTCGAGCGGTTACTTTCTCTCGTAGAATCACACAACCACGCCGACCCAACGCAATGTAATCCCTGCCTAAATGATATGGTCAAAGCATCCGAGCTTTATCAGGGTGAATTTCTCAGCGGCTTCAATCTAGATGGATGCGAAGCTTTCGAACATTGGCTCCTAATCCAGCGCGAGCGCTACCACATGCAAGTTATGCATATGCTGCCGCGGCTAGAAGAAGCCTACCTTTCAAGCCAAAATTGGCGTTCAGCCGAAAAAATTGTACGTCAACGGTTAGCACTTGATCCACTAAACGAAAGCGCCCACCGCAGCCTCATGAACACCCTCGCACGAAGCGGCCTGCGCAACGCAGCACTTGCTCACTATAAAATTTGCGTCCGTACGCTCAAACAAGAGCTAGGCGTATCACCAGCAAAAGAAACAACCGATCTAATTGCGCAAATTCGCAATGGCAACTTACAGCCGGATCTTGACGAAGCATCATCCATATTAATCGATACAAAAATTGTTAATCAAAATGCCAAAAGCACTACCCTGGATCCTCATGCCATCCTCACTCGCCTAGAACCATTGCCTAATCAAAAACTTTTCGGCATAACAAAAGCCGAAAATGCAATCACAAAGGCAATCAACACCGAAGGAGAGCCGTGGCTTATATCCATAGAAGGCATTGGTGGATTGGGCAAAACAACGCTTGCGAACGCAGTTGTAAAAGAGCTCATCAATAACTATCACCAAGAAACTGACGCCCCCTTTGCAAATATCGCGTGGGTCAGCGCCAAGCAAGAAGAATACCTGCCCAATGAGGGTGTACAAGCAACCGGCAAAGCCGCACTCGATGCAGAATCCCTCATGGATCAACTGCTCGCACAACTCGCCCTCGGTCCATACCCTATCGTTAATCTCCAAGAAAAACGGCTCGCACTCACCCAACTGCTTAAAGAAAAACCTCACCTAATCGTCATCGACAACCTCGAAACCGCCATCGACTATCAAGAACTGCTGCCCTTGCTTCGTCACTTGTCAAACCCCACTAAATTTTTGATAACCAGCCGTGTTACATTGTCTGGTCAAGGAGATTTCTTCTGCTACAGCCTTGCAGAACTAACCGCAACAGATGCGTTAGCCTTCTTACGCCACGAGGCCACCACGCGGGGCATGTCCAACCTGATAGCGACCACTGACGAACAGCTGTATGAGATCCACAAAACCGTCGGCGGCAATCCGTTGGCGCTTAAACTTGTGCTTAGCCAAATCCACTTTCTGCCGCTCAGCCAAGTTCTAGAAAGTCTGCACCAAGCAAACAGCACTCATTCCATGCAACTTTACACCTATATCTACCAACAATCATGGCAAATGCTCGATACCACAAATCGTCACTTATTACTCTGCCTGCCCATCGTGCCCAACGCCACATTTGCCCAACTGCAAACCATCAGTGGGTTAGAAACAGCCCGACTCCAAACGGGGTTAATGAATCTACGCAGCCTCTCGCTTGTCGAAGTAAGCAGCGATCTCACTGCGCCACGCTACCGACTGCATCGTCTAACCGAAAGCTTTCTCATGCACGAAGTAATCAAATGGCAAAATGTCGATCATCCCGTCAAATCGACAGAGAACATCTATTTTATGCAGCGCTTACTTTATATGGTGCAACAGTGGAACAAAGCCGAAGCCGTTCATAAAGTTGATGTCAACGTTCTGGATCACGAATATGAGTCTGTAGTCAAAGCTATTTCGCTAGGTCTCGAAGTAGACGATAGCTGGCAGAGCATCAAGCCGCTGATTATTGCCTTTATCCCCTTTATGGAGCGGCGCGGTCATTGGCACACCGGTCATTCGATTTTAGAGCGAGCCGTCACTGTCGCCAACCACGCCAACGACCTCGATGGAGAGATTACCCTGACTGCTTTACTTGCGCGGCTTTGTCAACGCGAAAGCCGACCAACCGATGTTGTTTACCACTATCGCCGCGTGATCCGCATGGCTCGGCGCAGCGACAACCGTTTTGAAGAAGCGCGGGCCTGTTCGAATTTGGGCTTCACATTTATTGAGGCTGGGCAGTGGTGGCGTGCAGAAATATTAAGCTGTCATGCAATGGAGATTTTCGAGAAACAAGAAAACGCACATGGACGGGCGCACACCTATAATCACTTAGGCATATTGTACACGAGGCAAAGTAAATGGAAAGACGCGCAGCAATATTTAACGATGGCCTGCAAAATTTGGGAAGAAAAACAAGATAACCACAGCTTGATTAATGGTTACACCAATCTCGGGCTTATGTTTACCAGTATGGGAAATTCCGAAGAAGCACTCAAACATTTATCAAACGCTCATCGCATTACAGAAACAACTGGCGAGTTATCAATCTCAGCTGGCATATGGAATAATATGGCCTTTGCGCACCGGCTTAATTTAGATTGGGGAAATGCAAACAAGTACGCATACAAAGCAGAAAAGGCTTTTAGAAAGGCTGCTAACTTTTCTGGTCTAGCTGCTGTGTGGAACAACCTTGGTTTAATCGCTTTGGGTTCAGGGAATCATGCCAAAGCGCTTGAGTATTTAGAAGAATCCCTAAAATTATATCAAAAGCTCAACAATCAAATACGTATTGCCACCGTCCAAAAAGATCTGGAAAAAGTTGTGGCTCAATCATTAGCTGACGAAGCCACAACTCCTTTTGGCTGCTAATCTCACATAGCCGCATAACGAAGCTATGTCCCAATTGTTCAATTTTTGGTTAACAAATACTTAGTCCCCCTAGCGCTTCTATCGGGCATTCTTTTCGCAGAGAGCCTGAACAATTAGCAGCCATCCCCACTAGCAGCCACCTCCACTAGCGGTACCACAATTGTCACCAGCATAGGCTGCTGACGCAATATTTAGCCCGATCTCCTGCCCCACAACACCACCGCCAACGACAGTCGCCACAGTCAATACGACAGCAACAACAAACTTCGCAATATTTCTAGTAATCATCTCAAATCTCCTATTTAATAATTGAATAAATTTGGAGGGTTATTAAGATGAGAGATCTCTCAGTGGAGGCTATCCACCTGCTTGCAAGCGTTTCTTTATACCTTGGGCTCTGTTCAAAAAATTGTCTGCTTCGAACGAGTGCGTTTTTTTCACAACCACAAGATAAACCCTTTATACGGAGGCTGTCCTAAATTATGGTACAACCCCTATACACACAGCATAGTGGGCGGTCCGTTTGTAGAGCGTTTTGGGTAGGTTTGGTAGAAGAGAGGGTTGATGCGATATGCGTTTTTAAATGGGGAGGTCGAGATGAAAAGCGTTTTTGAAAATAAAGGGGCGTAAGACAAATAACATTCTCGCGCGGATCCATTCGTACGGGCATAATATACTGCGCCCATCACATGGCGGCCTTCGTGCGCTCGACCCACCACAGAGCGCCTTGCGCCGTGGCAACAGACAACGCCTTTTCGAATGCAGCGGCGGCCTCTTCTGGCTGATCGCACACACGCAAAATCGATCCTTGAATGCGATAAAGTTCCGCTTCGCACCAGCTTTCCTGCGTCTCTTCAAATTGGGCTAAGGCCAAGCCACACATCATCTGGCCCACATCGGGCTGCCCAATATTCGCCATCGTTTCAGAGAGGAGTGCAGCAAAATAACAGGCTCCCGTCTTTGCCCCAGTTGATCGGTACAGCGATGCGCTCGTCTGCATCAATTCTACCCCTACCTCGGCCTGATCCAACCGACACATGGACCATCCACGCAGGAAACCAGACATGGAAACCCACAGCAAAAAGCCGTGCTCGGTGGCGACTTCGCTTGCTGCATCTGCCAGCGTAAGGCACACTGTCGCGTCATCCAAAAACTGAGCTTGGACAGCAGCATACGTTTGTGCAATAACTAGCGAATAGGGGTGTTCCAACGATGTGGCCCACGCCAGCGCTTCGTCAACGCGAGTTTGCGCCTCTTCTCTTCTCCCCAAACAGAAAAGCGTCCACGCACTGTAAGCTAGACTAACCACCTTTGGATCTTGCCCGTAGATATATGCGTGCTGATCGTGCTCGGTTGGGTTGTAGAGCGCCAAGCTCTGATCAAGATAGTCGATGGCTGTGTCGAACTTGCCTAAATGCAGATAGTACGTGCCCAACGCAGCATACGCTTCAAGCCGTAGCGCCGAGCTATCGACCTCTTCGGCAACCGCCACCATCTGTTCGGCGATACCCATGCCTCGTTCAAAATTGGGCTGAATTTGATAGAAGCGACTCAACCCCCACATGACTTTAAAGCGTAGAGTCAAATCATCTTTGCCACCCATTGACAAACTAATCTCGCGCGCACGGGTAAGCGCAATTTCGGCTTCGGGGGCTGCATAGCCTTTGGTCGCTAGCAGCAGCGGCGCACGCCCCATTTGGATCGAAAGCTCTAACAAATTTGCCTCATCATCGGCTTCGGGCGTGCCAGCACCGGGGATGCCATCCAGCAAATTCAACGCATGATCCAAATGGATCAGCGCCTCTTGCGTTGCGCTTAGCTGATTGGCGCTCTGTGCCGCTTTTTGGTACCACTGAATTGCAAGCAGCGGCAGCCCGGCACGCTCGTAGTGCGACGCAAGCTGTGCGCTAACTCTATCTTGGGTCGCATCTTTAGCCGCCCGAGACGCCTCTTTATCCAACGCTTCCGCCGCACGACGATGCAGTTGACGCCGCCGCATGGGGCTAAGCGTCTGGTAGACAACATCGCGTAACTTATCGTGCGCAAAGTCATACGAATCGTCGCGCATCGCAATGCCCATGCCGTGCTCGCGGATAATCTGCTGCTGCCACAACTCGTCTAGCCCCATCAGCAGCGAGTCCTCACTTTCGCCGGTAACAGAGGCCAAAAGCCCCGTCGTGAAGACGCGCCCAAGCACAGCGGCTACATCGGCCAACGAACGTGCCTCGGGAGAAAGGCGCACAAGCCTTGCCTCGACAACCGACTGAATTTTGGGCGGCAGAGACGGTTGTACAGCCTCATCACTGGTGCCCGCATCACCCTCTTGCGCGGTTGTTTGTGCCATGCTGCGCACTATCTCTTCGACAAAGAGCGGATTGCCGTCGGTATCGGCAAAAATGCGAGCAACTTCTGCTTTGGTTGGCTCTCGCCCTGCCAGCGTTTTGATGAGTTGGCCCGTTGCGGCCACGTCGAATCTGTCCAGTTCAATTTCGTTCAAGCGATCGTTGCGTCCGAGCGCATATTTAAGCGTATGTACTGGGTGTTCAGCTGCAATTTCGCCCATACGTAGCGTCGCGATGAGCAGCAGCCGAAGTTGAGGCGCGTTCTGAAAAAGATGTTCAAGCCATTCGAGCGTGTCCGGATCACACCATTGAATATCGTCTAAAAGCAACAGCAGCGGCCCTTCAACCTGTAAAAAAAGTGTGGTAATTGCCTCGAAAAGATTGCGCCGCTGCATCGATTCGGCCCCGCTAACGGTCGACGCCGCGGGGTGCTTGTCGCCCGCCAATTCGGGCAGCAGGCGGAATAGCTCTTGCTTGTGGTGGGCGGATAGTTGTTCAACATAGCGTGCAATCTGCGGCGTGCGCAACCATGCTTGGATGGGCGCATAGGCCAGCCGACCGCCGGCGCTATAGCAATAAGCTTCGGCGGTGATGATCCCCTGACGCGTGAGCAGCGTAGACCACTCTTCGACAAGACGACTCTTACCAATGCCTGCCTCGCCCAAAACCAAACTCATCTCGGCGTGACCTTGTGTGGCGCGCGTCCACGCTTGTTGCAAATTTTCCCACGCTGTGTCACGGCCAACTAGCGGTGCGCTACGCGGTAGCGTTTCAGTCTGCACTTCGTCGGGGTCCAAGTTGAGCAACCGCTCGTAGATGGATTGAGTGGCTGGCCCTGGCTCCACGCCCAGTTCGTCGATGAGTACGGTTTGGCAGGTGTGATAGGTGCGCAAGGCCGCGGCCCGATCCCCGCGGGCGGCTTGCAAACTCATTAGGAGCGCGTAGCTGCCCTCTTGCAGGGGATCGATTTGCATCATCTTTTGGGCGATTTCAATTGCATCGACATATTTACGCTGCTGCTCTAGGCGATGGGCTAGGTGCTGAAGCGCTTGATAGTAGCGCTGCTGCCATTCTTCTCGCAAGGGCAAGATCCAATCTTCGTAGCAGTCGGGCAGCAATTCGCCGCGATAGTGTGCAACTGCATCGGCAAAGGCAATCTGTGCAAGTTCGCTGTCCGTGGCACGAATAGCTTCTTGATAGCGCGCATCAAACTCAAGCAGATCGACGTGCGCGGGCGCATCCGCACGCCAAGTAACGCTTTTGTTATCGCTATGTATACACGCCTCGACCAGCGGCAGGTGCGTGCGCAAGAGGTGCAGTGCGTTGCGCAGGTTTGTGCGTGCCTGGCTCTCGCTTGAATCTGGCCAAAAGAGAGCGGCAAGATGCTGGCGCGATTGGGGCGTGTCGGAGTTGAGGATGAGGAAAGCCAACAGCCGTTGCAGGCGCGTGTTAGAAAACGCTCTAATCGGTTCGCCATTGAACGTAAGCAGAAAGCCATCTAACAGGTGAATATGCAATCCGTGCGCAGCAGATGTACTCGACGCAATGGTGGCAGCCTTCTCAGCAGCAGCGAGCGATGGAGTTTTTGTGGGCTTAGTTTTCATGGTTCGATTCTCGGTGTGCAGGAATTGTTGCCTAAAACATTGTGCCACTGATGGGTGAGCACTGGCACAATGTTTTAGGCCATTCAAAAAACAAAACTGCTTCTGTCAGGTTTGGTGGGTAAGGAAATTTCTGGCTAAATTTTGCACGCAGAGCACGCTAAAAAAAGTATGAGAAAGCTAAAGCTTTCTGTTGTTCCCTCTGCGATCTTTGCATCCCTATAATAGATTTTTCTTTTTTTCAAGGTGCCCACCAAATTCGACAGAAGTAGAAATAAAATTAGAGAGCGTCAGCCTTATGTAGTCTAAATGATACTACTAGCTCATTACTATATCATTAGCAGTTACGTTACCGAATTCCTAAGCAAAATCATAAGTAATTTTTCAAAAATTCGCACAAACCCACTACTAAATAGTAAACATCCCCCAAGTGGTGGAAAAAAAAATAACTAAATTAGTGGAAAAGAAATAACCGTATTACCTGATGTAATTATTTAGCTATTTTAGTATAGTTATCTATACGGACAGACGTTCGTGCTCCAACTTATGGTCAATCCAGAAAAATTATACGAGGAGGAGGCATTCTCTTGCACCACTGTCTCTCAGGATAGAGCCGCATCAGAGAGTGCTTACTCCACAGTTATGGACATTTGTTTTTCTGGAATGGGGCTAAGCCTTTACAAAATACCGTTAGTAAGGTGCGGTAAAGAGTAGGAGGGATACAAAAATATGTTTAGTGAAAATGGATTTGTAAAAAAACAAAATGGAAAGCGAGTATTAGTTGTAGATAGTGTCCATAGTATAGGCACCCAATCTGTGGGTGAGCTGTACGAAACAATTTTACGTTTGGATGGATATATTATTGATACCGCAGCTACGGTTCAAGAAGCGTTAACACTTCTTGAATCCAATCAACCAGATTTAATTATCACTACATCAGAGTTGTTTAACGTAGACAATCACAACTCAAACGCATTTTCAGAGTTAAAGTCGGTAAGTCCCCATACGCCGATTTTAGCTATCATTGCGCAGAAGAACACAGACCTTCAATATGCTCATAATATAGCAGAACAACTCCATTTGCCATTTAAAATAGCCGAGTTGCGTGCAAGTGTTACACGTCTTTTAGAAATGAATACAAAACAAGACTCCAGGAAATTATTCAATAGTTCTGTACATTCGGAACCAAAATATTCAGAGTCACCTCGGAAAGATAATTATTCATAAAAACATATATAAACGAAGCAGAGATTGCAGAGGATAAATCTTCAGATCAGTCTTTTGCAAGTTTGTTATCAACAAAGACAGAACTATCTGTCCATTTGCGCATTGAAGACAGTGGCCGTGGCACGAGCGGGGAGACGCTAAATCACTGTTTTGAACCCTTTTATACCCCAGGATCATTTGGCTATAGCACGGGGCTTGGGCTCCCGATGATTCACCAATTTGTTACAGAAATGGGTGATCGTATTGTTACAAGCAAGGTCGGTTTAGGAACGACTTCTGATATTTACTTACCTGCATCAAAAGCTACCCCTTCCACATATTTATCATAATGATAACCGCTCTCTGAATGTCTTGAAAGGTCGCGCCGATTGAGAGCTGGGCGCTGGCGCTATAGCAGTATGCAGCTTGGAAGCACAGCAAGTGTGTCGCTTTGCACTGAGCTTGGTCGAGGCAAAACCAAAACGGGTCATTCCCACACAATAACCCTAATAACCCTAATAACCCTAATAACCCTAATAACCCTAATAACCCTAATAACCCTAATAACCCTAATAACCCTAATAACCCTAATAACCCTAATAACCCTAATAACCCTAATAA
>ENA-ORXM01002914-ORXM01002914.1-marine-metagenome-genome-assembly--contig:-NODE-2914-length-18416-cov-27.017013_pt1 | contig 18416 bp, 7 predicted proteins | sample MGYA00237867_ERZ511480 | MGnify/ENA primary metagenome ERZ511480 (study PRJEB26309, sample SAMN06266103) | marine metagenome | isolation source: Algal blade | place: United Kingdom:Sidmouth, United...
GATGCTGCAGGTTGCGAGAGCATAGAAGAAATTACATTATTCAAGTCAGAGCTTATCGCCAATGTTGTAATCGATGAGCCTACTTGCTCTTCATTTGATGACGGAGAAATTCGTATCACTGCAACGGGAGGAAACCCTTTTCCAGGTGGCCAATATACAATCAACGGAACTCTCACTAATGAATTCTCTGAGACAGGACCGTTGTTTTCTAATTTCTTTAATCCTCAAACAGGATTATATAGAGTAAGAGTAGACGATATGAGTGGATGTGTTGCTCAGATGGATGTAGATATTCCTCTTATAAATACTCCTGGTGATGCTTGTGATGATCAAGATCCTGATACTGTTAATGATCAGATACAGAATGATTGTACATGTGCTGGTGAGATACCGCCAGAACTTTTTTGGGTAGGAGATACAGCTGGATTCTTACCTCCTGATATAACTGTAGAGGTGCCATTCTGTGATGATCCATATGTTTTTCCTAACGGTAGTTTTACCGATCCTTCTACTGGAATAGTGTATCCATTTCCATTACAGGAAGGAATACATTATGACGGAATAGGCACTTCTGTATTCTTTGCTTCCACATCACCATCTGATGGATTTGATGAAGGAGAGACAGTTGTGCAGTATATCGTAGATGACCAGTTAGGTAATGAGCTGTCATGGGGATTTACTGTGACGATTGTATGTAAATGTTCGGGGACTTTTGTAGGCTCGTGTAGTGATGTCCTAAGCAGTGAATTATACAGTTGTAATATTAATGACTTGTTAAATGGGTATGCTTCGTGCACACCACAATCAAGTGGAGAGCCATTTCAAATTAATCAACCTAATCCTTTATGTAATGACGGCAGTCCGCAGAATATGTCATGGTTTGCTTTTGTCGCAGGTGACGAGAATATTAGTATAGAAATAATGCCTTCTAACTGTCAGCCTGGTATAGGCGGCTTATTAGGATTGGAAGCAGGAATATATGACTCTTGTATGGGCTCATGTATCGCAGGCAATACCACTTGTGATCAAGGTGATCTGAATCTATTACTTACAGCCGATAATCTTGTAATAGGGGAGACTTATTATATTTTTATAGATGGTTGTGGAGGATCAGAATGTAATTATGAAGTAATCGTAGACACTGAGGGATATACTGAAAGCCAACCTGATGGATTTTCTTTTTCTAGCAGCGAGTCTTTAGCTGCATGTAATGGAATGACTAATAACTTCTGCTCATTTTGCGATATAGATATTAATGTACTACAAGATGGTAGTGGAGTAGGGACAGTATTCGGATTTTATCCAGATAATATAGATGCTACATTTATATGGACAATTAATCCGCCGATTAATGGGATGTCTGATATAGCAGCGAATCCTTCCGTGGATGGTTATTTCTTCCCTCCTATTATAGATGCTGCTGAAGGCTCTTATGGTATATGCTTACGAGAAGTCAGATCTGAATGTGGTGGCTGGTCAGGTATATTTTGCGATGAGCTTATCGTTTTAGATTGTGATGCAGTAGATAATGATCAAGACATGTTCGGAGTAGATGTAGATTGTGATGATAATAATGACTTAGTATATCCTGGTGCTCCAGAGATTTGCGATGGCTTAGATAATGACTGTGATGGAATTATAGATGAAGGCCTGACTACAACTTATTTCACTGACAGTGATATGGATGGTTTTGGAGATATTAATAACCCTATAGAAGCTTGCGCATTAGAAGATGGATTATCTGATAACTCTGATGATTGTGATGACACTAACGCTAACATTTTTCCTGGTGCATCAGAACTGTGTGATAGCCAAGATAATAACTGCGACGGTGATATAGATGAAGGATTAGATCAAGAGACCTATTATGCTGATGCTGACTTTGATAATTTTGGTAGTCCATTGGATAGTCTAATTTCTTGTTTTCAGCCGTTTGGATATGTAACTAATAATCAAGATTGTGATGATACTAATCCTGATATTAATCCCAATGCTGCAGAGACTTGTGATACTGTAGATAATAATTGTGATGGTCAGATAGACGAAGGATTTACTGCAGTGACCTATTATAATGATGCTGATGGAGATGGCTTCGGAGATCCAGATACTGGTTCTGATTCATGCTTACCACCGCCAGACCTCACTACAGATAATACAGATTGTGACGATACTAATCCTGATATAAATCCTGGAGCTACAGAAATATTAGGTAACGGGATAGACGAAGATTGTGATGGTAGAGATAACACAACTGCTGTTAATGAACTGCCTGGAGAATCGTATATCGTATTCCCTAATCCCACTTCTGATATCTTCTACGTTACAGGAATCAATTACTCAAGATTAGATGTGAAGGATAAGTTAGGAAGAGCAATATTGTCAGTGAATAATAATGATGGTATAGACTTAAGTGATTATCCTAATGGACTTTACTTTATAAGTCTCTATAATGCATCAGACGAATTGATAGGATTGAGTAAAGTTATAAAGCAGTAGAAGGAATTAATTATTATTTGCAAATAAAAAAGCATCGGCAACAACCGATGCTTTTTTGTTATTTATCTATTTAAAGTGATCTTACATTTCTGATTCATCAGTGATGATATGTCCACTTCCGAAACCTATTGGATTCATGCCCATCTTCTCTGGCATATCATCATCAAAATCTTCCCACTCGATAACTTCTTGTAAGAACTCTTCTACATATCTAATGATGAAGCCCTCATTTAATTCTTCAGGTCTAATGATCTCGACATTCTTAGGAGGCTTAGGTTGTCCATATCCTTCTATATAAGGATACATAATCATAATCATCAGTTTACCATTGAATAATTGTTGGAATATGAGAGAGCCCATATTTTTTATAAATGGTCTCTTTGTTTTATTTCCTTTAAATCTCTCAGCGATGCCACTAATCTCTGTACCTAATGAGAAATTAATTACCTCTAAATTTTCAATATCATCTTTATATTCTATAAAAGCATTAAGGTTGGTTTCCTTAATTATTTTATCTAATGTAGTGGTTAATGTTTTTTTGATATCATTGGGCCACTGTGATCTGTATTTTTTAGTTGTATCAAGTATTGAATTGTACTTATCTACCTTCGCTGTGATATTACTTAAATCCATTATAGTTGTTTAGTATTTTTTTAATTTTTCTATAGCTTCAGCTAATCTGTTCTTAGCTTGATAAATCTTTTCTAATGCGGGTGAAAATGGTACAGGAGTATCAAGGCTGGCTACACGCATTACAGGTCCATCAAGATCTTCAAAGAGATTCTCTGATATATATGCAGATATCTCTCCACCGATACCCCCAAAAAGACTGTCTTCATGAAGGATGATGACCTTGTTAGTCTTCTTAACTGAATCAACTATCATTCCATAATCTAATGGTTGTAGGCTTCTCAGGTCTATAATATCAGCGTCTATACCTTCTTCATTACAATATTCCGTTGCCCAATGTACGCCCATTCCGTAGGTGATGATACTTAACTCATACCCACTACGGACTCTTTTGGCTTTGCCTATCTCTATCTCGTAGTAACCTTCTGGCACATCACCTGTCTGAGATCGATACATGCCTTTATGCTCAAAGAACATGACTGGGTTAGGATCCGCAAAAGCAGATATGAGTAAACCTTTGGCATCTTCGGCTGTAGATGGGTATACGACCTTAAGTCCTGGTGTATGTGTAAACCACGCTTCGTTAGTCTGAGAATGAAACGGTCCAGCACCCATACCACCTCCACATGGCATTCTAATAACAACGTCTGCAGGATGTCCCCATCGGTAATATATCTTGGCGAGATTATTAACTATCTGATTAAAACCACATGTAACGAAATCTGCAAATTGCATCTCTACCATTGATTTCATTCCTTTCATGCTCAGCCCTAAGCTTATACCTAAGATAGCACTTTCGCATAGGGGTGTATTACGGACACGTTCTTTACCGTATGCTTCTACAAAGCCATCTGTGATCTTGAATACACCACCATAGTCAGCGATGTCTTGACCCATCAGGACCGTCTTGTCCCAAGTCTTCATAGCGACATGAAGCCCCTCAGATATTGCATCTATAAACCTTATATTATTGACGTTATTAGAGGCTGCAGAATTATTGCTCTTTGTAGCCGGTGCATATATATCTCTTATTTCAATCTCTTGAGAAGGATCTAATTCTGGATGTGCATATGCGACGGCGAGCTCATCTACGATCTCTTTTTTTATTTCTTTCTTTATAGTTGTTATTTCTTTATCAGAAATAACTTGCTCTTCTATTAGGTAGGATTCGTAATTTTCTATGGGGTCCATTTTCTCCCAATTATCCATGAGATCCTTAGGTACATATTTTACACCCGATGCTTCCTCATGCCCACGTCTTCTGAATGTTTTAAATTCTATAAGAACAGGAGCAGGATTCTTTCTTATTTTTTTGGAGATCTTAGATAGCATTGTGTAGACTTCGAGAATATTGTTGCCGTCTATGATATGACTTTCTATTCCATATCCTATTCCTCTATCTGCAATATTCTTACATGCATACTGCTCTGAGGTAGGCGTAGATAATCCATATCCATTATTCTCTACTGCAAAGATGACTGGAAGATTCCAAACTGATGCTACATTGAGTGCTTCGTGAAAATCACCTTCTGATGTACCACCTTCTCCTGTAAAGGCAAGAGATAAATTTGATTCTCCATTAAGCTTATGTGCTAATCCGATACCTCCAGCTAAGGATAATTGTGGTCCGAGATGTGATATCATACCCCATATATTATATTCTTTAGTACCGAAGTGAAATGATCTATCTCTACCATTAGTGAATCCTGCTGGCTTGCCTTGCCACTGTGCAAATAATCTCGAAAGTGGTACTTGTCTCGTTGTGAACACACCTAAGTTTCTGTGCATAGGAAATATCCATTCTTCGTCCTTCATGATAGAAGTACATCCTACGGATATTGCTTCTTGGCCTATGCCTGAGAACCACTTGGAGATTTTGCCTTGGCGCAGAAGAGATAACATCTTCTCTTCTATAAGTCGTGGTCGGAGCATAGCTGTGTAGAGTTCTTTGAGCTTCTTATCGCTAAGTCCTTTTCTATTGTAAGTAATGTTACTTTCCTTACGTGTTGCTACTGACATTAATTGACTTAATTATTAAGTGACGCAAGTTAGCAATTTAAGATATGAAAAGTACTGATATACATATCTATTGAAAGTTAAATACGAGCGATGTATTAGGATTCTATAATGAATGATTGAAGATCGATTTTATTGCTTCTATACGGATGCGAACATGAGAGATCGAGGCATAGATATTCTCCATTTTATATAAATTGTGCAATGATTAGAAATATAATATTTGATCTCGGAGGTGTGCTTATCGACTGGAATCCTAAGTATGTCTATAGAACAGTGTTTGAGACAGAAGAACAGGTGGATTGGTTTCTTAATAATATTACGACGATGGAGTGGAATGTGCAGCAGGATGGCGGCAGAACTTTTGCTGAAGCTAATGAGATTCTAATAGCCCAATATCCAGAGTACGCAGATAATATTAAGCTCTACTTTGATAGATGGGAAGAGATGTTAGGTGGCCCTATAGATGAGACGGTAGCACTACTGAAAGAACTTAAAGAATCAAATAAGTATAAAATTGTAGCTCTAACTAACTGGAGTGCTGAGACATTTCCTATTGCATTAGAGCGATATGATTTCCTTGGATGGTTCGATGGGATCGTAGTATCTGGTGTTGAAAAATGTAAAAAACCAGATAGGAAGATATATGATATCATTTTGGATCGATACGACCTTAATCCTAGTGAAAGTGTTTTTATAGATGATAATGCTGATAATATAGTAGCAGCTCAGAATTTAGGGATTAAAGCTGTGCACTTTAAGGATTCAGAGCAAGCGAGGATAGACCTATCAGCAATTCTTGCTTAATATAACAATATACTTTCAGCATGTCGTAAGGAGTAGACTTCATTATTTTTATGATCACTTGAATAATAATAAAGAAACTTATAAGTTTAATTAAAAGAAGGTTACCTAACATTTTAGGTAACCTCCGATAGTAAAGCTGATTATCAGCACTATGGCCGGATCATCTGAAGTGATTCGGCTTTTTGCATGCTGACGCTCAGTAGGCATAGCTCTTTATGGTATTAAGAAATGATATCTTGGATATAATGAGGGTAGTCGATGAGCAGAAGCGCTCATGTAAGGAAGTTAAGTCACTGCATAGAGATGCTGGTAGAGTAATTAACTGCATAACTCATTAGTATTTAAATATTGCTTGAAATGTTATACCGGCCAAGGTATAGTGATCCTGTTGTTAATTCAACTGATTTTATAATCCTTTATTGTAGTCATCGAGGAATAAAATAAATTATGTAGAAAGCTATTTTGGGTATAAAGAATAACTGATTCTCTATGTACGATTATATATTTTACCCAATAAGTATTTTAAAGAATAAATGATCAGGAAAGCTATAAGAAATGTTGCGATAAGAAATTTAATTTTTAATGGGCTTTCATCATTGTCTTTTCCTTGTAGAGTATAATTTTTTTCTAAATTATAAAATGATGTTGAATCAGTGACCACCTGCTTGTCATTGTCATCAAGGTTATTATTGTTGATATTGATCGAGTTCGGATTGTCTTCGTTCTCTAATTCTGTAAGAAGAATGTTCTGTTTGTTTCTGTGTAATGTATTTCTCGTAATTGTGGCATCACTCTTTTGCATGAGATGAATGCCCGCATAGGTATTGGATATGTTGTTGTTATCTATAAGAATTGATGTAGAAGAAACTTGAGAATTTTGACCTATCTCGATACCCTTATCACTTATATTGGATATGTTGTTCTGTAAGATTTGAGTATTAATACACGCATTTAGATCTATACCATCATCATGAGCATTAGAAATTATATTATCTTTTATTATTCCATTTCTACATTGTATGAATTCTATTGCGTCTGGAGTTTTTTCAATCTTACAATTTTTTATTAGTGGAGCTTTTAGATTATGACATAGGAATCCTTCTCCTGTGTTATTACCTTTTAGCTTACAGCCATCTATGAGAAGACTACCGCCGTGATTAGACGAGATAGATTGATTCCACTCAAGAGATCTGGAGTTTCTAAATTCACAATTTTTATACACTGCATGACAATCATGGGTATAGATACTTCCATCTATGATAACTACATACTCTAATACAAGAGAGTCCGCTTCTCTAAGCATCCTTATGTGGTTCCAATTTTTATTTGATGGGCGTATTGTGATTGGCTTATCTTTGTGGCCACGAGCTATGATTGACCCCATACCTACCATGTTTATGCTATCAGCTATTTCTATTGTTGCGCCAGCTTCGATAATTAGGGTTTGGTGCTCTGGGATGAGTAGCTCATGGGTGATGCGGTAAGGCTCAGGAGTATTTTTTATATATATAGTGTCGCTGGCCTTTATGATATTGATAGATATCAAGAAGATGAAAGGACTTAATAAAAGTAATTTTCCGAGCAATGTTAGTTTTTATAATTTTAATTTGTAAATAATCAAAGGATTGGTTCTATGTAGATTGGTATAAATAAAGGTATCATAATTTTATACCCTAATATCAAAACTCCATAATTACCCTTAGTATATTAAGTAGCCAAAAGGTAGTTTTGCACTAATTTTAAAAATAACTAAGAAATAGACGCAATTATCTATTAAGCAAACGTTATAATATATTATACAAGATATATCCTTGTTATATTTATAGTACAGAATTTATTAGACCTTGGATACTTATTATAATAATTAATTGAAAAACAATTTATCAAACAATGAGAATTAAAATTATTGGAATTATCGTACTGGCTGGTTTATTAACCAGTTCTTGTGGTTCTAACAAAAAGATCGCAGAAGCTAAAGCGCAGTTTGATTCAGAGATGGCGGTAGCTAATAAGCAATTAGGAGAATGCGGAGAAGAGCTTAATAAAGCGCTTAATCGTCTTGCAGAATGTGAAAAACAAAGAGATAGATTACAGTCTTCGATAAAATCTACTAATGAGAAACTAACATTAAGAGAAGAACAGATAGATGATCTCAAATCACAGAGAAGTCAGCAAGTAGAGCAGATAGGTGATCTAACGGTCTTGTCAAAAGGCGCTAATGAAAATATCAAAGAAACACTCAATCAATTAGAGTCCAAGGATAAATATATCAACTTACTACAAGCAGCAAAAACAAAAGTAGATTCTATTAATCTCGCTTTAGCTGTTAATCTTAAGGGTGTATTATCGCAAGGTATCAGTGATCAAGATGTAGAAATAAGTGTAGACAAGACAGTTGTATTCGTCAATATTTCAGACAAGATGTTATTCTATAGTGGTCGATCAGATATCACACCGAGAGCTTCTGAGGTACTGGGTAAAATTGCTAAGATCATAGAGTCACGACCTAATCTCGAAGTTATGGTAGAAGGTTATACAGACAATATGCCGATTTCGAGTTCTTGTATGAAAGATAACTGGGACCTCAGTGTCAAAAGAGCAACATCAGTTGTGAGAATATTACAACAAGATTATAACATCGACCCTAATAGATTAATAGCTGCAGGAAGGGGAGAGTATAATGCGCTTGCAAGTAATGAGACAATAGAGGGTAGATCTAAGAATAGAAGAACGAGAATAATAATATTGCCAAAGTTAGATCAGTTCTATGATCTACTGAACCCCGATATGGCACCTGAGTAATTATCTAATTATTCTAAGAATATACAATGAGCTTATCTCGAAAGGGGTAAGCTCATTTTTTATATAAATGATACAAAAGCAACGTTCTTGTAAGTCATGGTATATAGCAAGTAGAACATTCACAAAGTATTAATCCATTTAGTATGAAAAATTATCTGACAATTCTACTTATATTCTTTTGTATAATCACTGGCCAATCACAATCTATCGAAGGAAGAGTCCTTGTCTGCACAGAAACTTGTATTGACTATGTTATAAATGACGGACTGGGAGGACCATATCTATGGTCTTCAGATATCGGTAAGATGGATTCCAATAAGGGTGCAGAAGTAAATGTATGTTGGGATAGCAGAGGGACTGGACAACTTTCAGTATTAGACTTATCAGGAGCTTCTGGTGCTCAGAAGACAACTATACAAGTAGAAGTTATTAATCCTCCTATCGCTAATGTCTACTTTCCAGAATTTCCTATCTGTACTCAGTTAGATACATTGCAAGAGCAACCGAATTCAGATTTTACAATTTTTAAATGTCAAACAGTATGTGCAGGTAGCACGGTAAGCTATTTTGTAGAAGGTGTGCAGAATGATAGCACATATGTGAGATGGACAGTAGAAGGAGGCACTACAGCTTATTATGAAAGCGGTAATGGCAATGATGGGAATGAAATAACCGTAACATGGGGCGATGGAGATTTTGGGTCTATAAATGTTGAAGTCACTAATATAGCAGGATGTACAGATGTAGAGACATACTGTATAGAGATTCTTGATAACCCCGATGTTACGATTAGTAGTTCTGCTATAGGACCACTTTGTGCAGGTCAGAATGTAACACTGCAAGCGACTTCTGATAATGCTGTAAGCTACCAATGGAGTATAGATGATGTCAGCTATGGAGATCAGTCTTCTGCTCAGTTTTCATTTGATAATGCTGGTACTTATAATGTACAATTGTTAAGTAACACGGAATGCCTGTGTGCTGATACGCTAAGTTATGTTATAGAAGTAATTAGTGTGCCAGGTCCAGAGATAGATTGTATATCTACCTCTCATATTAATGTACCACAGACTTACTTCGCTACAGAAGAGTGTGATAGTTATCAGTGGGCTATTGGTCCACAAGGTACAATAGTAGAGGGTGGAGGAGTAGACGATAACTTTATTGTCGTTACATGGACAGATGGTCCATATGGAGAAATCTCACTATCAAATACTGGATGTGATAATCCGATCTGTCCTCAGACAACGACAGAGTACGTTCCTATAATAATTCCTAATTTAGAAATTAATGGAGAAGAAGAAGCTTGTAATGATGGACAATCAACTTATAGCTTACCGCTTTATCCTGGCACCACATATAATTGGTCTATCTCAGGTAATGGTCAGATCGTTGATGGTCAAGGTACTAATGAGATAGCAGTCCAATGGAATTCTGTTCCTTACATAGATCAAGATGCGGTACTTACAGTTACTTACGAGAATTGCCTGCTACAATGTGACGGAACAGTAACTAAGAATATAACACTCAAGTCAAAGTATGAACTTTCAGGTTATGAGAAGATTGTGTGTCAAAATAATTCCGTAGAATTTTATTCATTAGCTGGTTATAGTAGTGTAAATGGAGATTGGGAATTATATGATAGTGAAGGTGTATTATTAGAGAGTAATAATGGAGCTTCTTCATGGAGAATAGATGCTATTTATATTCCAGGATTCTATGAAGTGAGATTAATAGATCTTTCAGGCGATTACTGTAATGAGTTAGCGGTTGTTTATTTTGAAATATTAAAAAGACCTGATCCAGTTACAGAAATCGCAGGTCCACTTACAGTATGTAAAAATGAGAGATATGTATATAGTTCTGATGCATCATTGACTTCCAATGCGATAATCAAGTGGTCATTTGATGATGGTGGAGCAGTTTCACAATTTGAAAGTAATACAGTAGTTTTTACATGGTTATCAGATGGTCCATATTCTATTACTGCAATTGTAGAGGATGATAGAAGATGTGAGTCAGATGCTTTTACACTTAATTTGCAGACAGCTCAGACAGCGAGTATTATAGGTGATTCTGATCTATGCTTGCATGATACGGGATCTTATGAGGTAGATAATAATACAACTGATGTCACGTGGACAGTTAGCCCTGCTGATGCTGGTACAGTGTACACAACTGAGGAAGGTATAGCAGAGATTACTTGGCATCTTAGTGGCAGCCATACTGTGTCAGTAGATTTTTGTTCTGTAAGTCTAAGCTATAATGTAGATGTTATAGCTGGACCAGAGTTTACTATTAGTTATGATAATGAGTTATGTGTAGGAGATCTAACTACAGTTGATGTATCGACAACAGCAAGTGTATCTACAATTGAGATTTTGGATGTCGACGATAATATTGTAGGCAGTGGTACAGATATTGGTCCTGGTTATTTCTATGTAGAATTAACAGATGCATCAGGTTGCACTGCCAAAGAGCAGATTGGAATAGACAGTCTTGCACCACCAGTTGTGAGCTTAACAACACCAGATTTCGAATATTTTTGTCAGCCTGCAGCTGATCGAGTCTTACATGCCCCTGATAGTGAAGAAGGATATTCATATGAGTGGTATCGTGATAACACATTAATTGCTAATACGGCATCTACATTAAGTACATCAGATTATGGAACTTACCAAGTAGAAGTAACAGATATCAGAGGATGTAAAACTTTGTCTAATAATCTCTACTTAGTAGAAAGTTGTGCTGTCGATACATTGTTTAATTCTACTTTCTGTAATTCTTTAGATACTGTAGGATTTGAAGCTGATAATCTACCATTCTGTAATGAGTTCCAATTTACTAATGTATCTTCTCCTGGTCATGATCCAGCGACTATACAATATCAGTTTTATGATCCCGTTATAGGTTTTACAACATTTAGTAGAGATGAGAATCCATTACATATTTTTTCTGCACCGGGATATTATAAAGTAGTAATGAGAGCCAATGTACCTGATATCGATAACCCTGGAAGTTTTTGTTCCGATTATTTCATAGATGTTGTTGAAGTACCTATCGCAGCATCATTCCATGTAGTTAAGAATTGTGTCAATGAACCGATGGCATTTAAAAGTACTTCGACGTTTCTACCAGGAAAAAACATCATTGCTTACGAATGGGATTTTGGAGATCCTGCAAGTGGTATAGATAATATATCTAATATCGAAGACCCTAATCATACTTTTACAACGACTGGCACATATCTGGTAAAGCTCACAATAGAATCTGATGATGGTTGTAGGTCAAGAGTAATAGAAGAAATTACTGTTAATCCTAATGCCAACGTGGACTTCGTATTACCAAGAAACTTATGTGCAGGTGAAGCATTAAAATTTGTGACGCCAGCAGGATCTAATCTTTCAGAAGTAGTATGGACATTTGATGATCCTAATGCGACTGCAGCTCAGAATAATGTAGAGTCAGACATAGCCATACATTTCTTTAGTGACCCAGGTACATATGATGTTACGCTCGAAGCTAATAATATATACGGTTGTAGTTCCATAATTACTAAGTCTGTGACAGTTGATAATAATACGCAGACAGGTGAGATTGTCGTCAGTAATACCAGTCCTATTTGCGAAGGAGAATCAGTCACGCTTACTGCTCCCACAGGTATCGCTTATATATGGTCATCAGGTGAGACTACTGCAAGTATAGATGCACTTGAGCAGGGCGTATATCGTGTTACCGTAACTGGATCAGATGCTTGTAATTATGTGCCAGAAGAAGTTGTCGTAGAAGTAATACCCCGACCTCAATTTGATGTCATTGCATATACATATCCTGAAGGTTATATATACGAAGGGTTGCCACATTATGAGGCAATTGAATTATGTAAGGGAGAGCAATTTGAATTAAGTACACGGTGGAGTAGTGGCTGGACATACTCTTGGAATATATTAGGTGCTACTGGAAGATTTGTCTCTTATAGTAATCTATCCAGTTTAGTAGGAGGAACTTATGATGTTATTGTGACTATTAGTGATCCATCTTCTGGATGTAGTTTTGATTCGGATCCGTTTTCACTGACAATTCATGATGTCCCAGATCCTGTAACTATCGTTTCTGATCAATCGGATATGTGTGAGGGCAAGCCATTCGTACTATCCGTTTCCAATCCACTTCCGGGTATAAGATATTATTGGAATAACGGTCAAGTAGGAGAGCAGATAACTCTATCTAATGCAGGTAATTATTATGTGACTGCAGTCAATGAATTTGGTTGTGAGAGAGGCTCTAATTGGATATTTATAAATCCACTTCCTAATGTAAATCTATTGCCTCAAGGGTGTCAAGAAGTTTGTTTTCCTTTTGATTTGTGTTTGCCTGCTTTAAATTTTGGCAGTACTTATGAGTTGTTTCTAGATGGGACCTCATTAGGTAGTCCATCGGCTAATACTACAATGACTATCACTGAGTCTGGCGATTATCAGATTCTTGTTACGAGTGGGCAAGGATGTCAGAATACGTCAGATGTATTGACTTTATTTCCAGAACAACTTAATCATAGTGCCATAGGGATTGTATTTATTGATGAGAATAATAATGAAATCTTTGATGGTACGGATATACTCGTGGAGAATGCTAATGTAATTTTAAGAATAGGTAATGTCGAGATTACTTCTACACTAACTAATGCTCAAGGCGAGTTTTCATTTACAGGTATTAATCATAGAAATGTAATCTTAGAAATCGAAGCCTCATCTTTAGACTTTACCGTACCAGCGGATCAATTAATCATCTTCATAGAATTTGAAACTTGTGAAGATACCGACTTTTGTAATTTTCCTTTAAATACAGATTGCACGCCAAGCAATGAATTGTTAGAGCTGCTAGTTTGTGCAGGTCAAGATGGAGAATATGAAGGAATATTATATCCGCCAGGTCATATGGAGACCTTCACATATCAATCTATCGGAGGATGTGACTCTGTGGTAGTATTAAGTGTAGTAGAAGACGTACTGCCTAATTTATCTGTATTGCCTACTCCAAGTTGTTTTGGTCAGGATAATGGATCATTAGAAATCGATCTCGCTACAGCGACTGGTTTATTATTCTCATTAGATAATACTTTGCCTTTTACATCTGACTTATTATATGATAATCTCAGTCCTGGTACTTTCTCACTCTATGTAATAAATGAAGTAGGTTGCGAATTCGAATTTCCACAAGTGTTAACAGAGTCACCAGAAGTTGTAATAGGCTTAGATATTTCTCCAGCATGTGAAGGTTTAGATAATGGAGTGTTAGAACTTATAGTAGATCCATCATTAAGCTATCTATATTCTTTAGATGGGGGAGCTATTACTTCGGATTTAGTATATTCTAATTTGGCAACAGGTAACCATGAATTGTTAGTTATAGATAATGATTGTGAGTATATATACACATTTGATATTATCGAAAAACAAGGAGCTCAATTATCCGTCATTGTTACAGAAACTTGTTCCGGTGCCAATAATGGTAAAGTTGAATTAGTGTCAAATATAGCGACTGGATTAACTATGACTTTAGATAATGGGACTACAGTAAGTGATCAATTTAATTTTGATAATCTTTCGACTGGAGCACACACCTTACTTGTCGAAAGTGGAAGCGGTTGTACTCAAGAGATAAGCTTTACAATAGAAAATGAAGCGACACCATTATTGTCTCTTAGTTCTTTCAAGACATGCTTCGGTGTAGCAACTGGTCAGATTGTAGTCGATGATTTAGGTCCAGGTTTTGCTTATACGATAGACAATGGCTCTTTTGGTCCTGACCTTGAATATGATGATCTTTCTGAGGGAGACTATATGCTGCAAGTAGAATCGAACATAGGATGTATATATGATTATAATGTTGCCATAGAATCCCACCCCGATGTTACGGTCCAATTATCGGCGGAAGTATCTTGCCCATGGCAAGGTAACGGTATGGTGGTGTTAGAAGATCCTAATAGTGATCTTTCATTGTCTTTAGATGATGTCACTTATATAACAGATGATGTTATAGAGAATCTAACTAAAGGCACTTATCAGGTATATGTCAAAGATGAGAATGATTGTGTTAAGGAAATTTCTATACAAGTAGAAGAGGCTACTCAGTTAGAATTAAATTTTGATGAGTATTCTACGGATTGTTCAGTAGAGTCTATACTTATAGAACCGACAGTGATATCATCAGCTGGTGATATAGAATATAATTGGAATACAGGCGAGAGTACGCCTACAATTCTTGTCGACCAATCCAGCGCCTATACCGTAGAAATTTCTGATAAGTGTAGCACAGAAACTTATGAGTGGGATCTTGAATTTGTAGAAACTGAAATTGCAGAAATCTACATGCCTAATATCATTAGCTCGAGAGCTGTCGATATCATTAATCAAAGCTTTAAGCCACAATATAATAGTGACGTAATCGTCGAAGATTTTAATATGAAAGTGTATGATAGATGGGGCAATCTCATATCTGATAGCAAAAATGCAAGCGAAGGATGGGACGGATACATTAATGGTAAGAAGGCAGACACTGGCGTGTATTTATGGTCTTATGAGATGAACGTAGAAGAATGCGGGGAGATAAGAACGGTCAAACAAGTCGGTGATGTGACTATAATTAATTAAGGAATTTATTTACATAAATATAATCGGGATGGGTTCGGCTAAGAAGTTAGTGGAACCCATTTTTTACGTCTATTACATAGATATATAAGTCTTGATGTGGAGTCGGTTGTGACATTAATACTCACTCATCCTCTTTTCTTGATTGCAATAAGCGCAGTACGGGCTCCTCAAAAAGGACGAATTATTATGCCACTTTCGTGGCTTAAACATCCTTGTTAAGGGTGTTGGTAAGAACACAAACAATCTGCCTTCCCATCTTAAGGGGAAGGTCAGGATGGGGTTCGTGTATGTCAGGAATGGAATAACCCATCCTCATTCCTTCCCTCAGTATGGAAGGATGAATTATTATGCCACTTTCGTGGCAGAGGAATCTATTCTGGTGTTCGCAAGAACACAAGCAATTTGCCTTTCCATCTTGAGAGGAAGGTCAGGATGGGGTTCGTGTATGTCAGGAATGGAATAACCCTTCCTCATTCCTTCCCTCAGGATGGAAGGATGAATTATTATGCCACTTTCGTGGCAAAGGAATCTATTCTGGTGTTCGTAAGAACACAAGAGATTTTCCTTTCCGTCTTAAGGGGAAGGTCAGGATGGGGTTCGTGTATGTCAGGAATTGAATAACCCATCCTCATTCCTTCCCTCAGGATGGAAGGATGAATTTATTATGCCACTTTCGTGGCGAAGGAATCTATTCTGGTGTTCGTAAGAACACAAACAATTTGCCTTTCCATCATGAGGGGAAGGTTAGGATGGGGTTCGTGTATGTCAGGAATGGAATAACCCATCCTCATTCCTTCCCTCGAGATGGAAGGATGAATTTATAGGCCACTTTCGTGGCAAAGGAATCCTTTTCTGGTGTTCGCAAGAACACAAGAAATTTGCCTTCCAATCTTGAGGGGAAGGTCAGGATGGGGTTCGTGTATGTCAGCGAGAGGTCACAGACCTTCGCTTCGGACTTCAGTCCAATAGTTTTTATTTTAAAATTTTTCTGAAAAAAAACATTATATTAGAATTGTTATTATAGCAACCATTAAACAAACTACTAATCATAGAATAATGAGAAGCATACTAATTTTTATTTTAGTCTTCAGTTGTAGTATGGCATATTCACAAGCTGTACTCAGTGACTTTTATAAGCAATGGTTATCTGGTTATGAGCTGTATCATGAGGAAGGTTGGGGCTTAAATCTGATAGACTTCAATGATGGTGCCGTGTCTGTAGAAACTTATGATACAAATGTAAATCTTTGGATAGATGATGCAGGAAGCGTCGTTACAGATTCACTAGGACAGTTAGTAGCGGTTACAAATGGATGTGATATTTTAGACATAGATTTATCTGTTATATCGGGAGGGGATGCAATTAATGGTAATGACTATTATTATATCAATTATTGTGATCGAGGTTTCGAGTACCCATCAATTCAAAGTTCTTTTTTTCTTCCACGAAATGATGGTTATCGCTTAATTCATGCAGATAAGAATAGTGAACTCATAGGACTTCCTATTACTAATAAAATTTACTGTACTGATATAGATGAATCTGGGGTTTTGTCTAAAAGGATTCTTATAGATTCCATATATACCGCAGGTCGTTTTTTTATCAATCCTAAAAATACATTAGGTGACTTTGTATTAATCGTGCTTGCACATGATTCTAATATTTTTGAGACATATGAAATGCATGGTGATACTTTTAGTTTGTTAAAGAAAAATATGATCGGCCCAGAAATTAATACTTTTACTGAAGGTGATTTTAGACAAGTAGCTTTCTCTACAGCTGGAGATATGATCGCTATTAATAATGATAGCTTTGGTCTGATGGTCTATGACTTTGATGAGCTAAGTGGATCATTAAGTAATTACAGGGCTTACCAATATCCAACTGCTAATCCAAGAGGCTTATGTTTTTCACCCAGTGATGAGTATGTATTTGTAAGTAATGGAGAGCATATATATCAGATAGATATCACAACTGATCCTGATGATCCAGAAATATTTGACTATGGGCATCAAAGGATAACAGGTGCTGATGGATGGCCTATCGGTGTAGGTAATATGCAGACGGGACCTGATTGTAGGATATATGTGGCTCCATCATCATCTACTAACTATATGCATGTCATACATAATCCTGATGAGCAAGGAGAGGGTGCTGGATTAGAAAAGTATATACAATTACCTATGCGTGTAGGCAATTCTTTCACTAATGTGCCCAATCTATTTTCATCCTGTGATAGTACGATAGCATGGGAGATCACGACTTCTGTATTGGATATTGGAGATGATGTTTCTGACATATATATATATCCTAATCCTACGGTCGCATCTGCTACGGTTAGCTTGCCTATAGGAAGTTTTGGTAAGCTATATGTCTATGATGTGATGGGCCAGTTAGTCTATGCTTATGACAAGTATAGTGGCTCACCTGAGGTGCTTATAGATATGAGTGATTGGGATACGGGAACGTATCAAGTGATGTATTATAGTAAGGAAGGAGTGATGCAGGGTCGTGTGGTTAAGATGTAGATTTAAGTAAAATAAGAGGACCTTATGTCCTCTCATTTTTTTGTGTATAAGTGTCGACTTATTTAAGTGTTCGTAAGAACACAAGAAATTTGCCTTCCCATCTTGAGGGGAAGGTTAGGATGGGGTTATACTTGTCTGGGATACAATTTGCCTTCCTATCTTAAAGGGATGGACAGGGTGGGCTTCGTTAGTTAGCTTTAATACTGACCCATCTTCTCTCGTTCATTTTGACAGACTCACTGCAGGTCCCTCGACACTGAAAAAATCCGTGCCATCCGAGTCATCCTTCTATAATCTGTGATTACCACAGTATAGCCTATAATAAGTCATATAGAGTTACTACTTTGCAATTGTGGCTCCTAAATATATCCATACAGAAATAGAAGGTCGTAAGCTCAAGATTAGTAATCTTGATAAGGTATTATACCCATCTGTTAATGTAACTAAAGCGGAGATAATCCAATACCACATTGATATAGCACC
>ENA-ORXM01002915-ORXM01002915.1-marine-metagenome-genome-assembly--contig:-NODE-2915-length-18391-cov-3.290925_pt1 | contig 18391 bp, 18 predicted proteins | sample MGYA00237867_ERZ511480 | MGnify/ENA primary metagenome ERZ511480 (study PRJEB26309, sample SAMN06266103) | marine metagenome | isolation source: Algal blade | place: United Kingdom:Sidmouth, United...
TCGCTCCTTTTTAAAGCTGCATTAGTATTAATAACGGACATCGTTGCAATATCCTCTATATCAGGATGAGTAGTCAGTGCTAGCTCTGTATATAAAACCAAACAACGCACAGGACAAGATGAATTAGGAGGATTCATTTTTTGGACAGCAGTAGTAATTTGGTTTTGTAATCGTTCTTTGGTATTAACTTTATTGGTTGTTACTTTTTGAGTAATTACAGAAGGTGAAGAGGTTGATGTTTCGGTATCGTTGGAAATAACGTTATTAGTAGTATTAACTCCCGAATGGCAATAATCGTTCGTAAAAGCATCCGTATCCAATTTAACTAAAGCATTTAACCCTCCTGTTAAATCTTTGATGTGATAGATATCATTATTGATACGAAGTTCTCCAAAAATGCGATTGGCTCTTTTTATTATTGTAAGGTCAGCATCAGTACAGTCATCTTCAATAGTTTTTTCGGCATCACAATAAATGACAGAAATTAATTCTCCTACCCAATTGAAATCATCGTTAGGTAGATTATCTACATATTTTCCAACGAATTCATATACATCTGGGGTATCTGGTAACTCGATAGGAATTGTTCCACTTTCATTAATCATGGTCGGCAAATCTCCAATTTCAACGATTTGTAAAGATTCTGTATAAGGAGACGCTTCAAAAATAACTCTTCTGGAAAGCTGTTCTGTGTTTAAGTCAACATCAAGGATTGATACTGGAGTGATAAGTTGCTGTGCAGTAGCAATTTGTGAAAACATGGTTATTAATAAAAAAGCACTTGCCATCATTGCTTTTTTATTTAGTAAACAGTTTAAAATTAGCGCATTGTAGCGCATTGTAGCGCATTGTAGCGCATTGTAACCTGATAAATCTATTCATTTTTATTTGTTAAAAAGGTTAAAAATCTTAGTGAAACGGAAGTGTTATCACTATTATCAATACAAAGTTGCAGTAAAAAAAGCATAGAAATGCTCAATTCTGATATTTGACTAAATATGAGGAAAAAAAATGCTATATTTTATACAATAGGTAAGACAACGCTCATAAATGCTTGGTAAATGCTGCAATCTCTTTGTCACAAAGCAAAAATCTTTCATATAAATTAAAAACACCGCTTATTTTTGCGTTCCAACACCAAGAGAGTTGGACACCTATAAAATATCCTCTATGAAAAATATATTAACAAAATTAGTAATCCTTACCCTCCTTAACTTATTCGGTTCTGCTCTTTTTGCCCAACCCGAACCGTGCGGCAGTACACCTACTATGGCAAATAACTGCGCCGATGCTTGCGTCATTTGCGACATCAACGGATTCACAGGTACAAACGATTTGCAAGCAGGTGGTCAAAGTCTCGGTAACATTTTTTGTAGTACGCCGAATGATATGCACTTTATTGCATTCATTGCAGGCAGCACGAGTTTGAGTATTCAGATTGACGTATCAAATTGCGCCAATGGTCAATTTGGTTTTATGAGTTTAGACCTTGGTTTTTATGAAAGTCTGGATTGTGAGAATTTTACGCCAATTACGGAATGCAAGGAAGATTTGGAAAATGGCGATGCTTTTGTTTTTAACACGACCGTTCCATTGGTGATTGGACAGCATTATTATCTGATTATGGATGGTAGCGCAGGGTCAATTTGCGATTGGACATTTACCGTCTTGGATGGTACGACGGAGGTTAATCCATTGGATGAATCAGGTGATATTTTAGGGGATAGCTTGGTTTGTGTGGAAGATACCCACAAGTATTTCGTTGACTTCCCCGTCGGTGCAGCGGATTTTGAGTGGACTTTGAATGGCAATTCTTTAAATATCAACAGCGATAGCATCGAATATACTTTTACAATCCCAGGGACTTACGAACTATGCGTTACTTCTAAAAATGCTTGTGACGAAGCTCTTCCAACCTGCCGAACGCTGGCAGTAAAAGCAGGAAATCTAACGGAAATTGTCGATGTTTTTTGTGCCAATGACTGCTACCTCGTCGGTGGTGATACGATTTGTGAAACGGGTTTTTATGAATTTGTTTTACAAAACGAGTTTGGTTGTGATAGCATCATTACCGCAGATTTGGAACAATTGATTACGCCGATTTTGGACGTATCTGCTAATATTTGTGATGGTGATTCCTTGTTTATTGGCACTACTCCATTCACGGAAACGGGGCTTTACGAAGTTCTTTTAACCTCCATTTTTGAATGTGATAGCGTTGTGAATCTTGACTTATTTATCATTCAATGCAACATTGAAGGAAGTGATTTTCCCACGCCTGCCGTTTGTTTTGATACAGAAACGGGCATGATTGATTTTCAAGTAGATAATGGGACACCACCCTTTACTTATTCCTATGAAAACCTGAACGCTACGCATTCTGGTAATGGCAATATCACCAGTTTGGGCGAAACAATTAATATCAGCAACATTCCAAGAGGCACTTATATAATCACCATCGAAGATACCTTTGGCAACATAGGCATTATCATTTCTGAAGTGACAGAACCACCGCTTTTAAGTTTGGATTTTGTGCCCTCTGATTATAATGGTTTCAATGTATCCTGTGCAACGGGTAGCGACGGTATTTTGATGGTTACACAAATGGGCGGCGTGCCTCCGTACAATTATTTGTGGAATGAAGGACAGACGACGGCGACTATCGACAACCTTTCTGCCAACACTACTTATACGGTGACGATTACCGATGCGAGTGGCTGCGAATTGGTGGGTGCGACGGTATTAAATGCCCCCGATTCCTTGATTTTATTGGCGACTTTTATAGATGCTAATTGTGATGCTTTAAATACAGGCATCATTACTGTAGATGGAAATACGGGTGGCATTTTTCCTTTTTCCTATGAATTGGAAGGAATGTCCAATCCTGATACTACCGTTTTTGAAAATTTGGTTGCTGGAGAATACACGGTTATCATAACGGATGTCAATGGCTGTACAGGAGAACTAACTGGTTCATTGGGTGATGTGGAAATTCCGATTGTGGATTTGGGTGAAAGCAATGCCGTAGAGTTGGGCGAGACTTTTGAGTGGAAACCTGCGATTAACAATATTAGTATTCAAAATTTGCAATGGACTTCGACGGAATTGTTAAGCTGCGACACCTGTTTGAATCCAGAAGTTACGCCGATGTTTTCAGGAAGTTATGAGTTGCAAGTGACTTCTGAAGATGGTTGCGTTCGTTCCGATTCCACTTTTCTGGATATTATTACTGTTAGAAAAGCATATTTGCCCAATGTTTTTTCACCCAATTTTGATGGCATCAACGATAATTTCACGGTCTTTGGTGATGACATCATGACGATTGACGAGGCAGATATTTTGACGGTTGAGCCTGTCGCGACAGTCGTTGGCGGAAAGGTGACGGGCGAATAATCGCCCGTAATCCTAATCCCGAAAATTCTTAAACTGCAAAGGCTGGTCCAGTCCCATGCCTTTCATGAAGGCCATGGCGGATTGGAGATCGTCACGTTTCTTGCCGGAGACGCGCAGCTCTTCGCCTTGAATAGCGACTTGAACCTTTAGCTTTTCGCCTTTGATCTTTTTGACGATGCTCTTGGCGAGTTCCTTGTCCAGACCTTGTTTGATGGTGATGGCCTGGCGCACGCTCATGCCTGTCGCCGGCTCGACTTTTTGATAGTCCAGCATGCCCGGCTCAACGCCGCGCTTATTGAGCTGCCCGCGAATGATCTCGTGCATCTGTTTAAGCTTTAACTCGTCATCCGCGTGCACCGTCAAAACGCCATCGGCGTGCTCAAGACGCGAGCTTGAGCCTTTGAAATCGTAACGCGTGGAGATTTCACGCGTTACATTTTGAACGGCATTATCGACCTCGGCGAGATCAACTTCGGATACAACATCAAAGGATGGCATGGCTTACTCCAGACTTAGGTTTTCTGGTTTGTATATTGACGCAGCTCTTTGCGCGCAACCTGCATGCGGTGAACCGCGTCAGGGCCATCGGCAAAGCGAAGCGTGCGCATTCCCGCATACATCGCTGCCAGCGGCGTATCTTGGGATACGCCAACACCGCCATGCATCTGCATCGCTTCGTCAATGACTTTGAGCGCCATATTTGGCGCAGCGACTTTGATCTGGCTAATCCACGGCGCAGCGGCGCGTTTATCGCCCTGATCCATCATCCAGGCCGCTTTCAGGCACAGCAGACGCGATTGCTCAATCTCGATGCGGCACTGGGCAATAATATCGTAATTCGCGCCCAGCTTAGCCAGAGGACGGCCAAAGGCCGTGCGTGATAGCGACCGCTTGCACAGCATTTCCAGCGCGCGCTCAGCTTGCCCAACGCTACGCATGCAGTGATGAATGCGGCCCGGCCCAAGACGGCCTTGTGAGACTTCAAAGCCGCGCCCTTCACCCAGCAGCAATGCGCTGGCGGGAACGCGAACATTTTCAAAGCGGATATGCATATGGCCATGCGGCGCGTCATCATTACCGAAGACTTCCATGGCGCGCAGTATTGTCACGCCCGGCAGTCCTGCCGGAATAGCAAACATAGAATGCTGCTCATGGCGCGGAACGTCTCCGTCTCGCGGCGCAGTGCGCGCCATCAGGATGTAAACAGAGCAGCGCGGATCACCGGCGCCGGAGCTCCAATATTTCTCGCCGTTAAAGACCCATTCGTCGCCCTCTTTCACCGCAGAAAATTCAAGATTGGTGGCGTCCGAGCTGGCCACATCGGGCTCGGTCATCAGGAACGCGCTGCGGATTTTACCGTCGAGCAAATCGCCGAGCCACTCATCCTTGTGCTCTTGCGCGCCGTAACGCTCCAGCACTTCCATATTTCCCGTGTCGGGCGCGGAGCAGTTAAAGACCTCGGCGGCGAGTGTGCACCAGCCCATTTCCTCAGCCAGATAGGCATATTCAACCGTGGAGAGGCCATAGCCTTTGTCGCTATCGGTTAGCCAGAAATTCCACAAACCGCGCTCGCGCGCTTTGGCTTTAAGCGTTTCGCGAATTTCAGTCTGGCGATCGGTAAAAGCAAAACGCCCGTCGGGATGCTTGCCGACTTCATGATGATATTCGACGTCCAGCGGCATAATTTCATTGCGCACCATATCGCGCACAGCTTCGACAAGAGGCCTTACGCGCTCGCTCATTCCAAGGTTCATTTCAGTCATATCGTATCCTTTATGTGTCTCTTATAATTTTCCATCGGCAATGCGCGCGCGGGCGAGCAGGCCAAGCATATTGGTCATTTGGCCATAGCTTTTAAAGCGCTCATTATCGGTCTGGCCGTGATAATAGCGGTAGTAAATTTGCTGGATGATGACGGCCAAACGGAAGATGCCGTAAATGTAGTAATAGGGAATATTACTGACATCATGGCCCGTTTTATCCGCGTAGAACTTCGCGACCTGCGCGCGGGTCATCATGCCCGGCGCGCGGCTGGGTTGGCGCACCATCATTTGCATATAGGGCGGGTCGTTTGGCTCGATCCAATAAGCCAAAGTATTGCCCAAATCCATCAACGGATCGCCCAGCGCGCTAATTTCCCAGTCCAGTATGGCCGAAATTTTATGCGGGTCAGAAGCGTCGAGAATGCAGTTATCAATCCGGAAATCACCGTGGACAATGGCGTGGGCGTTTTCTGTCTTGGGGCGGTTATCATCCAGCCATTTACGCACGTCTTCGAATTTCTCGACATCCTGCGTCCACGCTTTTTCATAGCGGCGGTTCCAGCCTAAAATCTGGCGTTCAATATAGCCTTCGGGTTTGCCAAAATCGGCCAGCCCGGCAGCTTTGAAATCGACCTGATGAAGCTCAACGAGTTTGGTGAAAAATTCATCACACAGCTTTGCGCCGTCGCTGGCGTCCCAGCCCCAATCCTCAGGAATATCATTATGGAGAAGCGGGCCTTCGACCTTATCCATCACGTAAAATTCCGCGCCAATAATCGACTCATCATCGGTGTAATGCAGAACGGGCGGGACAGCGGGGAAGACAGGTTTCAGATCGCGCATGATGCGATATTCACGCCACATATCATGCCCGCTTTTGGGCTTGGTCCCCATGGGCGGGCGGCGCAGCACAAGTTTGCGGTCCGGATAAGCTAGCTCATACGTCAAATTCGACGCGCCGCTGGGATATTGTTTCACCACCGGATCGCCGGACAGATCTTTGATATGCGCCTTTAGCTCGGCGTCCGCCTTGGCCACATCGAATTCATCGCCTTTGCGAACATCCAGCGCAGAGTTTTCTCCGGCCGCGCTCATTAAATCACGGCTCCGCCGTCTACGATCATGCACTGTCCTGTGTAATAGCTGGCTTCGGCTGAGGCCATATAGAGCACTGCGCCGACCATTTCTTCGGGCTGCGCCATGCGCTTAATAGCCAAGTTCATTTTGACATATAAATCCATCGCAGGATTATCTTTCAGCGCGCTGGCCAGTTTTGTATCGGTAAAGCCAGGCAGCAGCGCATTTACGCGCACGCCGTGCTGACTATATTCCTTCGCCAGCCCCTGCGTCATCGCAATCAGCGCCGCTTTGCTCATGCCGTAAATCACGCGGAACTCAGCAGGCTGCAGCCCGTCAATCGAGGCGACATTCACGATAGAGCCGCCGCCATTTTCCTTGAGCATCTTAAACGCGCTGGTCGCGAGGAAATATGGCCCGCGCGTATTGACCTCAATGGTCTTATCGAACGCCCCGGGGCTGGCTTCATGGGCCGGGCCGAAATGCGGGCTGGTCGCGCCATTGTTAATGACGTGGTCCAAACGGCCATGGGTCTTTTCGATATGGTCCAGAACGTCTTTGTGATCAGATAGCTCGCCCAGATGCAGTGTCAGCGCGCTGGCCTTTGCCTTTGGCGACAATATCATCGGCGACCTTCTGGCAGTCCTGAACCTTGCGCGAGGTGCAGATGACATGCGCGCCGTGTTCGGCAAAGCCGTGGGCAACTGCCTCGCCAATGCCGCGGCTCGCGCCGGCAATTAAAACGACTTGGTCTGTGAAATCAAAACGGGGCATATAATCTCCTGCTATAGCGGTAAGTCTTGGGGGTTGATCTTGCTTTTCAGCTTTACCATCCCGTGAATATATCGGTTATAATCCATCGCCTTGCCTTTGAAATAGTCTCCCACAACCGGGTGAGACAGCACAAGGAAATCATCATTTTCTATTGCGGCTTTTAGCGCGTTCGCCACATCGGACGGCTCCAAATATCCGTCTTTGCTCTCCTCGGCAAATTTCTGGCCCTTGGTCATATTACTGCGGACATATTGCGGGCAAATGCAATTGGCAAAGATACCGTCTTTACGGTGGGCGATTGCGATAGACTCGGCCAGCCCAACAGCGGCGTGTTTGGTGACTGTATAGCTCGCGCTGCCGATTTGGCTGAGCAGTCCGGCGGCGCTGGCGGTAATCACGAAGCGTCCGCCCTGCCCGCGCTCTATCCATTGCGGGACCAAGGCGCGCGCGGCATAAACGCTGCCCATCACATTGACCTGCCAGCTGGTCTCCCAGCTTTGATTATCTCCGCCCGCAACTTCGCCGTTCGGCCCGTCGCCAAACCCAACGCCGGCATTAGAAATGTAAATATCAATCTGGCCCAGATCCGCATTGGCCTGCTCAATATAGGCTTTGACGCTGTCTTCGTTGGACACGTCGCAGCTATAGGCCTTCCCGCCCAGCTTTGCGGCCTGCTCGCTCGGCGCTTTGAGATCAGAGAGCGCAACAGTCGCGCCGTTTTCGGCAAACATCTTGGCAATCCCAAGTCCAATTCCGCCCGCTGCGCCCGTGACCGCGACAATCTTATTTGAAAACATATGTTAAACCTTTATAGTTTTGGCCGAGGGAGCGGCGCGGCGACCTATGCAACTAATTGCATAACGGGCCACCGGGGCAATGTCGATAGGGGAATTATGATCGACGATAATTTAGACGTCAGCAGCGACGGCCAAAACAGCGAAGGCTCGGCCCTGCTCGCGGCAGATGATATTCCCGATAGCAATCAAAGCCTGACATGTTTTTCCTGCAACGCCGAGATGGCGGGTCTTTATTGTATGGCCTGCGGTCAAAAGAATGATAATTTTCGCCGTTCGATCTTTGGTTTGGGATGGGAAACCTTTACGTCATTATTCGCTTTTGAAAATCGTATCTGGCGAACATGGTGGACTCTCTTTCGCCGCCCCGGGCGCGTGGCGCGGGAATATTGCGATGGCGCGCGGACCAAATGGACGTCTCCGGTGCGTATTTACTTGTTCATGTCGATTGTCCTTTTTGGATTTCTGAGCCTGACCGGGCGGCAAATATTTAGCTTTGAAGTGACACTGACTCCTACAGGCGCAGGAATTGAAAAATCTGTCGAGGAGCGAAATTCTGACGATTACCAAATGGGATATAAAACGCATTTCTTTGAACCACGCTCCAAAATATTAGCCCGAAACGAAACACTTGATTTTGACATCATTCGTGAAAAAGTTGGCTTTAATTCCTTCGACATAGACCTTGGCAATGACTCCCTTGCCGATGACCCATCTTCGCAGGGCAGTGATGAAGAGCCAAGCATAGAGCCCGATGACACCCCCGTAAAAATTGTTGATGGACTGGGGCGGGAGCGCGAAATATCAACGAATACATTTGGGGATTATATTACTCAAATTATTCGTGATCCGGTCTCTCTAAACACCGTTTTAGCGACATGGTTACCTCGTATTTTGTTTTTTATGTTGCCTATCGCAATGTTCTCCGGGGCCATATTTATTCGAGGTAAAAACGCCCTTCTCTATGACCATCTTGTTCACGCCGCCTATATTCACGGCGTCATGTTTTTGCTTATCTTTTCGGGAATCATCTTGAGCGGCGTGATACCGGGCAACCGCGTCGCCCAAGCCATTATGATATTCATGTTTCTGTATCTTCCACTGAGTTTGAGAGGCATGTTTGGGCGCGGATGGTTTAAAACAATCATGGCGAGCTACTTGGTTGCCTTTGTCTACTTCATCGTCATCCTAACTTTGCTCAGCATAATTCTTATCAACACGATCATCGATAACGTCGCCTAACCCATCAGCGCGTCATGCTACGGCCCGGCTTGGGCGCGCGGTCCCCGAACCACCAGAGCGTCGCTGCCGTTGCCGCAAAGACCGCGGCTTCGATAATCGCGTCCTGTTTGGTGACCGCGAAAATATAGGCGGTGATCATCCAAAGCAGCAAGGTCAGAGACGGGCGCACGAGGCGCAATGTATTGATGACCCATTGGCTCCCCTTACCCAGCGCGGCATCGGCCTTAATCGAGGCCTCAAGCCCCTGCCAGCTGCCTTGCTGCGCGGTTATCGCCAGCTCCATCTCTGTTTCCTGCAATCGTGATTTCATTTGCAGCTCATGTAAGGCCAGCTCATGTGTCCAGCGCTTGGTTTCCTGCTCAAAGCTTTGACGCCTTTCAAAGAACCCCGCGACGCGGCCCAGCGCCGTTCCGATCAGTCCGAATATGCCGCCCGCTGCCGCGTCCAGCCCTAGTCCAAATATATCTGCCATAATGCTCTCGCTTTGGGGCCGCCAAACCAATGACGGGGGCGGCCCATATCTATGTGTAAAAATGAGGTGTAAAATCCGAAACCGGTAAAGCCCGCCTGCCGCGCCGCGCCGTAAAGCCGCCGCGAAGACTGGCCGGACAGGCTTATATCGACCGCCAGTTTCAAATGCTGTGACAGCGGCGCGCCGCCAATGCGCGCATTATGCAGCGCGCAGCGATGGGCGGAGTGGAGGATAAGCGGACGTCCCACATCCGTTCTCATCGCCTCCAATGCGTCCATAAATTCTGGCCAATGATACCCCTCGCCGCAATGACGGCACGCCATCTCAGCGGGGGTAAAATGCGGCCAAGGCCAATTCGGTATATGCTGCGTATTTTTCACATAGCCAATATAGGCGCGCTTTGGCCATCAAGGATCAATCTCTTTGGCGCGGGGCCAAACCTTTGATTTGCCAATAAAAAACCCCGCACAAGGCGGGGTTTAATCTTAATTATATCGCAATGAGGCTATTTGAAAGCGCTCAGCTTGCGCGCATTTTTAGCGCAGAGATAGTAGAATGTGACGCGGTCTTTGAACCGGTCTTTCTTCATCTCGTCACAGACGCTGGCCACATTCGCTGCGCCGGCATCTTTGCTTTGATCAAGCTTCTTGGCACACCAATTATTGACAACTGTGTCGACTTCTTTGGAGTCTGAACAGGCGACAAGTGATGTGTCACGATTACGAAGCGCAATACCCAAATAGTTTTGGATCTTCTTCACGACAGCTTTATCAGCCGTAGCGTGATAGCGCTTCACATTTTCAAAGTACCATTCGGTCGTGCCTTTTTCAGGTGTCGTAGACGCCTTACGAGGACGGCCCGGGCCGCGTCCTGATTTGGCCTTGGCAGCTTTCGCTGTTGAGGCTTTAGCGGGACGACCACGTTTCTTAGGAGCAGCTGATTTAGCTGCAGAAGAAGACAGGCCTTTAGCTTGCTTGATCCACTCGTCACGACCGATACGGCCGGGGAAGCTGTCAATCACGCCTTCGACCATTGTCACGTCTTTGGCTTTCCAAGCGGCGATCTGGCGGAAGTAGTAGATACCTTTTCCGTTCAGGTCTTTCTCGAACTTTGGTCCGATACCTTTGATCAGCTTAAGATCATCCGGCTTACCGTCTGTTGGTCCATCTGTGTAAAGAACCTTAGGCTTCGGAGCGGCCTTCTTCTTAGGCGCAGCTTTTTTCTTCACTGCAGGCTTTTTCGCAACAGCTTTTTTCTTTGGAGCGGCTTTCTTCTTAGGCGCAGCTTTTTTCTTGGCTGGCTTTTCAGAAACGCGGCCTTCAAGATATTTAACGCGCGCTGCAAGATAGCGGTTACGCCATTCCAGAGCATATGTTGCGTCATCATCCGCCTCAGCAGGTGCAGCTTTCGTTGCAACAGCAGTTGCAGCAGCGCCGGCAGCAGCGGTGAGATCAGCTCGAGCTGGATATGGCGCGAGAGGATCCGGTCGGGGTGCATGACCAGGTCGACGTCCGCGCGGGCGTAGGCCGTCTCGTTCGCGTAGTGGTTCTGACGGACCGCCAGGAAAGCCTCGGGGTTGAGCTCGCGGGCGATCATCGTCACGCGGAGATTGACCGCATCGTCGTCGGTGCCGACGATGACGCAGGCCGCCTCGTCGATACCCGCCTGCCGGAGCGTCGCGCGGTTGGCCGAGCCGCGGATGTGCGCGCCGCCGCGCTCCTCCTCCGGCATGTCCGGATCGATCACCGTCACGCGGCCGCCGAGCTCCTTCAAGGCTCGCTCCACCCGGCGGCCCAATCGCCCGTACCCGCAGAGGATCCAGGGGCCGGCCGGGCATGTCGTGCGGGGCTCGAGCGTCGCCCCCGGCACCCGCACCAGCCAGTCCTCCAACGCGTGCAGCGCTGGGTGATTGAACGCCAGACACAGTTTCCGGGCGAAGACCTCGAAGTAGTCGAGCACCACCGTGGACCCGAGCTCGTCGAGCTCGTCGAGCGCACGGCGGGTGTCCACGCGGCAGATCGGCCTCAGGTGGGTATTGAGCACGCGCGTCATGACCGTCGTCCTGAGGTTCACCTGCTCGTCGTCGGTCACCGCCACGATGCCGCGGCAGCGGGGGTTACGTAGTCCGGCGTTCAGGAGCTGGCGCGGGTCGCCGCTGTCGGCGCAGACGCCGATCATCGGCACGTCGTAGCTGCGCAGCTTGAGCGCCTTGATGCGGTCCTCGTCGTTGTCGACGATCACCCCCGGAATCCCGAGCACGGCCATGCCGCGCGCCAACAGGCTGCCGGCATCGCCGAAGCCGCAGATGATGGCGAACGGCTCCCGGATCCCCGCCACCCGTCGGGCGAAGATGTGCTGGGACAGCGCGCGGCGGAAGTGCTCGTTCTGCACCAGACGCAGGATCGCGCCGACCGAGTACAGCCAGGCGACGACGCTGACGTGCAGCACGACGATCGCCCAGAGCCGCTGCGCGCCGCTGAACGGCACCGGTATCTCCCCGAAGCCGGTGGTGGTGGCCGTGTAGGAGAGAAAATAGGTCGCGTGCATGAAGCTCATCGGCGAGCCGCTGGTGCCGGGGATGACGACGAAGCCGGCGATGCCGATCGCGTAGACCAGCATCAGGATCGCCAACGGCGTGCGCATCGCGCGCAGCACGATCATCGAGACGCGATCGATATCGGCGCTTTCGCTCATACGGTGGGGTTCTCTGAGTGAGCGGAATCGGCGGCAGGCGCGCGGCGCGGCGGCTCAGCGCCGGGCCATCAGCGTCTCGGCCACCACCATGACCACCGAGACGACGTTGGCGAGCAGCGCACCGTTGGCCAGCGAGACGATCGAGGCGAGCACGTCGACGGTCACCCCATCCTCGGTGGTGTGGGCCGCGATCGTCCAGACGCCCGCCGCGGCGAACAGCTGCAGGTCGGCCACGAAGGCGGTCGCCAGCTGCAGCGCGCCGGTCTGCGAGCGTTCGCCGAGCTTCAGACCGGTGGCCAGCAGGTTGGCGATGATCGCGACGAACAAGAGCCAGACGTTGTGGTGGGCCGGGTTGTCGATGTCACCGTTGACGAAGCTGTAGTTCAGCGTCAGCGCCAGCAGCACGAAGAAGCCGAACACCGTCTTCTCGATATTCATGGGTGTCTCTCGACGTATTCAGTGTGTGAGGGATCGACGTACGAGGGGCTCCGTCGGTGATCGCGAGGCGCTGGTGCGCGGCGGCCAGCGACGCTCGCCACGATACAGCCAATGGCCTCCCCCCGGGGAGGGGGCTCGGCGGTTGACGACGACGCGTTCCGAGGCCACGCTGGGGGCGTGAAGGGTGCTCCGGGGCACCGTGGACGGGGACGGACGATCATGACGAAGCGTGTGGCCATCATCGGGGCGGGGCCCTCCGGACTCGCCCAACTTCGTGCCTTCGCGGCCGACCCCGACCCCGAAGGCGGGCCCGAGGTCGTCTGCTACGAGAAGCAGTCGGACTGGGGCGGGTTGTGGAACTACACCTGGCGCACCGGGCTCGACGAGTATGGAGAGCCGGTGCACGGATCGATGTACCGCTACCTCTGGTCGAACGGACCGAAGGAGGGACTGGAGTTCGCCGACTACTCCTTCGAGGAGCACTTCGGCAAGCAGATCGCGAGCTACCCGCCGCGCGAAGTGCTGCTCGACTACATCGAGGGGCGGGTGAAGCGGGCGGGCGTGCGCGACGCCATCCGCTTCCGCACGCCGGTGCGACACGTCGCCTGGGACGAGGACGGTGGCCGGTTCAGCGTCCGTGCCCACGATCTTCTGGCCGACACCGAGAGCGAGCAGCGCTACGATCACGTGATCGTCGCCAGCGGTCACTTCTCGACACCGAACGTGCCGCACTTCGACGGGCTCGAGCGCTTCAACGGCCGCGTGCTGCACGCGCACGACTTCCGCGACGCGCTCGAGTTCAAGGACCGGGACATTCTCATCGTCGGCACCAGCTACTCGGCGGAGGACATCGGCTCGCAGTGCTGGAAGTACGGCTGCCGCTCGGTCACCGTCAGCCATCGTACCGCCCCGATGGGGTATCGCTGGCCGGAGAACTGGAAGGAGGTGCCGCTGCTCGAGCGGGTCGAGGGCGACACCTGCACCTTCCGCGACGGCTCGAGCGCGAGGGTCGACGCGATCATCCTCTGTACGGGCTACCTCCACCACTTCCCCTTCGTCGAAGACTCGCTCAGGCTCAAGACGGCGAACCGCCTCGCCGCGGCCGATCTCTACAAGGGTGTGCTCTACGTACCGCGGCCCGAGCTCGCCTACCTCGGCATGCAGGACCAGTGGTACACGTTCAACATGTTCGACGCGCAGGCGTGGTACGTGCGCGACGTGATCCGCGGCCGCATCGATGTGCCCGACGAGGCGGCGCGGCGCGCCGATGTCGAGGCGCGCGTCGCCGCCGAGGACGCGCTCGAGGACGACGGCGGGGCGATCCGCTACCAGGGGGACTATGTCCGCGAGCTGGTCGGCGAGACCGACTACCCCGACTTCGACATCGACGGGGCGAACGAGGCCTTCTTCGCGTGGAAGAAGGACAAGAAGAGGGACATCATGAGCTTTCGCGACAACAGCTACCGCTCGGTCATCACCGGCTCGATGGCGCCGGTGCACCACACGCTGTGGCGCGAGGCGATGGACGACTCGCTGGAGAGCTACCTGCGGAGCTGACGCTCGCCCGCCGAGCGTCGCGACGCGCCGGAGGGCGAGCGGTGCTCATGTCGCGAGCACTACGGGTGGGAGAGTGAGTTATACCATCGAAGATTTGTTATACCATCAGAGTCGAAAGGCAGGCATCGGAATGACCGCGGAGATCGTGCGAGGATTCGGCGCACGGCGGGCGAGGGCGCCGGGCAGGCGTGCGGCGCGTGGGGGCCGCGCTCGCGGGGAACCGCGCACGACCGAGCCGGCGCGAGCGATGGCACTGCTCGACTCGGCGCTCCCCCGCCTGCCCGTGGATCGGCGCGGTACGATCGCGCCGTGCCACCCCTCTCCCTCCTTCGCCGATGAGCTCGCTGCCCGATGCGTTGCTCGCACAGACGGTCGCCGTGGGCAAGCGCGTGGCCTTGCCCGCGATCGCCGCGTTCGAGCTCGCGCCGTTCGCCGGTGCCGATGAGCGCCGCAACTACTTCGGCTTCCTGCGACTGAGCGACGGTACTATCGGTCTGACCTATCTCGCCATGGACGGTGTGCTCGACGATCTCGCGTCGGTGCTGCCGGGGCTATCGCTCGCAGGGCGGTCGCCGCTCGCTCTGGCGGAGCGCTATGCCGGCGCTCGAGGCTGGGAGCGGGCTCTCGGGCTCGCCGCGATCAACGCGGTCGGGCAGTACGTGCTCGCGGGGTACCGCTCGCTCACGCCGATGCCCGACAATCTCGACGCCCTGACCGTCGCTCCCGGCGAGCGCGTCGGCATGGTCGGCCACTTCGGGCGTCTGGTCGAGCCGCTGCGCGCACGGGGCGTCCCACTGACGGTGATCGAGCTCGACGCGGCGTTGGTGCACGAGGAAGCGGGGTTCGAGATCACGCTCGACGCGACCCGGCTCGAGCGTTGCGAGCGGGTGATCATCACCGGTACCACGCTCTTGAACCACAGCCTCGAGCGGGTGCTCGCGCACTGCACCGAGGCGCGGGAGATACACCTCCTCGGCCCTTCGGCGAGCTGTCTGCCGGATCTGCTGTTCGAGGCCGGCATCACCCGCGTGGGCGGTTTTCGCGTGACCGAGCCGCGGCGCTTCGAGGCCCGCTGGCGGGGCGGGGAACGCTGGCATGACGGTGGGCTTCGCTACGTGCTGAGCCGGGGGTCCTATCCCGGCCTCGGGGCGCTCCTCGATACGATGCCGTCGTCGTGATCGGGTGCGGCGTGCCCGTCAGCCGTACCCGACCCAGCCACCATCGCCATCGCCATCGCCAGCGGCCCCGTGCGATCGATCCGCCGCCATTCGGCGGCTCGGCTCGCACTCTTCATCCGACGATCAGACCCATGTCCCCGAGTCCGCCGAAGCTCTCGAAGAGATCCTCCGACCCACTGATCGAGAAGATCACCGAGATCGGCGACACCCTGCACGGCTGCGGTTGCGCGCCGTACAAGTTGGAGAAGTACGTAAGGCACTACGCGAAGAAGCACGGGATCGGCGTGATCGTGCAGGCTACGCCGACCTCCATCAACTACCACTTCCCCGATGCCGACCGGCCGCTGGTGGTCAAGGAGCTCAAGCCGGCCACGATGAACCTGGGCCTGCTGGCCAACACGATCATCCGGCTCGATGGAGCCGAGGGCGCGAGAGCGCCCAAGTCGGTCAGCTACCGGCCTTGGCAGGTCATGGTGGCGAACGTTTTCATACCGCCCTCGTTCCTGATTCTGGTCGGTAGTAGCGTCCCCGCCATTGCCACCGCCTTCGCGCTAGGATTCCTGGTCTGGGTCTGTCAGATCGTCTGCGGCGGTGAACGCGCGATCGTTCTGGAGTTCCTCAGCGCGTTCGTCGTCGGCGTCGTGGTCTCCTCCGTGGGCAGCTTCGGCGTCGACCTGCCCCTCTGGGGGCTGTGCATCGCGGCGATCATCCTGTTCGTTCCCGGGCTTTCGATCGCCAACTCGCTCGAGTGCCTGGCGTTCAACGATCTGATATCGGGCACGACGCTGCTCGCGCAGTCTCTGCTCGTGCTGATGAAGCTGTTCATCGGGATCTACCTCGGGCTGAGCGTCGGCGAGGCCGCCTGGGGCCCGGTGGCGTCCGCGCCCAATATCAGCGACGTCCCCGACTTCTTGCCGTACCTGGCGTTGCCGGTGGTCTCGCTCTGCGTCGGCGTCACCTTCAACGCCCGCCCCGTCGACATCGTCTACGCGTTTCCGACGACGATCTTGGGTATGTGGGGGCCGCTGTACCTCGGTTTCGGCGGCAACCTGATCGTCGGCACGTGGGTGACGAGTGTGCTCATCACGTTGTACGGCACCTGGTTGGCCAAGCGACTGAGGTTGACCGGCGCGATCTACATCGTTCAGGGAATCATCGTGCTCGTGCCCGGTAGCCGCGTGCTGATGGGGGCGAGTCAGTCGCTGTTCGACGAGAGCCTGATGCCGATACCGAGTATCGGATTGTCGGCGGTGTACATGTTCTCCGCCATCGTCACCGGGCAGATCACGGCGTACGCGATGTACTCGCAGAAGAACAGGGACCTGGCGAGCTAAGTGGGCGCATCGAGGCGCATCGAGGGCATCGAGACGCATCGGTGGACGGGCGGCGAGTTCGCCGCGCTTTCGCAGTCCGATCGCCCCCACGTTACCACTCGAACGGCGTTGTCGCGCATAGGCGCGTCATCGGGGTGGTCGTCCGCGGTTTCGTACGCGTCGCTCTCTCCTCCGTCGCGCTCGGGTTTCGCCGGTGAGATCGCCCGAACCCCGACCGGTCGACGTCGTGATGACCTGCCCCGTCGTGTCTCCGGATCACCGCCGCCACCGGTGGCTGTCATGGCCCCCGGCTCGATCGGATCGAAGAGGAGGCCGGCGGTGCGGGTCCGCCGGCCGGGAAGTTCGCTACTTCGTCGTGTAGCCGCCGTTGACGAGGATCGTCTGGCCGGTCATCCACCAGCCGTCGGAGACCATGAAGCGGATCCACGGGGCGATGTCCTGGATGTCCGTCAGGCCGGTCTTGGAGAACGGGGAGAGCGCCGCGGCGCTCTTGTGATACTCGACCGCCTCCTCGCCTTCGGCGGGATAGAAGAACGGCGTGTCCATCGGTCCAGGCCCGATGGCGGTGACCGAGATGCCTCGCTCGCCGAACTCCTTGGAGGCGGCGCGAGTGAAGTGCTCGACCGGCGCCTTCAGTCCCTCGTAGGCGGCGTAGAACGGTGTGTAGGCGCCGAGCAGCGAGGTCACGATCGTGCAGATCTTGCCATTGTCGTTGACGGCGTTCCCCGCCTCTTTCAGGAAGAAGAAGGCCGACTTGACGTTCACCGCACTGGACTGGTCGAACTCCTGCTCGCCGATCTCGGCGATCGGCTTCTTCACCACCATGCCGACCGTGTTGATGGCGATATCGGGACGGCCGACGGTGGCGACAGTCTCGGCGAAGAGCGTCTCCATCGCCCCTGCGCTGGTCAAGTCGCCCTGGAAGACGGCCGCCTCGGCACCGGCCTTCCGGATCGCCGCCTCGGTCTCCTCGGCCGCGGCCTTGCTCGAATCGCTGTTGTAGTGAATCGCCACGGCCTTGGCGCCGTGCTCGGCGAACTCGCGGGCGAGCAGCCCGCCGAGATTCTTCGCGCCGCCGGCGATCAGGACGATCTTGCCTTCGATGGCGTTTCGGGACATGTGGATTTCGCTCCGGTTGTGGATCGCTGCCCGTCGCAGCGCCTCGGAGGGGAAGATGACTGGTGAGGGGTGTCGAATAAACCGTGCCTGTTCGACAGCAGTGGTCGTGAAATCCGGACAATGGACCGATGGACAGAATCCGCCAGATGCAGATCTTCCTCCAGGTGATGGAGAGCGGGAACTTCACCCGAGCGGCCGAGGCGCTCGGCATCCCGCGCTCGACGGTGTCGACGGAGATTCAGGCGTTGGAGGACCGCTTGAAGACGCAGCTGCTGCTGCGCACGACGCGACGGATCGTGCCGACGCCGGAATATCCGGGTTCATGATCGCCTTTTCGAAATGAATAATGCGTTGCATTTCGCATACGCGTTTGTTGCACGATAATCACATTAGCGTCCCAAAATCTATCACCGCGTCGCAAAGCAGTTTCCACGTTAACCTTTCAGTGGAATGAATGCGCTCCGGTTCGACGAGCCGGCTTCATTCCGGTCAAGGGATGGGGGGTTTCGGAACCGGCGATAAGTCGGAACGAATCATGAGGGTATGGAACTGCCGC
>ENA-ORXM01002917-ORXM01002917.1-marine-metagenome-genome-assembly--contig:-NODE-2917-length-18382-cov-3.895712_pt1 | contig 18382 bp, 16 predicted proteins | sample MGYA00237867_ERZ511480 | MGnify/ENA primary metagenome ERZ511480 (study PRJEB26309, sample SAMN06266103) | marine metagenome | isolation source: Algal blade | place: United Kingdom:Sidmouth, United...
GTGATAAAGACGGGTACAACATTGTATAAGGGTTCTAGGGGTTTTGGTAAAAGCGGTGCCAAGAACGAAAATGATTTTATCCATACCGTTATAAATAGGATTGACATCCGCAGAACTTACAATTTGATAGATACAATCGATAAAAATGCTTTTATCATCGAATTCGATGTTAATAATATCAAGGGCGGTATTCGCAAAGAGTTATTTAGAAAAGAAAATATGAAAATTTTATTGCCGACTTGGGGGATTAAACCCAAAGGGTTTTCTGACTAGGGCCTGTTAACACTAAGCCTAAAATTGGGTTTTTCGCCCTTTTTCCGTATTTCTTCGTTGTTTTTTGCCTACGTAGCCCGCAATGTTTGTCAAAAACCATCTAAAAATCCGAAAAAATCATCAAAAAACCCGTGATTTCCGTTTAGTGTTGACACGCCCTAATAGATTTCTAACAAGTAAGTTGTTACGGTATTTGATATGATGTAGCATACACATTATCGCCTTTTAAGTGTTTTCGACCGCGTAAAGAACAAAGAACAATCAACATTGGTTTGTATGTATCGAAGGCACGAGCAGAATGGATTTATAGGGGGCTATACTTCCATGGTTTTTTTAAGAAGCTCCTCTGCTTTTCCGGGATCTATGTAAACAATCGGCAGGCAATACAAACTTGGTACTTCTTGAGCATATTTCGATACTATAAATTCGTTGATTTTACTAAATAATAGAGACTTGGTCTTGCCGATAATCAATGTCTGTACGTTGCCAACAAGTTGGCCGGTTTCCTTATTTTTTTCGTAGACCTTTTTTCTTGAGAGCATAGCATTGAAAAGTAATTTCTCTTCTAGCAATGCATCTATTATTTCAATTGCCTGTGCTCTTTTTTGGGTAATAATATGTACTAGTATCATCTTAAGAAGTTAATTTAAGTTGTTGTTGTTTAACTAAGGTGGCTACCTGATGTCTTTTATATTTCGGGATAATTCAAATTAATCGTATTCGTAGTAATATTGACCAGTAGTTACTGCTTGGCTAGTTTTTATGTTCAGCATTACCAATTACGCCTTGTCCATAACGTTTTTTTAGTATCATATTAAAGGTTAAAACCCTGTAATTTTACTGTAGCTACTTTAGTTTCTGTATACATTTTAGCCACATGGGTTTTTCATTATCGGGTTGTTGATTATTGAGTTATTCTGGCGTTCTTATTAAATAACCGAATAACTTTTTAACACAGTAATTATTCGCAATTTCGTTGCTGCTTGAACCACTATGGATTGAAAGTACATAGTGGTTTATTTTTTGGTAATCACCTTAAAATTAAAGGTTTACTGATGCATTTTGTTGGTCGTATCTCGATTAAGTATTCTCAAATATCCTTGTTGTTTTGATTTTTCGGGTGGTTAAAGGGTATCAATTTCGCACGTAAAGTAGGGAAGAGTTCAAAAAGATTCCTACCGTCTTCCCTTCTTAAAACTATGTTCTGAATACCATCCCGACCTCTGTCAGAACTATCTACGATCAGCTTACTGCCGAATATGTTGAAATAGTTGTTCATGCCGTCCCAATCATTTAGGCCGCCCATAACCAAGGTCAGATTATTGTGGGGAAACTTCACCATGCTACCGTTCGTGCCATTATGGTATTCGATATTCTGGAAGCTATCAAACTTTAGTCGAAACAGTTCTTGGGCATTAAGCGAGAAACAAAAACTTGTGACAATTATATATAAGTATATTTTTTTCATAATTTTCTGTTATTATTTGTTTTTTGCATCTAATTTAATTAATTAAATGTATTACATCCGTTAAATAGATGTTAAACTATTATATATTAATAGTAATACTATTATATTTGCACTGTAATAAAAATGGTAATTCATGGAGCGCCTCTTGCAATCGGTCAAAATCGGAATCAACGAAAAGATTTATGTAAAAGATCCCGAATCGTCAGATCTTGGTAAAAGAATCGTTGAACAAAGTATTTTAATGATTAATGAAATGGGTTTTGAGAGCTTTACCTTCAAAAAGTTGGGTTCTAAAATCGGTTCTAATGAAAGTTCGGTCTACCGTTATTTTGAAAACAAGCATAAGTTATTGCTTTATTTGACCTCGTGGTATTGGGGCTGGCTTGAGTACCAATTGGTCTTTGCTACCAACAGCATTGGCAATCCATCGGAAAAATTGTCCAAGGCCATAGCGATTATGACCAGGGCGACCCAAGAAGATTCGGCTTTCTCTCATATTAACGAGGTACTTTTGAACAAAATTGTCATCAATGAATACTCTAAATCCTATCTGACCAAAGAAGTAGACGCCGAAAACAAAGAAGGTTATTTTGTCATCTATAAAAGATTGGTGACCCGTATTAGCGAAATGATACGATCCGTTGATGCGAAATATGATTATCCGTCGAGTTTGGCAAGCACAATTTTAGAGGGCTCTTTGCACCAGCATTTTTTAAGAGATCACTTTAGTTCGTTGACCGACTGTCATAAACAGAGTGATCCCACAAATTATTTTCTTCATTTGGTTTTCTCATCGCTTAATACATAATTGAAATGGCTAAAAATATTTTGACCGCTTGGCAGCGGCTTATGGGATTGCTACGCCTAGATAAAAGAGATGTCTTTCAGGTCTTCTACTACGCCATTTTTGCCGGTCTGGTCAATCTGTCGTTGCCCTTGGGTATTCAGGCTATCATCAATTTGATTCAAGGTGCCCAGATCAGCACTTCATGGATTGTGCTTGTAGTTTTGGTAACCCTCGGTGTCGCCTTCGTGGGGGTACTTCAACTGATGCAGATACGTATTATCGAAAATGTACAACAGAAGATATTCACGCGTTCTTCTTTTGAGTTTGCCTATCGCTTTCCCAAAATAAAAATGAGCGAGCTCCGTAATTATTATCCCCCAGAACTGGCAAATCGCTTTTTTGATACACTTACGGTACAAAAAGGGCTATCTAAGGTTCTTATTGATTTTCCTGCGGCTTTGTTACAGATTATTTTTGGGCTTTTGCTGCTCTCTTTTTACCACCCGTTCTTTATAATTTATGGTTTATTGCTGATTTTACTTATTTATGTAGTCTTTAAATTCACGGCACAGAAGGGCCTTGATACGAGTCTTGATGAGTCAAAAAGCAAATATAAAGTGGCACATTGGCTACAAGAGGTGGCCCGATCTATAATCAGCTTCAAGCTTTCGGGAAAGACCACCCATGCTTTGGATAAAAATGATGCCTTGGTCGTAGAATATTTAGAGGCTCGGGAAAACCATTTTCGAATTCTGGTATTACAGTTTATTCAGATGATAGGCTTCAAGGTACTCGTAACTGCAGGGCTATTGCTGATAGGCGGTTTGCTGGTGCTGAACCAAGAAATGAATATCGGGCAGTTCGTTGCTGCTGAAATCATCATCTTATTGGTTATAAGTTCTGTGGAAAAACTGATTACGGGCCTTGAGACATTTTATGATCTGCTGACCTCTTTGGAGAAGTTAGGCCAAGTAGTCGACAAAGAGCTAGAGCCACAGGAAGGTGAAAAGCCCTTTGCCGAGAATGAGGGCTTTCATATCGAATTGGACGAAGTGTCGTATAACGTTCCGGGCAGGGATAAAAAGATAATCGACAATGTTAGTTTAAAAATCACTCCTACTTGCACCATACTTCTTAATGGTGACAGTGGATCTGGCAAGACCACCCTTTTACGTATTATTGCGGCTATCGTTACACCCGATAACGGGGGTATTTACATCAACAATGTCTCGTTAAAAGGTATGAACCTCAATTATTACCGTTCGCATATAGGGCAATCGTTGCCCGAAGAATCACCGTTCGAGGGCACCATTCTGAACAACATAACTTTTGCCGATAAATCGATTCCGCAAGAGCAGGTGTATTGGGCGTTGGATGCCGTTGGACTGACAGAATTCGTAAAAGAGCAGCCAAAGGGTATCAATACAATATTATATCCCGAAGGGAAACAGATTCCGTATACCGTGGCCAAAAAGATAGTACTGGCCAGAAGTATAGTTCGAAAGCCCAAACTGCTCATCTTAAAAGACCCTCTTGACCAGTTCAAAAAAGAGGAAGCCCTACGGATTATGAACTTTTTGAGTGATAAGAGCAACGGGTGGGCATTATTGGTGGTCAGTTCAAATTTAGAATGGGCCGACCGATGTACACGGGTCATTACCATGGAGAACGGAAAAATAAGCAACGAAAAATAACCGAAGATGCTGAATATTTCAGATAACCAGTTAAATAAAAAAGTCACTTTAGACAGATTTAAGTCTGCGCAAAGGGTATTTCATCAACGGCATTACAAGCATTTAAATCGATTTTTGCTGGCATCTGCCATATTTGGTTTCATTGCACTTTTTTTGCCATGGACGCAGAATATCACCGGAAAAGGATATCTGACAACTCTAACCCCCGATCAACGGCCCCAAACAATTCAATCGCCGATCCCTGGCCGTATCGAAAAGTGGTATGTACAAGAAGGCGACCATGTAAGCAAGGGCGATACGATACTCTTTATTTCAGAGGTCAAAAACGAATACTTCGACCCTAGGTTGGTAGAGCGCACCGGCCAACAGATTAAGGCAAAAGAGGCTTCCGTGACTTCTTATGAGGGTAAAGTAAAGGCCTTAAATAATCAGATAGGTGCTTTGGGCAACGAAAGAGGTTTAAAGTTGGAGCAATCGAAAAATAAATTACTTCAGGCCAAATTAAAGGTGCAGAGCGATAGTATAGATCTAGAGGCCGCTAAGACCAATATCAGTATTGCCGAGCGACAATATGGGCGTGTTGTTCAATTACAGTCAGAGGGGTTAAAGGCCGTAACAGATGTCGAAGAAAAAAGGTTGAAACTTCAAGAAACGCAGGCAAAACTAATTTCTCAAGAGAACAAACTATTGGCCGCCCGAAACGAAATCTTGAATGCGGAGGTAGAAATTAACCGTGTGCGTGCCGAGTACACCGATAAGATTTCAAAGGCCCAGAGCGATATGTACACGGCACAATCAAGTCAGTTCGATTCGGAGGCTCAGGTCACAAAACTAGAGAACGAGTTTACGAACTATTCTATGCGCAACGATATGTATTACATACGTGCGCCTCAAAATGGTTTTATCAACAGAGCGATTCAAGGAGGTATTGGCGAAACTTTTAAAGAGGGTGATCGTTTGGTCGGCATAATGCCTTCCGACATTGATATGGCCGTTGAGACCTTTGTAGAACCATTAGATTTACCCTTGATTCACTTGGGAGAGAAAGTTAGAATTCAGTTTGATGGTTGGCCCGTCATTGTCTTTAGCGGATGGCCGAATTTGAGTTATGGTACCTTTGGAGGCACGGTGGTCGCTATTGAAACTTTTATTAGTGATAACGGTAAATATCGGGTGTTGCTTGCTCCGGATCCTGACGACCAAGAATGGCCAGAAGCACTTCGTGTAGGATCCGGGGCCGATACGATCGCCCTATTGGAAGATGTGCCCATTTGGTTCGAGCTATGGCGTCAATTGAACGGTTTTCCGCCAAATTACTATCAACCGGAAGGCGCTCAAGCCAAACCCGTAAAAAAATAAAATGCGCAAGTACATTACATATGTATTGTTTTCAGCCTCCTTCTCGATGATGGGTCAGGTACAAGATTCGCTTGTTCTGCGGTTCAATGAGTACTTAGGGTACGTTAAAAAATATCATCCAATAGCTAAGCAAGCAGAATTGACTTTAGGCATGGGTCAGGCTACTTTGATGAAGGCACGTGGAGGCTTCGACCCCAAAATTGAAGTGGACTATGACCGAAAGGAATTCAAGGGAAGTGAATACTACGATCGTCTTAACGCCACTTTTAAAATTCCCACTTGGTACGGCATCGAACTAAAAGGAAATTTTGAACAGAACGACGGTGATTTTTTGAATCCAGCGGAATCAGTACCTACGGACGGACTATATAGTGCAGGGGTATCCGTATCGGTAGGGCAGGGTCTTTGGATCAACGACCGAATGGCCACACTGAAACAGGCGAAATATTTTAGGGAGCAGACCAAGGCCGACCGTGATCTATTGGTGAACCAGATTCTTTTCGATGCTTCCCTGGCCTATTTTGATTGGTTACGGGCATACAATGAAACGAATATTTACCAAAACTTTCTGGCCAATGCCGATATACGTTTTCAGGGAATAAAAAAGAGTGCCGAAGCTGGCGATATTGCCGCCATTGATACCGTAGAGGCAAAAATAGCTATGCAGAGTAGGGCATTAAGCTTGGAGCAGGCCAAAGTAAAGTTGATGAACCGTTCTTTGGAACTTTCCAATTTTCTTTGGATGAACGACAACGTGCCCATCGAATTACAACCCAATGTGATTCCGGATACTGATATCGGTGGAGAAATTGACACCACCCTAGAGATTCTCGGAAGGCCTTTAGGTGATTTTACGATCGAAAACCATCCGAAGCTATTATCCCTTGGTTATAAAATTGATGGTTTACGGGTCGAGAAAAACTTGAAAGCAAATAAATTATTACCTGTAATCGATTTGGAATATAATTTTTTAACTGAAACACCCGAATTTATAAACTCTTTCGAAACACAAGAATACAAAGGGGGTCTGCGGTTCTTGTTTCCATTGTTTTTGCGAAAAGAGCGCGGCGATTTAAGGTTGGCCAAATTCAAGCTCCGTGATGCTCAATTTGATTTGGACAATGCCGAAATAGCATTAAAGAACAAAATTGTAGCCTTATATCGCGAACTTGAGTCTTTTGAAACCCAAAATGTGCTTATAGATGATATCGTTGACAATTACAACACCCTTTTGTCGGCGGAAGAACGCAAATTCAGTTTTGGCGAAAGTTCGCTGTTTCTTATCAATTCTCGAGAAAGCAAGCTCATTGATGCCGAGCTGAAGCTAATCGAAGTGCAGAATAAGTTCTATACGGCCAAAGCTAAACTATTCAATAGTTTGGCGGTGAATCCCCAGAATTTGTAAGGTTTCTTAAAGGCTTCCTACCAATGCTACCTATGATGTTTATAAAACTTTGTCAAAGTTGCCTTAGTAATTTTATGGCCTAAATCAGAAATTAGTAAAACCTCCGTTTTGAATACCATGCAGAAAACAGCCCAAGAAATGATTCAAGAAAGCCTTCCGACGGCGATGTCATATATAGAATATCGTAAACTGGTCGCAAAGCTTGCCCAACAGGGTAAATCAACTGGCCCAGAGCAGACCGATGCATTAACCAATTATACGCAATTGAACGACCGGCGGATGAAGCGTTGGGACAAGACCTTAAAATTTGATCAAAAGGCTATTGATTCAATAAAAAACATTGAAAAACCACTTACTTGGCTAGTGCTGACCGAAAGCTGGTGTGGTGATGCCTCGCCCGCATTACCTGCTATGCACAAGATTGTGGAACTCAACCCAAAAATCAGTCTAAAAATTGTTTTGCGCGACAAAAATGTGGAATTGATGAACCATTTTTTGACCAACGGTGGTATGTCCATCCCCAAACTGATTACTATCGAAAACGAAACAGGTGATATTTTAAATGAATGGGGTCCAAGGTCAATGGCGGCCACTGAGCTTGTCGAAAACTACAAAGAGACGCATGGCGAACTGACTCCTGAATTTAAAGAAGAGCTACAGGTCTGGTATAATACCGATAAAGGGAAAAGTGTGTTGAAAGACCTTGTTGCGCTTCTACCTAAATAGGCCTGAACCGAAACGGTCAGTTTAAAGAATCTTGGAATTTGGGATTTCCTTTTTGGGAATTTGTATAAAGGGCTAGCGTGCCTTCCCCTGAAATAGATAGGTAATCGTACCTTTTTGCGAAGCTTTTGAATCTGAACTGAACTTTGCTTTCAGGGCATATTCGATGGCATTGTCTACCAGACATCCGTTCGAAGTACCTGAACTTCTAGAATTAAAATCGGCATCGATAACATTTCCCGAAGAATCTACTTCTATGTTGACGACAACTTTTCCACCTTCGATACAGGTATAAATGGGTGGTGGAAGTCTGAAATTGTTGCGGTTTACCAATGAATACGAAACAGAGGTACGCCGCTTAGAAAGATTATTGGTAAATTCTTTTTTCTGGGCATCTTTCTCCCCTAATTTTTGCTTCGCCTCTTGACGTTTCTTTTTCAGTTCCTTTACCCGTTCGGCATATTCGGAATCTGAAAGTTCGTCGTCGGCATCGGCATTTTCGGCTGCCGCTTTCTCCTCCAATAATTCTTCCAACGTTTTAAACTGTTCGGGATTTCCTTGGCTTGCGTCGGCAGTCTCGTTGTAGGCCATATGGCTTTCTATTGGGTCTGCCTCTTCGATTTCCTGTTCTAGCTCTTCCTTCTTATCCAATAATTCCTCAATATCCTCTTCCGCAAGCATCATTTCCACAATATATTCGTCTTCCACTTCCTCTCCTCCCAAATGGATATTGTATAGGCACAATATCACGATGGACATCGAAAAGAGGGTTATTAAGAGCGATAATTGTTTCCGGTTAAGGTGCATGAAGACATAACCGAAATACGATGAAATTATTTTAATTATTCGTTGAACTGAATGCAAAGGACTGATTTTTTGGTTTTGATCTATTTTTTTTCAGAGATTTTCCCCGAAAACATTGGGGTCTACAGCATTATTTACGTGGTAACTCCCTATTTTGGTTCTTCGAAGTTCCGATAAATGTCCCCCACTTTGCAATAATAGCCCCAAATCGTGTGCCAAACTACGAATATAGGTACCTTTACTACAAATAACTCGAAATCGAATTTCCGGAAGCTGCATTTGGGTAATTTCAAATTCTGAAATCGTGACCGTTCGCTTCTTGATTTCGACCTCTTTTCCTTCTCTGGCATATTCATACAGCCGTTTTCCATCTTTTTTTAAAGCGGAAAAAATAGGTGGGCGTTGTTCGATATCGCCAACGAAACTTGCAACTGCCGCTTCAGCAATTTCTCTCGAAATATGATTTATAGCAAATGTCTTATCGATTTCGGTTTCCAGATCATAAGAAGGGGTTGTGGCCCCAAGTGTTATGGTTCCGGTGTATTCTTTTATTTGACCTTGAAGTTCGTTGATTTTCTTCGTGAACTTTCCGGTACAGATTAAGAGTAGGCCTGTCGCCAAGGGATCCAACGTTCCCGCATGCCCTATTTTGATTTTCTTCAGTTCGAATTTCTTACGGATGGCCCATTTCAACTTATTCACCGCTTGAAACGAGGACCAACCGATGGGTTTGTCGATAAGCAGCAATTGTCCGTTTAGAAAGTCGTCTTTTGTTCTATTTTCCATTTTGAAGAAAATTTATATTTCCTCTTCGGGGGACTAAAGAGTCGCTAGGAAACTCCCCAAAAACCATAGCCGATGGCAATAAGGCCAACGACAATACAGTAGATGGCGAAATAGGAGAGTTTACTTTTTTTGACCAATTGAATCATCCACGTACAAGCGGCAAGGCCGGCAATGAAGGCTGCGATGAATCCGGCACCCATGGCCACGTTGTTCTCACCGTTAAAATTCAGTTCGCCGCTCATCAGGTCTTTGGCAATTTTTCCGAAGATCAGCGGAACGACCATTAAAAACGAAAACCGGGCCGCTTTGGTTTTGTCCACACCTAGAAGTACAGAAGTTGATATCGTTGCACCGCTTCGAGAAATACCGGGGAGCATGGCTATGGCCTGTGAAACCCCAACGATAAAGGCGTTACGAAAGCTCACTTTTTTATCGGTATCCTTGGCCATATCGGCAAAATAGAGCAATACGGCCGTTATCAGTAGCATAAACCCAACGAAGCGTATGTTTCCGCCAAAAAAGGCTTCCAATTGTTCTTCGAAAAATAATCCTACGAAGACGGCGGGCAGCATCGATATTATAATTTTTAGGGAAAATTGGGTTTGTTCGTTCCAGTTGAAGCTTAAAAGGCCTCGAACGATTTCCCAAACATCCTTCCGAAAAACAACAATGGTACTCAATGCGGTGGCAAAATGTAAAATCACTGTAAACAATAGGCTTTCCTCAGGTACGGAATTATCCCCTAAAATAGCTTTGCCAAGTTCTAAATGTCCACTAGATGATACGGGCAAAAATTCGGTCAATCCTTGAATGATACCGAGAATAATGGCGTCTAGAATATCCAAACCTATTTTTTATTCTTGTGCGGATTCAACAAAATAGCGTATATCTCGATGCCCAGACCAATAAGTACTAAGGTCGGTGCCAGCCGAATTCGACGAAAATTAAATATATCTTCGTTGAACACATTAGGGTCGTCACTACCGCCACCGCTCATAAGAATAAAGCCCAAAGTAATAAAGGCGAGCCCAATGAACATGAACAGGTAATTCTTCTTCTGAAAAATAAATTCTTTTTGCTGAGGTTGGTTCGCTGATTTTTGGTGTTTTTTGCCCATGTTGCAAATTTAATCAAGTTATGGCGAAAAAGGTTTAGGAGTTTAGAAATTTATGAGTTTAGAACGTATTATTTTTTACTGTTTCGTCATCTAATCCTGTCCATCACATAATACATAAAATCCTGTTCTGACAAATTTTCAATAATAAAGCTCATCCGTTCTTAAATTCAAAAACCGCTGTGTAGCGAAGAACGTACTGACGAGTGATATTAGTATGCCCAAAACCAAAATTGCCCCAAAAATTACGGCTAGTACTTCGATATCTTCGAAAAGTAATAGTTCGGGAAAATTCTTGTCCAGATAGAACAGGGCACCAGCCAGCCCTGCCATTGCCAGAATGGCTCCGAGCATACCCAGTTTTACGTTCGTCCAAATAAACGGTCTGCGTATAAAGGTTTTAGTGGCGCCTACCATTTGCATAGTCTTAATGATAAAGCGTTTGGAATAGATAGAAAGACGTATCGAACTATTGATCAATAGAAACGCAATAAAGGTAAAAATACCGCTGGCGACCAAGATCCAGAAACTAATTTTCTTTACATTTTCACTCAGCAGGCCAACGAGTGGCTTATCATAGCTGACTTCTTCGATATAGGTCTTTTCCGAGAGTCCGTTTGCGATTTCCTCAATTTGCTCCGGGGTTACAAAATCGGCCTTCAGCTGCACATCAATAGAATTTTTCAATGGATTATAGCCCAGAAAATCTTGAAAGTCTTCACCGATTTCCTCGCTGTGCTGTTCGGCGGCATCCTCTTTCGAAACATAGGTTGCGGTTTTGGTATGTTCTGCCTGTAAAAGGTTCTGTTGCAGTTGGTCGATTTCCGATTGCTTGGCATCGTCTTTTAGAAAAATCGAGATAGTGATCTGCTCTTTAAAGTGGTCGGCCATTTTCTTGGTATTGAGCACCAAAAGACCTAGAATACCCAATAAAAACAGTACTAGTCCGATACTCAATACCACCGAAAAGTAGGAGGATATCAGTTTTTGTTTTTGGTACTGTTCGAAAGACTTGCCCATGTTAGCGTATACGGTAGCAAATTTAGGAAAGTAAATCGAATAAACTTATTTTTGCCGAGAACAGATCGGACCTGTTAGGTTTTTACTGAAACAAGTTCAGCACAAGTAAAACCTGACAGGTCTAACACACTCACATATGCAATACGATTTCAGGGGAATAGAGAAAAAATGGCAAGCGTATTGGGCGCAACACAAAACGTTCAAGGCGGAAAATAATTCTGAAAAGGAAAAATTCTATGTGCTCGATATGTTTCCCTATCCCTCAGGTGCCGGACTGCATGTGGGGCATCCGTTAGGCTATATTGCCAGCGACATCTATGCCCGCTATAAAAGACACAAAGGATTTAATGTGCTACATCCCATGGGATACGATTCCTTCGGTCTGCCTGCGGAACAATATGCCATTCAGACCGGGCAGCACCCCGCCGACACTACTCGGGTAAATATTGAAGGAGGTGTCGATAAGGACGGAAAGGAAATCGAGGGCTATCGCAAGCAGCTCGACCGTATGGGGTTTTCATTCGATTGGAGCCGTGAAGTGCGTACCTCTAATCCGAAATACTATAAGTGGACACAGTGGATTTTTATCCAGCTTTTTAATTCATGGTACAATACCGATTCCGATAAGGCGGAAGACATTGCAAAGTTGGTTTCCATTTTTGAAAATGAAGGTAACCATACCGTAAATGCCGTTTGTGATGATGATGTTAACGAGTTCTCAGCCACGGACTGGAAGCAATTTTCGGCAAAGGAAAAACAGGAAATCCTCTTAAAATATCGCTTGACCTATTTGGCCGAGAGTGAGGTCAATTGGGTTCCCGCCCTGGGTACGGTTTTAGCGAACGACGAAATCGTAAACGGTGTTTCCGAAAGGGGCGGTCACCCTGTTGTCCGTAAAAAAATGACACAATGGAGCATGCGTATCACCGCCTATGCCCAACGTCTGCTAGATGGTCTAAATAAAATCGACTGGCCGCAGCCCTTGAAAGATTCGCAGACGAATTGGATCGGGAGGTCGCAGGGGGCGAGTGTTACCTTTAAAGTCCTCCCCCTAACCCCCTCCGAGGGAGGGGGAACTCATTCGCGTTTGACAGGGGATTCTTCGATAATAGGAACTTTATTAGCCCGAGCAAAAGAAATGCGAAAGAACCCTACAGAGGCAGAGGCCAAATTATGGGAAGTACTTCGGAAAAAGGAGTTTGTATATAAATTCAGAAGGCAGCACCCAATTTATAAATATATCGTCGATTTCGTTTGTTTGTACAAGAGATTAATCATTGAGGTGGATGGTGAAATCCATCAGCATCAATTGGATAAAGATGCCGAAAGGCAACTTACACTGGAAGAAAAAAAAGGTTTTGAAGTAATCCGATTTTCGAATGAAGAAGTTTTAAGGGATATAGAGAGCGTAAAAACGAAAATTCGGGAGAAGTTAGATGTCATCTCTTCTGAAAGCTTAATAGAGAGAGAATCAAACTCCCTCCCCTCCGGGGAGGGCCGGGGAGGGGACTTTTCAATAGAGGTTTTCACAACAAGACCCGACACCATCTTCGGTGCATCATTCATGACCCTCGCCCCCGAACACGAACTAGTAGCAAAAATCACCACTCCCGAGCAAAAGGCCGAGGTCGATGCCTATATCGAAGCCACCGCCAAACGCTCGGAGCGTGATCGTATGGCAGATGTAAAAACGATTTCAGGCGCTTTTACTGGGGCCTATGCCGAACACCCTTTTACCAGAAAACCAATTCCGATTTGGATCGGCGATTATGTACTGGCAGGCTACGGAACAGGGGCGGTGATGTCCGTTCCATGTGGGGATCAGCGCGATTATGATTTTGCTAAACACTTCGGAATCGATATCCCTAAAATTTTTGAGGGTATCGATATTTCGGAAGAGGCCTTTGCCGATAAGGAAAAGACCATCATCGCCAATTCAGACTTTCTAAATGGATTGCCCTATAAGAAAGCCGTAAAAACGGCCATTTATGAATTGGAGAAATTAGATCAAGGACAAGGCAAAATTAACTACCGCCTGCGTGATGCTGTTTTTAGCCGCCAGCGGTACTGGGGCGAACCTTTTCCAGTGTATTATGATAAAGAAGGTATGCCGCAGATGTTGGAGGAGAAGTTCCTTCCTTTAAAACTACCCGAAGTAGATAAATACCTGCCGACCGAAACCGGTGAACCGCCCTTAGGAAACGCAAAAGAATGGCATTGGTTGCAATACGGCGACGTCGGAAACGTAGTTTCCGAGGAAGAATTTAAAAACTCCTCCCCCGAGGGGAGGTCGGGAGGGGCTTTTGACCTCAACACCATGCCCGCCTGGGCAGGTAGTTCGCAATACTTCAATCGGTATATGGACCCACATAACGACGAAGAAATCTTTTCGCAAGAGGCCATCAACTATTGGCAAGATGTGGACCTTTACATCGGCGGTATCGAGCATGCCACCAGCCATTTGCTTTACGCCCGTTTTTGGCAAAAATTTATGTTCGATAAAGGTTTGGTGCCTAAAGATGAGTTTGCGAAAAAGTTGATCAATCAAGGCATGATTACGGGGACTAGTGCTTTTATTTATAGATATGATTTGACATGGGATTTCGATGCCACTTGGGAATCAGATGATGCTGAATTTGGCAGATTGGTTTTGATAATTTCAAAAGGTATTTATAAGCAATTGTTTTCATCTAATACTATGATTATGGATGAAGAAAATGTGATTAGAGCATTAGGTGAATTAATTCCGAAATCATTCAGAAATGAAAAGCCTAAGGCTTCTAGAGTAGAGCCTATTCATGCAGATATTTCCTTAATAAATTCTTCTGATGAACTTGATATTGAAGGCTTCAAAAAATGGCAACCAGACTACAAAGATGCTGTTTTCGTTTTAGATAATGGTGAAATATACGACGCAAACACCTCCCCCAAGGGTAGGCGTGGAGGGGCCTATGTAGTGGGTCGCGAAGTCGAAAAAATGTCCAAATCCAAATACAATGTAGTCAACCCCGATGCCATTTGTGAAGAGTACGGTGCCGACAGTTTACGTATGTACGAAATGTTCCTAGGCCCCTTGGAGCAATCCAAACCTTGGAATACGGCAGGTATCACAGGCGTTCATAGTTTCCTAAAAAAACTATGGCGTCTCTACCACTCTGGGCCAAATGGCGAATTTGTCGTAAATAATACCCCCTCCTCGGGAGGGGGCAAGGGGGAGGTCCCTTCCGCTGAGAGCTTTAAATCTCTCCATAAGACTATCAAAAAAGTAGAAGAAGACATCGAAAACTTCAGCTTCAATACCTCGGTCTCCACTTTTATGATCTGTGTCAATGAACTGACGGCTCAAAAATGCCACAACAAAGAAATTTTAGAACCTTTGGCCATTTTGATATCGCCCTATGCCCCCCATATCGCAGAAGAGCTTTGGGAAAAGTTGGGGCATAGCGAATCGATTTCCGAAGCACCTTTTCCAAAATTTGAGCCGAAATATTTGGTCGAGAGCAGTAAGGAATATCCGATTTCCTTTAACGGTAAAATGCGCTTTACGTTAGAACTTCCTTTGGATATGGGCAAAGATGAAATTGAATCGACCGTAATGGCACATGAAAAGACCCAACAGCAATTGCAGGGCAGAACGCCTAAAAAAGTTATCGTCGTGCCCGGTAAGATCGTGAATATTGTTGGGTAGCCTCTTTTTGTCCTTCCGACGCAGGAGGAATCTGCTGATACGGTCTTCTATACAAACAATGATGTTCAAAATCGTATGCAACCTTCCGCTAGATTGCTCACTTCGTTCGGAATGACAAATGAACATTCGGAATGACAAAACAGCTCCGCGCAATTATGCCCATTCGATTGACATTTTGTCGGTATTTGCAATTGGCGGGGTTTTTGTTTTTAAAACCACAAGTTATTCCTGCGAAGATGGGAATCTTTTATATCTTTAATTTAACATTAAAAACAGAACAGTTATGATGACCTATTATATAATTATCGGTGCCATGGGCCTCTTAAGTTGGGCAGTGAGCAGCAAGTTGAAAAGCAAATTCAAGCATTATTCCAACGTACACTTACGCAACGGAATGAGCGGTGCCGAAATCGCCGAAAAAATGTTGGCTGACCATGGTATTCGCGATGTGAAAGTAGTTTCTACGCCCGGTATGCTGACAGATCATTACAATCCATCGAATAAAACGGTAAATCTTAGTGAGGGTGTCTACAATCAGCGAAACGCCTCTGCTGCTGCGGTTGCGGCACATGAATGCGGCCACGCCGTGCAACATGCTACTGCGTATAGCTGGTTGACGATGCGTTCTAAAATGGTACCTGTAGTAAATGTAGCTTCCGGTCTTTCGCAATGGGTAATTATGGGAGGATTGGTTCTCTCGGCGACCACGGCTTTGGGTAGCGGACTCATGTTGGCCGGTATCGTTCTATACGGCGTTATCGCCGCATTTAGTTTTGTAACCTTGCCCGTAGAATACGATGCCAGTAATAGGGCGTTGGCTTGGTTGAAAAACAAGAATATTGTAACGCCCGAAGAATACAAGGGTTCTGAAGATGCCTTAAAGTGGGCAGCTAGAACTTACGTTGTGGCGGCCATTGGCGCACTAGCCACTTTGGCATATTTCATTCTACGCTATATGGGTGGTAGGGATTGATTTAAAACAGAAATGAATATTAAAAACCCTGTCCCCAACTTTTTTGGCGGCAGGTTTTTTCTTTTAAAAAGAATCATGTTGAAAGGAATTAAAATAAGAAAAGCGACCAACGATGACCTTTCCGCTCTGGAAAAAGTGGGAGACCAACTGTTCGATTATCCAATTAAAAGGAATAGGGCCATCGAGTTTTTAAACGACCCGAGGCATCATTTGGTGCTTGCTTTTCATGTCGATAATATAGTAGGAATGGCTTCGGGTTTTCATCATGTACATCCAGATAAAGACCCAGCACTATTTATTGATGAAGTTGGTGTTTTGGAAGGGTTTCAGGGAAAGGGAATAGGTAGTGGATTGGTACATTATTTGTGCGAACATGGAAAGAAACTGGGCTGCAAAATGGCTTGGGTACTTACAGGGGCGGATAATAAAGCGGCTAGAAAAACGTATTCAAAAGCGGGAGGGGCAGCTGATAAGAACAGTTTTATACTTTTCGAGTTTGAAACCTAAAAAATCTCGTTATCCATATTCAGACCCCAAAGGTTTTCAAAACCTTTGGGGTCTTCACCTTTGTAGCAGTAGGCAGTAGATATTACTGCCTACTGCTACTGCAAACTGAGTACTAAATAGTAATCTGCCTATCGATTTGTTGCGCCAAAGAAATAAAAGTTTCCGTTCGCGATACGCCTTCAATTTGCTGAATCTCTTTGTTTAGAACCTGCATGAGATGCTCATTATCATGGCATAGTACCTTTATGAGAATGGACCAATTGCCCGTAGTATAATGGCATTCCAATACTTCAGGAATCTTTTCCAACTGTTTTACGGCAACGGGGTTGCTCATGGCCTTATCCAAATAAATACCGATATAGGCCATGGTTGTATAGCCCATTACTTTAGGATTGATTATAAATTTTGAGCCTGCTAGAAGTCCTGATGCTTCCAGTTTTCTGAGTCGCTGGTGAATGGCCGCTCCCGAGATTCCGATGTTTCGCGAAATTTCAAGAATCGGTTTTCGGGCATCTTCCATCAAAAATCTTAGGATTTTTTTGTCAATACCGTCAATTTTGACATTTTCGTTACCGGATTTCATGTTTTCTATTTCGGATTGATGGTAAAAGTAGGAAATTTCAAGGAAATTGAATTGTACCCGTAAAGTTCCTTCCCCAGAAAGGGGAAGGTGGGCCAGCCGTAGGCGAGGCTCGGAAGGGGTGCTTTGCGAGCTAAGAGCGTAATTTTGGTCTATAGACCTATCCTTAAAGGTATGCGCTTTTACCCCTTCCGTCTTGCTAGCTCCACTGCAATCCACCTTTCCCTTTCTGGGGAAGGAGCCGTTACATTAATCAATCCTCTCCAATTATTAGGTAAACGTTCTCCCCCTGAGGGGGGAGTTAGAGGGGGGCCTTTTCAACTCGCCACCGAATCGGGGTTATACCCAAGATAGGGCACTTCATATTCCCTAAACCTAATCCCGTAGTCTTGTAGTTCTTTTAGTATCGGTTCGTAAACTTCCTTTGTAATTGGAATTTGAACCCCAGGGGTGCTGATTTTCCCGTTTAATATAGCAAGCGTTGCTATCGCAACGGGAAGTCCAACGGTCTTTGCCATAGCGGTATGGGTGCGATTTTCACCTGTAACCACCATATTGGCATCTATTTGTAGCTTTTTACCATCGAGTTCGTAACCGAATTTATGGTACATCACGATCATATCTTTATCATCGTCGCCTAGCGTCCAATTATCCTCTAAAATACGCTGTAACACTTGAGCTGGAGTGGCATTCTTTAGGGAAATTGTCTTTTGGGCATCGAAGAGGTTCAGTTCCAAGAGCTTCTCCCACATAATGTCATCTTGATCGATTTTAAGGTAGTGCCGTAATTTGAGCTCAACAGAATCGGTTGGGGAATAGGGGAGAAACAGATTGGTAAATTCCCGATACGACATGCCATCCGAGTTTTCAAGGGTGTAACTATCATCGGTCATGCCGAGTTGTACGAACATGTTCCATGCCTTTGAAAAACCCATGCGACGCATAGTGCCTCGATATAGGGTGAGCACATCTTGAAGGCCGTAGGCTTCGCGATAGTTCAAAGAATCTCGATTGGCGTAGCCTTCGAATCTTCCGTAACCTTCGATATCGAAAAATTCGGTGCGCCTAAATAATCTGTGGTAGGGAATGTATTTATAAGTGCCTTCCTGTATGAATTTTGCAGTGCCGCCTTGCCCTGCTACCACTACGTTTCTGGGGTTCCAAGTAAATTTATAGTTCCAGCGGTTATTATCGCTTTCCG
>ENA-ORXM01002918-ORXM01002918.1-marine-metagenome-genome-assembly--contig:-NODE-2918-length-18374-cov-4.885391_pt1 | contig 18374 bp, 13 predicted proteins | sample MGYA00237867_ERZ511480 | MGnify/ENA primary metagenome ERZ511480 (study PRJEB26309, sample SAMN06266103) | marine metagenome | isolation source: Algal blade | place: United Kingdom:Sidmouth, United...
TTCAATAATCGTAAATTAAACCTCTCGCCTTTGTTAAATATCCAGGAACCCCCCCTGCTTGACATTTGATTGTCATTTATGATACTTGTACTATTGTATCTAGTATCATAGAGTTAAGTGCTTTCTTTTGTTTTGTTTTTGTTCTTCCCTTCTTCGCTTGTATTTTTTGTTCAATTTTGGCGTGTGTAGGCATTGCTCTTTTTTTGTGTCGTGGCTGTGGCGCTCTAGAGGTCCCGATCCACGGCGGCGGCGTCCTCTTCTTCTTTCTTCCTTTTTGCGTTGTTCCTTTCTTGCTTTCCCTTCCTCTCTTCCTCTCTGCTGCGTGTGTGCGACGTTGCTGGGCGATTGAGGGTCTAAAGTGGGCGTCCGTGTACACTGTACGATAAAGTTTGGTACTTTGAGTTGCTGCTCGTAGGAGAGACGCCTGTCGCCTTTGCTCGGCGCGCCGCCGGTGCGGGGGGTGGTCAACGACGATGTCTACCGACAGCGCGGCGGGGAGGCGACCTTCCCCTCCGGTGTGGTGTTTCTCGGAGCGGGTGGCGAGGTACTCGCGCGGCGCGAGCGCGAAGTCCGGGTGACCGAGGGAAGTGCCCGGGCGGCGGGCGAGCGCGTCGAGGCGGAGCGCTTTCTCGTGCTCGCGCGGGCGAACCTCTTCCTCACCGACCGTCTGCTCGAGGAGCCCGAGCCTCCCGGCACGCGGGCGCCTATCCTGCAGGTCGGGCTGCGTTTCCCCGAGCCGGAGTCGCTCCGGCTCGGGGAGGCGAACAAGCGGGCGCTGTCCCGACTGCGCGACGCCTTCCGCTCGGCCAGCGACCGTTTCTCGCTGATCGGCTGTAGTCATGGCAAGTCGCTTCTGTGGGACGGTACCGAGAGCGATGCACTCGCGCGTTCGCAGCGGGTGAAGGAGGAGCTGGTGCTCGGTGGCGTACCCTCCTCGCACGTGCGCGAGGAAGGTTGCTTCGAGACTCGCTACGGCGCGGATCTGCCGCGCGACGCCGTGCTGGTAACGCTCGAGCGGCGCGCGCGGGGCAGCTGAACGATTCGGATGTCAGTACACGAAGACAGACGCAGAGGAGCGACATGATGAGACGACTGAAGAACGGCGCGGCGATCTCGCTGCTGGTGCTCGGCACGGCGAGCGTGTCCGGTTGCGCGATGTTCGGCGCGCGTGGCGGCGGCAACGAGATCGAGCCCGATCCGGACCTGATCGCGCGCAACCTGATACACACTCTCGCGCAGCTGCCCGAGCTGCACCCGATGCAGACCACGCTCCAGATCTCCACGCCCGCGACGCCGTTCGGGGAGCACCTGCTCGCGCGGCTCGAGGACGCCGGCTACGGTATTCAGGAGGTCACGGCCGACCAGGGCGAGCGCTACGTCCGCTACCGCGCGGAACGGGCGGAGACCGAGACCGGCGAGCGCACACGCTACCGCATCGCGGTCGGCGAGATCGCCCTCGAGCGCGACTACCGCGTGGTCGACGGGGAGACTCTACCCGGCTCGACGATGAGCATCCGTGGCGCGGGATCGCGGGATGTCGCGCTCGATGACGAGATGTTCGCCGAGGAGGTTCCGGAGGTGCTGTCGGTGGCTCGCTTCGACGCCGAAGAAGAGCCGGTCATCGTCGACCTGACGGTCGACTCCGCCGCCTCGACGCTCGCCGCCTCGACCGTCGCCGCCTCGTTCGCGCCGACCCGCGAGAGCGGCGAGGGGTTCGACGCGGTGATCCGGAAGAATCTGTTCGAGACGCAGCGCTCGAACTACGCCCCTCTGTTCGCCGAGTACGAGGACATTCGCCAGGACACGCTGATCTTCCCCAACGACTCTCTGGTGCTCGGGGAGGCCAACAAGGCGGTGATCGCCGAGTACGTGCTTGGGCTGGACCCGGCGACCGATGTCCTGTCGGTGATCGGCTGCAGTCACGGGCGTAGCGCGATCGACAACGGCAACGAGCTGCTGGCGATCGGGCGCTCGAACCGAGTCAAGGAGGCGTTCATGTTCGCCGGCGTCTCCCATGACCAAGTGCTCGAGGAGAGCTGCTGGGCGGATCACTACCACGCGACGTTTCCGCGCCGCGGAGTCGTGCTGACGCTCAAGCGTCGCCGCGACCTCAGCTGAGGCCGGCAGGGTCACCGGACTGCGGCCCGATCCGCCGTCGGGTGGGCCGTCGGTTCTTCAGGTGACGAGCGCTTCCCCGGGCGACGGCAGGCGTCGAACCGAGGAGGGGAGACCGGCCCGCCGAACGACATCGGCGAGCGGTTCGAGCGCCGTCGCCAAGGTGTGCGCGGTGGCGTGAAAGAGCGTGTCCGGGTCGACCAGCAGCCCGACATGACCGGGCCAGAACACGAGGTCGGAGGCGTCCCGTCGAGCGAACGGTAGGACGTGTCGGAGAGCGCGCTCCTGGTCGCCACTGTCGCGTGGCAGCCCGAGCCCGAGCGCGAACGCCGTCCCCTGCACCAGCCCCGAGCAGTCCGCGCCGTCCGGCGTGCGTCCACCCCAACGGTAAGGGGCGCCTTCGTAGAGACGCCGGGCGGTGTCCACCGCCGTACCGCCGAGCGTCGCACCGGGGGGAAGACAGTGAGCGCGCCAGGCCCACGCTTCGCCTCCGCCCGGAAAATCCCTCACCCGCGCGAAGCGCGGATCGACGATCGCTCGCCGCTCGCCGATCCGTCCGCCGCTCTCCTCGTCGGTCCGATCGGCGTGTTCGTCGCCGTCCCTCTCGTCCGCGAGCGTCAGCTCCGCGCCGAGCGTCACCCGCAGGCGCACCGGGCTCTTCAGATCGGCCGCGGCGAACAGCAGCGTCGCGCGGACTCCGACGACGTGCGGTGCGGTGACCGCGCCGCGGGTCGCGTCCACCGCCTCCACCGCCTGCGCCGGCACCGGCTCCAGCGCCTCGGCGCGTAGCCAACCCCTGTAGTCGTCACGGCGGTTGCGCACCCGGCACCAATCGCCCGCCCGTTCGAGCAACTCGACACGTTCACCGAACAGGCACTCGGAAACGCACTCGGTATCGGCGTCGGGGCCCGCGTGAAGATCGGACACGGGGTGTGCGCAGCGGCCGAGTGCCGTCAAGACTTCAGCAACCCGTGCAGCAGCAGATCGACATGGGCGCCCGCCCAGCGCTCGAGATCGATCGGCTCGAGCTCGTCGAAGGTCATGCGCCAGATCGCGGCCATCAGCGTCGGAGCGATGAGCATGCGCGGGAACTCGTCCACCGGGCACTCGCGAAACTCGCCGCGTTCGGCACCGCGCCGGAGCACGCGCTCGAGCACGGTGGTGCCCCGACACAGGCTCTCGTCGTAGAACGCCTGCCGAAGCTCGGGAAAGCGCTCGCCCTCGGCGATGATCGTACGCAGCAGCGCCGGCACGTCCGAGCGCACGAAGCGCTCGTAGGAGCCCGTCAGCACCATCCTGAGGAGCTCCTCGGTGCTGCCCGTGAATCCGGCGACGAGCTCGTCGAGCTCGGCGTAGGTCGCGCGCACCCGGACCTCCACCGTCGCCCGGAACAGCGCCTCCTTGTTCTCGAAGTAGAGATAGATCGTGCTCTTGGCGATACCGGCGCGCTCGGCGACATCCTCCAGGCGCGTCTCGGCGTAGCCGTGCTCGGCGAACGAGGCGATGGCCGCGGCGATGATCTCCGGCGTGCGTTCGGCCTTGCGGCGCCGGCGGCGGGGCCGGTCATCGCCGTCCGGTGGAGGCCCGGGCGGGGCGGCGGGGGACAAGCGGGGCGATCTCCGTTCGACGGCGGGCAGCAGACCTTCTCGGCCCGCGATCAGTATACGGTCATGCTCGGGGTCGCTACATCTTGTTACTGACTCGAAAGTCATTAATTGGTTATGCTGGTCGCGAACTCGGGGGCCCTCTCCCCGATCGTGTCAGGACATCGGCCATGACCTCGCGACGCGAACGGTTCTCGAACCTCCTCTGGTCGCTTCTCGCGCTCGCCATCGTCGTCGGCGGCGTCGCGGGCTTCGTCGTCCTCGGAGCACTCCGCACCCCGCTCGTGGCGGTCGAGATCGAGCGTGTCGTGCCGCTCGTCGAGACCGCGTCGTTGACGCTCCACGAGGCACCGATCACGGTGCGCGGGGAGGGTTTCGTGAAACCCCGGCGGCAGGTGACGATCGCGGCCGAAGCGCCGGGGCGGATCGTCGAGCTGCATCCGGCGCTGCTCGAGCTCGGCTCGGTGAGTGAGGGGGAGACGCTCGTCCGGCTCGACGACCGGGCCGCTCGGGCGACGCTCGCTCGGGCCGAGGCCGACATCGAGGCGACACGCGCGCGTCTCGAGCTGAACCGGACCCAGTTGGCACGCACCGAGACGCTACGCCGCCGCGGCGTCGTCAGCCAGGACGAGCTCGATCAAGGGCTCGCCCTCGAGGCCGAGCTCGAGGGCACGCTCTCCAGCGTCCAGTCCGCGCGCCTCGGAGCCGAGATCGCGCTCGAGAACACGCGTGTCCAGGCCCCGTTCGACGGCGCGGTGCTCTCGCGTTCGGCCGAGCTCGGCGGCGTCGTCGGCGTCGGGCAAGCGATCGCCGAGCTCTTCACCCCCGACGCACTGGAGGTCACGGTACCGCTCGTCGAGCGCGCGGCCGCCCTCGTCCCCGGGCTCTTCGAAGAGGGTGCGGCGAAGGCGACGGTGACGACCTCCTTCGCCGGGCTCGAGGCCGAGCGCCCGGCGCGCGTCGCGCGCGTGGCGAGCGTTCTCGGCGCCGCCACCCGCATGCTCGACGTGACGGTCGCGCTCGAACCGGAGGGGGCACGAGCGATCGGCGAGGCGCCCGCGTCCGGCCTTCCGCCAGCACTGGTCGACGGTTACGCGCGCGTCGCGATCGAGGGGGAGCGGCGCGAGGGGGTGTATGCCCTGCCCTCGAGCGCGGTCCGCCCCGGCGGCGTCGTCTGGCTCGCCGTCGAGGAGATCTTCACCGTCCGTCCGGCGCGGACCGTTCACGTCGACGGGGCGACGAGCTACGTGCGCATCGAGAGCCTGCCCGCCGAAGCGGTGCTCGTCATCGGCATCGTCGACACACCGGTCGACGGCATGCGCGTGCGGAGGCGGTCCGTCGCCACCGAGGACGATCCGGAGACGGGGTTCGAAGCGGTATCGGATGTCGGCGCGGGCGCGCCCGGAAGGGGACGCGCCGCGCTCCGCGCCACGACGCTCGACGACTGACGGGAACGGTGCGATGAACGGCATCATCCGTTGGGTCACGACCCATCCGGTCGCGGCCAACCTGGCCATGATCGTCGTCGTCGTCGCCGGTCTCGCCAGCGCGACCTCGATCACCCAGAAGACCTTCCCGGACTTCACCCTCGATGTGATCGCCATCGATGTCGCCTACCCCGGGGCCTCCCCGACCGAGATCGAGCAGAGCATCGTGCGCCCGATCGAGGATCAGCTCTCGAGCATCGAGGGCGTCGACGAGCTGACCGCCTCCGCCGTCGAGGGGCGCGGCTCGGTTCAGCTGAGCCTTCTGCTCGGCGAGGATGTCGCGACCACGCTCGACGAAGTGAAGGGTGAGATCGATCGCGTCACCACCTTCCCCGAGGACGCCGAGGCGCCGACCGTGGCTCAGGCGAGCCAGCCCGAGCGGGTGCTCGAGCTGACCCTGCACGGTCCGACCAGCCCGGCCGTGCTCAAGAGCGAGGCCGAGCGTCTGAAGGACGGCATCGCCCGCCTCGACGGCGTCAGCTTCGTGCAGCTCGGCAACGTGCTGGAGGATCAGATCAGCGTCGAGATCGATCGTGACACGCTCGCCGTCCACGACCTGACCATCGAGGAGATCGGTACGCGCATCGGCGCGAGCTCGCTCGAGCTGCCGGCGGGCTCGCTCGAGACCGACACGCTCTCCGTCCCGCTCAGGACGCTCGGGCGCAACTACACGCGTTCGGACTTCGAGCGCATCGTCGTCGCCACCGACCCGCGCGGCGGCAAGCTCCGTCTCGGCGACATCGCCCGTGTCGTCGACGGCTTCGAGGACGTGGACTTCGCCGCGAGCTTCGACGGGCAGCCGACCGTCTCGGTCAACGTCTTCCGCGTCGGCTCCGAACAGGTGCTCGATCTGGTCGCCGTGACCCGCGACTACGTGACGAGCACCTTCGAGCCGTCGCTGCCCGAGGGGCTCGAGGTCACGCTCTGGCAGAACGACGCGCAGGAGCTGCAGAACCGACTCGATCTGCTGATGAGGAACGCCGCCATCGGTCTCGCTCTGGTGATGCTCTGCCTGACCCTCTTTCTCGACGTTCGCCTCGCCGCTTGGGCCGCGGCCGGAATCGGCATCGCCTTCGTCGCGACCTTCATCGTCATGGCCGTGTTCGGCATGACCATCAACATGATCTCCCTGTTCGGCTTCATTCTCGCCATCGGCATCGTCGTCGACAACGCGATCGTCATCGGCGAGAACGTCTACAAGAACGCCGAGCGGGGCGCGAGCGCGATGGAGGCGGCGGTGCTCGGCACCCAGCGTATGGCCGTGCCGGTGATCTTCTCGGCCCTGACCACCGTCGTCGCCTTCACCCCGCTCCTCCAGCTCCCGGGGCTACTCGGCAAATTTCTCGGCGACATTCCGAGGATCGTCATCATCGTGCTGCTGCTCTCGCTCCTGCAGTCGCTGTTCATCCTGCCGAGGAACCTCGCCTCGGTGAGCTTCTCCCCCGATCACCGGCAGCACGGGGTGCTCGGAGCGCTCGCCCGGGTGCGCGCTCGGATCGACGCGACGCTCCGGCGCTTCGTCCGGGGGCCGCTGCACCGCATGCTGACGTTCTCGACGCACCGCTGGGCGGTGCCGCTCGCGAGCGTTCTCGCGCTGATGATCCTGACGGTCGGGCTGATCAAGCACGGCTACGTCAGGTTCAGCTTCTTCCCGGCCATCGAAGGCAGCTTCGTCACCGCGGACATCGAGATGGCCGAAGGTACCGCCTTCGAGCGCACCGCCGAGCTCGCCGAGCGCGTTCGTCTCGCGGCGCGTCGCGCGGGGGAGGCACTGGAGAGCGAGGCCGGCGAGCTGTCCGGTCCGGCGATCGAGGGCATCAGCGTCCTCGTCGGGCGCGGCGCGACGGTGTCGGGCCCGAACGGCGGGGAGGGCGCGAGCGGCGGCAAGCTCGCGAACGTGGTCGTGCGTCTGCTCGATGCCGAGCGGAGACGCTTCCCGACGAGCGACTTCGAGACGCTCTGGCGCGCCGAGATCGGCGACCTGCCCGGCATCCGTCGGGTGGATCTGAGCTCCTCCGTCGTCAACGCCGGGGACGCGATCGCGCTCGAGCTTTCCCTACCCGACGGGCAGGACATCGCCCCCGTGGTCCGGGATCTGCGCGCCGCGCTCGAGCGTCTGCCCGGTGTCTACGACCTCCGCGACGATGTCTCGGCCGGGCGGCTCGAGTACACCTTCGCGCTCCGCGACGAGGCGCGTCTCTACGGGGTGAGCGTCGCCGATCTCGCCGCCCAGGTGCGTCACGCCTTCTTCGGCTACGAGGCGACACGGGTGCAGCGCGGCGACGACGACGTGCGCGTCTTCGTGCGGCTGCCGGACGCGGACAGCTCGAGTTTCTCGGACCTGCTCGACACGCGTATCCGCACGCCCACCGGCGAGCGCGTTCCGCTCGGTACGCTCGCCCGCATCGAGGAGGGACGGAGCCCGAGCACGATTCTGCGTCGCGACGGGCGCACGATCACCACGGTCGGGGCGGACGTGGACGCCGCGACGACCACGGCCGGGGAGGCGAACGCCTACATTCGCGAGACGATCCTTCCACGGCTGAGCGCGACCTATCCCGAGCTGCTGGTCGAGTTCGGCGGCGAGCAGCGTACTCAGGGGAACGCGGGGGCGGCGCTCGGCAAGGCGTTCGCCGGAGCGCTGCTCGTCATCTTCGCGCTGCTCGCCCTGATCTTCCGCTCCTGGGTGCAGCCGATCATCGTCATGGCGGCAATCCCGCTCGGGCTGATCGGGGCGGTCGCGGGACACCTGCTCGTCGGTATTCCGCTCGGGCTACTCTCGATCATCGGCATCATCGGGCTCTCGGGCGTCGTCATCAACAACAGCCTGGTCATGGTCGATCTCTACAACGAGTATCTCGGCGCCGGCTACGGCACGCGGTACGCGGTCATCGAAGGGACCAAGGACCGCTTTCGCCCGATTCTGCTGACTTCCCTGACGACCTTTCTCGGCGTCTATCCGCTGATCATGGAAACGAGCCTGCAGGCGCAGTTCCTGATCCCGCTCGCGGTCAGCATCGGCTACGGGGTGTTGTTCGGAACCGCCATCATCGTGCTCGCCGTCCCCGCGTTATTCATCGCCCAGGCCAAGCTGTTCCGCCGCTACGTGGCCGACGCGGAGGCCGAGCGGCCGATGCTCGATGCGCCGGATCGGAGCGGTGGTGACAGGGGAGCGGGCGGTGCGTCGGGTGAAGCATCACCCGTCTGAGGAGGCGGGTTCCGCACCGAGCCGGGCGCGCCTCGATCGTGTCGGGCCCCGGTATCGTGCACGGAGCGGGCATCGTGCACGGGAAATTCCCGTCCTCCGGGTTGACCTTCCCCCCACTGGAATCCTTACGTTCTCTCAGCTGCTTCTTTCCGCACCGGAGAACTCCGACGCATGGCGACCGCTTCGAGCACGGCGACCGCTTCGAGCACGCCCATGGCGAGGGCAAGGCGGGCCGACCGCGAGGCCGTGCTCTACCGCATGGTCGGCGACGAGCACACCTGTCCCTACGGTCTCAAGTCGAAGGATCTGCTCGAGCGCGAGGGCTTCGATGTCGACGATCGTCCGCTGAGGACCCGAGAGGAGATCGACGCGTTCAAGGGCGAGCACGGAGTCGAGACGACGCCGCAGATCTTCATCGGCGGCGAGCGCGTCGGGGGCTACGAAGCCTTGCGCGAGCGTGTCGGCAGGGCGATCGACGCGGAGGACGAGACCAGCTACCGACCGGTCGTCGCGATCTTCGCCGTGGCGTTCGCGATGGCGCTGGCCGCCAGCTGGGCGACGTTTGGCGAGCTGCTGAGCGTACGCACTCTCGAGTGGTTCGTCGCCCTCGTCGTTTGCATTCTCGCGATCCAGAAGCTGCAGGATCTGGAGAGCTTCTCGACGATGTTCCTGAGCTACGATCTGCTCGCACGGCGCGTGGTCCGCTACGGCTACGTCTACCCCTTCCTCGAGGCGATGGGCGGGGTGCTGATGATCGCCGGCGCGCTGACATGGTTGGCCGCGCCGGTGATGCTCTTCATCGGCGGTATCGGCGCCGTATCGGTATTCAAGGCCGTGTACGTCGACCGGCGCGAGCTCAAGTGCGCCTGTGTCGGCGGGAGCAGCAATGTACCGCTCGGCTTCGTCTCGCTGACGGAGAACCTCGCGATGATCGCCATGGCGCTCTGGATGCTCGCGAAATAGCGGCGCTCGCCCGTGCGATCTCTCTAGACGTCCCGCGTGCCCGACAGAACCCGCTCGGCCTCGAAGCAGCGCACCGTGCGCGCACCGATAGGGCGTACCGGCGGGTAGCGCTCGTCGCAACCGTCGACGCGATAGACGCATCTCGGGTGATAGTGGCAGCCGGAGGGCGGACGGATCGGATCGGGGACCTCGCCGCCGTCGATGGCGTGCTCTCGGCCGAAGCCGTCGAGGCGAGGGGCGGCGTCGAGCAGCATGCGGGTGTACGGGTGCGCGGGTTCGGTGAACAGCGTCTCGCGCGGCGCCGACTCGACCAGCCGTCCGAGGTAGAGCACACCGATCGTGTCGGCCATGTAGCGCACCACCGAGAGATCGTGGGTGATGAACAGGTACGTCAGCCCGAGCTCGCGCTGTAGGTCGCGCATCAGGTTCAGCACCTGGGCCTGCACCGAGACGTCGAGCGCGGAGGTCGGCTCGTCGCAGACGATCAGCTCGGGTTCGGAGGCGAGCGCCCGGGCGATGCCCACTCGCTGACGCTGACCGCCGGAGAACTCGTGCGGATACTTCGCCGCGTCGGCCGCCGACAGCCCGACCTGCTCGAGCAGCGCGCCGACCCGTCGCTCCACTTCCACCCGGCCCTTCGCGAGCGCGAACACGCGCATCGGCTCGCCGACGATATCGAGCACGCGCCAGCGCGGGTTCAGGCTCGCGTAGGGGTCCTGGAAGATCATCTGCACGCGGCGACGGAACGCCGCCAGTGCCTCGCCGGACGCGTTCGCGGGATCGGTGCCGGCGACGCGCACTACCCCGTCGCTCGGCGCGAGCAGCCCGACGATCATCTTCGCGATCGTCGACTTGCCGGAGCCCGACTCGCCGACCAGTGCGTAGGTCTCCCCGCGCACCATGCGAAAGCTCACGTCGTCGACGGCGGTCAGGATCCGTCGGGATTCGCGCCGGACGATGCGGTTCAGCCAGGCGCTCGACACGTCGAAACGGCGCGACAGTCCCTCGATCTCGACCAACGGGGGGTCATCGCCGAGCGGCTGGCCGCTCTGCGTATCGCCACCCGCCGTCATGGCGGATGAAACGGGGGACGGCCGTTCGCCGTCTCTCGACCGGGGCGGTATCGGTGCTCCGGGAGCGGTCCCGCGCTCGGACGGTGCGCTCACGGGCGTCTCTCCGCGGGAGGCTCGTCCGGCGGGTGCAACCAGCACCAGACCCGCGTGTCGCCGCGTACGGCGGGGTGTGGGCGATCGGTCGCGCAGCGCGTCATCGCCTCGGGACAGCGGGGGTGGAAGGCGCAGCCGGGCGGCAGCGCGGTTAGCCCCGGCATCGAGCCGGGGATCTGGGCAAGACGTTCGCGTGCATCGCGCTCCGGAGAGGCGTCCGGGGTCGAACCCATCAAGCCGCGTGTGTACGGGTGCAGCGCCTCGGTCAGTACACGCCGCGTCGGCCCGACCTCGGCGACGCGTCCGGCGTAGAGGACCGCCACGCGGTCGGTGGTCTCGGCGATGACCCCCATGTCGTGCGTCACCAGCATCACGCCGACGCCGCGCTCGGTGCACAGTCGTCTGAGCAGCGCGAGAATCTGTGCCTGCACCGACACGTCGAGCGCGGTGGTCGGCTCGTCGGCGATGACCAGCTCGGGCTCGCCGATCAGCGCGAGGGCGATGACCACGCGCTGGCGCATGCCGCCGGAGAACTCGTGCGGCCAGGCGTCCAGTCGCTCGGCCGCCGCCGGGATGCCGACATCGACGAGCGCTCGAAGAGCGCGATCGCGTGCCTCGCCGCGCGAGATGTCGAGGTGGGCGAGGGCGGTCTCGGCGAGCTGATCACCGACGCGTTTGAGCGGATTCAGGCTGGTCGAGGGATCCTGGAAGATGGTGCCGATACGAGCGCCGCGCACCCGTCTGAGCTCCGGCTCGCCGAGCGTATCGAGCCGGGTGCCGCCGAGCGTGACCCGTCCGCCACCGATGCGTATCGGACGCTCGAGGAGCCCGATGATCGCCGCTCCCGTGATCGACTTCCCGGCCCCGGACTCCCCGACCACACCGAGGATCTCGCCGCGGCCGATCGTGAAGCTGACGCCGTCGACCGGCCTGAGCGTGCCGCGCCGGGTCGGTATCTCGACGATCAGCTCTTCGACCTCGAGCAGGGGAGGGTCGCTCATGATCAGCGCAGCTTCGGGTTGAGGACATCGCGCAACCAGTCACCGAGCAAGTTCACCGACAGCGCGAGCGCGAGCAGCGTGATCGAGGGGAACAGCAGGATCCACCACTCGCCCGAGAACAGGTAGTCCTGGCCGATGCGAATCAGCGTCCCGAGCGAGGGCCGGGTGGGAGGCGCACCGACGCCGAGGAAGGACAGCGTCGCCTCGGCGATGATCGCGAGCGCGAGATAGATCGTCGCGATGACCAGCACCGGTCCCATCACGTTCGGCAGGATGTGACGGAACAGGATCGCCGAGGGCTTGCGCCCGATCAGTCGCGCGGCCTGCACGTAGTCCTTCTTCACCTCGACCATCGCCGAACCGCGCACGGTGCGCGCGAACTGCACCCACTCGGAGAGCCCGATCGAGAGGATCAGCACCCAGATAGCCATCTGCTCGCGGCTCTCGGGCGGGAGCAGCCCTCGAGCGACACCGAAGATCAACAGCGCGACCAGGATCGAGGGGAAGGTGAGCTGGATGTCGGCCACGCGCATGATCAGCGCATCGACCCAGCCGCCGACGTAGCCGGCGATCAGCCCGAGCGTCACTCCGAGCACCGCTGCGAACGCGACCGCGGCCAATCCGATCAGGAGCGACAGACGCATGCCGTAGAGAATCGTCGAGAACACGTCGCGACCCTGATCATCGGTACCGAGCCAGTAGCGCTCGCCCGAGCCCATCCCTTCGCCCATCGGCGGCGTGAAGCCGTCCATCAGGTTCAGCGAGCCGGGGTCGAACGGCGTGTGCGGCGCGATCCAGGGAGCACCGATCGCGGCGATCACCAGAACGGCGAACGCCAGCGCCGCGAGCATCGCGACCGGCGAGTGGCGGAACGACCAGGCGACATCGCTCTGCCAGGCGCGGGCGAAGGCGCCCGGGCGGGCGTCCGGGTGCGTACCGGCCGCCGTCGCCGCGGCGTTCGCGTCGATCCGTGTACCGATATCGGCATCGGTATCGGGACCGACGCTCATGCTCGACCCACCGGACGCTCGACACGCAGCCGCGGGTCGACCACCGCGTAGAGCACGTCGACCACCAGGTTGATCGCCACGAACAGCACCCCGACCAGGAGGAGATACGTCGCCATGATAGGGATGTCGACGAACTGCACGGCGTTGATGAACAGGAGCCCCACGCCCGGCCACTGGAACACGGTCTCGGTGACGATCGCGAAGGCGGTGATCTGCCCGAGCTGCAGGCCGATAATGGTGATCACCGGCACCAGCGTGTTCTTCAGCGCGTGCCCGAAGTTCACGGCACGCTCGGAGAGGCCCCGCGCGCGGGCGAAGCGGATGTAGTCGGTGCGCAACACCTCGAGCATCTCCGCGCGCACCAGCCGCATCACCAGCGTCATCTGGTACAGCCCGAGCGTCAGCGCCGGCAGGATCATCGACTTCAGGCCCGAGACCGTCACCAACGAGGAGCGCCAGCCGAACAGCTCCGCGGTCTCCCCGCGCCCGAACGAGGGCAGCCAGCCGAGCTCGACGGCGAACAGCCAGATCAGGAGCACACCGATCAGGAAGGTCGGGAGCGACACGCCGATCAAAGAGGCGGACATGATCGCGTTCGCCAGCCAGCCGTCGCGGTGAATGGCGGTGTAGACACCGAGCCCGATGCCGAACACGGCGGCGAAGATCGCCGACACCACGGCGAGCTCGAGCGTCGCCGGCAAGCGCTCGGCGATCATCTCGGCCACGGGGACGCCGTTGCGGTACGAGGTGCCGAAATCACCCTCGATCGCGTTGCCGACGAAGCGGAGGAACTGCACCGGAATCGGGTCGTTCAGTCCGAGCCGCTCGCGAAGCTCGATCCGATCGAGCTCGGTCGCCTCCCGCGGGAGCATGCTCTCCAGCGGATCGCCGATGAAGCGGAACATCGTGAACGCGATGAACGCGACCACGAACAGCACCAGTGCTCCCTGGAGGGCACGGCGCACGATGTAGGCGAACACGCCGCTGTCCCGCGAGCGGATCCGAGCCCTGGCGCCTCGGCGCGATCAGTCCGCGTAGCTGAGGAACTTGAAGTGCGGCTGGTCCTCCGGTTGCACGTCGAACTCGATGTTCTCGTTCATGCCCCAGTTGAGCACCTGGTTGTGGATCGGCAGGTAGAGCGTATCGGTTTGCACCTGCTCCCAGATGGTGGCGATCGTCTCGTCGCGCTTGTCGAGATCGGTCTCCGAGGAGAGGCTCTGGATCATCTCGTCCACCTCGGCGCTCGAGTAGCCGGTCGCGTTCCACGAGCCGCGCTCGTCGGTCGGGGTGTGCACGAGGAAGTTGAACACGTACTCCGAGTCGAAGGTCGGAACCCCCCAGCCGAGCATGTAGAAGTCGGTGGTGCGGTTCTCGATCAGGGGGAAGTGCTGCGCCTTGGGCTTCGCGTCGAGGTTCACGGTGACGCCGGCACGGGCGAACATGCCCACCACCGCCTGGCAGATCGCCTCGTCGTTGACGTAGCGATCGTTCGGGCAGTCGAGCCGGACGCTGAATCCGTCGGGGTAGCCGGCGTCGGCAATCATCCGCTTCGCCTCGGCGGCGTCCCCTTCCGGCGGCGCGGCGAGCTCCTCGGTCCAGCCGTCGACGAACGGCGGGATGATGACGCCGGTGGGATCGGACTGACCGCGCATGACCACGCGCTGGATCGCGGTCCGGTCGATCGCCAGGTTCATCGCCGCGCGCACGGCGGGCTTGGCGAACGGGTTCTCGCCGTCGATGTCGTCGGATTCCAGATCGTCCGCGCCCTGGTTCATGCCGAGGAAGATGGTGCGGTTCTGCGGGGCGTTGCTGACCTTGAGTCCGTCCTGGCCCTCGACGCGGCCGATGTCCTGCACCGGCACGTCCTGGATCAGGTCCACCTCGCCGGAGAGCAGCGCGGCGACGCGCGTGGCCGCCGACTGGATCGGCGTGTAGACGATCTCGGTGACCTCGAGCGGAAAGCTCCCCTTGCCCCAGTAGTCCTCGAAGGCGGCGAGCACGGTGCGCTCGTCGACGGTTCGCGACTCGAGACGGTAGGCGCCGGTGCCGTTGACGTTCGAGGCGGCGAAGTTGTCCTTTCCCGCCGCGAAGTCCTGGGGCTCGGACGCGTCGTTCTCCGTCGTCCACCCCTCGTTCATGATGAACAGGTTGGTCAGGTTCGACGGCAACAGCGGGTTCGGCCCGTCGGTCACGAGCTCGACGGTGTAGTCGTCGACCTTCCTGACCTCGGCGACGGATGTCAGGAGCTCCTTCATCGCCGAGGTGGGCTTCTTCGCCCGCCCGAACGAGAACACCACGTCGTCGGCGTCGAATTCCTGCCCCTCGTGGAAGGTCACGCCCTCGCGCAGGGTGAAGCGCCAGACGTTAGGGTCGTCGGTGACGGCCCACTCGGTCGCGAGCGCGGGGATGATCTCGCCCGCCATGTCGCGCTGCAGCAGACCTTCGTACATCTGGTGGGCGAGCGTGTGGGTCGGACCCTCGTTCTGCGCGTGCGGGTCGAGCGTCAGCGAGTCACCGGCGCGCGCCCAGCGCAGCGTCTCCGCCGAGGCCGCGCCGCCGAGCGTGGCGAGCGCCACGCCGAAGGCTATCGACGCGAGTGAGATCGGCGTGGACCGGGAGGTGCGGATGCCGCGGCAGACGCGTGCGGGAGTCGGTCGGGATCGGGTCATGCGGGAGGCTTCCGGCGATTCGGGATGGGGCTAGGATGCCAGCGGCTCTCGCTCGCCACAAGGGAGGCTGTCGGATCTCCAGCGCGGCGCCGCCGGAGGACCGCCCCGGCCCGGTGCCGCCCTGACCTGACCGACCCGACCGCGCGGCCGCCGGCAGGTGCCGACGCCCCCGCGCGCCCGGAACGGCCCGGTCGCGCTACCGCGCCTTCACGGCAAGGCGGTGGCGGTGCAACACGGGCTCGGTATAGCCGGAGGGCTGTGCGCGGCCCTCGAACACCAGATCGCAGGCCGCCTGGAAGGCCAGGCCGTCGAATCCGGGCGCCATCGGCGAGTAGTCGTCGTCGCCCGCGTTCTGACGATCGACGACGGCGGCCATGTTCCGCATCGCCTCCATCACCTCCTCGTCGGACACCACGTCGTGGTGCAGCCAGTTGGCCAGCGCCTGCGAGGAGATGCGGCAGGTCGCCCGATCCTCCATCAGGCCGATATCGTCGATGTCGGGCACCTTCGAGCAGCCGATGCCCTGATCGACCCAGCGCACCACGTAGCCGAGGATGCCCTGCGCGTTGTTCTCGATCTCCGCCCGCACCTGCGTCGGGGACCAGCGCTGGAACTGGGCCAGGGGAATGTCGAGTATCGACGACACGTAGGCACGCCGGCCGCCCGCCGCGAGCTTCTCCTGAACGGCGAACACGTCGATGGCGTGATAGTGCAAGGCGTGCAGCGTCGCCGCCGTCGGGCTCGGCACCCACGCGCAGTTCGCACCCGCCTTCGGGTGCTCGATCTTCTGCTCGATCATGGCCGCCATCAGGTCGGGTATGGCCCACATGCCCTTGCCGATCTGCGCCTTTCCGGAGAAGCCGCACTCGAGACCGATGTCGACGTTCTGGTTCTCGTAGGCGCCGATCCACTGCTTGCGCTTGATGAAGTCCTTGCGACTGAACGGCCCCGCCTCCATGGAGGTGTGGATCTCGTCGCCCGTGCGATCGAGAAAGCCGGTGTTGATGAACGCCACGCGGGACTTCGCGGCGCGGATGCACTCCTTGAGGTTCACCGAGGTGCGGCGCTCCTCGTCCATGATACCCACCTTGATCGTGTCGCGCGGGAGCCCGAGTGCGTCCTCGACCTGCTCGAAGATCTCGCTGGTGAAGGCCACCTCGTCCGGTCCGTGCAGCTTCGGCTTCACGATGTAGATGGAGCCGTGCGCCGAGTTGCCGCCGTCACGCCCGAGATCGTGCATCGCGATCAGCGACGTCAGCATGGCGTCCATCAACCCCTCGTGGGCTTCGTCGCCTTCCCGGGTCAGGATCGCGGGGTTGGTCATCAAGTGGCCGACATTGCGTACCCAGAGCAGCGCGCGCCCCTTGCGAGTGATCTCCGAGCCGTCCGCGGCGACGTATTCCGGGTCCTCGCTCAGGCGGCGGGTGAACGTCTCGCCGCCCTTGCTCACGTCCGCGGTGAGATCGCCCCGCATCAGCCCGAGCCAGTTGCCGTAGGCGAGCACCTTGTCCTCGGCATCGACGCAGGCCACCGAGTCCTCGCAGTCGATGATCACCGTGATCGCGCTCTCGAGCCGGACGTCGGCGAGACGCGCCTGGTCGTGACTTCCGATCGGATGCGCACCGTCGAAGACCAGCTCCACGTGCAGGCCGTGGTTGACCAGCAGCACGATGTCGGGCGACGCGGAGTCGCCGCGATAACCCACGAACTTCTCGGGGCTCTCGAGCGGCATTCCGTCGGCGAGCAAGGCGCCGCCATCGACCGTGTAGCTCTTCACGTCAGCGTGGCTGCCGCCCGCGATCGGAAACGCGCTGTCGAGAAACACCCGCGTGCGCGCGACGACCCGGCCGCCGTGCCCGCGATCGTACTTGCCCTTCGGCGGAGCCTTTCCCATGGCGTCCGTGCCGTAGAAGGCGTCGTAGAGACTGCCCCAGCGCGCGTTGGCGGCATTCAGGGCGAATCGGGCGTTGGTCACCGGCACCACGAGCTGCGGCCCCGCGATGCCGGCGATCTCCGGATCGATGTTCGCCGTCTCGATGGCGAAATCCTCACCCTCGGGCACCAGGTAGCCGATGTCCCGGAGAAACGCCTCGTAGGCGGCCGGATCGAACGGGCCATCGCGACGGGCGACGTGCCAGGCATCGATCTTCGCCTGGAGCGACTCGCGCTCGAGGAGCAGTTCGCGATTGCGCGCGCCGTTGTCGTGAAGCAGGGCGGAGAACCCCTGCCAGAACGCATCGACGTCCAGCCCGGTCCCCGGCAACGCCCGGTTCTCGATGAAGTCGGCCAGCACCGTCGCCACCTGCAGTCCGTGCCTCTCGATCCGATCGGTCATGCAATCGCTCTCCGGTAAGTCGCTGGATACGTCTCGCGACTCGCAAGGATAGCGCCACGCGCGAGGCGCGGCCGACCGATGCGGGAGAGTTTCCCGTCGGCGACGGAGACGGGCGCCGCCCTGCCCGACACCTCCGCCCCGGCACGCGCCGCGCCTGGCGTCCGGAGCGCGATCACGTACCCCGAGGGGAATCGTCGTTCGGGCGAACGCCGGCGGAATCGCGCGACCCCCACCTCCTCTGGTGCGCGACTTGCTCGGGCAGCGACATGAAACTACCTGACACGCCCTCACGCACCGTGCGGGCACGGCCGACCCGCCGCGCGCTGGCGTTCTCCCTGCTCCTGCCGTGCTGGTCCGTCTTTCCCGTGGCGGCGGCCCCCGATCCGCGCCCCAACTGGGTGGACAGCTACTCGGCGGGGGACCAGTGCTACTGCGCGACCACGTTCGATCACGAGATCGCCGACGTCACCGTCGAGACGCCGGCAGGCACGCGTACCGTTCGCGAGGTCTGCGAGACGATCGGCCCCGGCCCCGGACCGGACGGACATCCGCTGTACAACGACGTCCAGTGCGGCAACGGCCCGGCCAACAACGCGATCGACGAGATCGAGTGCCCGGGGCGGGTCGACATGGGACCGGAGGGTTGTCCCGTGATCGGACCCACATGGCAGCTCGATCGATGGTTCACGGCGCCGGAAACCGAGCCGCGAACCGAGCCGGAGCCGGAGCCCGAAACGGAGCCTGAGTCCGAACCTGAATCCGAGCCCGAGCCCGAGCCCGAGCCCGAGCCCGAGCCCGAGCCCGAGCCCGAGCCCG
>ENA-ORXM01002920-ORXM01002920.1-marine-metagenome-genome-assembly--contig:-NODE-2920-length-18358-cov-3.980690_pt1 | contig 18358 bp, 17 predicted proteins | sample MGYA00237867_ERZ511480 | MGnify/ENA primary metagenome ERZ511480 (study PRJEB26309, sample SAMN06266103) | marine metagenome | isolation source: Algal blade | place: United Kingdom:Sidmouth, United...
CCAATTACGACCACCAAAATCTATGGCCACTTGTGCCAAACAGTCGTCCATAGGAAGGCAGAAACCGTAGCGTTCAATCCCCATTTTAGAACCTAGTGCCGTGTGAAAAACCTCTCCTAAAGCAATAGCTGTATCTTCAATAGTATGGTGCTCATCTACTTCCAAGTCACCATTTACTTTGATTTCCAAGTCCATTTGACCATGACGTGCCAATTGATCTAGCATATGGTCAAAGAAAGAAAGTCCTGTTTTGATATTGCTTTTGCCCGTCCCGTCCAGGTTTAGGTTGATATAAATATCAGTTTCATTAGTTTTTCTGTGCGTTTCCGAAACTCGGTTTTCCAACTTCAAAAACTCGTAAATTTTTTCCCAATCATTACTTTCTAGGGCAATAACCGAATCCAAAGCATCACGTTTCACTGTGATTTCACCCGTACCTAAGTTGGTTTCATCATTAATAAAAATTCCTTTTGAGCCTAGATTTTTAGCCAGTTCAATATCCGTCAATCGATCACCGATTACGAACGAATTTTTTAAATCATACTCCTCCGCAAAATACTCGGTCAACAAACCTGTACCTGGTTTTCTGGTATTTGCATTTTCATGGGGAAACGTACGGTCTAGAAAAACCTTGTCAAAGACAACGCCTTCATTCTCAAAAGACTTCAATATAAAATTATGAACCGGCCAAAATGTGTCCTCAGGAAAAACATCTGTTCCAAGTCCATCTTGATTGGTGATCATTACCAGTTCATAATCTAATTCCTTGGCTATTTTACCCAAAAAAGTAAATGCCTTAGGATAGAAAATCATCTTCTCAAACGCATCAATTTGCTCGTCAACGGTTTCTTTAATAATCGTTCCGTCTCTATCTATAAATAAAACTTTCTTTGCCATGATATGGTTTCTTGAACTTTGAGTTTAGGTCAGTTTATTCAGCACTTCTATTAATTTTTTATTTTCCGTTGGCGTACCCACGGTAAAACGTAATGTATTCTCACAAAGGGGTTGCGTTGTTCGATTCCGAACTACCACTCCTTCTGCCAATAATTGATTGTATCTATTGGTAGCATCATCCACTTTGGCCAATACAAAATTGGCGTCTGAGGTATATATTTCCGCTACAAACGAAACCTCACGCAAAACTTTAAGTAATTGCTCTCTTTCATTTAATATACTGGATACTTCGTTTTTTACAGACTGTACGTCAAGAACCCGTTCTAAAGCTTTTTGCTGCGTGAGTTCATTGACGTTATATGGTGGTTTGATTTTGTTGAGTGCTGCTATAATTTCTTTGGATGCCATACAAATTCCCAAGCGAATACCGGCCATTCCGTATGCTTTGGAAAGCGTTTGTGTCACCACTAAATTTGGAAATTCGGACAATCTAGAGACCCAGCTTTCGCTTTCTGCAAAATCTATATATGCCTCATCAATAACCACCAAACCATTGAATTTATTCAACAAATTAACCATAATATCTTCACGAAATATATTCCCGGTAGGATTGTTTGGAGAGCATAAAAATAACAGCTTTGAATGCTCATCAACCGTATTTAAAATAGCTTCAACATCTGGTTGGAAATTTTCGGTCAAAAGCACTTCCCTATTCTCTACCGTATTAATCCCAGACAATACTTTGTACATGCCATAAGTTGGAGGTAAAGAAATTATATTATCAATTTTAGGTTCGCAAAACGTCCTGAAAATTAAATCCAATACTTCATCACTCCCATTCCCCAAAAGAATATTGTCGGCCGAAATATCTTTCTGTTCGGCTAAAACCGACTTTAAACCTCTTTGCTGCGGGTCAGGATACCGATTTACTCCATTCTCATACGGATTTTCATTCGCGTCTAAAAACACCATCTCAGAACCGTCTGAAACGTATTCATCACGGGCAGAACTATAAGGATTCAAGCCTTTTACGTTCTCTCTGATGAGATTTTGTATGTTGAATTGTTTATTCATTCTTTAAACTATTAAGACGTAAGGTAACCGCATTTTTGTGCGCATATAGTCCTTCGGCCTCGGCCATAAGTTCTATAGCAGCGCCAATTTCCTTAATACCAGTTTCATTAATTTTTTGAAACGTCATACTTTTCATGAAACTATCCAGGTTTACACCACTATACTGCTTGGCGTAACCATTGGTAGGCAACGTATGATTCGTTCCTGAGGCATAATCACCTGCACTTTCAGGAGTGTAGTTGCCTATGAAAACAGAACCTGCATTTTTAACGTTATCGATAAAGAAACCCTCATTTTCCGCACAAATAATATAGTGCTCAGGGCCATATTCATTTATAAGGTCATTTGCCGTTTGGTCATCGGCAACATAAATCAACTTACTATTGGCAATGGCTTTCTCTGCTATGTCTTTTCTAGGAAGATCTGGAAGCTGTTTCTCAACTTCCTTCTCCACTGCATCAATAATAGCTTTAGATGTGGAAACCAAAATAACCTGACTATCTACACCATGTTCAGCTTGACTCAATAAATCCGAAGCTACAAAGGCCGTATTAGCTGAATCATCAGCTAAAACCAATAGCTCACTAGGGCCAGCAGGCATATCTATTGAAATTCCATATTTAGTTGCAATCTGCTTGGCAACCGTTACGTATTGGTTACCTGGACCAAATATTTTATAAACTTCAGGAATAGTCTCCGTTCCGAATGTCATAGCGGCAATTGCCTGAATACCGCCTACTTTAAAGATTTTCTTAACGCCACATAAATTTGCGGTATATAGAATAGCTGGGTTGATTTTCCCTTCTTTATTTGGAGGCGAACACAATACCAATTCTTCACAACCTGCAATGGTAGCGGGCACAGCAAGCATTAAGATTGTAGAAAATAAAGGTGCCGTACCACCGGGAATATAAAGCCCTACTTTTTGTATGGGTCTTTTTTCTTGCCAGCATTGCACACCATTCGCAGTTTCCACAGTAACTTTGTCCGTTTTCTGCGCTTTATGAAAAACCTCAATATTATTTTTCGCCAATTGAATAGCATCCTTTAGCTCCTGAGAAACTAAGCTTTCGGCCTCTACTATTTCTTGCTCAGAAACTATTAAATTTTCAAGTGAAACACCATCAAACTGCTCAGTGTACTTTTTTATAGTGGCATTACCATTGCTTTGCACTTCTCTAAAAATTGCCTCAACGGTCTCTTCTATATCCGCAACCGTTTGTGTTGGGCGCTCCAATACCGAGCTCCAATCCGATTTATTAGGATTATATATTTTTTTCATCGTTTCTTACTCTAAATTCTTGATCATATGATATCCTAAAGGAACAAAATTATGACGTTTCCAAAACTTTACTCCCTTTTCGTTTGCTACATAAGCATTGAGTTCAAGACTATTACAATCCTTAGTTTTTGCATAATCTACGAGCCAATCCATCATGAGTTTACCTACTCCTCTACTACGGTATTTTTCATTTACAAACACATTATCAAGCTCAATATGTTTGCCTTTATACAACTTATGTAAAAACCAAACACCACAACAAGCAATTAGGTTTTCATTATCATATACCCCGAGACATTCATAACCGCCCATAGCCTTCATTGATTCCAACCGGGTTTGCAATACCTCTTTTGAAAGCTTACCTTCATTTAAATCATAGACCAAAGGTAGAATCGACTCCATTTTTTCATAAGGAATCAGTTCTAGTATAAATTCGCCCTCCATCGCTAAAAACTAAAGTACCATCTTTTCGATCGGGCAAACCAGAATACCTTCTGCTCCAGCTTGTTTGAGCTCATCTATAACATCCCAGAATTTGTCTTTGTTGATTACCGTATGAACAGAGCTCCAACCTTCTTCTGCCAATGGCAAAACTGTTGGGCTTCTCATTCCTGGTAACAGTGTTAATACTTTATCCAGTCTGTCATTAGGTGCATTTAAAAGAACATATTTTGATTGACGTGCCTGGAGAACTGATTTTATTCTAAACTGAAGTTTACTTAAGAGCTCCTTTCTTTCTTCGGATATTTTAGGAGAAACCGCTAAAACAGCTTCACTGGTCAGCATTACTTCAACTTCTTTCAAGTTATTTTTGAAAAGTGTACTACCACTGGAAACAATATCGCAAATACCATCTGCTAAACCAATGTTTGGCGCAATTTCCACAGAACCATTAATGATGTGTAAATCTGAGTTTACTCCTTTTTCCTTTAAATACTTTTTAACCGTATTTGGGTATGAAGTAGCAATACGCTTACCTTCAAAATCTTGAACCGATTTATATTTCACTGATTTAGGTACGGCCAAAGACACCTTGCACTTTGAAAAACCTAATTTTTCAGCTATTCCAATATCTTCACCTTTCTCAATTAACACGTTTTCGCCTATAATAGCAATGTCAACCACACCGTCTCTTAAATACTGTGGAATATCTCCGTTACGAAGATAAAACGCTTCTAACGGAAAGTTTCTTGAAGAGGCTTTTAATTGATCTTTTCCATTATCAATAGAAACACCGCAATCTTTTAAGATTTGAAGTGAATCTTCATTTAACCGACCTGATTTCTGAATAGCAATTCTAATTTTTGTCATTTTCTTCTTTGGTTATGTTCAAGCCATCAAAAGAGCTCTAAAAGTAAAACCCGTTTGATTGCTCAAACGGGTTTTTAAATATGTTGCACTACTACAATACATTCCTACCTCGCCTGAGCGTGAATATGGAAATGATGATGTGTAGTTATGTTTTTCATTACAAGCGTAAAATTAAAACTAAATTTTAATCGACCAAATTTATTTTAGTTATTTCCCAATATTAAAGGTAATCCTGATTCACCACTACCAACAACTACAACTTTAGCATTTGCAGACTGCGCCAGCTTCAACGTTGCATCGATACCTTTGTCCTGCAGAATCTTGTCTGTTAGAGATGCACTCAAAATTTTGTTCGCATCTGCCTTACCTTGAGCTTCAATGGTTACTTTTTCCGCCTCCTTTTTAGCGGTAACCAGTCTAAACTCATACTCTAAAGACTCTTGCTCTTGTTTTAATTTACGCTCAATAGCATCTTTAATGGTTGGTGGTAATGTAACATCTCTTACCAATATTTCATTCAATTGAATATATTGACCTGACACAATTTTTTGAGTCTCGTCAAATATCTCTTGCTGAATGGCATCTCTTTTACTTGAATATAATTGTTCCGGTGTGTAACGCCCAACTACCGAACGAGCTGCCGATCGTATTGTTGGCAGCAATACCCGCTGAACATAAGCCTCTCCTTTTTCTTGATGCAACTTTCCTAAGTCACTACGGATGGGTTCAAACCATGCAGATGCTTCCAATTTAATATCCAGACCATTACTTGACAAAACGTTCATTTGCTCAAGTACTTCTTGTTGCCTTACTTCATAAACGAAAACCTTGTTCCAAGGCGCGACTACATGAAAACCTTCGCCCAAAGGTGGCTCATCAGTTACAACACCACCTCCAAAAGTTTTATAAAGCACACCGGCCTCACCAGAACCTATGGTAACGGCAGATTTTGAAATCAAGATGATGACAACTATAAAAGCGAATATTACTGGTAATGCAATCTTGGGTAATTTGTCCATTTATTTTAATTTATATTAATCCATTATATTTTCTCAAAAACCATTCTATAGCTAGGGCGATAACCATTAGTCCTAACACAAGTCTGAAATCTATCAAAGATACGACATTTTGCTTGTTTTTCTGAGTAGGCAAAAAGCGTTTGTCATTTGATAATGCTGCTATTAAATCCTCATTCTCATCAGGGTAAAACAAGCGTCCGCCCGTATTCTCAGCCAACCGTTTCAACTTTTTGTCATCCGTAGCCAAGAACTGTTTTTCTACATCAAAATCCAAAATAGTAAAACTTCCCGACTTAGATAAGTTATCTTTTTTTACTGTTGCAGTAAAATCATATGTCCCAGCTGGTAAATTTTTTAGATCTGCCTCATAGTAGTTCCCTTTCAATAACATGGGTATTTCTACAACTGCATTTGTCTTTACATTTTTTAGCTTAAGTACTATTTCAGCATTTGAATCAAAAACAAATGCTTTGTCAAAGTAAGTCGCGGAAATTCTAGTTTTGCTACTACCTGCGTAAATATTTTCATAGTCCAAAGTGAGTCTTTGTCTAGATTTATTTGTGGCCAAATATAAAACCAGCTTACCCATAAGGTCATCAAAATTCTTAAAACTCTGTAAATTTCTGTACGCCTGCATACGCCACTTCCAGATATTCTCCCCAAACAGTACTGCATCTCTTTTTTTTCCTCTTTCAAACACAGATAATAGTGGCTGATTTAAATCAATACCTTTTATTCGTTGAGTCAACAATACATCATTCTTACCATGCAATACTATATCTCCCAAACTACTATGAAGTGGCGGAAAATCATCTACAAAGAAATCTCCGCTACCAAAAAGTCCAAAGCCCTTATTTAGAACTGGGAAGACCTCTTCTTCTTGATTATAACTATTCTTGGTGTATTCTTTTTGTACCTTGTTCAGGAAGTTCCAATCCGTTTTTGGACCTGTAATCGTAAATGTATTGGCCTGTTTTTTCTCAATATAATCAAACAAGTCTTTAAATGACCCATTGGGCTGATATAGAACAAAAAGATCTACATCCTCCCATGTATTAGCTTTACCATTAGGCTTTAGAATTGAAACTGAGCGCTGGCCATTGCTTTCTATGGATTTTTTTAAAGCTCCGATATCCGGATGCAGCAGACTAGAAACCAAGGCTATATTCGTTTTCTCATCTATAACCTCTACAACTACCGTTCGTTTATTATTCGCTACATTTCGTTCATTTTTAAGTTCCCCAACAGAAATCTGAAGATTTCTAGCCCCAACAGTATTCGCGTCAAGTAGCGTATGCACAACCTCACTCGAATTCGTATTAGAAAATGACAGTGTTTGCCTAAAAACGGTCTTACCATCTAATGAGACCTGCACAGGAACACTTGTTTTCTCATTTCCTGTGTACGAAACATATATTTCTACGGGATATTTGTTCTCTAGGAAGGCGTATCTATTTGTATTTACTTGAGAAATGGCTATATCTTCATAACGGGTAGTATCACCTACAGCAACGGGGTACACAGGAAATTGCTGTTGTTCGCTCTGAAAATCATAATCGCGCCCTAATGTTTGGTTTCCATCGGAAATTAGTACGACAGCAGAATTGGTAGAAGAATACACTTCTTTTAATGCCGATAATGCTTTTGAAATATTCGTATTTTTTTCGGTAAAAGTCAGGCTGTCATTACCCTTTAAAGTTGTTCCAAAATTATATTCCGAAATTGAAAAACGCTCTTTTAGTTCATCACTCTGCTTAAGACTCTCTACTGTCTTTTCTATAGTTGATTTGGAAGAAGCTACAGAAGAAGAATTATCCGTCAATACCAACAAGTTAGCTTTCTCAATGGTATACTCGTTTTTGGTGAATTTTGGATTAATAAGAAGTAGGAATCCGCAGAAAAAAGCAATAAAACGCAAAAATGCCAACGCAATGTAGAGCTTACCTTTACGTTTATTTTTATAAAAATATTGAAACAACACCAGCACCAACGAAACAATTGCGGCTAAGATTATAAATAGAATCGTCTGGGTATTCATTAAGGAAGTTTCTTTTGAAGCTATACTGCCCGGAAGAGCATTAACGACCTTCCGGGAATATATATCTTATGTAAGCATGCCACCATCTACGTTCAGTACCTGACCCGTAACATAGGCAGATAAGTCCGAAGCAAAGAAAAGACAGGCATTTGCAATATCTTCTGGAGAACCACCTCTTTTAAGAGGAATACCATCTCTCCAACCTTGTACTACTTTTTCATCTAATCTACCGGTCATTTCAGTTTCGATAAAACCTGGTGCTACGGCATTACATCTAATATTTCTTGAGCCTAGCTCCAAAGCAACAGATTTAGTAAAACCGATCATACCCGCTTTAGAAGCCGCATAGTTGGTCTGTCCTGCATTACCTTTAACACCAACCACACTACTCATATTTACAATACTTCCTTTTCTTTGTTTCAACATGGTACGCTGAACCGCTTTGGTCATATTGAAAACAGATTTTAAGTTAATTTCTATAACGCTATCAAAATCAGCCTCTGACATACGCATAAGCAAATTATCTTTAGTAATACCCGCATTGTTAATCAGAATATCTATACCTCCAAAATCTTGAAGAACATCGGCAACCAGTTTTTCCGCAGCTTCAAAACTTGCAGCATTACTTTTGTAAGCCTTCGCTTTTATGCCTAACGCCGTTAGTTCTTTTTCAAGTTCTAATGCCGGTGCTTCGCTAGAGCTATATGTAAAAGCTACATTAGCTCCGTTTTCAGCGAAAACTCTTGCGATACCAGTTCCTATTCCTCTACTGGCCCCTGTAATAATCGCGTTTTTCCCTTCTAACAATTTCATGTTCTAAATAGATTTGCTTTGTTCTACTTCAAATATAAGTTTTGTTTCATAAAACGGCTATAAAAAAATCCCGTTTCCGAAATATCGAAAACGGGATTCATATATCCGTAAGGGAATTAACCCATGACTTCTTTAACTTTCAAGCCAATCTCTGCTGGAGAATCTACCACGTGTATTCCGTGTTCTCTCATGATTTTCTTTTTAGCTTGAGCCGTATCATCGCTTCCGCCTACAATAGCACCAGCGTGGCCCATGGTTCTACCTGCGGGAGCAGTTTCACCCGCAATAAAACCTACAACCGGTTTTTTACTTCCACTTTCTTTGTACCATTTAGCAGCATCCGCTTCTAATTGACCACCTATTTCACCGATCATAACAACACAATTCGTTTCTGGGTCGTTAATCAAAAGCTCAACAGCTTCTTTTGTAGTAGTACCTATAATTGGATCACCACCAATACCGATAGCCGTTGTAATACCTAAACCTTGACGTACTACTTGGTCAGCAGCCTCATAAGTTAATGTACCTGACTTAGATACGATACCAACGTTTCCTTTTTTGAACACAAAACCAGGCATGATACCTACTTTAGCCTCTCCTGGAGTAATTACACCAGGACAATTAGGACCTACCAAACGGCAATCCATATGTTCAATATAATTTGATGCCTTCACCATATCGGCAACAGGTATACCTTCAGTAATAGTAATAATTACCTTAATACCTGCACTAGCGGCTTCCATAATAGCATCAGCGGCAAAAGCCGGTGGTACGAAAATTATCGTAGTATCTGCTCCAACTTTTTCCACAGCTTCTTCTACTGTATTAAAAACAGGTCTTCCCAAATGTTCTTGACCACCTTTACCCGGTGTTACACCACCAACAACGTTGGTTCCGTACTCGATCATTTGTTCTGCGTGAAAAGTACCTTCACTACCTGTAAAGCCCTGAACTATTATCTTGGAATCTTTATTGACTAAAACGCTCATATACTCTCTAGTTTATTTTAATGTGACAAAAATATAGGTTTACAAATGAAATCTGAACTCAGACGGCATATTATTCTTTTAATTTTTTAAGAATGAATGGAATTTTCTTCACATAAGCCAATTGTTTTAGCTTTTCACGTGATTCTTCAATGGGTGTGCCAAAATAACTCTTACCGCCCACAACGGACTTAGTTACTCCGGTTTGGCCCATGATTACCGCTTTCTTTCCTATTGTAATTCCGCTATTGGTGCCTACTTGGCCCCACAACGTTACTTCATCTTCTATTATTACACACCCTGCAATACCGGTTTGCGATGCAATCAAGCATTTTTCACCTATTACAGTGTCATGCCCAACATGTACTTGATTATCCAACTTGGTTCCTTTCTTAATGGTTGTATCTCCGGTAACTCCTTTGTCTATAGTGCAAAGCGCGCCAATTTCAACATGGTCTTCAATTACAACACGACCACAAGAAATGAGTTTATCAAAACCTTCTGGACGATTTTTATAATAAAAAGCATCTCCACCTAGAACAGAACCGGAGTGAACGATAACATTATCTCCAATTATACAATTATCATACAAACAGACATTTGCATGAATTAGGCAGTTCTTCCCGATTTTTACATTATTGCCTATAAAAGCATTAGGCTGTATTACAGACCCCTCCCCTATTTCTGCAGAAATCGCAACTGCACTAGCTGCTCTTTCAAACGGTCTAAAATGAACCGAAAGTTTATTAAAATCGCGAAAAGGATCATCAGAAATCAGTAACGCCTTTCCTTCTGGACATTCTACTTTTTTATTAATTAGCACAATTGTTGCTTTTGAAGCCAGTGCTTTATCATAGTATTTAGGATGGTCTACAAAAACAATATCACCCTTTTGTACCACATGAATCTCGTTCATACCCAACACCTGAAAATCATCTGCACCAACATAATCACAGTTGATTAATCCGGCAATTGTTTTTAGATTTTGTGGTTGTGGAAATTTCAATGGAACAGAATATGAGTTATTACTTTAAAAAATTAGATAACCAGTTAAATAAGTTACTACTCCTTAACACGTTCCATATAGGTTCCTTTTTCGGTCTCTACCTTAATTTTATCACCTTCATTAATGAACAAAGGAACATTTACTTCTGCTCCTGTTTCAACTTTTGCCGGCTTAGTTGCATTAGTTGCCGTATTACCTTTTACTCCAGGCTCTGTATAGGTAACCTCTAATACAACACTAGCAGGCATTTCCACAGATAATGGCATGCTGTCTTCCGTATTGAAAAGGATTTTCACAACTTCACCTTCCTTCAATAATCCTGGAGCATCAAGAGAACTTTCCTGAAGTGTGATTTGGTTATAATCATCCGTGTTCATAAAGTGAAAAGTTTCACCTTCAGGGTATAAAAACTGATATGAGCGAGTTTCAACGCGCACATCTTCAATTTTATGTCCTGCAGAAAATGTGTTATCCAATACTTTACCAGTGGAAACACTTTTTAATTTGGTACGAACAAAAGCAGGACCTTTACCCGGTTTAACGTGTAAAAACTCAATGATTTTGTAAATATCATTATTGTAACGAATGCAAAGTCCTTTTCTAATATCTGATGTTGATGCCATTTGTGATCTACTATTTTATTGATTGATTTTTTTGTGAATACCCAACTCAAAATCGAGATTGGTTTCCTTTCTAAAATCTATGATTAATTATTGCTGAAATACCCTTTCATTATTCCACGTTGGGAATCACGAATAAATTGAAGAATCTCATCCCTTTCAGGAGTGGCTTCCATTTCAGCTTCTATAATTTGAGTTGCTTGTGAATTGTTATAGTGCTTTTGATATAAAATGCGATAAATATTCTGTATTTCACGGATTTTTTCCGAAGAAAAACCACGTCTACGCAAACCTACAGAATTGATTCCTACGTAGGATAAAGGTTCACGGGCAGCCTTCACGAAGGGAGGTACATCTTTTCTTACCAATGACCCGCCCGTAACAAAGGCATGTTGACCCACTGACACAAATTGATGCACCGCCACCAAGCCTGCCAGAATAACGTTATCTCCAATGGTAACATGGCCCGCTAGTGTAGAATTGTTTGAAAAGATACAATTATCCCCTACAATACAATCGTGAGCTATATGACAATATGCCATAATTAAACAATTCTCTCCAATTACCGTTTTATTTCTATCAGAAGTACCTTTATGAATAGTAGCACACTCTCTAATAGTAGTGTTATTACCGATAGTCACAATGGTATCTTCGCCATTATATTTTAAATCCTGGGGCGGAGCTGAAATTACGGCACCAGGAAAAATATTACAATTTTTACCGATACGAGCACCTTCCATTATAGTTACGTTAGAACCGATCCAAGTGCCATCACCTATGGTTACGTTGTTATGAATTGTGGTAAAAGGTTCTACCACAACATTTTTAGCAATTTTTGCGCCTGGGTGTATATAGGCAAGGGGTTGATTCATTCTATTTCTTTTTAGCTATTTGCGCCATTAATTCTGCTTCACATACCAACTTGTTATTTGCGTAAGCATAAGCTTGCATATGACAAATACCTCTTCTTATAGGTGTTATAAGACTACAGTGAAATGTTAACGTATCGCCTGGGAGTACTTTCTGTTTAAACTTAACGTTGTCCATTTTCATAAAGAAAGTCAAGTAATTTTCTGGGTCAGGAACCGTACTCAATACTAGAATACCTCCTGTTTGAGCCATCGCCTCAACTTGTAAGACACCTGGCATAACTGGTGATCCGGGAAAATGACCAACAAAGAAATTCTCATTCATCGTTACGTTTTTCATTCCCACTACGTGCGTATCCGATAATTCTAAAATACGATCGATCAACAAAAACGGAGGTCTATGAGGCAATACATCCATAATTTGATGGATATCCATCAAAGGCGGTTGGTTCAAATCATATTGAGGAACTTTATTTCGTTTCTCTAATTTTATAATATTAGCCAGTTTTTTAGCAAACTGAGTGTTTACATAATGACCTGGCTTATTGGCAATTATCTTACCTCTAATGCGTGTGCCGGCCAAAGCAACATCTCCAATTACGTCAAGTAACTTATGACGTGCGGCCTCATTTGGCTGGTGCAAAGTAAGGTTATCTAGAATTCCGTTTGGCTTAACTGTCAGCTTCTTTTTGTTGAAGGCCTTTTCCAGCTTCTGCATGGTTTCTTCTGAAATCTCTTTATCCACGTAAACAATGGCATTATTAAGATCCCCTCCTTTAATGAGTCCGTTTTCCAAAAGCATTTCAAGCTCATGAAGAAAACTAAACGTACGTGCTTCGGAAATTTCATTCTTGAAATCGGACACCCGTTCCAAAGTCGCATTTTGAGTTCCCAAAACTTTGGTGCCAAAATCTACCATTGTAGTTACCTGATACTCGTCTGAAGGTATAACGGTTATTTCGCTACCTGTAGCTTCATCCTTATAGCTAATAACATCCTTTACAATGTACTCTTCACGCTCCGCTTCTTGTTCAACGACGCCAGCAGTTTCTAATGCTTCTACGAAATATTTAGAAGAACCGTCCATAATCGGAGGTTCTGGAGCATCTAGTTCTATAAGAACGTTGTCTATTTCCAACCCAACAAAAGCAGCCAAAACATGCTCTGAAGTCTGGATTTTAACTCCTCTCTTTTCTAAATTAGTACCTCTCTGAGTATTGATTACATATTTGGCATCAGCCTCAATAATCGGTTCTCCTTCTAGGTCTACTCTCTTAAATGCGTACCCGTGGTTTTCTGGTGCGGGAACAAATTTCATGGTTACCTCGGCACCGGTATGAAGACCAACGCCCTTTAGAATAACCTCTTTCTTAATGGTTCTCTGTTTCATTCTTGTATTGATCGCTGTAGTTTTTTTCCAGTTCGTCAATCCGATTTAAAATCTTCGGTAAATTCTTGAAGTAAACGTATGACTTATTATAATCTCCATAGTTTAAGGCTGGAGACCCCTGTAATACTTCGTTACTCTTTATATTACGGCCTATTCCTGATTGAGCCTGTATCTTTACATTGTCTCCAATAGTTATGTGACCAACGATACCAACTTGACCGCCAATCATACAACGCCTTCCTATCTTGGTTGAACCTGCAATTCCGGTTTGTGCCGCTATTACAGTATGTTCTCCAATTTCTACATTGTGCGCAATTTGAATTTGATTATCCAATTTTACACCTCTACGTAAAATAGTAGAACCCAAAGTAGCCCTGTCTATAGTGGTGCCAGCTCCCACGTCTACATTATCCTCCAGGATAACGTTGCCGGTCTGCGGTACTTTTTGGTACTCTCCATTTTTATCGGGACTAAACCCAAATCCATCAGCACCTATGACTACTCCACTATTAATAACACAATTATTGCCGATAATAGTTTCCGAATAAACTTTAGCACCAGCAAAAATGGTAACGTTATCCGCAATAGAAACATTATCACCGACATATACATTGGGGTGTATTTTTACATTGTTACCGATCTTTACATTATTACCTAAATAAGAAAAGGCTCCCAGATAAAAATCGGTACCATAAGTTGCGGATTCCGATTTAAACACCGGTTCCTCTATACCTATCTTGTTGTTCTTAACCTGATTGTAGAATTCCAATATTTTTGAAAAAGCCTCATAAGCATCCTCTACTTTAATTAGTATAGTCTCAAGCTTATGCTCTGGAACAAAATCCTTATTAACTATTGTAATGGAAGCTTTAGTGGAATAAATATGGGAAGTATATTTGGGGTTGGCCAAAAAAGTCAAAGCGCCTTTCTCGCCCTCCTCTATCTTGGCCAATTTGTGAACGGTAACCTCCGGATTTCCTTCTAGTTCACCTTCTAAAATACCTGCAATTTGACCTGCTGTAAATACCATGGGCACAAAAGTAAGAAAAATAGTTAAACAGAATCTTTGGGATAGCAGATATAATATTTTGTAACTGTTTTAGAAAGGGCTTTCAAATTTAGCTGATCAGACGCTCGTGCAACGTCTATAAGCTTTTTATTCTTCCTTAATATATTGATGTTCTGATGATGGCGGTCATAAGCCTTGTTCTCTATCTTTCCTTCAAACACAAAATAGGATGTTTCCTGATCTGTTAGTTTATATTTTTCCTTTACCCGTTTTGCATGTTTTTCAAGAAGCGACCTATCAATAGAACTATTTTTTAGTTTAACCTTTAAAAAATGACGATTAAGAAGCATTTCACACAAGTTAGATAACACAAAATCATCATGTTCTTGCCACAATTTTATAGCGGCTAAAACATCTACATCATCTAACTTAGAAAAAGTGTTTAAAATTTTCTGGTCGAAATTTTCCTTTTCTACCCGGTTCTCCATAAAAAACCTAAGCGCATCACTACAAACAATAACCTTGCCTTCATGCATGATTTCCTTAGCACGCTTAAGAATACGTATCAATAATTGTTCAGCTACAATGCCTGTCTTATGCAAGTACACCTGCCAATACATGAATCTGCGAGCCATCAAGAATTTTTCTACGGAATAAATTCCTTTTTCTTCCACCACTAGGTTACCGTCAACCACATTTAGCATGGTAATTAAACGTTCTGAATTTATATTCCCTTCAGCTACGCCTGTATAGAAACTATCCCTTTTAAGATAATCCAAACGGTCCATATCTAGTTGACTAGAGACTAACTGATTTAAGAATCGTTTTTCATATTGACCTTTGAAAATTGATATAGCAAGCGTTAATTTTCCCTTAAAAATTTCATTTAAAGCCTGCATAAACTGTAGGGAAATGTATTCGTGATCCGTGCTTTCTACAATGCTATGTTCCATAGCATGAGAGAATGGACCGTGGCCAATATCATGTAAAAGTATAGCAATATAGAGCCCCTCTTCCTCTTTCTTGTTAATCTCAACACCCTTATACTTCAATACCTGCAGCGCTTTCTGCATTAAATGCATAGACCCCAAAGCATGATGAAAACGGGTATGATGAGCCCCCGGATATACCAAATAAGACAAGCCCATTTGAGATATTCTTCGCAATCTCTGAAAATAGGGATGACCGATCAAGTCAAATATTAGTCCGTTGGGAATAGTAATAAATCCGTAAATTGGATCATTAAAGATTTTAAGTTTCCTAGAGTTTATCAAAATGAGGGTTGCTTTGCAATGTTCACGATGGTAAAGTTAGGCAAAAGACAAAGTAATAGACGCGGTAAATTGATTTTTTGATAGTCCACTTTTTTTGTAAAGACCATCTTTACCGTTTTCAAATTGAGGTAACACAATTTTTACATGAGCAAAATCAGTATTTTATGGGTAGATGACGAAATTGACCTACTCAAACCACATATTATATTTTTACAAGGAAAGGGATACGATGTCATCACCTGCCAAAGTGGACAAGAAGCCATAGAAGAGCTGCAAAAATCCAGGGTTGATATAATTTTTTTAGATGAAAACATGCCCGGTATATCAGGTTTGGAAACTTTAGCCGAAATTAAAGTGTTAGATTCATCAATTCCTGTAGTTATGATTACCAAAAGTGAAGAAGAATTTATAATGGAGGAAGCTATTGGCTCTAAAATAGCAGATTACCTAATTAAACCTGTTAATCCTAACCAAATTCTTCTATCCCTAAAAAAGAACTTAGATCACTCACGTTTAGTTTCAGAAAAAACCACATCCAACTATCAACAAGAATTTAGAAAAATTGCCATGGACCTATCCATGGTAAACACAGTTGAAGAATGGGTTGATCTTTATAAGCGTCTTATATATTGGGAACTACGCTTAGAAGATATTGAAGATAGTAGTATGTTTGAAATCCTGGAGTCTCAAAAAGCCGAAGCTAATAACCATTTTGGAAAATTCGTAGAACGAAATTACGAAAGCTGGTTTGAAGGCAACGGGCCTGTACTTTCACATACCTTATTCAAAGAATTAGTAAAACCAGAGTTGAAGGACGGCCCTACACTACTTCTGGTTATTGACAACTTAAGATACGATCAATGGTATGCGTTTGAAGATTCGGTAAGTTCTTTTTATAAAAAAAACAAGGAGGAATCTTATTTTAGTATTTTACCAACAGCAACACAGTATGCCCGTAATGCAATATTTTCTGGACTCACCCCAATGGCCATGGAAAGGAAATATCCACAGTGGTGGAAAAATGACACTGATGAAGGAGGCAAAAACCTTCATGAAGCCGACTTTCTAAGAGAGCAAATTAAACGATTAGCCCTGAACATTAAATGGGAGTACCATAAAATAAGCACCCTAAAACAAGGCAAAAATCTTTCACAAAATTTTAAGTCGCAAAAAGATAATGACCTAACGGTACTCGTTTACAACTTTGTAGACATGATTTCACACTCAAAAACAGAAATGGAAGTCATTAAAGAACTAGCAAGTAACGACAAAGCCTATCGATCATTAACCCAAAGTTGGTTCAAGAACTCTCCTTTATTAGAGATAATTCAGCAGGCACAACAAATGGGAATGAAACTGATTATCACCACAGACCATGGCACAATCAACGTAAAACAACCCTCCAAGGTCATTGGCGATAAAGAAACCAGCCTCAACCTGCGTTATAAAACCGGCAGAAGCCTTACTTACGAAGACAAAGATGTTCTAGCCGCCAAAGACCCTGCACATATTCATTTACCACGTATAAATATGAGTAGCTCATTTATATTTGCTAAAAATGACTTGTTTTTTGCCTATCCCAACAATTACAATCACTATGTTAGCTATTACAGGAACACCTACCAACATGGTGGGGTATCTCTTGAAGAAATGATTATTCCTTTCATAGTTTTATCGCCAAAATAGTACTTGCTGATTTATGAATATTACTTATACAGAAAATGAGATTGATAAAATTGCCAAAAAGGTAATTGAAAAAGCTCCGCATAAAACCCTACTTTTCCATGCGGCCATGGGAGCAGGGAAAACCACACTAATAAAAGCAATTGTAAAAAATTTAGGCGTTACAGCGCCAGGAAATAGCCCAACATTTGGAATTGTGAATGAATACGACAATGAAAAAGGAGATCTAATAGCCTTTCATTTTGATTTTTATAGATTAAATGATGAAATGGAGGCATTAGACATGGGTTTTGAAGATTATCTAAACCAAGATGCTTGGATTTTTATTGAATGGCCTAATAAAATTGAATCCTTTCTGCCAGAACACAGTACGAACATACACATAGAAATTATAGACATGCAGACAAGACGTATCAAAATGGATTTATAATGGTATGTTTATTTTTTTTATCGGAAATTCAGATTATTGTACAAAACTTGTTAATTTAGTTAACTTGTAGCATTTATCGGACAAAAAGCTCCTTATTAACGTTTAAAAACGTACTTTCGAAAGTTTTTTTTCCTACTTTTGATGAAATAACTAAATAATCTTTATTTAAAACCCCTAAAAATGAAAAACTTAGTATTTGGCCTTTTGGCATGTGTTGCCCTGTTAACTGTTTCCTGCGAATCTAGCGATGTTGCTTCAAATGATTCTTTATATGATGAAGGTGTCGACAAAACACAGTTAATTAATGGTGACAAAAGAAGAAGAAGTGTTGACAAAACGCAATTGATCAATGGTGATAACAGAAGAAGTGTTGACAAAACTCAATTAATAAACGGAGATAGCAGAAGAAAATAAATCCTAAATGTTTATTTAATTTTAAAAGGACAATCATAAATTGTCCTTTTTTTCGTTAGCAACTTATCGAATAAATGATAATTAAGGCCAAATGACCGAAGAATCGAAAGAGACTCGACTTAAAATCAAGAAGAGGATATTAATTGAATCGTTTATAGCATTCTTAGTATTAATATCTCCTTTTATTTTTAAATTACATGAGTATGTTTCAAGTGACCCCGATGCAGTGATAAATTTTTTGGG
>ENA-ORXM01002921-ORXM01002921.1-marine-metagenome-genome-assembly--contig:-NODE-2921-length-18343-cov-3.531917_pt1 | contig 18343 bp, 18 predicted proteins | sample MGYA00237867_ERZ511480 | MGnify/ENA primary metagenome ERZ511480 (study PRJEB26309, sample SAMN06266103) | marine metagenome | isolation source: Algal blade | place: United Kingdom:Sidmouth, United...
CCGGAAGCTGTCATCGAAAAAGCAGTGAAAGGGATGATTCCAAAGAATAAACTTGGAAGAGCAATATTTAAAAAGTTACATGTCTTTACAGGTGCAGATCACACTCACCAAGGACAGAAACCAGAACAATTTAATTTCTAAGATAAGATATGGAAAGTGTAATCAACACAATAGGCCGTAGAAAAGCTTCAGTAGCGAGAATCTACTTGAGTAAAGGAAGCGGTGCTATCACAGTGAATGGAAAAGACTACAAAGAGTATTTTCCACAGCGGAGCATCCAGCAGAATGTTACTGACCCACTTACAGTGATTGAAGTTGCATCAGAGTATGATGTCAAAGTCAATGTAAAAGGTGGAGGGTTCAAAGGACAATCTGAAGCAATCAGACTTGCTATCTCAAGAGCACTTGTCAAAGTGGACGAAGAGAACAGAAAGCCGCTCAAAGAAAGAAAATTCCTCACTAGGGATAGTAGAGTAGTCGAACGTAAGAAATTCGGTAAACCAAAAGCGAGAAAGAGCTTCCAGTTCTCTAAGCGTTAATATTTATTTGTTAATAGTAAAAAAGATTCTGAAATATGAACTTACCAAAATATAATGATCAGCTGTCGGCTGGAGTACACTTCGGACACCAGAAGAGTAAGTGGAACCCTAAGATGCTCCCATATATCTTTATGGAGAAGCAAGGGATACATATCATCGACCTCAATAAGACACTTGACTGCCTAGAGACTTCTGCTCAAGCGATGAAGCAAATTGCTAAGTCAGGAAAGAAAATTCTCTTCGTTGCAACTAAGAAGCAAGCTAAGGAAGTAATCAGTGAAGCTGCAAAAAGCGTCAACATGCCATACGTAACCGAAAGATGGTTAGGAGGTATGTTAACTAATTTTTCTACAGTAAAAAAATCGATTAGAAAAATGCAAGCATACGATAAAATGCTAGCTGATGGAACAATCGAAACTATGTCTAAAAGAGAAAGACTGCAAAGATCAAGACAAAGAGAAAAGTTGGAGACTGTATTTGGATCAATTTCGGATATGAACAGAACTCCTGCAGCTATCTTTATCGTAGATGTAAAAAAAGAAAACATTGCGTTTGCTGAAGCTACCAAACTAGGAATCCCTGTTTTTGCCATGGTCGATACAAACTCTAACCCAAAAGGGGTTGATTTTGTAATCCCGTCAAATGATGATGCTTCTAAATCTATTTCTAAGGTGATCGGTATTATGGCTGATGCCGTAAAAGAAGGTTTGTCAGAAAGAAGTGCAGCAAAAGGAAAAGAGGTTGCTGCAAAAGCATAATTGTAAATAATTCAATAAAATAAAAAAATGAAAATTACTGCATCTCAAGTAAATGAGTTAAGAAAAAAAACAGGATCAGGAATGATGGACTGTAAAAAAGCTTTGGTTGAAGCTGAAGGCGATATGGAAACTGCAATTGATATCCTTAGGAAAAAAGGACAAAAAGTTGCCGCTAAAAGAAGCGATAGAGAAACTGGAGAAGGATTAGTTATCGCGCAAACTAATTCAGATGCCTCAAGAGGTTATTTGGTAGTATTAGGATGTGAAACTGATTTTGTAGCTAAAAATGATTCATACAATGAGTTGACTCAATCATTTGTAAAAATTGCAATGGATAATAATCCAGCAAGCCTAGAAGAATTTAACGCATTAAAATATGACGATAAATTAACTGTAGCAGAAAAGATAATTGAGCAAGTAGGTGTTATTGGTGAAAAGTTAGTGCTAGACTATAAAGTTGTAGATGCTGAATGTGTAGTAGCATACAACCATCCAGGAAACCAAATTGCTACTATCGTAGGATTAAATAAAAATGGAGAAGAAGTGAAAGTAGCAGGTAAGCAAGTAGCAATGCAAGTTGCATCTATGGCGCCAGTTGCTTTAAATAAAGATTCTGTTTCAGAAGAGACTATCGCAAGGGAGTTAGAAGTTGGAAAAGAATTAGCTATCCAAGAAGGTAAACCTGCGGAAATGGCTGATAAAATTGCACAAGGTAGACTAGGTAAATTCTTTAAAGAAAATACTTTAATGGATCAAGCTATGTTTACTGATAATAAGAAGAGTGTTTCTCAATTCTTACAAGATACAGACAAAGAATTAACGGTAACTGGATTCGAAAGAATCTCTTTAAGTTAGTATTTTTTTAATTAAAAAAAGAGGAGAGAATTTATAGTTCTCTCTTTTTTTTGGCTTAATTTTAAGGAATCTAGAATAAATAAAACTTTAATAAGAACCATTTTATAGAATATCATCTATTTTTAAATTATAATAAAAAAATTTCTGGAAGATTTTTTTAAAAATCATGATACGTATAATAAAATAAACAATAAGGTATTTACCTATAAAAATTCATCATGTCCAAATATTCCCAGACATTTTTAGGAAGCATCGGTTCAATATTTTTACCTTCTTTTATAGCCTTACGAATAAAGGTTGAGGAGAGTTGCATGATAGGTGCGTTTACTAAATGTATTTTTTTATGACCATCAAATTGAGTCTCTACTTTACTTTCTGAAATTCTTGGATATACGTAAATATGATGATTTTCAAGAATAACTTCGTAGTTTTTCCATTTATGGAAACTCTTTAAATTATCCTCACCCATAATTAATGCAAATTCGTGGTCTGGATGTTTTTCTTGTAAATGAACGAGCGTGTTTATGGTGTAATTAGGTTGTGGTAAATTAAATTCTATATTGCTAGCCTTTAATTTTATATAATTTTTTGTGGCTTGATATACCATTTCTAAACGTTGGTGATTATCAAGTAAACTACTTTTCTTTTTAAAAGGGTTATGTGGTGTTATAATAAACCAGATTTGGTCTAAATCACTATATTCTGCCATATAGTTAGCAATAACCATATGCCCAATATGAATGGGGTTAAAAGATCCAAAATATAAACCAATTTTCATTTTATGATACTAGGATTTTATGAAGTTGCTTACTTTTTTTTCAGCTTCTAAAAGTGCTTTTTCCAAATCATCGTTAACAATTATAGTATCAAATAAAGGTGCTGTTGCTAATTCTGCTGAGGCTTTTGCAACCCGCATATTTATTTTATCCTCACTTTCAGTTTTACGCTTTTTTAAACGAATTTTTAATTCATCTATACTTGGTGGTTTTACAAAAACAGCTAAGGTTTCGTCTGGGAATTTTCGTTTTATTCTAAGACCGCCAGAAACATCAATATCAAAAATTACATTTTTTCCTAGAGCCCAAATACGTTCAACTTCAGTTTTTAAAGTACCGTAAAAATTATCTCTATAAACTTCTTCCCATTCTAAAAACTCATCATTTTTAATTTTATTTTTAAATTCCTTCGCAGAAAGAAAATAATAGTCTTTCTCGTGTTCTTCCTCTCCGCGTTTTTCCCTAGAAGTTGCAGATATTGAAAACTCTAAATTTAAATTTTCTTTGCCTAATAAATGTCTAACTATAGTTGTTTTCCCAGAACCTGAAGGTGCTGAAAATACGATGAGTTTGCCTTGTAATTGATTTTCTTGTTTTGCCACTTTTAAACGTGTATTTTTACTTAATACTGCCATTAAGACTTGAAATTGAATTAAAGCACATTTAACAACTGCTCTTTTATTTTTTCCAGTTCATCTTTCATTTGTACAACTAATTGTTGCATAGGTGCATAATTACTTTTTGAACCAATGGTATTAATTTCTCGTCCCATTTCTTGGCTAATAAACCCTAGTTTTTTTCCGTTTGAATCTTCGGAATTTATAGATTCTTTAAAATAATTAAGATGATTTTTTAAGCGCACCTTCTCTTCAGTAATATCAAACTTTTCAATATAATAAACGAGTTCTTGTTCAAATCTATTTTCATCATATTTTTCTCTTAATTCTTGAATGCCTTTTAATAAACGCTCACGAACACCTTCAATACGTTCAGGATCGATAGCAATCACTTTTTCAAGTAATTCATTTATAGAAATAATTCTATTATTAAAATCTGCTTCAAGAACTTTACCTTCATTTAATCTATAGTTATTTAGATCCTGAATAGCATGATGTATTTCAGCTTCAATAGTTTTCCACTCATTCTCATTTATCTCTTCACGCACTGTATTTAAAGCATCCGGAAAACGAACTGCCATTTTAAGTAAGTCCATATCATTACCATCTACAACGTTTTTTAATTGTGCTATGTATTGCTTAACAACAGGTGTATTAATTTGAGTAGAAGTATCTTCAGCAGTAGCTTCAACATAAATAGAAAAATCTACTTTTCCGCGAACCAACTTATCTGCAAGAACTTTTCTAATTACTAATTCCTTTTCTCTGTAAATAGAAGGCATTCTAGCATTTAAATCTAAATTTTTACTGTTTAAAGATTTAAGTTCTATAGTTATTTTTTTGGTTGGCAATTGCAATACAGATTTTCCATAACCCGTCATTGAATATATCATAAAAGCATATTTTTAAGTTCTGCAAAGGTAATTAAAACCTAAAGATGAGTTTAATACTTTACACACAATATTTGGGTTATAAAGTAATTAATAAATACTTTTACATATATAACTTTATGATTTTTAAAATGAGTAAAATAATAGGTTTTTCAGTAGTCCTTTTGTATTGTTTAATTTTTTTTGCGTGCAAGGATAAAAATATTACAGATAAAACAGTTAATGAAAGCGTAACTAAAAAAATAAGCCAAAAAGTATTGGATAGTCTCATTTCTAAACCTCCTACTGGCATGCTTTGGATTCCTGGAGGAACATTTTTACAAGGTGCTGTTCCGCAGGATAAAACCGCTATGAAACATGAAAAACCTCAGCATTTAGTTTCGGTTGATGGATTTTTTATGGATATTACTGAAGTGACTAATGCTGAGTTTAAAAAATTTGTTGAAGAAACAAATTTTTTAACCGTTGCTGAGCGTGAAATAGATTGGGAGATCATGAAAAACCAGTTACCAAAAGGCACATTAAAACCTCACGATACTATTTTACAACCTGGGTCTTTAATGTTTAAAAAAACAAAATCTTCGGTTCCTAATTTATATGATTTTACACAGTGGTGGCAATGGGTAATTGGTGTTAATTGGAGACACCCAAGTGGTGCAAATAGCACTATTAAAGGAAAAGAAAATCATCCCGTTGTGCATATTAGTTTTGAAGATGCTGAGGCGTATTGCAAATGGGCAGGAAGGCGTTTACCAACAGAAGCAGAATGGGAATATGCTGCACGAGGAAATAAAAAAAGCACTATTTATTTTTGGGGTGATGATACTTCCAAACTATCGGAAATGGTAAATAGTTGGGAAGGAGAATTTCCTGTAAATAATACTTTAAAAGATGGGTTTGAAAGAACAGCTCCTGTAAAAACATATCCACCAAACAATTTTGGTTTATATGATATGGCAGGTAATGTTTGGGAATTTGTTTCCGATTGGTATCATGTAAAATATTATGATGAATTGGCATTAAAAAAAGATACAATAAAAAATCCTCAAGGCGCAAATAAAGCTTATAATCCTAACCAACCCTATAACCAAGAAAAAGTTATAAAAGGCGGGTCTTTTCTATGTAGCGATTCCTATTGTGCGAGTTACAGAATTTCTTCAAGAATGGGAACCAGTATGGATTCATCATCAGAACATGTGGGATTTAGAACCGTAGCTAATCCAAGTATGTTGATTAAATAGAACATTTATAAATTGAATGCAGTATTTTCTGCTTCAAACATAAATTGTTTTCTATCATTATAAATAACATTTTCTTTAGTTAAAATATCAATAGGAAGATACATTTTTTTGTTGGGAGATTTTTTTTTAATTAAAAACTCCGACATTACATGAACGGATTCGTAGCCTTGATCAAATGGTTTTTGCGAGATTAGAAAAGATACAGAATCGTTAAGTAAACATGCTACATTTGGTGGCGTATTATCAAACCCAATTAATTTTAAATGCTCTAAATAATTTGCTTTAATACTGTTTTTAATTAAATATATTCTACTAGAAGGCACAAATAAACCTTTAATATCAGGATGCTGCTTTAAGTAAGAATTTATTTTTTCTGCGGTTTCTGCTTCGTTATTAAGATTGTCAATTTTTAATGTTAAGGTAGTTATAGGAGTATTATTTTCTTTAAAATACGTTACAAACCCTTCAATCCTTTTGGATACTGTGTGGTTTTCGATTATGTTGTGTCTCGATTGAATGGTTAAAACTTTTGATGTTTCAAGTAAGCTTAAATGCATCAATTTTCCTGCTACAAATCCAGCTGTGTAAGAATCTTGACCAATAAAAGCAATGGAATCGAAGGTATCTATATCAATATTTAAAAATACATACGGAATTTCAAGAACTTCTAATTGGCTTATCATTTTTTTCGTTTCTTTAAAAAAATTAGGCACAATAATAACCCCTGTTGGTTTAGATTGTATCAATTCATTAAATGCATCAACATATTGTAATACATCGTATTGATCGAATTTAAAATTTACAACTCGAATACCATAACCTTTTATTTCTTCCGAAGCCTTTAAAATGCCAGCGTATGGCGATTTCCAAAATAAATCGGAGTCATTGTAATTGGGTATTAATGTTGCTATTTTATGCTTTTTTTTCATAGCAAGCGCACTAGCAAGTGGATTAACGCTAAAGTTATGCTTGGCAAGAATTTTTTTTATTTTTAATTCGGTTTTTTTTGAAACACCGCCTCTGTTGTGCAACACTCTATCAACTGTACCTTCTGATACTTTCGCTTCTTTAGCAATATCTTTTATTGTAACCATATCTATTTCAATTCATAACTAATGTTTGCAAGTTAATATATTTATTTAAATTTCGTGTGGGCACACATTTTTTTCCTATATTTGCGTGTACGCACACGTTAACTAATAAACTTAAGTCAAAATTATATGAGTAAAACAATTGTATTAACAGGAGCTGGCGGCGTAATATGCAGTACACTCGCATTAGCCCTAGCTAAGCAGGGAAATAAAATTGCTGTACTAGATTTAAGAAAAGAGGCTGCTGATAAAGTTGCCGAAGAAATTAATAAAAATGGAGGATCAGGTATTGGTATAGCTGCTAATGTATTAGAAAAGGATACCTTAATAAAAGCAAAACAAGAAATTAATAATGCTTTTGGGAAATGCGATATTTTAATAAATGGGGCTGGCGGTAATCATCCATTAGGAACGACTAGTAATCCGTTTTTTGAAATGGAAGATCTTGATAATAAAACGGAAGGTTTTAAAACTTTTTTCGATTTAGATCCTAAAGGAATTGAGTTTACATTCAATTTAAATTTTCTTGGAACATTAATACCAACTCAGGTTTTTGCTGAAGATATGGTAGGTCGTAAAGGTTGTAGCGTCTTAAATATTTCTTCCATGAATGCCTTTACACCTTTAACTAAAATTCCAGCTTATAGTGGTGCGAAAGCAGCAGTTTCAAACTTTACACAGTGGTTGGCTGTTCATTTTTCAAAAGTGGGAATTCGGGTTAATGCGTTGGCACCAGGTTTTTTCTTAACCGACCAAAATCGTTCTTTATTAACACAAACAGATGGAAGTTTAACCCAGCGAGGTCAACAAATTATTGACCAAACCCCTATGGGTCGTTATGGGAAGCCAGAAGATTTAGTAGGTACAACCTTATGGTTATGCAGTGAAGGTTCCAAATTCGTAACAGGTATTGTTGTCCCTATAGATGGCGGGTTTGCTGCTTATAGTGGCGTTTAATAAAATCTGTTTCTTAAAAAAAATCAACTTACAACACATTTAAATATTAAAACTGAATAATAACTAACTAAACATTTTCTTTTTTAAGGTTAAAATAGGCATATGAAATTAGAACAAACATGGCGCTGGTATGGCCCTAACGATCCAGTATCCCTTCTAGATATAAAACAATCTGGTGCAACAGGAATTGTTTCTGCACTACACCAAATTCCAAATGGTCAAGTTTGGACAGTAGCCGATATTAAAGAGCGAAAAACTATTATAGAAAACTTAGGCTTAACTTGGTCTGTTGTGGAAAGTGTGCCTATTCATGAAAGTATAAAAACCAAATCTGGAGACTATAAAACATACATTGAAAATTATAAACAAACCCTTTTAAATTTAGGAGCATGTGGTATAGATACTGTTTGCTATAACTTTATGCCAGTTTTGGATTGGACACGTACCAATTTGGATTATGAATTGGATGATAAATCAACAGCTTTAAGATTTGAAGCTGCTGCTTTTGCTGCTTTTGAATTGTTTTTATTAAAACGACCTGGAGCAGAAGATGAATATTCAGAAAATCAAAAAAAAGCTGCTGAAAAATATATTGAAAATACTTCAGCAGAAGATCAAAAAAAACTTATAAAAAATATAATTGCTGGATTACCTGGTGCTGAAGAGGGCTATACACTTAAAGAATTTAATAAAATTCTAGCAACTTACAACAATATTGGATCTAAAGAATTGAAAGCAAATCTATTTTCTTTTCTTTCAGAAATTATACCTTCCGCAGAAAAAGCAGGAGTTTTGATGTGTATTCATCCAGACGATCCTCCTTTTCCAATTTTGGGATTACCAAGAGTCGTTAGTACAGAGCAGGATATTACACATTTATATAATGCTGTAAAAAGCCCTAATAACGGATTAACATTTTGTACAGGATCTTTTGGAGTGCGAGCAGATAATGATTTAGCAGGTATGGTAACACGTTTGGGAGATCGTATACATTTTATTCATTTGAGAAGTACACAGCGAGATGCTGATGGTAATTTCCATGAAGCCGATCATTTAGCAGGTGATGTAGATATTTTTGCTGTTATGAAAGCCTTAATTCTTGAACAACAAAAAAGGGTAAAAGCAGGTCGTAAAGACATAAGAATGCCTTTTAGACCTGATCATGGACATAAAATGCTCGACGATTTAAAAAAGAAAACAAATCCAGGATACTCAGGAATAGGAAGATTAAGAGGGCTTGCCGAATTACGCGGTTTAGAACTTGGTATTAGACGATCATTATGACTTAAATTTTAATACATTAAATTAATATAAACTGCTCATGTCACGCCATTAGGAACTAAATTTTAAGCGTTATACATGGCAAAACCAAATAAAAACAAACTATGTCAACAACATTCGAATCCAGATATGCTTCAAGTCCAAAAGCTGTAAAAAACTATGATACAAAACAATTAAGAGATGAATTTTTAATTGACGATTTAATGCAAAGCGGAAAAATAAAATTTGTGTACACACATTATGATCGTTATATCGTAGGAGGTGCGGTGCCCGAAACAGATTTAAAATTAGAAACTATAGATCCACTAAAGGCCGACTATTTTTTAGAGCGTCGCGAGTTGGGAATTATTAATGCCGGAGCAGATGGAAGTATTATTGTAGATGGTGAAACGTTTAAAATAAATCATAAAGATGCTTTATACATTGGTCGTGGCGTAAAAGAGGTTATTTTTAAAAGCGACGATGCTAGCAATCCTGCAAAATTCTATATGAATTCTGCGCCAGCCCATAAATCTTTTCCAACAAAAAAAACAAGTCTAGAGGAAGCCAATAAAATAGATTTAGGAAGCTTGGAAACAGCAAATCATAGAACAGTTTGCCAAATGATTATTGGCGGAATTATAACAACATGCCAATTACAAATGGGGATGACGCAATTAAAACCAGGAAGTGTTTGGAATACAATGCCAGCACATGTTCATGATCGTAGAATGGAAATTTATTTTTATATTGATGTACCTGAAAACCAGGCTGTTTGTCATTTTATGGGTCAGCCACAAGAAACTCGCCATATATGGATGAACAACCATCAAGCAGTAATATCGCCACCTTGGTCTATTCATTCTGGGGCAGGAACGTCAAACTATACATTTATATGGGGAATGGCAGGAGAAAACTTAGATTATAATGATATGGATGTTGCAAAAATTACAGACTTAAGATAATTTTTGCAACACACATTCAGTATAAAATAAAAATATACGGGATAGAATTAAATTTTAAACATGAAAAAACTCAAGGTTTTAATATTGGTTTTTGTTGCTTTCGCTTGCGCGGAAAAACAGCCAGAAGGCATTATAGTAACTATTAAAAATACTTTAGATTTTGATAGAAGTTTTGAAACAATAGAAATAAAAAAGACACAGTTAGCCTCATTAAAAACTAATAATTTTAAAGTTCTTGAAACGGAGACAAATGCAGAAATAGTCTCTCAAGCCGTTGATTATGATAAAGATGGAATTAACGATGTATTATTGTTTCAACCTGAAATTTCAGCCAACAGCGAAAAAACTTTTAAAATAATTGGAATAAATACCGAAAAAAAGCAAGATAGCTCGGTTTTAAAATGCTATTCACGTTTTGTACCAGAACGTACCGATGATTATGCTTGGGAAAATAACCGTGTAGCTTTTAGAACGTATGGCCCAAAAGCTCAAAAAATGCAAGAAGAAGGTATAAAAGGCGGTACACTTTCCAGTGGTATTGATGCTTGGTTAAAACGCGTTGAATACCCAATAATTAATAAATGGTATAAAAAAAATACTGATGGAACAGGTTCTTACCATGAAGATACTGGCGAAGGTTTAGATAATTTTCATGTTGGTGTTAGCCGTGGTATTGGTGGCATAGCTGTTCATGCAGACTCTGTTTATATGGTTTCTAAAAATTTTGTAAGCTTTAAAAATATTACAAATGGCCCGATAAGGACAGCTTTCATTCTAAATTATGCCCCATATAAAATTAATGGCATAGATGTAAAAGAAACTAAGTATATAAGTTTGGATTACGGACAAAATTTAAGTCGTTATACTATAAATATTTCAGGAACAGATCACATTTCAGCGGGTATAACACTGCATAATAAAGATGGCGAAACAACAACTAATAAAGAAAACCGATTTATGAGTTATTGGGAACCCTATTTTGATTCAGAATTAGGTCAAGGTATTGTGGTTCAAAACAAAAATGTATTATTAAGTTTTGATGAATATATTACTGAAGAAAAAGATAAAAGTAATCTTTATGCGCAGTTAAAAGTCTCTGATAATCTTGTAGATTATTACGCAGGTTTTGGTTGGAAAAAAGCAGGACAATTCACTAATAAAGAGGCTTGGAATAATTATTTATCTAGATTTTCAAAATGTTTGGATACCCCTTTAAAAATAAAATTTATAAATTCAGCGAAATAAAATGCGACAGACATATCTAAAAATCATTTCAGCGTTAATCCTATTATTATGCGTTTGTTGTAAATCTTCCGAAGATTCAAAAATACTGAAATTGGCTCATAGTTTGGATACACAACATCCCGTTCATAAGGCTATGGTTATTTTAGGTGAAAATTTAGAGAAACGGTCTAGCGGAAAATTGAAAGTTAATATTTACCCTAGCGGACAATTAGGTGGCGAACGCGAATGTTTAGAGTTATTACAAATTGGAAGTTTAGATATTACAAAAGTATCTGCTGCAGTTTTAGAAAATTTTATTCCTGAATACAAAGTATTTAGTATCCCTTATATGTTTAGAGATAAAGCACATACGTTTAGTGTTTTTGATAGTGAAATTGGTGAGGGTTTATTGCTGAAAGGTGATAAATTTAGACTGAGAGGCTTAACTTTTTATGATGCTGGGAGCCGGAGTTTTTATATGAAAGAAAACCCTATTGAAACACCTTCAGATTTAGTAAATAAAAAAATAAGAGTTCAAAAGAGTAATATGGCAGTAGCCATGGTTAATGATTTAGGAGGTTCTCCCACACCTATATCTTGGGGTGAATTATATACAGCGTTGCAGCAAGGAGTTGTAGATGGCGCAGAAAATAATCCACCAAGTTTTTTTACATCGAAGCATTATGAGGTTTGTAAATATTACAGTTTAGACGAACATACTGCTGTACCAGATGTTTTACTTATTGGGTTGGAAACTTGGGAAAGGTTAAATAACCAAGAACGTGAGTGGTTAAAAGCTGCTGTAAATGAAAGTACTCGTGTACAACGAGAGCTTTGGGCAGATGCGGAAAAAGAGGCACTAACAGCAGTAAAAGCAGCTGGTGTTCAAGTGCTTTATCCAGATAAAAAATTATTTGTTGAGAAAACCGAGGGTATTGTTAATTTATTTAATAACAATAAGGGAATGATGGATTTAATTAACGCTATAAAACAACAAGAATGAGAGCAGCTATTGATAAAATATTGGAATACATCGTGTTATCAGTATTAAGTATTATGTTGCTAAGCGTTATTTGGCAGGTATTTTCTAGATATGTTTTAAGAGCGCCAAGTACATTGACTGATGAGGTTTCGAGTTTCGCTTTAATTTGGGTTGGTTTATTAGGAGCCGCTTATGCCTCTGGAAAGCATTTGCATTTAGCTATAGATTTAATTCCTGAGCATATAGTAAAAAATCACCAAGCCATATTTGACGCTATTGTTTATTTTTCAGTTACATTTTTTGCTTTTACAGTAATGGTAATAGGTGGTTTAAGATTAGTACAGCTTAGTTTTCAGTTTGAACAAACCTCGGCAACTCTTGAAATTCCTTTGGGTTTTATTTATGCTGTGGTTCCAATTTCAGGATTATTAGTGTGCTATTATAATATAGATACTTTTATTAAAAAACGTAAAATCAATAAAGCATAACTTATGAATTTAATTGAAGTACTTATTTTAGTTAGTAGCTTTTTGGTTTTTTTATCGCTACGCGTGCCAATTGCTTGGTCCATTGGTTTAGCGGCATTATTCACATTAGTAACCGCAATGCCATTTATGCCTTCTGTAACCACATTAGCGCAGCGTATGGCAACAGCTTTGGATAGTTTTACCTTGTCTGCCATTCCTTTTTTTATATTGGCGGGACAAATTATGAACAGAGGTGGTATTGCCGTGCGGCTTATAAATTTTGCAAAAGCTATTGTTGGACCTTTACCAGGCGGACTTGCTTTTGTAAATATCATTTCATGCATGCTTTTTGGTGCTATTTCTGGATCGGCAGTTGCTGCAGCATCAGCTATTGGAGGATTTATGAATCCTATGATGGAAAAAGATGGTTACTCAAAACCATTTAGTGCTGCTGTAAATATTACAAGTGCCACTACAGGATTAATAATTCCCCCAAGTAATGTGTTAATTGTGTATTCACTAGCAAGTGGTGGAGTTTCAATTGCAGCACTTTTTATTGCTGGATATGTACCAGGAATATTAATTGGTTTAGCATTAATGATTGTAGCTGCGGTATATTCAATTATAAAAAAGTACCCAACCGATAAATTTGTTAGTGTTAAAGAATTTTTTAAAAGGTTTATAGCAGCTTTTCCTAGTTTAATGCTATTGGTTGTGGTTATTGGTGGTATTGTAGCTGGTATTTTTACAGCGACCGAAGCATCTGCCATAGCTGTTATTTACACGTTGGTTTTAGGCTTTTTCTATAAAGAAATTACAGTAAAAGATATTTCACCTATATTGTTGGAAACTATAAAAACTTCAGCTATAGTCTTATTATTAGTATCAACTTCTATAGCAATGTCTTGGGTGATGAGTTATGAGAATATTCCGCAAGAAATTAGTAATACATTATTAACTATAAGTGATAATCCTATAGTAATACTAATTATTATAAATCTGATTTTACTTTTTGTTGGTGTATTTATGGATATGACGCCTGCTGTTTTAATTTTTACACCTATATTTTTACCAGTAGTTACGAGCTTAGGGATGGATCCCATCCATTTTGGAATCATCATGATTTTAAACCTTTGTATAGGGCTCTGTACACCACCTGTTGGTTCTGTGTTATTTGTAGGTTGTAGTGTCGCTGGCCTTAAAATTCAACAAGTTATAAAACCTTTATTGCCCTTATTCATAGCAATGATTGTTGTTTTATTGATTATAACATACTTCCCAGAACTAACACTTTGGTTACCACGGCAGTTTGGTTTATTGTAAATTTTAATTTTTTAATATTATTAAAAATAGTCTTTAAAATTCAAACTTAAAAGTTGAAGTAGTTTTTAGCATTATAGTAGCAAATGTCACTTACTATTTTACCTAAATGATTTTCATCATTTGGTAATTCACCATTTTTAACATCCTTACCAATAAGATTACATAAAATTCTTCGAAAATATTCATGACGAGGAAACGATAGAAAACTGCGGGAATCTGTTAGCATACCAACAAAACAGCTTAACAAACCTAGGTTAGAAAGTGCATTGAGTTGTTTTTCCATCCCATCTTTTTGATCTAAAAACCACCATGCCGAACCATATTGCATTTTTCCTTTTACGGTTCCATCATTAAAATTGCCAAGCATAGTGGCAAATACATCATTATCGGCAGAATTCAAATTATATGCAATTGTTTTTGGCAATTGGTTGCTACTATCAAGCGTATTTAAAAATCCTCTTAAACCTTTAGCTTGAGGAGCATCTCCCATAGAATCAAACCCAGTATCTGGACCTAATGTGCTTAAAAGTCTTTTATTATTATTCCTAATAACACCTAAATGTAATTGCTGTATCCAGCCTTTAGCATGATACATTTTCCCTAAATGAATCATCGTTTCAGCTTTAAAAAAATGAATTTCTTCAGATGAAAGTGCTTCTTTATTTTTTATTTTTTTAAAAAGAATTTCAATATCGAAATCATGATTTTCAAAATGATGTAATTGTTCGAAACCATGATCTGATAATCGGCATCCATGTTCATTAAAATAATTAACCCTATTTTTTAAAGCAGATAATAAACTTGTGTAATTTTCAATTGAAACAGTTGAAACAACTTCTAATTTTCGCAAATAGATATTATAGGCATTAACGTCCTCAACGGCAATAGCCTTATCTGGTCTAAAAGTGGGTAAAGTTTTTATTTTTAAAGCGTTATTTCGAATTGATATATGGTATTCTAAATTATCTATTGGATCGTCGGTAGTACATAACGATTCAACATTCATAAGGCTTAATAGTCCATTTGCAGTATGCGTTTTCTTTTTTAGAATACTTAGGGTTTTATTCCAAACCATTTCTGCAGTTTCTGGAGATAATAATTCATGAATATCAAAATAGCGTTGTAATTCCAAATGAGTCCAATGATACAAAGGGTTACGGACAGTGTAAGGTACAACTTCTGCCCATTTTAAAAATTTCTCTTTATCAGTTGCATTACCTGTAATATATGCTTCATTAATACCAAAAGCTCGCATTGCACGCCATTTGTAATGATCGCCAGTTAACCAAGCTTGTGTTAAATTTTCAAACTGATGATTTTCTGCAATTTGTTGTGGTGATAGATGGTTATGATAATCTATAATAGGAAGCGATTTCGCGTAATTATGATATAATTTTTTTGCCATGTCCGATTGCAGCAAAAAATCATCTTTTATAAAGGAATTCATAAGTTATTTTTATACAGTAAATATAAATATTTTTATCAGGAAGTACTTTAATTAATATAGGTTTTTAGACTCTTTAAGAGTTTTTTTTAGATGTTTAGAATATGGTTAACTCTCATGCTTTGGGATAAAAGTTTTGGGTAGTGCTCAAAATAAAAAAGCTTTATCAAAAATTGATAAGGCTTAGTACTCAAGGCGGGAGTACCTTATTTTTTAAACGTGCTTAACCTCTTTTAAACCCTTTAAATACTATATAATATATCTTAATTGATTTATCTGAAATCAATTTTTATCAAATTTTATTTAAGTAGGTAGCCCTTTTAATTGCCCTCTTTTATATATTTGTATCAAATTGTATATTTATGAAAGTTTCATTTCATTTAAGAAAGGATAAGGCTAATAAAGAAGGGTTAATGCCTATTAGGATGCTAATTACAGCTAAAGACTGTAAAATATTCAAAGTGGTTAAAGGCATTAACTGTAAAGAATCCCTTTGGGATAAAAGAAGTGAGCGTATTAATCCTCCTAGGAAAAATGATTCTTATAATTATCACATTGAATACAATAAGATAATTGACGAAAGAGAAGATGAAATAAAGAAATTATTTAGATACATTTTGCTAAATAACATCAATCCTACAAAAGATTATATTTTAGAGAAGCTTGAAAATGGATTAGATAAAGTAAATCTTACTCATGAGTTTTTTCCAACTTTTGAAGAATTTAAAGATTCAAGTAAGTCTACAAAGACACCGAGAACTATTAAGTCTTATGTTACAACTATAAATTTTCTTAAAGATTTTGAATCCTATTCTGGAACAAGATTATTATTTGACTCTATTGATTCTACATTTTTTGAAAAACTACAAGATTATACTTTCACAGAAAGAAAAAATAAAAATAGCTACTTCGCATTTATCATAAAAGTTTTAAAAACTTTTATGAATTGGTCTTTAGATAAAGAATATCACAATAATTTAAAATATAAAAAATTTAAAGCTAAAGAAGATGAAACCGAAATTATCTATTTAACAATGGATGAATTAATGACGCTTTATAACCACGATTTTGAATCTGACAGATTAAACCAAGTAAGAGATATGTATGTTTTCAATTCCGTAACAGGTTTGAGAATATCCGATTACAAGGCTCTAAAACCATCAAATGTAAAAAAGGATTACTTGTTAATTACTGTTCAAAAAACAAAAGCAATCAACACTAAAATACCTTTAAATAAATTTTCTAGAGAAATTTTAGAAAGATATAAAGATACAATTCACGAGCCTTTACCTGTTATTTCTGACCAGAAATTTAATAAGTATATTAAAGAATGTTGTAAAATAGTTGAGATTGATACTTTGGTTACAAAAACCAGATATGTAGGTCAAAAAAGAATAGAAAAAACGGTGCCAAAATATAAATTAATTACTTCTCATACAGCTCGTAAAACTTTTGTAACAAATTCTTTAATCCTTGGAATGAAAGAAATGGTTGTTAGAAATATTACAGGACATAAAAAAGAGGAAAGCTTTAGACGTTATGTGAAAATTGCAGAGGATTTTAAGAGACAAGAAATGGATAATACTTGGAATAAAATATAAATTACAATGTTAGACCAAGAACTAAAAGATGAGTTTTATTCAAAATATAATACGTTTTTAGAAGAAATTCCGAGTAAGAATGTTTTATTCGATTTTTATATTTCAAGTGAGAAATTTTATAAAGAATCTTATTATTATCCGAATAGAGAGGAATTTAATGAAATCTTGTCAACTTTAATTAATTACAATTTCAAAAAAAAGACTTTTAAAAAAGATGCTTTTTTTACTTTTCTTGAAAACGAGCATTTTGGATTAGTAAGCATAAATAGCCTAGAGAAAAATTTGATTCATTTAATACAAATGGAGGTTGATGTGTTTATGGGGTCAAATTACAATTGCTCTTTTAAGAAGGTGGATTTTTACGAGAAAAACAACCCTTTCAAATCAAAAAAAGAGTTTCATTTTTTTATTATTTCAAAAATACTTGAAAATATAGAGTTTAATCCTTTCGATGGAAGTTTTTCTGCTAAAAATGAATTTCACCTTTTGGAAGAGTATTTTGATTTAGTATTACTTAAATTAAAAGAAAAATTTGATTCCCTTAATATTGAAGTTCTACATCACGAAGTAATTAGGCTAGAAGTATTAAAAGAAAAATATCATTTTCATTTTTTAAATTCTTCTATTAAAAAAATTGAAAAGCTAATAGAAAGGTTAAGTTCACGTTCTGTTAAGATTAAAGAAAAAAAGGATCAATTCAAACTAAATATTAGTCCTCAAAAATTAAGTAAGTTGTATGTTCTTTTTTTTGAAAACAACAATACACAAATCAATGAAGAAAAAATAAAAAGAATTAATCAATTTATCTCTAATTGTTTTGAGTCAGATAGCAAATATTCTGCAATTACAAATACACATAAAACGAAATCAAAGTCTATAGATTTCTTAAATAAGAAAAAGTTTAAACCATTTATTGCTGTATTGATTCTTTTTATAAAACTAGAATATGTCGAAGAAAAAAACGCTTCCAGTATTAATGATATTTTAGTTTCAGATTTAAAAGAAATAAATACAGGGTATATTGGTTTAAGTGGTAATTTAAGAAACGTTATATCTCAAGGCATTTATCCGTTGTCAATAAAAGTGACCCGTCCTGAATAAAGGCTACATAATTTTAAACATTATGTATAGAAATGACAAAGTAATTAGACGGTATTCAGAACCTTTTAAACTGAAAATTTTAGCGGAACTTACAACCGGTAAACACACAAAAAGCGAACTTTGTAAACTCTACTCTATTGCACCTACAACTGTGAATGTGTGGATTAAAAAGTACAATCGTAAAGACTTAATGAACACCAGAGTAAAAGTGGAAACTAAAGACGAAATATCTAGAATTAAAGCACTTCAAAA
>ENA-ORXM01002923-ORXM01002923.1-marine-metagenome-genome-assembly--contig:-NODE-2923-length-18333-cov-3.550066_pt1 | contig 18333 bp, 9 predicted proteins | sample MGYA00237867_ERZ511480 | MGnify/ENA primary metagenome ERZ511480 (study PRJEB26309, sample SAMN06266103) | marine metagenome | isolation source: Algal blade | place: United Kingdom:Sidmouth, United...
GCTATATCACTCCGCCTGTACCGGGCGAGGGGACAGCCAACCCGCAAGTTGCTCAGGGCGGCGGCGAAGTGGTCGTTGTCAATGTACCTACTATGAGTATCGCAAGTACTATAACCTTGCGCCACAGCAATGCAACCGATAGTGAGGCTTCCGGGCGCGGATTGCCTAACTACCTGGGGCCCGCAGCTGTTTCGCCTGATGGGCGTTGGGCCTGGGTGTCTTCTAAACAGGACAACATAGTCCGCGGAACTCTGCGCGATGGTCGCAACCTAAGTTTTGAACACACCGTCAGAAGCGTCAGTTCAAAAATAAATCTTGGAACAAACCAAGAAGACTACGGGGCCAGGGTCGACCATGACAATGCTGGGGTGGCGAGTACAGGTGTATTCGACCCTTACGGCTTGCACCTGTTTGTGGCACTCGAGGGTAGCCGTGAAGTCGCGGTTATAGAAGCGTTTAGCGACGCCGAACTTATGCGTTTCGACAGCGGTCGCGCGCCGCAAGGACTCACCGTTTCAGACGACGGTAGAACGCTTTATGTTCACAACTTTATGGATCGCAGCGTTACGACGTTCGATATTGCCACCTTAGTCAACAAGGGTGAGCCAACAGTCACAAACTTAGGCACCACGCAAATAGTATCTAACGAAACTTTGAGTAACCAGATTCTTATAGGTAAGCAGCTTTTTTACGATGCAAAAGACACCCGTCTAGCTAAAGACGCCTATATCAGTTGCGCGGCCTGCCACAACGATGGTGGACACGACGGACGCGTTTGGGACTTTACAGGCTTGGGTGAGGGGTTGCGAAATACCACGAGTTTAGAAGGGCGCACCGGAGCCCAGGGCCGCCTGCACTGGAGCGCTAACTTCGACGAAGTACACGATTTTGAAGGCCAGATACGCGGCCTTTCGGGCGGTACGGGGCTGATGAGCAACGCTGATTTTGCTGCAACCCAGGACCCACTTGGCCCAACGAAAGCGGGGCGTAGTAGCGACCTCGACGCGCTCGCAGCCTATGTCACGTCCCTCTCAGAGTTTGCTGACAGCCCGCACCGTAAGACGAACGGCTCGCTCAACGCATCAGGGGTGGCGGGCAAGGCTGTTTTCCAAAATGAAGGCTGCGCGAGTTGCCACGGCGGGCCAACGTTCAGTGATAGTGACCAGGCTATTCTGCACGATATTGGCACCTTAAAACCTAGTAGTGGTAGCCGTTTGGGTGGGACACTGCCTGGAATCGACACCCCGACCCTGCGCGGTGTTTGGAGCACAGCGCCCTATCTACATGACGGTTCAGCCGCATCTCTGCGGGAGGCGATTACCGCCCACGGCGGCTTAACTGTGCGAGAAGCCGATATACCTAACCTAGTCAACTATCTGCGCCAAATCGATGCTAACGAACCTGCTCCGCCGCCTGTTACAACCAATACAGCGCCGACCTTAGCTACACCGGCTGAGCAAAGTCATACCGAAGGCGACACGGTGTCGCTCCAGCTAAGCGCGGCAGATGCTGATGATGACCCACTGACGTTCAGCGTCAGCGGCTTACCTGCGGGTTTGAACTTAGACAGCGCTTCGGGTCTAATAGGCGGTACTTTAGCGTCGGGAAGTAGCGGCACTTATACAGTAGACATAAGTGTCAGTGACGGCAACGGTGGCGCGGCAAGCGCAAGTTTTGGATGGACCGTAACAGTGCCCCCCGTCAATCAAGCCCCCGAACTAGCGAATCCTGGCGACCAGCTTCATACTGTAGGTGACAGCGTAAGCTTGCAGCTCGTTGCTAACGACGCAGACGGTGACATCCTCAGCTTTAGCGCCACAGGCTTGCCCCCTGGCTTATCGCTTGATACAAGCAGTGGCGTCGTCAGTGGTGTGCCCAATGTAGAGGGTACCTATAGCGTCACCGCAAGCGTGAGTGACGGGGTCAATACCAGCGCCCAAAGCTTCGCCTGGGTGGTTAGCCCCCAGAGCACAACAACCACGATTATTGAAAGAGCAATAAGTGATGGCCCCGACGACGCGGAGGAGCGCGGCGACACAGGTGCTATTTATCAGCGAAGCACAGACTTAGAGCTTATCCGTGACGACAGTATAGAACAGGTAGTGGGCCTGCGTTTTACCAGTCTTGCCATTCCGCAAGGGGCTCAGGTGGTCAACGCCTATATTCAGTTCCAGACCGATGAAACCTCGAGTGAACCGACCAATCTCAACCTCTTCGCCCACGCTGCCGATAACGCGCCAGGCTTTACCTATAGGTACAAAAATATCTCTAGACTGGTGCGCACGAACGCAAGTGTGAACTGGTCGCCTGCCCCCTGGACTACGGTGGGTGAGCATGGACCCGCCCAACGCACACCTAATATCAGTGCGCTCATCCAAGAAGTTATCAGTCGACCTGGCTGGCGGGCTGGTAATGCGCTGACTCTCGTCGTAACGGGTACGGGCAGACGGGTTGCAGAATCGTTTGATGGGAGCAGTGCTGGCGCACCGACGTTACATCTCGAGTTCGAGTCGAGCGGCGAACCTGTCAACTTGCCACCTAATCTGAATGCGCCAGGCGAACAGACTTCTACCGAAGGCAACACGGTTTCCTTGCAACTGAGCGCCTCTGACCCTGACGGTGACCCGCTGACGTTCAGCGCCATAGGCTTGCCTTCAGCGCTCAGCCTAAATACGAATTCAGGTCTAATCAGCGGCACGTTAGCAGACGGTAGCGCAGGCGTTTACAGCGTGAGCGTGAGTGTCGATGACGGCAAGGGTGGGGTAGACAGCGCCCAGTTCAATTGGGCTGTCAATGCGGCGTCTAACAATCAGCCGCCTGCACTGAGCTACCCAGGCAGCCAGCAAAATAGCGTGGGTGACAACGTGAGTTTACAACTCGTCGCCAACGATCCAAATGGGGATGTGCTCAACTTTAGCGCCACGGGTTTACCCCCAGGTCTGTCCTTAGATGCCGCAACGGGTCTAGTGAGTGGCGCACCTAATTCCGCGGGCGTTTACACCGTTAGCTTTAGCGTAAGTGACGGGTCCGCAAGCGATTCGCAAAGCGTGAGCTGGACGGTCAATTCTAGTAACCCGACCACGACGGTACTAGATATTCCGATAAGCGCAGGTCCTGATGATGCAGAAGAGCGCGGTGACACGGGCGCTATTTATCAGCGAAGCACAGACTTAGAGCTTATCCGCGACGACAGTGTAGAACAAGTGGTGGGCTTGCGCTTTACAGGTGTTACCATTCCCCAAGGCGCCATTATAACGGGCGCCTATGTGCAGTTCCAGGTCGACGAACCCTCGAGTGAAGCAACAGACCTCGTTATACAGGCGAACTTTGCTGATAGCAGTCCTGAGTTTACGTATAGATATAAAAATATTTCTCGGCTAACCCGTACAAGTACCACTGTGAGTTGGTTGCCTGCCGCCTGGCCTACCGTGGGTGAGCGCGGTCCTGACCAGCGCAGTCCCGACATCAGCGCAGTTGTTCAGCAGGTCATCAACCGGCCCGGTTGGCAAAGCGGCAACGCGCTCACCCTGGTTATAACGGGTACGGGTAGGCGGGTTGCGGAATCATTCGAAGGTGGTTCAGGTGGTATACCTACCTTGCACCTCGAGTTTGAAACGAGTGGGCCTTAAATCCATTGGGTTAATACGTAACGTCACTGCCAAAAGAGCAGATAAAAGCTGAGAGACCGTGATGTCTCTCAGTTTTTTTTATCCTTAACCCGCTCCCCTAACAATCTGCCCTGGCATTGCCCCCGTATGCTCCCCACCTTCAAGCACCCGCTCCCCATTCACCCACACATCCCGCACCCCTATGGACAACTGATGTGGGTCTTCAAACGTCGCCCTATCCCCAATCGTCTCAGGATTAAAAATAACTACGTCAGCTTGCATACCTTTACGTAATAATCCTCTGTCCCGCAAACCCAACCGGTCTGCTACCGATGAGGTCATTTTGCGCACGGCGTCCTCGAGCGGTATAACTTTTTCCTCACGTACGTACTTGCCTAACACTCTCGGGTAGGTTCCGTATGCCCTCGGGTGGGTCGGCCCCATTTTCTTGCCCCACTCGGGGTCGAAGCCGCCAGCGTCGGTAGAAATCTTTATCCAGGGTTCTTGCAGTTGCAGCTTTACGTTATCCTCTGACATCGAATAATAAATGGTGCTGATGCACTGCCCCTCATCCAGGATGAGATTCATCGCCGCGTCGACCCAGTGCTCGTCGCGCATCTCGGCGATTTCAGAGAGGCGTTTGCCAACGTACTGCTTGTTTTCCTCTTTTTGAAAGCCAATGGGCATCACAATTTCGGGTCCATCTTCACTTGCCATTGCTTCCCAATCGCCTTTGGGTTTTAGGACTTCGGCCTTGATGCGTTCCCGTACACCCTCATCACGCAGGTTATCAAACAGCTTGCCACCTTCGGCAACCCAAGGCGGCAACACCGAGGTTAATCCCGTTCCCGAAGCGTAGTAGGGGTACATGTCGGCGGTGACGTCTAGGCCCTCTGCCCGCGCTGCGTGAATCTTTTCAATCACACGCGGCATCTTGTCCCAGTTGCTACGTCCAGCAGCTTTCAGGTGATAAATTTCCACGGGAAGGTTGGCGCGGCGGCCTATTTCGAGAGCCTCATCCAACGCCGTAAAAATCTCCTCGGCTTCTGAACGTAAATGGGTAATGTAGATACCGTTGAACTCACTTACCACTTTACAAACTTCAATTAGCTCATCTGTTGTCGTATAGGCGTCAGGTGGGTAAATGAGCGCGTAGGATGCACCGAACGCGCCGTCCTCCATTGACTCCGCCATGACGCGGCGCATCTGTTTAAGTTCGTCGGCGGTGGGCGGGCGCATCTCGAGCCCCATCACCACTTGTCGCAACGTGCCGCCGCCCAAAAACGAGCCGATGTTGGGCGAAACCCCGGCCTCTTTTTGCGCACTCAACCAGTCACCAAAGCGTGACCAGGTTTTGGCGCGTTCATTCCACTCAGGCAGGCGCTGAGCGTAGGTGCTGAAGCCGATGGGATTCTGAATTTTGGGACCGTAAGGTGCAGGTGTCCAGGCTTCACCCATGATTTCTGTAGTAACACCTTGAGTAATTTTGGAGAGGCAGCGGCCATCTATCATCAGCGGAGCAATCGAGTGGCTTTGAATATCGATAAAGCCAGGACACACGACCATGCCGCCTGCGTCGATGACCTGAGCTGCGTTTTCTGAGGGAATGGCGCCCGCGGGTGCGACTGCGGCGATAGTCTCACCGTCTAGTGCCACGTCTCCGTAAAACCGGGGGTTGCCGGTACCGTCGACAATGCGGGCGTTTTGAATAAGCGTTTGGTAGCTTGGCATGGTCTGAGATTAGCATGGTCTGAGCGGAGCAGCTTACACTTTCAAGCCAGGAGGAAAGCTTGTGAAAGCAACTTTAACGCTGCTCAATAGGCGGCGCGTGTCACTGCTCAATGCCCTCGAGCTTTTAAATGAAGTCCGACTGCTAAGTTATTTGGCAATCCGAGTTTCTAAACTCATAAGGGCAGACCTATTGTAGCTAATACCGTTGCTAAAGCCCTTACTAGAACAACCCAGCTTAAGCTGAACTTTTAATGTGTTCGACTATCTGGTCGATTTCCTTTATTAAGACATCTAGATCGTAATTAACACCGTACATATAAGAGCTAAGACCCGTCACGCTTTGAGCAGCCCAACTTGCATCCTTCATTTGTTCATCACTCATGCCGTGCAGGTCTAACTGTGCTTTATGGAAAGGGATACAGTATTTACAGTGAATAGCTGCGGCAACTCCAAAAGATACTAAAGCTTTATCACGAGCAGATATGGCACTATCACCATTAAGCCAAATGTTTAACGCCCACCACTGTTCAAGAATGGCGTCGGGTGCGTCGCTGAAAAAGCCTGGAACAATTCCATAAGCTTGTTCAATCTCGTTGAGGATATCTTGACGTGCCATAATTCTTCACTTCCTTTCGCTAATGTTTGATTAGCATTGAGTTTAGACGGCAAATTTAACTTTAGCTCTTTCTCGCTCACTCATGCCAGGCTTCTCTCATACTGAGTTGGAGCATGACATAAATGGACTCTGACATCTTGACTCCTTCTCCACATTCGAAATTTCCCTGCGCTCGAGCACGCTCAGTTTTGGGTTGTTTAAAAAGATAACAAAGGGGGCGATAATTTAGCGATAAAACTTTTTTTTCACGTGCTTAGTTAGTCAGTGTGTCATGGAGTTTTAGGGCTTTGCTTCGCAAACTAGTATCCTTAGCAGTTTGCCCGATTTCACTCAGCCACTTACCTGCAAGCTCGGTTAACCCCTGTTGCAGCGCTAACTCAGCCGCGCGGTAGCGCCACGGCAAAGCTAGCTGGGTTTCACCTGCCGCGTACCAGTGTTCGGCAATTCGCGCGGGCTCGGTTTCATACTTTTCAAGAATCCTGGCAATGCGTTTATGCAAAAGCCTTTTGAGTAGTTCGGGCGTGTTGCGCTGGGCGACCTCGTAAATCAGGTCGTGAACGAAAAACCCGTCTTCAATCATTTGTACCCGCTCGAGTTCCTGATAATGTTCACTAAGCTTAAAGGGGTCAAGTTCGAGCACTTCCATGACCCATTCGGGTTCAGTTTTTTGCTGGAACACGGCGAGGGTTTGAGCGAGTTTTAAGGCGGGCTCTGAAAGATTAGCAATGCGCTTTTGAATGATGGCCTCGAGTTTGTCAGTTAATTCGATACGCTTAGGCGTGCCTGTTAAGCTACCCGTTTCGTGAAAGCTTTTGACCGCTTCTAAAATGAGTTGCGGGTTGCCGCCACTGAGCCTATGAATATGCGGAGTGAGGCTTGCAGCATTGGGAAGCTCGAGGCTGTTTAGGAGTTTCGCTGTAGATACCTCTGGAAAAGGCTGTAGTTCGATAATGGTTAGTACACCTTGTTCTACCAAAGGTTTTAACATTTCGATAAAGTTGGGGGGCATCTCAGCAGGACGATAGGTAACTATCGCTTTAGCTTGTTGACTCGTTAACCTATTTGAACCATGTAAATGTGCAAAGGCATAATTTGCAGCCTCCATCGACGCAGCATCGAAGAAATGTATGTCCTCTCCTATTAGTACATCAAAGTAGTTAGTGGCTGCTTCAGTAAAATGAAGCCAGGCTTGGTAAAGAACCGAAAGGCTTTCGACAGCCTGAACCCCCTCAGCTTCTTCGGGAAAGACGTGAGGAGCGATTCGTGCAAGCTGCTGCCTTGCCCACTGTTTGACGAGTGAGGTTAAAAATATATTTGCATTTAATTCAAAATTACGCGTCAGTGAGCTAAAGGGTACATGTTTGTCGCCTGGCTTTCCCATTGACGGTCCGAACTTATCCCCTTTTGTTTTGGCAAAGTCCATCATCAAACGTGTTTTGCCACTACCCCCTGGTCCAGAGAGGAAAATGCTTTGGTTTTGGCTCCACGCCTCTTCCATTTTGGCCCACGCTTTCTCACGACCTATCAAAATAGGTGGGCGCAGTAAGCTGCTAGGTAAACGTTTTGGCGCTTTGATATGGATGGGTGTTTGTCGGTTGCTGCGTTCGATGCTCTGGGCTAAGGTAAGCGTTTCTTTGCTCGGTTCTATTTCTAGCTCACACTTAAATAACTTGCGGCAGATTTCGAACTGCGCCAGCGCCTCTTGCATAAAACCTTGGCGGTACCGAACACGCATAATGCCTCGGTGGGCGGTTTCATTCAGGGGGTCGAGCGTGACGAGTTTACGCCAGAGGTCTAAAGCAGCTTCACTCTCTCTTTGCACTTCTAGCTCGAGCGCGCGACCCACTAGAGCTTCGCATAGCAGTTCATCTACGGTGTTGCGCTCATGGTCGAGGCAGGTTTGAAATTCAGGGCTATTTTTTAGCTGGAAATTTTTCAAGAGCTGTTCTTGGGGTTGACCACTGTAAAGCTCGAGGGCGGTTTTAAAGTTTCTTGTCCTAACGGCGTGTTTAAAGAGGTCTACGTCGCTACACGCTTCTAAGCGAATCGGATTGTCGCCTTTAAGCCAATGAACTGCGCCAGGTAGGGCGCGTAATTGTCTTAGGGTAAGACGCACGTTTTGCTGTTGGCCCTGGGGCCAGAAAATGCTTAGCAAATCTTCTTTGCTCACGGCAGCGGCGTTCAGCGACAAGTAGGCGAGTAGGGCCAGCCCTTTTTTGCTTGGGGCGCTTAGGCGCTGTTTTTGCCAGAACAGTTGAGATGCACCGAACAAGCGAAGTGTAAGGCTTGAGTCTGCGTATAGCTCAGCCAAGGTTGAGGTGCGCGTCACTGTCATCCTATTCTGCTTGCTCCAGAGTGTGCATTGTCTTACTATCTTAGCCTACCGGGTGCCTTTGGCTAAGCGCTTTGGCCTGTGCCAGGTTGTTCGTGAGATGTTAAAGGGTCTCGAGCGTGAAAAGTTAGTGCCCAACTTGCTTTAAACAAACGAGAATTAAGGTATAAAAGGTGACAGTTCCCCTTTTCTCGATTCACCTTGCGCCGTTAGGCTTAACCCAACCAAAGGATTTTTCCATGCAAACTGACATCACCCAGATTCAACAGACCCTAGAAAACAGCGGCTACATCGCGGGGCGTGACATCGCCACCGCAATTCATTTGGCCAGGGCCCTGCAACGCCCCCTCTTAGTCGAAGGTCCGGCGGGTGTCGGTAAAACCGAAATTGCCAAAGTGATGGCCCGGGTCGAGGCGACGGAGCTTATTCGCTTGCAGTGCTATGAGGGTTTAGACGCGAACACAGCTATTTACGAATGGAATTATCAAAAGCAGCTTTTGCACATTCGTATGCAAGAAGGTGTGGGAAAGAGTCTAGAGGCCAAAGAAAACGAGATTTTTTCACAAGACTTTTTGCTCGAGCGACCTCTCTTAAAGGCTGTTACTGCCGAGAAACCAGCTGTTTTACTCATAGACGAAATTGACCGCGCTGACGAAGCGTTCGAGGCGTTTTTGCTCGAGCTGTTGTCTGACTGGCAAGTGAGCATTCCCGAGCTTGGCACCATTCGCGCTGAACACGTGCCTTATACGGTGCTCACCAGTAACCGCACCCGCGAACTCTCCGACGCGCTGCGCAGGCGCTGCTTATACCTGTGGATCGACTATCCGCCGTTTGACAAAGAATTGCAAGTCATCCGCGCCAAAGTGCCAGGGATTAGTGAGGCGCTCAGCAGCCGCATTGTCGCAATGGTGCAACTATTGCGCCGTTTGCCGCTAGAAAAGACACCGGGTGTGGCTGAGAGTCTCGACTGGACGACTTCGCTGATGATGCTCAACCGCGAAGAAATTGAGCCTGAGACCCTGCAAGACACCATCAGCGTGTTACTCAAACATTTTGATGACCAGCGGCGCTTCCGCTCGAGCTGGCTTCCTGCCCTAACCGAAGCTTTTGAAGAGGTTGAAGCGGGGGGCGAAGAGGAGGGGCTCGAGGGGGTCTGGCAAAACGTAACAGCGCAACTCTGAGCGCACCTGCCCGTAGCAACCCTGTGGTGAGCAAAAAGTGAACGGTAGCGCTTCTAAAAGCGAACCTGCCACCAACGGTTGGCTTTATGTCTGAGCAGGGGCTAGGTGTGCCAGCGGTTTGTAATCGTGAGCACATGGGTAACGAAACAGCCTACGTCTCAAATCCGTTGACGCGTTCGCAGCACGTGCCTGCTATAAAACTACTGAGCTTGGGTGAACGCCAAGCTAAAAGGGTTCGGGCCTCACTTTAAAGGTTAGGGCAGGCTCGAGCAAGCGAAATTTATATTTTTATAAGTTTTTCGCCTATGCGAAGAATCGTACTTTCGCGCTTTTTTCTGCCTGGCTGTGTAAGAATTTTGCTTGGTCTTATGGCCTTGAGGCGTTACAAGTAAAGGCACGTCACTTGGGTTTACGTTTGCTAAGCTCTCGGGTGCCGTAAGTCAATTTTTCAGAAGTGAGGGAACACTATGGCAAAGGTATGTATTGTCGATGATTCGCGCGCGGCAAGCGACATGATGACGACTATTTTGATGGCGGGACATCATTCGGTCAAAGCCTATAACGAGAGCGTCGGCGTCGAGGCATCGATCGCCCAAGATAGGCCTGACCTTATTTTGCTCGACGTGGTCATGCCTGAGCGCAACGGCTACGAAGTTTTGCGAGCCTTAAAACGTCAGGGCAGTACGAAAGCCGTCCCCGTCATTTTGGTGACCTCTAAAGGTGAGGAGACGGACGTTCGCTGGGGGCTTAGGCAGGGCGCCGCAGCTTACGTAACTAAACCGTTTAGCGAGAGCAGTCTGCTCGAGGCTATCACTGAGCAATTAGCTGCACCAACCTAGAACTTAGGATGGAGACTGCAAAGACGAGGCGCGTTTGCTTTTTCAACGTGGGAAAGCGCAGCTTTGCTCTAGACGAAGCTTATTTGCAAAGGGTTGTTGCGCTGAACTCAAACTACTTCGATCTCTTGTATTAGGGAACGCTGAAGGTGGGGTAGCTGCTTTTTTAGCAGGAAACGCGCAACGCTTTGAACAGCCATCGTACGTAGTGACAGAACAATTGCGTGCTCTTCATCTATTTGCTGCATAAGCAAGCAGGCTCCGCCAAACTCTAAGAGCATGCTGTTTAGGGGTGAAACGCCTAACTTATCCCCCATAATATCAGCAGCTGAGGAGAAAAATTTAAAATAGCTCGCCACCGTAGAGCTGTCCTCGACCGGTTGGCCCAGGTTAAGCAAGCAGTCGCCTGCCGCACTTATCAAAAGTACACTGTCAATGTCGGACTTTTCGATAAAAGGCCGCAAATCAGATTCAACAGGGCTTGAGCCCTGCTCACTCACGGTAACGCTAGGAGTACCAGGGGCTTTGGCTGGGTCAATGGTACCTGAGTTTGTGGTGAGTGAGTTAACGGTGCTCAGAGCACTACGTACGGTAGGAATTAAGTCTGTAGGGTTGAAAGGTTTTTTGAGCGCGTCTACGGCACCAACTTGTTCAGCCTGGTCGCGGACGATAGCGTTGACAATGCCCGAGATGAGGATAACTGGAAGATGCACGTAACGCTCGTCTGCTTTGAGCACCTGGCACAGCTCGAAGCCATCCATACCAGGCATCACCACATCGGCAATGATTACGTCAGGTACGGCTTTGCTCAAAACCTCAAGCGCCTGTTCGGCGCTGTCAGCAGAGACCACGTCCATGCTCTCTTTTTGGAGGATTCGCTCTAAAGCTTTGCGAACACTCACCGAATCGTCAACGATTAAAATATTAGGCATGCCTTACCTGCTTTCGGTCTTGGGGCTTAGCGTCTTTGGAATCAGCGCGCAGGTGGTCAAGCTCCACTGCGACTTTGAAAAGAAGCTCTTGAATGGGGGTGGTGATACTTACAAAGGGTTCCGTGGCTCTGGCGATTTCCGTACTACCCTCGAATAAAAATTCGGTGTCGTCAGTGTTTTCCGACTGGAAGAAAATATGCTTAAACGCTTCCTCACCCAGGTCTCCTTGAAAGCTAGCGTGGATAACCTGGCCCGCCTGCAAAATAACTTGCGCCTCGTCCTCACCGATGTATAAGTAAAGCCGTCCTGAGCGACCGTTTTGACTGAGTGACATAACCAGATCGAAAAGGGTGAGAACTTCTAAGGTACCATTGACCTTGGAACTGCTTGAGGCTGAGTGGACCCGGTTATGAAAGCGGTCCGGCTTTGACGGGGCAGGGCGCTCGAGCGCCGCTAAAATGTCGGCAGGAGGGGCGTTAGCGGTGAGAGCCGTGTCGATCTCGCCGCTAATCTGCGCTGCCTCGTCGAGCAAAATAAAGCGCACGCTGTCCAAATCTTCGTCGCTGCGTACAATGTCGTATACATCAAAACCGCTCATATCATCCACATCCTGTGCGACGATAATCGCGTCGGGCTTGATGCGTTCTAACATGGTGAGCGCGTAAAAACCACCGTCTGCGAGTTCACTCGTCACGCCTTTAGTGCTTAAAAAATGGCTAATTTTGGTGGCGCGACTTTGCTCGGGCATTACAATAAGCACTCTCACAGCTGTCTTCCAGAGGGCGGAGCATAGAAAGACAGAACAGCGTGCGTCATTTTAGCGGGCCGCCTCTTCTTGGCCTGCGTCGGGGGCAGCTAGGGTTTCCTCTAGGGTTCTTAGCAGCTTTGCCTCGTCAATCGGCTTGGTGAGGTAGTGGTTTGCGCCCAGTTCAAAGGCGAGCTTGCGGTGCTTTTCACCTGCACGGGTCGTCATGATGACGGTGGGTAGCGTAAGTGTTTCCGGGCGGCGGCGCAACTCTTCTAGCAGTTCGTAGCCGTTTAAGCGCGGCATCTCTAAATCGGTCAGCACCACGTCGAAGCTGTCGCCTTGTAGAATAAAGTCCACGGCTTCTTGCCCGTCCACGGCGCTCGTCACGCGGTAGCCTGAGCGCGCTAACATCTTATCTAACACGCGCCGCACACTCACCGAATCATCAACTAAAAGCAGGTGTTTTTGACTGGGGCGCACCGTTTGGCGCAGGCTCACCGTAGGGGTGCTTGCCTCACCCGAAAGCTGCGGCAAGCCCGCCGGGTCAAGCATCAAAATAACGTGACCTGTAGCGGACACGGTGGTGCCCGAAAGGTAGCTTAGGGGTGCGAGCAAATCACCCACGCCGCGCACCACGACTTCCTCGAGTTCGAGCAGTTCATCCACCCCAACAGCGATTTTTGCGTCGCCCGTCCGCAGAATTGCTACGGCTTGCTCAAGAGCGTGTGAAGCTGGTTCATCAGCTTCGCGCACAAAGCCGAGCAATGGTTGCAGCGCTAGGTAAGACAGACGTTCGCCATTAACCTCAGCAAAAGCCCCCTCACCCTCCTGGACGATTTCTTCCTTGGCTAAGTAACGCAAGGTTTCTACCGTGTTCGCCGGGAACGCTAAAGTTTCCCCCGCCACGCGCACCATCAGGGCTTCGGACACGATAAGGGTTAAGGGCAGTTTGAGCACAAAGCGTGTGCCTACGTCCGGCGTGCTGCTAAAGGTGATGTCACCCTGAAGACGCTCGACGCCCTCGAGCACAGCGTCCATCCCAACCCCGCGTCCTGCCCCGGTGCTCACCTCGCTGACGGTACTAAGGCCAGGCAAAAAGATAAGCTGGCCCGCATCGTCACCCAGCGCATCCACCTCGTCTTGGCGGCGTAAACCTTTTTCGACGGCTTTACGCTTCAGAGCCTCTAAGTCAATTCCAGCCCCGTCGTCCTCAACCTCTAAATAAAGGTGGTTTCCCTGATGGCGAGCGCGCAAACTAACGCGTCCCGTTTCACTCTTGCCGAGTTTGAGGCGCGTTTCGCGCGGCTCGACGCCGTGGGTGGCAGCGTTGCGAACTAGGTGAAGAAGGGGGTCTAGCAGCCCCTCGAGAATAGCAGTATCAATCTCTGTGGTTTCTCCGGCAAGCTCGAGCTTGTACGCGCGCTCTTTTGAAGTTTTTAAGAGGCGGCGCAAGCGTCCGAAGAGTTGGCCCACTGGCACCATACGGGCGCGGCTTACTTCGCTGCGGAGGTCGCGACTTAAGGACTGTAAGGTTTCGGTGTCGGCTTTGAAACCGCGCGTGACCGTACCCAACTGCGCTTCGACCTCGCCTAAATCGTCCGCCATTTCGGCGACACTGCGGGCGAGGATATTTAAGTCGTTGTAGGTGTCAAACTCGAGTTCGTTGAACATCTCATCTAACGACGCACTCAAGCCCTCGCGCTCGTCTCCCTCGGGCTGCTCGGCACGCTGGGTTTGAGCAGCTAAGTTGGGGTTTAAATACTGCGTTTCAAATTCGCTCACCGTGCGGAGCAGGCGGGCACGGCTGTTTTTCAGCAGGCCGCCGACCTCGCCCAAGTGCTCGACCTGACCGGCTAGGCGGCTACGTAAGGTAACGGCCTCGCCCGCTAGGCGCATGAGCGTCTCGAGTTTGTCGAGGCGCACACGCACTGTCTGCACGCTCTGTACGCGACTAACTTTTACACTAGGTTTGGTACCAGGGCCGGTGGCAAGCGCGTCGGCGGCTTGTGTGACAATAGGTGTACCCAAGAGGGTCATGAGGTCATTTTGCAGCGTGGTCCAGGTTCGCTCGAGGTCTTCATCAGTGGCGTTTGCATCTGCTTCCGTTGCGGCAACTTGCAGCATCTCAGCTAGTACCGTCACGCCCTGTCCCAGCACCTCGCGCACCTCGCCAAAGGGCAACTCGGCCTCACGCACTTCAGTAATGAGCTTTTCCAACTGCCCAGATAAGTCACCGAAGGGCGCGAGTTCAACCGTGTAGGCGGCCCCCTTCAAAGTGTGCAACGCTCGGTACAGTTCGCCCAGGTCTTCGTCACTCAGAGTTTCGCCCTCAGGCGCGCTCGCAAGCAGGTCACGCGACGCACCCACATGCATCTCGGCCTCGGGACCGAAGTAGGCCCAAATATCGGCTTGGGTGTGGTAGAAGTGGCGCAGGGTGTGACTTAGGGTTTTGGGAGTTTTTTCAAGCTCAGTAACTTCGGTGCCTAAGAGCTGCGCCAAGCGGCGCTCTAGAGCAGCTAGCTCAGACTCGAGTAAAGTATCTTGCCCACGGGCCGTGTCGAGCATCAACCCCAACACTTGCTGTCCGCTACCTAAGGCTTCCATAATACCACTGTCAAAGCTGCGCTCGCCCTCACGCACCTGCACCATCAAGTCTTCCAGCGCGTGCGCTAAGTCGCCCATCACGTCTAGGCCGACCATGTAAGCTGCACCTTTTAAGGTGTGGGTTGCGCGGAAGAGAAGCTGGATGGAATTGTCTACCGCAGCTTTTTTGGCGTTCTCATCCGTTTCTCCTTCACTCTGGCGTACTTGGTCTAAGACGGCGGCGAGCTTTTCTAGAAGGTCGCTGGCCTCGGGCGCAAAAAAGCTCCAGTCGTCAGCGTTGTCGCGGTAGAAGTGACGCAAGCGGGCCGTCACACTCGCTTGACGCTGTATGACTTTTGCCTCAACGCTTTCTTCTAGGACGAGGTGCTCAGCGTTGACGCGTAACAAGTCGCGGAACAGCGCAGCGCCGCCCAATGTTGCGAACTCCAGGCCCAAATCGCCCTCCTCACCCGTTGCGCCGATGCGCTCCAAGCTGCTGCCGATACATGCGTGCGCTTGTTCTAAGAAAACTTGCACGTCGGGCAGCTGCTCCGGGGGAAAGTTAGGAGCGCGTTCTAGAAAGGTCTCGATAACCTCAGCGAGTTTGGCGACCTGGGGGTAGTTGTAGAGCGCAGCTGTGCCCCGCAGGCGGTGGGCGAGCAGGCTCAGGCGCTCCAAGGCCACCGCCGGGTCATCGTCACTCAGGTGCAGGGCCGCTTCCCCGAAGCTCGAGAGCACGTCCCAAGCGTCCATCACGAAAGTTTCGATGAGGTCTGGCGGCGGGGTGCTCGCTGGGGCGTTCGTGGGGGTGTGAAGTGTCATCACAAATCCTTAAAAGTCACAATAGGGGCCTTAGGTGAGGCGGAAACGCGTCAAGCTTCGGGTCAACTCTTCAGCGAGCGAGCGCAGCCTGGCGGCGGCGTCGCGGCCTTCAGTTACGTTGCTTTGGGAACGCTCGGACATGGCGGCCATTTCGCGGGCGACCTCACCGACCTGCTCGACGCGCTTAGCCTGCTCTTGAACGCCGCCCCGGATAAGCTGAGCGACCTGGGCCGATTCGGTGGAGAGCGCCGCAATTTCTTTGAGGCGTTCCCCGGCGCTTTGAGCGACTTCGAAGCCCGCTTGTACGTCTTTGGCCTCGGCCTCTACCTCTTTAACTACTTGGCTCATCTCGAGCTGGACATTTTCAACCAGCACGGTGATACGTCCGGCAGCTTCGGCAGAGCGCTCAGCTAAGGTGCCGACCTCTTCAGCTACCACCGCAAAGCGGCTGCCCGCTTCGCCTGCCCCGGCGGCCTCAAGAGCGGCGCTTAACGCCAGCAGGTTCGTTTGTGACGCAAAGCCAGTAATCGTTTTAACGATGTCGGAAATCTCTTGCGAGCTTTCGCCCAGTTCGCGCATCCGAACCGAAATGGCCTGCACATCTTCGCGGATACTTGCCATGTCGCGCAGGTTGTTGTCCACCGCGCTTTGGCCTTCTTGCGCGGCTTTAAGCGCGCGCTGCGCCGTTTGCGCCGAGGTCTCGGCCTGGGACGCCATCTGGCGAATAGCGCTAGATACGCTTTCCACCGTGCGCTGCACCTTGTCGGCCTCCGCGGCTTGGCGCTCGGCGTTCGTGGCAATGGCGTCACTGGTCGCTAACATCTGCCCCGAGCCCTCACCGACTGAAATAGCGGTTTCCTGCACGTCTTGAAGCACGTAACCCAGCTCTTCAACCATCACGTTAATCGCGTCAACAACGTTGCCTAAGACGTCTTCAGACACCGTGCCGCGCTTGGTCAAGTCACCGTCGGCAATGTCCATCGCCACGTCCAAAAAGTCGCCGATGTTGGCCTGGAGTTCCTCGCGGCGGCGGCGTTCCTCGTCACGCTCTTGTTCGGTCTGCACCATGCCGCGCAAGCGCTCGATGGTGCCGTTAAAGGCGCGGCCTAAAAGTCCAATCTCGTCCTGCGTCTTGACCGGTACGAGTTCGCTCAAGTCTCCGCGACCTACTTTATTAACCACATCCACCATTGCGTTCACCGGGTTGGTCAGCGAACGAACAAAAGGCACCGTGATAAGAACGATAATGAGGAGTGTGCCCAGAATAATAAAGGCAGTGGTCAGGATGATGCTGCGTCGCAGTTGCGTTACGGGCGTAAGCACCTCAGCCTCATCCATCTCGGACATGACAGCCCAGTTAAGACCGGGGACATTCAAGGGGGCGTAAGCAGAAAATACAGGTACATCACGGTAGTCAGGAAACAAGTCCTCCGCCGTGTTACCTGCGAGCGCGTCACGAACACCGGGCGTATCTACCGGCTGGCGGCCTGAAGCAGTGTCTTTCGCCGCAATCACCTCGCGCACCCCTTGGGGTACGCCAATGTCGGCAATAGCAGCAAAGTAGCTCGCTTCGTCCTCCACCAAAAAGCGTGAGTTGGAGCGGAGGGTTTTGTTGGGGCCTACGAGGTAGGTTTCCCCTGACGCGCCTAGACCGAAGTTCACCCACTCGTTATCGTTCGTCATTACGGCGTCAATACGCTGCACCGGCACCTGAAAGATTAAAACGCCCTGAAGCCTACTGCCAGAGCGAATCGGCGCGGCGGCCACGTCGGGTCCGCGCCCGAGCCGCGTCCCAAAATCACCGCAGTGAGCTCCACAGCGGCCCAGCGGGTCGGCCGTCGTAGTGCCCCCGTGGTGTCGAGTCACTCCGCTCAGGCGGAGCTCGACAGCGTGACCGACTGGATGCCCCTCGCACGGTCGCCTGTCGCGTATACCAAACCAACACTGCCGACGAGGGCTGTGACCACCACCCCCGTGGCGGCCGCATCCTCAACACCGTTTCGTCAGGATGACTTTGAAAGGGGCCTTCCACAACAGGGACAATCGAAAGGGCCACTGCCGGTGCCCTCCTGGCCCCCACGAGCCGGGGGAGGACGCGAGGCGCCGACTGCGCTCCTCCTGTGGTTAGGGGGCTGTGCTCGCCGCGCCTCGATCGCCCGACCGAGAGCGCAGGAGGGCCCTGCCAGCCGGCCCACACAAAGCCTGTGGCCTCCCACGCCTCGTCTCCACCGGATTTTTGCTGTTTGTCCTCTGACAGAGCACACTGTGTCGACTCGGCCCGCCTGTAGTGGACTCAAGTGCATTGACTGACCCGAATCGAACCGTTGGCCAATCCGCGGCAGTTTGCGGGAGCGAGATTTTCGTGGGTGGTCCACCACCACCCGGCGGCAACCGCCCGTCGACGCACGTGCACGGAAGAAAAGTATCGAGCCTCGTGCCCTGGAGGTGCTGTCCGCCTGGAGAAGAGCAAGCGCACGTTCCCTGACGGCGCCGCGGCACTCGCTCGGCGTCGCTCGGTAAATCCCGCGGAAAGGGGACGCCTTTCCAGAGGGAGGTCAATTGGGTGTTGCCAGCGCCCGTGCTCACACCCCCTTTGGTGGCAGCTCACCACCAGCAGGGAGCAAAACGTGCCAGCACAGTTTTTGACGCGATCATCGCCCGGGAGAGGGGCGTCGCCGTGCGTGGACACCCATACGTTTTGATGCTGCGCTCGCCGTCGGGCTCGAGGTCGGCTGAGAATCTTTCTGGGAGGGGACAGTCATTCGCAGTGGCGACTGACATTCGCCGGTCCGGCAGCACAACGTTCGGCCGTAAATGGTCACCTCGCGTCCGGAACTCCAACAGTAGGATAAATACACCACCATTTGTTAGCGAAGCTTCTAGTAGGGATCCATTCGCGTTCTCAACGCTCAGGCAGCCACGTTGCATGAAATTGATGGCCCTG
>ENA-ORXM01002925-ORXM01002925.1-marine-metagenome-genome-assembly--contig:-NODE-2925-length-18330-cov-16.583904_pt1 | contig 18330 bp, 16 predicted proteins | sample MGYA00237867_ERZ511480 | MGnify/ENA primary metagenome ERZ511480 (study PRJEB26309, sample SAMN06266103) | marine metagenome | isolation source: Algal blade | place: United Kingdom:Sidmouth, United...
TTATTCAAAAACTGTGGAGGCTCTTGAAACCATTTAAATAGCTGTTGATTTTCTTTTGGATCTTCTGATACGCTCATGCCAGTTGCCTGGAACTCTTGTCTGAAATCTATTTTTTTATCTAATTCTTGCAACATGTTTTGTCGCTCCAAAATCTCGTTTTTATCCTTTAAAGGCGTAGATAATATTTGGGATAAACGAATTTTCCCCGAAGCAGTACAAGTACGATTGAGGTATTGAAAAATAGAATTGTCCCCAAAAATATCTAAATCATAAGCATAATTATGTGAAGGCTTTACAAATTCTTGACCCGATGGAAAATGCTCAAATTTTTGTTGTAATGCATTGATTTCTTCTTCATTAAGCACTTTGATGTTTTCTAAAAAAACCTTTTTTTCAAACAAATTTTGATGCCAAGTAACTAAGGCAATAAAAGCCGCAATCATTATAAAGGACAAGATGAGCCAAATTGAATTTGCGGTGGTCGCATAAAAATAAATTAGTGGCAGAATCAATAAAATTGACACTAATCTCAAAGCAGAGACAACGTTAATACGCTTTTTGGTTGCTGCCCATTCTGCCGCAAAGCCATCGACTCTACGCTGAAAAAAATCTTTTAAATCACTCAATTTCTTACTTTTTAAAATTTATCAACGTCCCTTTTCGTCTCCTTCGTTCCTTTTCCCTTTAAAAGAAGAATAACCTTACTTTATACGTTGTCTAAGTATCTCATAAAGCATCATACCCGTAGCAACAGATACATTTAGGGAGTCAAATGCATTTGCCATAGGAATTCGAGTCGTAACGTTTGCTTTTTCCAATAGATGTTTTTGAAGTCCAGCTCCTTCTGAACCCATCAAAATTGCCAAAGGAATATCCAACTCCAATTGATTTACCATTTTTTCCGCCTTCAAATCTGTTGCTAAAACGGTAAGACCATTATCTTGCAAATAGGTTAGTGAATTGGCTAAATTAGGTGTGCGACAAATAGGCAATTGCAACAAAGCACCTGCTGACGTTTTCAACGCTTCATCATTGATTGCTGCACTTCCTTTTGCAGAAACCACAATCGCATGAACGCCCATACACAAAGCAGTCCGAGCAATCGCTCCAAAATTACGCACATCACTCACTTGATCCAACAACAAAAATAAAGGCATTTCGCCCTTGTCATAGACATCCGATAAAATATCCTCTAAATTGGCAAAAGGAATGATGGACAACCGAGCCAAAACGCCCTGATGATTTTTAGTTGTGTACCAATTTAGTTTTTCTTCGGGTACAATCTGTATAGGAATATGCAGTTCCCTTGCCTTTATCATAATGTCCCGAATAATCTCGCCCTTGAGGTTTCTCCGAATTAAGATTTTTTCTAAGGGAATATTATTGTTGAGGGCTTCTAACATAGGTTGTCGTCCAAATAAAATACTCTTCTCTTTAGGTCTCTTTTTTTTAAACATTGTTTTTTTTAAGTTCTTGGTTCTTGGTTCTTGGTTCTTGGTTCTTGGTTTCGTGGTTAATTGATGCCGTTGTTAATTAGTGGCTTTGTGTGTGGTGTGGTTATAAGAACTGCAACTACAGCACCAAGAACTAAGAACCACAGCACTCTAAAAAACCACAGCACTATAAAAAAACTAAAAACCCTTCTTATCAATCTTCACGATTCCACTAATAGAGTCAATTTCGTACTCGCTAAAATCCTGATTGCCTCTAAAACCTGTTCCTGTGATTTCCTCATCATCCGTTGTGATTTTGACAAATTTATCAGAGGTAATGCGTTCTTTTTTTTCGTTCCAAACCAGCTCGTCCGTTTCGATTTTGTCATTATTGACTGTCATAACGACTACACTGTCTTGAATGATGACTTTGTTGTAGCGTTCTTGGCGAATGGCGTATTTGGCGGTTAAGGTGCTTGTTTTCTTTAAGGTGGCACTATAGAAGGTGACATCTAAACCGTCAGGAAATTCTGTATAGGGATCTTGCTTTTTTTTGTGGCGTACCAGAGAGGGTGATAATACTCGTACTCGAACATTGCCTTCATCACTATAAATCATTTCTACATCCTTCGCTTTTTCTACATCTAAGTTATATTCTTCATTAGGGGTACTAACCGTCTGAACAGTTTCCTCACAAGCCATCAAAGATAGACCTAATATGACCAAAGAGCATAAAAAAACTTTAAAAGAAATTTTCATAAATAGTATTTTCAATAAAGACGTCATAAGGCTCGCTGTCGTTTCTTGCAAAATAGTTAAAAAAGTACTAAGATTCCTAATTTTTCAGAAGTCGATAGCGGTACATTCCTCTATAAAATAGACCTGATAGAAACGGTATGGCAAGTAGTTTAAGTAGTTTTTGTGGTTTAAGTAGTTTTTGTGGTTCTTGCCTGTTACCAAGGCTACTTGCCATAATAGTGTATAGCAGGGACTTCCGTACCGACGAAGCAATTTACCGTTCTCTCCAAACCATTAGAATGTAGAATTTAACAATGTGTTTTTTGCAAATAAAAAGCCGTAACATCTACAACAGACATTACGGTTATTACTTTATTTTTTAGGACGTGTGTGAACTCTTGAAAATCGCCAATCGCTACCTGTCACTTATCAATTTAAGGCTTTATCCTCGCAATCGAAGTACCACCAATCCAACAACCAATAGAGTAGGGGCTGCCTTCTGGAATATTGCGCTTGAACAAATCCTTGCGAGTCGGCATATATTGTGCATACTCATTGATGTACTTTTGGGCGAGATCGGCAGAAGCAGGGTCAATGCGTCTTGCTTTTTTCCACATATCCATCGCAGGCCACAAAATCTTTTGGCTCTCGAAGCCCGTACCAGGTCCACACAATTTGCCACTTGCAGCATACATACGCCCAATCAAAATGTAAGGCTCGCCCCAAGTAGGATGCAATTTAGCCGCTTGTAACGCTAATTTTCGAGCACCCGCAAAATCTCTTTTAGGTTGTTCATATCCCATCATATTAGCCGTTGTAATCAAGATTTTTGCCTTTTTGATATTGTCTGTTTCCGTCTCAAAGGCTCTGTCATAATGTTCTTTTGCTTTGACAAAATCCTTGTTTTTACGATAGTAATTTCCCATCGTTTTGAGCCGGGCTGCATTGGGATTTGGGTCTAATTCTGTGTATCTTTTCAAGATCTCAAAAAAGACATCTTCCTTAAAACACTTGAATTTTCCCAAAGCAATATAGTATTCTCTGACGGTTTTAAGATCATTGGGTTGTTCCTTGTATTTCTCCGAATAATATTCAATGGCAGAAGGACAATCGACGACTTTAGGGGCTGTAATAATCTCAATAAATGTATCAAATTGTGGCTGCATTTCATCAAGGACTTTTTGGTATTTACTAGGTTTATTGCCTATCGAAATGTTGTAATCTGCAATGCTTTTGATAAGCTCATAAGCTTCCATCAATTCCTCATTGTTGATGAGACTTGCCTTCCGTTTTTTCATTAAGGTTCGCCAATACAAAGTGAGTTGGCTGGCAGGTGTGTCATTGCCGCCATTGATGACGGCTTTTTCGATATAATCAGCAATCAATTCTTCCTTTTCGGGATAATTTTTGTGGTAAGCCAATGCTTTTTTTCCTGTCAAAAATGCACTCTTTCCCCAGCAAATTGCTCGTTGATCCAAAATAAGCATCAAGGTATCAAAATAGGCAGCTTTTAAAGTAGGATTCTCTGTGTCTTCCATCATTTTTTTGTACATCACATCCCCATCCTTAAAAGTCTGTTCCCGTAAACCAGGCGCATTTTCAAAAACCCACCGCCAATTTTTTAACGCCCCTTTATAGTTTGTTAATTTAAAATCATCTCGATACAAAGAAATAGCTGCTTTTGCTTTTTTCTCATTCCCTCCATACATTTCACAGCCCCGATCATTGGTCGTATTAACAGGTTCCGCAGGCAACTCAGGCGTCGTGACCGTATCTGTTTTAGTTGTCTTTTTCTGTGTGTTACAGCTATTCATCAAAGGCACTACAAGCAGTGCGGCCAAGACAAACGTAAGAGTTTTTTTGATTGACAACATAATTGAATATTTTTAGTAAAAAAGACACAGACAGTAATCAAACCACCTGTGTCTCCATAATTTTAAATTTTGTTCAAATCACATCTACCACTCGCCCCCAGTCACCAGCCCCTCATCTCTTACTTAGTTCTAATCGTTGTTGTAACGCCCAAACAAGGAACGGTATAAGAAGCTCCTGCACTTAAATTGCGTTGGAAAACTTCTTTTTTCTCAGGTAAATTTCCGTAGTATTTGTCGATACTTTTTTGCGCTTTACTGGCAGAAGCCGGGTCTACTCTTTTGGCTTTGTACCATTGGTCTATCGCAGCACTAATCGCCATACGACCATCAAAACCACCACAAGAACTTGCACGACCAGCATAAATGTTACCAATCAAAATCCACGGCTCGCCCCAATCAGGACGCAATTGTGTGATTTCTCTGGCGATTTTTAAAGCAGTTGTTTTATCATTCTTTTTGTAAGCATACATATTGGCGACTTCCATTTTGATTTGTGCTTTTTTTGCATTGTCCGTTTCTAAATCTATGGCTTTATTGTAAAAAGATTCAGCTTGTGCATAGTCTTCTTTCTTTTTGTAAGAACGAGCGATAAATTTACATTTACCAGCACTTGGTTCTTGCTCATTGAACTTCGTCGCTACTTCTAAGAATACAGGATCATCCGTACAACGGAACTTCGTCAAAGAACGATAGTATTTTGCTAAGGTAACAGGATCATTTGGATTCTCTTTAAACTTTCCACCATAGTATTCTTTGGCAGTTGCACAATCGCTTACTCCATCTTTTTCCTCTTTATCCAAGATTTTTTCGTAAGTAGGCGTAAGGTCGTCCAATACCTTTTGGTACTTAGCTTTTTTCTCTTCATTATTGGCAATATTGTGTTCACAAATAGTACGAATCTTTTCAAAAGCTTCTTCAACTTCTTCTCCTGTTACTTCTTTTGTTGTATACTTTTTAACCAGTAATTGGAAATAAGGTTTTAAGACCGTATAACTTGTTTCATTTTCACCATTATCAATTGCTTTTCCTAAAATGTCATAGATTTTTTCTTTTTCTTCAGGATAGTATTTGGCATAAGCCAACCCTTTTTTTCCTGTCAAGAAATTACTTTTTCCCCAACAAATAGAGCGTTGGTCATAAATTTCTATGATTTTATCAAAATGCTTTTTCTTAGTAGCATCATCTGTTGCTTGCTCAAAAAAGTGCTTATAAATTTGCTCTCCATCCTTGAATGTTTGTTCTCTTAAACCAGGCGCATTTTCATAAACATATTTCCAATCAGCCAAACAAGTCTCGTAGCTTTCTTTTCCTTGTTTGAAGACACTTCTATATAAAGAAATAGATTGTACTGCTTTTACAGAATCCTCTCCATACATCAAACATCCATTCTTGTTTTCTTTTGTCGCCCAAGGCTTCTCTTCCTTTGGCATTTCCATGACCTCCTCTACTTTTTCCTTCTTATTTTTTTTTGTCTTTTTCTTTTTTGCTTTTTGTGCCATAAGGTCTGCATCAAAAGCAACAAATAACAAAGCCATTAGCATCACCAATAGCCCTAAATTTTTAACTCTAATCATCATTAATAATGTTTTTCAGTTTATGTTTAAATATTTTTATTCGTTTTGTTTAGAGTTCATTTTCAAAACTCTTATGACATATTTAAGATGATAAAATCTTATAATATTACACTTTTCATTTGTAAACCAAATTACGAACAATGGTTTTTTTAGCTAATTGTAATTAGGAGCGAACTGTCAGCAGCTTCGTCGTTACGTCTGGTCCTGCTATCCGTTCTTATGGTGGCGTTACTGTTCAGGCACACGGCCGTGTGTCTCAACCGCCACCATACCACTACTATCAGGGCTATTTTTCACAGTCTCAACAACAGCACCAATCACATGTCCCTTTGTCTCTTGTCCCTTCTCACTAATAATACCTTCTTTTAACGAACCATTTGCTATTAAATGTGAAACCCAATGTCGTTTTTATGTAATTTTCCGAAATCAGGTTTTGATTTGTACTACCTCTTTGACCTATATCAAAAGAAAGGTTTAACCTTGCGAACTGTCTTAAATCGTTTCTAAAGCGCAATGGCATACCCATCCCAAAAGTAATGCCATATTCAGGAAGGTTGGTTTCTCTTAATTGCAAAGAGTTGGTATTGTAGTAAGCACCAAAGCGATAATTTAAGCGTTTCCAATAGTTATTGATGTCATTGGCATTGGGTGTAACAGAGCCACCAATACTAATTTTGACACTGTTTTTTAAATTTGGGTCTGTGATTCCATCCACTTTATACTCAGCCCATTGAGATAGTAGGACATCCGCCCCAAATCGCCACTTATTTGCTATAGTATCGGTGAGCATAAAGCCAAAACCATATTGATTCGGCAATGAGATGTTACCAGTTATAGAATTAGAGGTAGAAGCAAAACCACCATTCTCAAATGTAAGATTACCTTCATTAAAAAATCCTCTTTCCCAAATATCTGTATTTTCCGTTGTTAAATCACCAGCTAATTTAGCCGTTGCGCCTAAGGTCAAAACCATGTTTTTTGCGCCCAATTGCGTATAATATTGCGCTCCAAAATCCCAAAGAAAACCTTTTGTAAGGCTTGTTGTACTCTGAGCAATATCAAAAGCACCTATTACGTCAGGATATTCAGAAACAATCAATTTGGTGCTTGAACCAAACAGATAGTTGGCATTAAAGCCGATTGAAAAGCCTTTGTAGGCAAAGCCACTACCCATATTGACTTGTTGAATGCCACCTTTGCCAAAGTAAGTTAAATTTTCTGTACCTACATCTTCGTTATTGTTGCGCTCTTCTGTCAAAAAGTAGTTGATTTTGCTATAAGGACGGGCACCCACACTCGCTCCCAAAAATTTATTGATGGGGAAGGCTAAATTGAGGTAAGATAAGCCAACCTGTGAGGTTCTTCCTGTTTGGTCATCTGTATTGAGCCGAAAACCGTTGAAATCTAAGGCTGTTTCAAAAGCCGTTAGCTTTAAAGCGGTGTAGCTTGCAGGGTTGTTGGGGTTGATGTGTACGGGAGAGCGAAAAGCAAGAGAGGTTTGTCCCATAGAGCGTTGTATCGCCAAATTGCTATTGTGTAGCTCGCCAATTCCAAAAAAGGAATAGGGATTGTTTTGATTCACAATTTGAGCCACAATGGTTTGTCCTATCAACATCGTGATAAATATAAGGACAATTTTGTATTTAAAATGAGTGATTTTTTTCAAAGTTTTATTTATATAGGAATGATAAAAAGTAATATATGATTTTTGTCTAATTATTCTTTAATCGTTCCATAAAGAAAGAATATTGTATTCCAAAATTTTGTTGAGACCAATGGGTAAAAGATTTGGGTGTGCAAATATCTCATTTTTCAATTTTTTTTCAAAAAAAAGGGCGTCTCCTCCTGTGATTAATGCTTGTATTTGTCCAAATCGTGCTTCATATTGCTGTATTCGTCCATCAATCTCTGCAATAAAGCCCTCTATGACACCTGTTAATATAGATTTTTCGGTGGTTGTTCCAATAAAATCTTCTAATTGTTGGGGTTTTACGAAAGGTAGCTTGTCTGTATAGTCATTCAATGATTTAAAACGTAAATACATACCCGGTGCGATGCTTCCTCCCCAATATTTTCCTGTGTGGTCTATGAAATCATAGGTAATACAAGTGCCTGCGCTGATGTACAAGCAGTTTTTATTAGGGAAAAGGTGATTGGCTGCCACAACGCCTCCTAAGCGGTCTTTGCCCAGTGTTTGGGGCTGTTCGTATTGGTTGTTGATGGGAATGGGCGTGTCAGGCGATAGATTGATGAAGTAGGTGAGTTGATTTTGCAAAAAGTCTAATAAGGCTGTGTTTGTGTGGCGCACACTGGATAAAATGCCTTGTGTCAGCTCATGTTTTTCTATATATTGAGCCAATATCTTAAAATCTTCGTTCCATTCGGGCATGCGTTCTAAGAGGGTAACTTTATCAGGTTTTTCGACCAAATAGAGCTTGATGAAGGTATTGCCGATGTCTATACAGAGATTCTTCATGAAATTTTTAATTATTCGATTGTAAAGATAGTATCTTTGTGCGGTATTATGGATTGCTTTGAGGTCTTATCGCTGTTGGTACAAATTTTTTATATAAGCGTTCTGTCCATCCAATATAGACTCGATAGTAGCGGTAGGGCGGAATGCGAATCAGATGTAAGGCATTTCCAAAATGCCTTACATCTTCGCATCTCCGACCTTTAGCGGATAGCGAGACCGTGCGTGACGACGAAGCACTCCACCGTTCTCTCCAAAAAAATAAAATATTAAAAAATAACAGAAATGGCGATTATAAAACCAATAAAAGGATTTCGACCCACTGAGGCATTAGCAAAAAAAGTGGCTTCTCGACCTTATGATGTATTGAATAGTGAAGAAGCAAGAACAGAGGCGGAAGGAAATCCGTATTCTTTTTTGCGTATTGTTAAGTCTGAAATAGATTTAGCCAAAGATGTTGATTTGTATGATGAACAGGTGTATGCGACTGCTAAGAATAACTTTAACGAATTTGTAGAGAAAGGTATTTTAGTACAAGATGAAAAGCCTTGTCTTTATTTTTATCGCTTGATTATGGGGGAGGTGAAGCAAACAGGGATTGTGTGTGGATCAAGTTCTAAAGATTATTTTGAAGATGTTATTAAAAAGCACGAATATACTCGCCCAAAAAAGGAAAAAGACCGCATCAAACATATTAAAACCTCTGAAATTCACGCAGGCCCTGTATTTTTAGCCTATAAGCACAACAAGCGCATAGATGAAATCGTTGGAGAATACACGATGCATCAGCCACCAACACAGGACTTTGAAGCCGAAGACGGTATTCAACATACCTTGTGGAAGGTTGATAATGAAGGACTTATCACGGATATTGTCAATATTTTTGAGGCAGAAATAGCGGCAACCTACATTGCGGACGGACACCACAGAGCCGCTTCCACATCCAAAGTAGGCAAAATGCTTGCTGAAAAGAATGAAGCACATACAGGAACAGAGGATTATAATTATTTTTTATCTGTTTTATTTCCAGACAATCAAGTAAAAATTATTGATTATAATCGAGTGGTTAAGGATTTGAATGGACATTCTAAAGAAGCCTTTTTGGAAGCAATTTCTGAAAAATTTGATGTAGAAAATAATGGTAATCAAGCATATAAGCCTTCCGAAGTTGGTACTTTTGGCTTATATTTGGACAGCGAATGGTATGTCTTAAAAATCAAGGAAAAATATAAAAATACGACAGATTCCGTTGATTCTCTGGACATTTCCATATTACAAAAATATCTTTTTGATCCAATACTCAGTATAATAGACCAGAGAACTGACGAAAGAATAGATTTTGTTGGAGGTATTAGAGGAATGAAGGAGCTTGAGCGGCGTGTGGACAGCGGTGATATGCAGTTGGCGATTTCGATTTTTCCTGTAAGCATCCAACAACTTTTTGATGTTGCTGATTCTGGTAAAGTCATGCCACCAAAATCTACTTGGTTTGAACCAAAATTGCGTAGTGGTTTGGTGGTTTACAAATATGTGTAAAATTTATATATAGCGAGTTTTAGAGATATAATTTTTACTTTGTTGTATTATTGTATTAAAATGTGTTTTGTAGTAAAAATTATTTTTTGATTACTTAACCACAATAACATGAGCAGCGAAGATACTATATGGTCAGGACGACCTTCTCAAATTATTAATTTGAGGTTTTATATCCTTTGTTTTTTGGGGTCTCCTTTGATTGTTCCAATTGGTCTTGCCATTTGGAGATACATCAATACGCATTATGTCCAATACGAAGTATCTTCCGAACGAATTTTTGTGTACTCTGGTATTTTTACGAGAGACACGGAAGAAGTTGAGTTGTATCGTGTGAAAGATTATACCATTCATCAGCCTTTTTTCTTACGTTTGTTTGATTTGTATGTAGTGACTATCAATACCTCAGACAATACCCTACCTTTTTTGCTATTAAATGCCATTCCTCAAGGAGACGAGGTACGCAATTTAATTCGGCGAAGAGTTGAATTTTTGCGTCAAGAAAAGAATATCCGTGAGGTTGATTTTAATGGTGGCTGATACGATTAAAGTACAACAAATAAAAATTGAGTGACCCTCTTTTTTATTTTTAGTCGTATGATTATCAACGTTTTTTGTTTGGTTATTTGCTATGAAGAAATTCCCAAACACTCTATGGAAAAATGTACCTAACAGGGATTATTAGAGTAACATACTCTATCAGCAACTAAGGCACCTTTTACTTTAGGAATAATTTTACAAAATTCCTTATTTTTTATCATTATTTTTTACATCGTAGAAAATATAACGGAAAAACTATGCTGAGAGACAATAGAGCACAAATTATACAATATCAACAGGACTTTTGCTTATATCCTACTAAAAATGAGGGAGGCGTAATCTGGAAAATAGAAGAAGACCTAATGTTGGCGATTTTAGTAGGACAAGACATTGACGGAGAAAAGTATATTGTTCACAACCAACCCAATAAGTTAAATTACAATTTAAATAGCTTAAAGAAATTTCAAAAAGAGGAATATTGCTTTTGTGATTTAAATAACCGACGATACGATTACAATGCGATTGCTTTACAAGCCTTTCAGTTACTCTATCAATTCAATGACTATAATAACAATACCTACGATATAGATTACAAAGTGGTCTTACCTGAAAAAGAACTTTACAGAGCACCCACATTCAAAGATAATGTACAACAGGCCTACAAAAAAACCGTAGATCCACTCAGACAATGGCTACTAAGTTTTTGGGAATCCATCACAGGTTGGTACAAACATTTGGGTGATTTAAGCGGAAAAACCGTTCAACCCCAACTCAAAGAAGCCGTTCAACCACTCTTGTTATCTGATGCTTACCGTATTACCCAAGAAGAAGAACAGCGTTTATCAGCGTAAAATCCAATATTTAAAATAATTTTATAAGGAGAGAACGGTAGATTGCCCTGTCGTCACGCATGGTCTCGCTATCCGCTACTATGGTGGCTTATGTTCAGACACACGGCCGTGTGTCTCAACCGCCACCATAACACTACTATCGAGTCTATTTTGGACTGTCAGAACTAAAAAACACCATTCAGGTTCAAAAAAGAAGAAAGATATACAAGGCATTTTCAAAATGCCTTGCATCTAATTTTTTTTCGTAGTTTTACAAGCAAATTGAACCATAGTCTATTTCATGAAAAAACTGCTTGTAATAATTGTATTGTTATTGGGAAGTATATGCCTACAAGCCCAATCCTTTGAGAAAGATCAATGCCGCAATAGACGGGTCAAAAAAGCCAAAAAAGAAAAAGAAAAAGTTCTTGAAGCTTATTGTGACAGACTTGGCGTTGAGTACGAAAACTTGACCAATATCTACATCCGAGCTTTTAAGCGAGAACAAGTTTTAGAAGTTTGGGCGCAAGGTAATTTCGGAGACTCCTACCAATTAGTGCAAACCTACAAGTTCTGCACTTCTTCAGGGTTTTTAGGGCCAAAACGAAAACAAGGAGACCGCCAAATTCCAGAAGGCTTCTACTTCATCAGCCGATTCAATCCCACCAGCAACTACCACCTATCCTTAGGCATCAACTACCCCAACCCATCCGATTCAGAACTCACCACCTACAATAACTTAGGAGGCGATATTTTCATTCATGGCGACTGTCAATCCATCGGTTGCATTCCCGTTACCGACGAAAAAATAAAGGAAGTCTACATGTTTGCAGTCAAAGCTCGCAACAACGGACAAAGACATATTCCCGTTCATATCTTTCCCTATAAATTCGATTACTATCTCGACCAAGAAGGCTATGAGGATGAACTGCTCGCTTTCTGGCAAAATTTAGAAGGAGGCTACTACTATTTTGAATCCAACCGAAAACCCCCATTAGTCCATATCAATAACGAAGGGCGGTATGAGTACTTTTAGTTTTTGTAGTTTGAGTGGTTTTTGTAGTTTATGTGGTTGATAAACCAGAACTAGTTAACCACTACAAAAACTACATAAACGACAAAAACCACATAAACTAATTTCACATGAAACACCAAGAAATCATCAATCGGGCAATTAAAGCAGTACATGAACGCACCTTTTACGCACAATATCCCGAACACCCCAAAGCCTATGGAGACGAACTTTTGACCAAAGGACAAACGGATTATGAAGCACAAATAGGAAAGGCTTTTACAGAACTATTGCAGACAGGAGAAACAGGACAAATAGGAGAAGAAAATTCGCCTTATTCCAGAGAAGATTTAGGAATTACGTACCCGACCTTTGCCGTAGAGGATTTGGTGAACAAAGCAATGACCGCCCAAAAAACATGGCGAAAAATACCCATTCACCAACGAGCAGATATATTGGTGGAGGCATTGGAAAGAAGCTCCAAACGATTCCATGAAATCGCTTGGGCAACCCACCACACAACAGGACAATCGTACGTGATGTCATTTCAAGCATCAGGACCACATGCCGCAGATAGAGCTTTAGAAGCCATCGCTTTAGGCTATCATGAATTGGGTCGTTTTCCTGAAAAAGTTTTTTGGGAGAAACCATTGGGGCGCATGTCCGCCAAATTAGAGAAAACCTTTAAGCCCATACCCAAAGGCATAGGCTTAGTGATTGGCTGCTCCACTTTTCCGACTTGGAATACACTACCTGGCTTGTTTGCGAACCTCATTACAGGGAATGTCACAATTGTAAAGCCCCATCCAAAATCGGTCTATCCGATTGCGATATATGTGGCAGAAATCCAAAAGTTGCTTGCTGAAAATGGATTGGATATACATACCGTTCAACTTGCCGTAGATGGTTCTAATCAATTAATCACAAAAGACTTGGCGGAACATCCTTCTATCAAAATCGTAGATTTTACAGGAAGCAGTGAGTTTGGCAATTATATTGAGTCGTTGCCCAATAAAACCATCTTTACCGAAAAATCGGCAGTGAATTCAGTCATCGTAGATTCGGCTAAGAATTTGCGAGAGATTATGCGGAATTTGGCTTTTTCGGTCAGCCTTTATTCTGGGCAAATGTGTACCGCTCCCCAAAACTTTTTTATTCCTGCTTCGGGCGTATTAGATGATGACGAATTGATTCCCTATGAAACCGTAGTGGATTTATTTAGAAACGAAGTAGCAGCATTGGTTTTAAATCCCAAAATGAGTGCAGGAACATTGGGAGCGATTCAAAGCGATGCTACTTTGGAACGAGCGCAGAATGCCAATAAACGGGGCGGAACGGTTATTTTGCCTTCGCCCAAAGTACGTCACCCCTATTTTGCGACAGCTCGCCTTTGTGCGCCCACCATCATAGAAGTAGACGCAGACCAAGCAGACTTATACGCACAAGAATTATTTGGTCCAATCGTCTTAGTGGTCAAAACAAAAAACACTGAAGAATCTATCGAAATAGCGCAAAAAATGGCTACAGAAAAAGGCACTTTGACTTGTGCTGCCTACTGCACAGACAATACCAAAACAGCCACAATCATAGAGGTAATGAACGAGGCCTTTGTCCCTGTTACACTGAATTTAACAGGATATTTCTGGGTAAATCAACATGCCTCCTTTTCAGATTTTCACGGAACAGGCGGTAATCCCGCAGGCACAGCTTCGTACACAGACCCACAGTTCGTCACCAAGCGATTTGTTTGGGTAGGAAATCGAGTTTCAGTGGTATAGGTCGCTTCGCTTCTTTTGGGAATTGGTGTATTAGGAATTAGGAAATTGGTGTATTAGGAATTAGGGAATTGGTGTATTAGGAATTATGGAATTGGTGTATTAGGAATTAGGAAATTGGTGTATTAGGAATTATGGAATTGGTGTATTAGGAATTATGGAATTGGTGTATTAGGAAAATGGGAAATCAGGTCCTAAAACCACAGAACCAAGAACCAAGAACCAAGAACCAAGAACTACAGCACCAAGAACAAAACTACAAAAACCACTTAAACCACAAAAACTACAAAAACCCAAAAATGAGACCCACAATATTAATTACGAACGATGATAGTATTTATTCCACAGGTATACGCTTGTTGATAGAGATTGCACAGAAATTTGGTGATGTGGTCGTTGTTGCACCCGACTCTGCACAATCCGCTAAAGGACACTCCGTTACGATAGGCGAACCATTGCGTTTGAAACCCAAACATAGTATGTTTGAGGGAGTCAAAGAAGCCTATGCTTGTACAGGAACACCCGCAGATTGTGTAAAGTTGGGAATGGACAAAGTATTGGAGAAAAAGCCTGACTTTTGTTTTTCTGGAATCAATCACGGTTCCAATGCCTCCGTGAATGTCGTGTATTCTGGCACAATGGGCGCAGCGATGGAAGCAGCATTGGCAGGCGTACCATCTATTGGTTTTTCCAATCAAGATTATGACCATCAGGGAGATTTAACTACTTGTGCAAAATACGTCGAAGAAATTATTGAAACAGCCATGACCAAGGGTTTTGGCAATTCCTCTTTGCTCAATGTGAATGTCCCTTTTGTGCCAGTTGATAAAGTCAAAGGCATTCGGATTTGTCGGCAAGCGGTGGCACAATGGACACAAGAATTTGATGAACGAGCTGATCCTTATGGACGGAGCTACTATTGGCTTACAGGCAATTTAGAAAACAACGACATAGGAGAAGATACCGATTTGTATGCATTGGAACACCATTATGTTTCCGTTGTTCCCGTTTTATTGGACTTTACAGCCCATCAAGAAATGGAGTTATTAAATCAAAAATGGAATAATCATGGATAATCAAAATTCAAATCGTCGGGACGATAAAGATACGTTATTGAATGGGGCATTGATGGGGGCTGTTGTTCCCTTTTTAGGTTATTTTCTGATTACAGGCTTGAATAGTCTTTTGATAAAAACAGGCATTTTTGCCAGTGGTCTATCCTTCAAATTTGTTTGTATGTTGGCAGTCTTAGCCAATGTTTTGCCGATTCAGATTTTTCATCGACAACATCGGGACAACGCTTCAAAGGGAACAATGCTCGTTACCATGCTTTTGGTTTTTGGCGTGATTTTTTATTTTAAAGATCAGTTGTTGGGATAAATTTTGTGAAAGAAATTTTTGTTTTTATAGGAGCGAAAGGCCAGGTGCTTCGTCGTTACGTTTAGGCCCGCTATCCGCTACTATAGCCGAGTCTCAACCAATTGATCAAGGAAGAACCACAAAAACTACAAAAACCACTTAAACCACAAAAACTAAAACGGCTATAACGCTACTATCGGGGCTATTTTGAATGGTCTGAACGCTGTTTGGTTGTGCTAATTTATAATGGGTAAATCAATGGTAGAAATTATTGTGGACTGGTACAATTATTAAGCTTCCTCTACAATATTCCTTTCAACGCAAAGGCGCAAAGGTCTCGCAAAGTTCGCAAAGAATTAGAACGAAATTTCCACCTTGTATCCCTTGTGAACAAGCTCTAATAATGGGTAGAAATAATGAAGAACAGAATTTCAACTAAAACATACTTGAACACTTTCAGTGGAAAAAATTTCTATATCATTGAAATTGATGGGAAGTCCTTAGAAGATATAATACTAGAAAAATATCCAGAAATTACTCAAGGAATTGTACCAACCTTGTTGAATTGGTTGGAGGATGAGGAAGAAAGAAAAGTGGTTTGGAACAGAGTCCTACCTGACAAGCTTGAAAAGTCGAATTTACCAATTCTAATGTGTTCGGAAGACATAGACTTATGGTGTACTTTAATTATGGTTGAAGTTGAAACAGACGAAAATCATGTCTATTGGAATCGGTTTGGATTGGAAGTTTCAGATGCTCAAAATCCAAATGAAATAGGAAAAAGTATCAATTGGTTTTCAGGTATTCCAAAAATGGTTTTTGACAAAAATGAATATGAATGCGTTTTAGAAGAATTCAGAAGTAGACTGGACGAAAAACAGGATTACCATTCAAAAGCATCAGAAATTGTAAATGAGTATAAAATAAGGTAACTGATAACAATGGATATAGTTAGTGTCTATTGTCAGTAAATTATGCCTCATACTTAATAAGTTATAGAGCATTATTATGGGGCCAATTTGTTCAATATTATTAAATCGAAAGATAGACTTTGAGGAAATTCAACAAGTTGATGAATTTTTAAAATCTATTGTGAAAGGAGATATTAAATCCACTAAGTCTGCACGAGATTTTTGGGTTGATTCTACAAAATTCCCGAAATTGAATGCTGAAGGATCTAATTGTCAATTCTCATTTCATTTTGATAATAAGCTTAATTTTATGGATGAGGATGAAATGCTGGAAATTGAAATAGTTTTGGGTTTTACTGTACAATCACAAGTTAGTATTTCTGCTGGTTGCAATCAGGTAGGCGACCACAATGTATTGGGAGAATTGGCTTTAGAAATTGCTAAGATTTTGAATGGATTAATAGATTTTCATGGTGATTTAAATATTTACAAAAAAGGAATTACTGAAGAATTAGAGGGACAAGTTTATGCCATCGAATATAATGAGGGAATGGCTGAATGTCATATTATTGATTCGGAATTTATGTCTCATTGGCTCAAACACCCAAACTTTAGAATGATAAAATAGCTGTTTTCTGCATTGGAAATAGAAGTCCTGTCCATCCAAAATAGACCCGATAGTAGCGTTATAGCTTACTGGTTTAAGTTGGTTGGGACAAGGCATGCCTTGTCCGTACAGTTCTCGTTTGGTTCTGTCCTTTATAGATTCCTTTGCTATAGTAGCGGATAGCGGGCCTTTCCGTGGCGATGAAAGATAAACCGTTCTCTCCTTATTTTTTTAATAGTAAAAAGAGAAAGATTTAGAATTTAGGTATTTGAGCTTAGAATTTAACTATGAAGTATTATGTCATTGCGGGGGAAGCTTCGGGGGATTTGCACGGGGCGAATTTGATTCGGGCGTTGAAGAAACGGGATCAGGAGGCGGAGTTTCGGTGTTGGGGCGGTGAGTTGATTCAGGAAGCGGCTGGAACACCTTTGGTGGAGCATTATCGCAATACAGCTTTTATGGGATTTGTGGAGGTCGTGAAAAATTTGCGGACGATTCTTCAATTTATTCGGGCATGTAAGGAGGATTTGGTGGCGTATGCGCCTGATGTGCTGATTTTGATAGACTATCCTGGTTTTAATCTGCGGATTGCGGATTTTGCGAAAAAACAAGGGCTGCGAGTGTTTTATTATATCTCGCCACAAATATGGGCGTGGAATACGGGAAGGGTGCATAAAATTAAAAAAATGGTGGATCGGATGTTTGTGATTCTGCCTTTTGAACGGGATTTTTATCAAAAATGGGACGTAGAAGTGGATTTTGTGGGACATCCTTTGTTGGATGCGGTGGAGGCGGATAAGGCGGTAGAAACGACGGACTTTTATACGCAAAACGGATTGGAGGATAAGCCGATTGTGGCACTTTTGCCTGGAAGTCGACAGCAGGAAATTAAGCGGATGCTACCGATTATGTTGGAGATGATTGCACATTTTCCGACGCATCAATTTGTGATTGCTGGGGCTTCTGCGATGGAGGAAGTGTTCTATCAAGAATTTATTGGGGATTCGGCTGTGAAGATGGTGAAAAACCAGACGTATGGGCTGTTGCGCCATGCAAAGGCGGCTTTGGTAACATCGGGAACGGCTACACTGGAAACGGCTTTGTACAAGGTGCCACAGGTGGTTTGTTATAAGGGAAATGCGCTGTCGTATCAGTTGGGAAAACGCTTGGTGAAGGTGAAGTATATTTCGTTGGTGAATTTGATTTTGGATAGGGGATTGGTGAAAGAGTTGATTCAGGATGATTTACAGGAGGAAACCTTGAAAAATGAATTGGCATTGCTTTTGGAGGAGGAAAATTATCGAGCGACTTTGTTGGAAGGGTATCGGGAATTGGCGGACGTTTTGGGTGGAGCAGGTGCGTCGGGTCGAGTGGCTGATTTGATGGTTGGTTATCTTTTGTGAGTGCTTGGTTCTTGGTGCTGTAGTTTTTGATTTTTATGGTGACAAAATCTCTACTCTTGCTTCTCACATTTGAGAGCGAAGTGGTTTGAAAAAAACGTGATTTAAGGTTGCATGGATGGATATAAAAAAAGCCCCCTTGTTAAAAACAAGAGGGCTTAGGTATTTTTTAGCGTATGCTAAGTCATATTGAATCTACTCAACAATGATTCTTTTAACGGCAACAGCGTCAGTCGTTTCTACTTTTACAAAGTAAACACCACTTGGAGCG
>ENA-ORXM01002926-ORXM01002926.1-marine-metagenome-genome-assembly--contig:-NODE-2926-length-18320-cov-3.740448_pt1 | contig 18320 bp, 10 predicted proteins | sample MGYA00237867_ERZ511480 | MGnify/ENA primary metagenome ERZ511480 (study PRJEB26309, sample SAMN06266103) | marine metagenome | isolation source: Algal blade | place: United Kingdom:Sidmouth, United...
CTTTTGAATGTAATTCCCTATCATAATCTACTACTTGATGGATCATCTCCAAAGGAATTTTTGCTTCACATAGAGTGCCATACTTTAACCAAAGTTCTTCTGAAGTTATTTCTATTGGGCGTTGTTTCATGCTTTTTATTAAACTGAAGACTTGCAAACAGGTGTAGATACTTAATATGGTCAAAAACCAAGCAAAACCCGTACTCCACAAACTGATTACAAAATGTAAGGCAATCGTTTCTATACTTATAATCATAATCAATGCCCACAATAAGGCAGTGCTACCACTTTTTTGATGATAAAAGAATTGACGTTGACTCAAATTTGGTTGCTTCCAACAAAAAAAGCAGTAATAAGGAATGCTGAGTTCGCTAGCCATAAAGTAACTAAGTTTTTTAGGAAATAGCTCTTGACTAATACTTAATAATTTGGTGTAGAAATCTGATGTTTCTACAAATTGATAATGCTTTCTTATAGTATAAACTCCATAAATAAGATAGGCTAAAACTAATAGTTCTAATACAGGTAAAGCATAGTATTTAAAAACATTTAATGTCGTTTGCTGGTCTTCTGGTAAGATAAAGGTTCCTATTAATATTCCAACTCCCAAGACAGGAAGCACTGTTGTTTTAGGGATTTTTCGCTTCCAAATAGCTGCCAAATAGAGTGCTGGCAAAGTCAGTGTTAGATCGGCTGTTATTCCTATTGTAAGCACTTTATCTAGAGGAATATAGTAAGCAATAAAAACACTACTGATTATTACTAATAGTGGTAATGCAAATAATATATAAGTCTGTAAAGTTCTTTCTTTCATGCTAGTTAGCTCTATTAATAATGGTTACAAGGATTTATACTCTGTAGAAAAAAAATAATGTTTTACACTTTAAAAATAGGCTTTTCTATTCCAAAAATCTAGTATAATCTGCCAAATGAAATATTTCATCGACAGCTCTAATTCAGTTCCTAATTTCTTTTATCTTAAATGAATTCCATATCTTTAATTATCCTTTTTAAATTATCAATAACAAACTCGTATATGCAATACTTCACAGAAGGATTCAACGACTTCTTCAAAGGCTTAGCTCCTAACAATCACAAAGATTGGTTTCATGAAAATAAAAAAACGTATGAAAAAGAAGTCAAAAAGGCATTTGCAAAATTCCTAACAGACCTCATTCAGAATATCCGAGAAAAGTACGACCCTAAATTAGATTTAGAAGTTAAAAATGCTGTTTTTAGAATTAATCGAGACATCCGTTTTTCAAAAGATAAGACACCTTACAAACTACAAGTTAGTGCTATTGTTTCTCATGGAGGGCGCAAGAACATGCAAATTCCAGGTATGTATTTGCAATTTGGCGTAGGAGAAATTTGGTTAGGTGGTGGTATGTATCGCCCTGAAAAGGAAAACTTACAACTGATTCGGGAGTACATGGCACAACACCCAAAAGAAGTAAAACAGCTTAAAGAAGATAAAAAATTTCAAGCAATTTATAAAGAAATTCAAGGCGAAAAAAACAAACGCATTCCTAAGGAATTTAAAGAAGCTGTCCTATTAGAACCGTTGATTGCCAACAAACAATTTTACTTTATGGCACAATATGAAGAAGATGAAACACTCTTATTGAAAAACAATTTAATGGATTGGGTTTTGGAACATTATGAAGCAGGAATGGCGTGGAATGGATTTTTTAACAAAATTATTAATCAATAATACCTTAGCTTTTTTAGCAAAGTATAGAATTCAATACAAATGAAATTATTATCCTTACTAATTTTCCTTTTTAGCCTAAATCAACTCTCTGCTCAAGTAGGAGTACTGACGAATAGCGACAAAGCTGTTAATGGCTATACGCTTTTTGCTCCTGCTCCCTCTGACACCACTTATTTAATTGATAATTGTGGACATCAGATTAATAAATGGGTAAGCAATTATACGACAGGACATTCTGTCTATTTAACGCCTGATGGCTCCTTGTGGAGAGCTTGTAAAATCACGAATTCTACCTTTCCTTTAGGGGGTATTGGTGGTCGTATTGAAAAATATGATTGGAATGGCAATTTAGTTTGGGAATACAACTATACCGACAGTTTAAAGTCTCATCATCATGACTATCAAATTCTACCTAATGGAAATGTCTTGTTATTAACTATTGAGCTAATTACTCAAGCAGACTGTATCAGTGCAGGAAGAAATCCTGCTTTAATTCCTGCTTCTGGTGTTTTATGGTCTGAAAAAATTGTTGAAATTCAACCCCTAGGAACAAATTCAGCGAATATTGTTTGGGAATGGCGTGCATGGGATCATATTGTACAAGACTTTGATGCTAGTAAGCCTAACTATGCACCTATTGCAGATCACCCAGAATTGATTAACGTTAACTTTTCCTATGAAAACCCTTCTCAATCTGATTGGTTACATGCCAATGCGGTTAGTTATAATGCTGACTTAGATCAAATTATCATTAGTCTAAAGTTTTTGAGTGAGTTTTGGATTATTGACCATAGCACGACTAGTGCAGAAGCTGCTAGTCACAGTGGAGGAAGCTCTGGAAAAGGGGGAGATATCTTGTATCGTTGGGGAAATCCTGTTATTTATGGAGCTGGAACAAGTGCAGATCAACAGCTTTTTGGACAGCATCATGTTACATGGATTCCTGATGGTCATCCTGGAGCAGGCAACATTAGTCTTTATAATAATGGTCTGGTTGGAATTAGAGCTTATTCTTCTGTTGACTTATTACAACTCCCTGTTGATTCCTTGGGCAACTATACCCTTCAAACAGGAAGTTCTTTTGCTCCTACAAGTGCTTATTGGTCTTATTCTGCTCCCAACTTCTTTTCTAATATCGTTTCTAGTGCTCAAGTATTGCAAAATGGAAATATTCTAATTTGCGAAGGGAAAAAAGGACGTTTTTTTGAGATTGATAGCTCTAAGAATATCGTTTGGGAATACATCAACCCTACTGGTGCCAATGGCGCGATTCAAGGACAAACCAATCCTAGTCCAGCACTTTCTTTTCGAGCTATTCGATATACACCTGATTATGCAGCATTTACAGGAAAAACATTAACTCCTGGTAATCCAATTGAAAATAGCCCTTGGTTAACGAATTGTGTTATTTATAATAGTTATAACAACATTAAGGCGCTTGAAAAGGAATTCTTAGCTTATCCTAATCCTAGTCATCAAAATATTATTATTGAGATAGAAGATGAGGTTGAGTTGAGTGTCTTTAATAATTTAGGACAACTTGTATTTACAAGCCCCATCAATAGCAATTCTTATACACTGAAGGTGGCAGAATGGTCTAATGGTTTATATTGGCTAAAAGTGGAAGGTTATGCCCCGAAAACTATTTTGGTTCAGCATTAGAGCTTAAATTTTATGGTTCTTTGACTAGTTTCATTAAAATAAAAAGAGAAAAGGCATCGCTTCTGTTCGAAACGATGCCTTCTTTTATTTATAAAAACAAAATTCACTACCAACTATTTGGTCGCCAATTCTGTAAAGTATTGATAGAAATAAGGAATGGTCTCAATTCCTTTGTAATAATTAAACAAGCCATAATGCTCATTAGGCGAATGAATGGCATCAGAATTTAATCCAAAACCCATTAAGATTGTTTTTACACCTAAGACTTCTTCAAACATAGCAACAATTGGAATAGAGCCTCCTGAACGTTGAGGAATAGCTGTTTTACCAAATGTTTTTTGATAAGCTTTATCTGCCGCTTGATAGGCGATGCCTGTTGTTGGTGTCACAACAGGTTCTCCACCGTGATGAGGGGTTACGGTTACCTTTACAGAAGGAGGTGCGATTTTTTCAAAATGTGCTTTAAACAATTTAGTAATCGTTTCTGAATCCTGATTGGGAACCAAACGCATAGAAATTTTAGCATTTGCTTTTGAAGGAAGTACTGTTTTTGCTCCTTCTCCAATATAACCACTCCATATTCCATTTACATCCAAGGTAGGACGAATAGATCCACGTTCCAAAGTAGTGTAACCTTCTTCCCCTTGTACAGCGTCAATATCTAAATGTTTTTTATAATCCTTTAAAGAAAAAGGTGCTTTGTTCATTGCAGCACGCTCTTCGTCTGAAACAGTTTCTACTGCGTCATAAAATCCATCTACTGTAATATGTCCATTTTCATCGTGCAAAGAAGCAATCATTTTTGCCAATACATTCGCAGGGTTTCCTACCGCACCACCGTAAATTCCAGAGTGCAAATCTCTATTGGGTCCAACGACTTCCACTTCCACATAACTCAAGCCACGCAAGCCCGTACAAATAGAAGGTACATCATTGGCAATCATTCCTGTATCTGAAACCAAGATCACATCACAGGCAAATTTTTCGGCATGTTTACGAATAAAAGGACCTAAATTAGGAGAACCAACTTCTTCTTCACCTTCTATCATAAACTTCACATTACAAGGCAAAGCATCGTTTTTCATCATATTTTCAAATGCCTTAACGTGCATATACATTTGTCCTTTGTCGTCACAAGCACCACGAGCAAAAATAGCTCCATCTGGATGAATTGCTGTTTTTTTGATAACAGGATCAAATGGTCCAGAATTCCAAAGTTCGATTGGATCTGCAGGTTGTACATCATAATGACCATAAACACAAACAGTTGGCAAGTTTGGGTCTATAATTTTATCTGCATAAACGATTGGAAAACCATCTGTTTCACAAACTTCTACATTCTCAGCTCCTGCCTCTATCAATTTATCTTTGATAAAATTGGCTGTTTTAAAGACATCTGCTTCATAGTTTGAATCTGCACTAACAGAAGGAATACGCAACAAATCCATTAGTTCTTCTAAATAACGTTCCTTGTTGGCTTCTTGATAGCTTTTTAAGTGTTCCATTTTTTATTGGTATTTTTTATTAGCAGTTCCTTGAATTTCATGGTTTCTAATGAACTGTTGTTTTATAATTTCTAACTGATTATTTTTTTTACGAAAAATCAATTTCTGTGTTATCTCCTATATTCAAGCTCAAACTCAAGCCTTTAATGGCAGCATCACTCCCAATAATAGATTTCTCCAAAACAGCTTCTTCAATCATAGCATAACTCCCAATAATTGAATTACTAACAATTGCATAATCAAGAATAGAATTGTCTCCAATGCAAACATTAGGGCCTATAATAGAGTTTTTTATTTGACAATTTTCACCAATACTAACAGGGTGAACAATAATCGTATTTTCGAAAGCAGGTATATCCTCTGATGCATTTCCTTGACGCTTCAACAACATCGCATTAGTATCTAGTAGAATATCCTTTTTCCCACAGTCATACCAATTATCTACTTCAAAAACAGTAAACTGAACCCCCATTTCAACCATTCGCATCAAGGCATCACTCAATTGATATTCATCTATAGTCAAAACATTATTGGTGACAATGTACTTTAATGCTTCTACTAAAATACCAACATCTGAAATTTTGTACAAACCTACCAAAGCCATATTAGATTTTGGAATTCGAGGTTTTTCTACCACTCTATTGATATATCCATTATCCCCTATTTCTACCACACCAAACTCTCTTGGGTCATCTACTTTTTTTACCCCCAAACAGGAATTGGGTTGTTTTAACAAAGCTTTCAAATTTCCTTCAAAAATAGTGTCTCCCAATACAATCAACACTTCCTCAGAGTCTTCGAAAGCACTAATTGCCATATACATAGCATGCCCTAAGCCCAATCTAGCCTCTTGATAAACAAAGGTGATGTCCAAATGAGGATATCGATTTTCGATATAGTTCCTCATTTTATCCCCTAGATAACCAATTACTAAAATGAATTCTGTAATACCACCATCTGAGACTAATTGATCGATAATTGAAGCAATTAGAGGTTTTCCTGCCACTGGAATAAGTGGTTTAGGTTGAGTATATGTATGGGGTCTTAAACGAGTTCCTACTCCTGCAACTGGAATGACAGCTTTCATTATTTATATTAATTTTTTCGTTTAAAGATTAGAGATCATCACTCATTTACTCAAGTGAATCCTTGCCCTAAATTGATTCCTAAATTAAGATATTTGACTAGTTTTAACAGTAATTATCAAAACTTGATTTACCACAAATCAAACCAATGCAACTCCATTGTGAAATCGTGCAATAACAAACTGTCTTAAGATAATACAATTTCTCCCCAAGTTAGTTCTTTTGTGATGGACAAAAAAATCTAACTATTTTTTTTATCCTAGTAATAATATTTAATAAGAGTGTAAAAGATTTAATACTTTACAGCAGGTTAAGGTCAAAACAACAAAAAACGATTGTAAACTAATTGAAAAAACTTTTATGGTTCCATAAGAATTTGTATTTTTGTCCATTAATTTTATATCGATTAAAATAGTCTCATTTAGAAGGTAAGCAAGATTTTACAAAATGCTAATTTCTTCTTCTGATAATAATCGAAAAAATACTTTTTTGCTTTCGCTTATTTATTTCAAAAATCGACTTACTCTACATAGCAACCTATAGACCAACTAATTACAAAAGCTAATAAAATATAGTGTATAAAACATAGAAGATATTTCAAACGATCTTTTAGCGTTTTCCAATGTTGCTTGACAATAAAGTATTCAAAACATGATACAAAGAAAATCATAAATATGGAGCAGACACAGAATTTATTCCAAGAGTTTGATGCGGTTACCACCGAAGATTGGGTTCATGCGATTGAAAAATTTCTAAAAGGAAAGCCAGTTGATAGTTTAAACTGGGAAGTTGAAGAAGGACTTATTGTCTCTCCCATACACCGAAAAGAAACCACCACAACTGAATATATTGGTAGTGTAAACTTAAACAACAATAATAACTGGAATATCTGTGAAGCCTTCCTTGTAAAACAGATGGAGGATTGTCCAAGCATTAATACTCAGGTCTTGGAAGCGTTGAGTCGAGGAGTTAATGCCTTAATTTTTGATTTTCAATACCTACCGAATCTAGTAGATTTAGAGACTTTATTACAAGGTGTCTTGTTAGATTTAGTCCAAGTTCATTTTCAAGGTGCTGACCTAAATACGGATCCCAAAACCTTTTTGCAAACCATTGCACAGATACCCAACATTCAAGTCTCGAATGGCAGTTGTGATCTGGGAAATCTAAGGTCTAATCTACTAAGTGATTGTTTCCATTTTTGTTTAGAAAACCTTCCTAACTTTAGATTTTTAAGCATTTCCATAACCGATTCTTCAACAAAAAGTCTTAGTAAAGCAATCTTTAAAGCTAGTGAATGGATTGATATTTTGATGGAAGAAGAGAAAAACATCGAACAAATTACTAACTTCTTACGTTTTCAGTTTAACATAGGAGAACGTTACTTTGTAGAGTTGGCTTCTATTAGAGCTTTTAAAAGACTTTGGTTAGCTTTACTAGAAGCCTACGATGCTCCAAAAGCTATTTTCCCCTTTTTACATGCAACAACGTTGAGTGATCAACATGAAAACCAGTATTGGAATATGATTACAGCAACTACACAAGCAATGGCTGCTGCTATTGGAGGTGTTGATTGCATTTATGTTCGTCCTTGTAATAGCTTAAATGAAGCAGATTCATTCACTCGCCGTATTGCACGAAATGTACAACATTTGTTGCAGTCCGAAAGTTATTTGAATAGAGTCATTGATCCTGCTTCTGGTGCTTATTATATTGAAAATTTAACCACTGCTCTAGCAGAAAAAGCTTGGCAGCAATTTTGTAAACTATAATCTTACCGTTCTCTTTGACAATCAAACAGTTCATGCATTATCATTGAACTTTTACAAGAAAGAACACATTGATTATTTAACAAACTATAATCTTAAATACCTAACACAAGGTGCTGTTTCTACTGATTTTGAGGATGAGTCGGTAGCTATTAAATATGACGGGAAAATTTTTATATAAAAATATAACATTTCATTTTCTAGTATTTTGTTTTTGCTTGTCAAACTTGCAAGCTCAAAATCAACGCTTATCGAAATCTACTTACCAAGCATTAAATAACTATATTGTTTATTCTAATGAGGTTTCGCATGCATTAAATTTAATGTATTTTGATTTTTTACATATTAATGATCAGTTCTATAAATTTGTAGAAGATAGTATAGAGCAAGTTGTTTATAAAAAAGACAACATATTAACCAACCCTGACTATTTTCCTATTTATCCTCGTGACTTATACCCTAATATTCTTAATGATAACATCTACATTCCCTATGACAAAAGAGGGGCACCACTCCAACTAGTGGGAAAAGTGGTCAATGTACTTAAGGAAATTGACAATACTCGTTCTTTATTAGCACAGTATGTTCAAACAGGCGATTATCAAAAAGACACCAACCTAGTACAAGGTTTTAAATGGTTGCGTCGGATAGAAGTGCTTTATTACGATATGTTTACCTTGCAAGAGAAGCTACACTGGAATCTTACTTCGATTATACAAACCTACACTTCTCCAGAAATAGACAGCAATGCCTTACGTGCAACTCAAGAACTTCAACCTCTACTCAAACAAATTAAATTAGTTATCAAAGGTATTCGTGCAGGAGATACTAGCAGTTCATTAAGTTATAATTGTCTAAAATTAAAAGAGTTTGTTCGTAGTTTAGAAACTCGTCAAGGAAGTATCTTAGATGGACTAGAGAAGATCCCCAACTCTCTGCACTCTCCAGAAAAAAGATTCGAACACATCCTTGATAGAGCTCAAAATATATTAAAAGCTGCGGCAGAGTACAAAAATACTCCCAAGTATCAAAATTTAGACTTTAAACTAAGTTATTATTATTATAATATAGATCTTTTGGACAATTACAACCGTTCAGGAGATGGTGGAGCCACTTTATTCAATAAATTCATCAACGACAATGATGTTTATTGGCTTTATGAACATGAAATGCCACATATGTTTGAAGTCCTTTATCCTAATATCCCTGAATATGAGCAATACAAGGTTCCAGATATAGACATAGAGGCTTTAATTCAAGAAAAATTACGTGAAAAATATGTCGCTGATAGCATTGCCCAAGTTAAGTCAGATAGTGTTGCACAGATAAAAAAGGATAGTGCTATTTATGCACAGCAAATTTTGGACAGTATAGAGCATCGAAAGAACAACCCTCAAGTTGGTGATATGAATCTTAATGGTTTTGCAACTAATAACCTAGTGTTTCTCTTGGATATTTCCTCTTCAATGAAAGATACGAACAAACTACCTTTGCTCAAAGAGGCTTTGGTTCAGTTGTTAGATTTGATGCGCGAAGAAGATAACATCACCTTAATTACCTATTCAGGAAAAGCAGAAGTTGTACTTCCTCCTACCTCCGTTACGTCGGAAGCAAACAAACAACGGATACTTTCTATCATCGATCAGCTCTCTTCTGATGGAAGTAGTGATGCCAACAAAGGAATTCGCTTAGCTTACAAAACGATTGAAGAAAGCGTAATTAAAAATGGCAACAATCGGGTAATTATGGCAACAGATGGTGCGTTTAATGTCAGCCCAAGAATTAAGAAAATGATCAAAAGAGGTACTAAAGAGAAAGATCCCATTCGTTTAAGTATATTTTATTTCTCAAAAAAAGAATATACACACCACAAAGAACTACTTGAAAACCTCAGCGAAATTGGATCTGGGAAATACCGTTATATCAAAAAAGAAAATGCTAAAAAGATTTTGGTTATAGAAGCTCAAGAGGTTCGACAGAAATAATAATAAGGTACTTATCCTGCCAATAACTCAACTAAACAATCGAACACTAGCTTTTAGTTCCCTGTTTTTGCAATTTTTCTATGTTTTAGTCTATTTTTTGTATCTGCTCCTCTATTTCCTTTCTCCTTAATTCGCATTTCGTTAGTATTTTGTTACCTTTCATTCAACTTTAATTAAAACCTAAATTTTAAATAACTATTATTATACGATTGTGTATATACAGTTGAATTTACAAACATCTACTAATAATGTCTGACAACACTTTGAATGCAACTTCTCAAAAAACACTTTTTGGGCATCCTATAGGATTATTTATTTTGTTCTTTACTGAAATGTGGGAACGTTTTTCTTATTATGGAATGAGAGCACTGTTAGTACTTTATATCTGTTCAACAGAAAATAGCGGGCTAGGTTGGTCTAAAGTTGAAGCTTTAGAGCTTTATGGTTGGTATACGATGCTTGTTTATGTTATGTCTATTCCTGGGGGGATCATAGCAGATAAATACCTTGGACAAAAAAAATCAGTCATGTATGGTGCGATCATTTTATGTATAGGCCATGGTGTTCTAGCAATTGAAGCACTTTGGGCTTTTTATAGTGGCCTAGGGTTAATCATTTTAGGTGTTGGTATGCTCAAACCCAATATCTCTACGATGGTTGGTGGGCTGTATAAACAAGGTGATTTAAGAAGAGATAAAGGATTTACTATTTTTTATATTGGTATTAATATTGGAGCATTCTTATCCTCCATTATTGTAGGTTACGTTGGTCAAACGTATGGTTGGCATTATGGCTTTGGCTTAGCAGGTATCGGTATGTTACTTGGTTTGGCCGTATACGCTTGGGGGCAACCATATTTAGCTCATGTAGGTAATTTTCTTGGTCAATCTACTAACGAAACCGAAAAAGCACTTTTAGACAAACCATTAACAAAAATTGAGAAAGATAGAATGATTGTATTGCTCATATCTTTCTTAATTATCATTGTTTTCTGGGGTGCATTCGAGCAAGCAGGGGGGTTATTAAACATCTATGCTAATGAAAAAATTGATAAGCATATCTTTGGATGGGAAATGCCTGTAACATGGTTCCAATCGTTTAATGCAATGTTTATTATAATTTTTGGAACGACGGTTGCTGCATTTTGGGCAAACCGAAAAATAAAGGGTAAAGAGACTTCCACTCTTTTGAAGATGGGTATTGGTACTATTATAATGGGCGTTGGTTTTTTGCTTATGGCTGCCGCTTCAAAAGAAGCTAGTGCAACGGTCTTTGGTACTGCAAGTTTCTGGTGGTTAACATTTGCTTATTTGCTTCATACAATTGGAGAATTGTGTGTCTCGCCTACTGCCTTATCTTTTATTACAAAACTTGCCCCTGTAAAATACGCTTCAATTATGATGGGAGTTTATTTTGCTGCAACAGGCTTTGGAAACAAATTGGCAGGAACAATTGGAGAAGCATCACAATCTGACCCAATAAAAATCGAATTAATTGCATCTGTAGATCAATTGTCTTCATTTCCTGCTCTTCAAGAAAAAATTAAAGAAGACGAATCCATTGCGATTAAATCGAATATTTATTTAGAAAATGATGAAATAAAAGCAAGTAGTTACGAAAATAGTAGTGTTGATGTACGTTCTGTGTTCAAATATACAGATGTTAAACAAAAAGCAGAAGTAGTAACAATTCTGCGGGAGAATAATGCGACTAAAGAAACGCCTTTTCATGCCAGCTTCAAATTTGCAAAAGATGGAGAAGCAAAAAAAATTAAAGAAAATACTGGTGATGGTAAAAACTATGAAGGCACCTTTATAATAGAAGAAATTCAAAGCGAACGAGAATATCGAACATTTTTGTTCATTTTTATACTTACAGCTGTATTTGGATTACTAATTATTCTATTACTTAAGCCTCTCAAAAGGCTTACACATGGTGCTGAAGAGGTTGAAGTTTTACAAGCTTAATCATTCTTCCTTTCCGCTAATCTATTAAAACACAAAAAATTGCATAAAATGGAAAAAGATATTGATAGTTTATTTAAGGACAAAGTATTAGGTCACCCAGCGGGACTTTTTGTTTTGTTTTTCACTGAAATGTGGGAAAGATTCTCATTCTATGGTATGAGAGCCTTACTTGTTTTATTCCTTACAACTGCATTAACGGGTGATAATCCAGGATGGGCTTGGTCAAAAGAACAGGCTCTTTCTCTATTAGGAACTTACGCATTAATGGTCTACTTAACTCCAATTGTTGGAGGATATTTAGCCGATAAACATCTAGGGTATAGAAAGGCTGTTGTAATTGGGGCCTTGCTGATGACACTCGGACATGCTTCGATGGCATTTGAAACGCCCATGTTTCTTTACATTGGTATTGCCTTGTTGATTGTCGGAAATGGGTTTTTCAAACCCAATATGACCTCCATCATTTCTAAAATGTATGAAGGCAAAGAAGATAAAAAAGATGGGGCTTATACCATATTCTATATGGGTGTCAATGCGGGTGCCTTTTTAGGAATATTACTTTGTGGCTATGTTGGAGAAAAAATTGGATGGAGCTGGGGCTTTGGTTTGGCTGGTATCTTTATGTTCTTAGGAATGTTACAGTTTTACTACGCTCAGCCTTTATTTGGAAACATTGGTGTTGAACCAGAAGGTGTCGAGAATGATTCTTCTCCAGATCCTGTTACTGTTCCTACTGAGAAAACACTTAATACTTCTGGTGTAGATTTAGATAAACGCAATCCTTTTACAGCTATAGATAAGTCTCTTATTGGCTTATTCATACTTTCTGCTTTAATTTACATTATTAATAGTCCTCTATCTACTATTGGTGGTATCCAGACGTTTAATTTTGAAATTGCAGGAATAGAGGACTCTTACTTTTTTGCTATTTTAGCAGCAATTGCTTTTGCCGTGCTATTAATTATTCGTATACCAAGGTATTCTCCTATTGTTCGTGATAGAATGGTTGCTGTTGTTATTTTTTCAACATTGACGGTATTTTTCTGGGCAGCATTTGAACAAGCTGCAGGTACCTTACCAATTTACACCCGTGACTTTACACAAAGAACACTAACGGGTTCTGGTGCTACGATGTTCAAAATAGTAGATTTTTTGGTTACGGTGGTCCCATTAGTAATCATAACTTATGTATTATTTGCACTATTTAGAAAGACATTTAATCGAATTTCATTATCAAATATTATCTTAGGATCTAGCTTTGTTATTATCTGGGCTATTGTTATTTACAAGATTAGCACAGAAATACAAGCAACAGAAACAGAAGTTCCTGTAACTTGGTTTGCTATTTTAAACTCTTTATTCATTATTGGTTTTGCTCCAATTTTCTCGAAACTATGGGAGAGCAAGTACAATCCGCCTGCTGCGATTAAATATGCAATGGGGATGATTTTATTAGGTCTAGGATTTGCCTTTTTAGCTGTTGGAGCTGGAGGAATTCAGCCTGGTGCTACATCTGCACAATTAAGTATGTTTTGGTTAATTGCTGCTTACCTATTCCATACTTTAGGTGAATTATGTCTTTCTCCTTTGGGACTATCTTACCTTAGTAAACTGGTTCCTGCGAGAATGATTGCCTTTATGTTTGGTGTTTATTATTTAGCCATTGCGATAGGAAACAAAATAGCACATACTTTTGGTGGTAAGATTGATGTTATTGCTGAAACATATGGAATTAGTACCTTCTTTTGGATTCTTACTATTATTCCAATTGGATTAGGAATTTTATCTGCTCTATTACATCCTTTGCTTAAGAAGTTGATGCATGGTGTAAAATAATTCCACTATATAAATAAAGCTGTTCAATTGGAACGCTGACAAAAAAAAAGTAGCTGATAGTTCTTAACTATCAGCTACTTTTTTTTTGGTTATAGTAATTTAATATGATTTACTACATTAGCCCACGAAGGGTTGGTAATAATTTAATAACCTTAAATACAATAATACCTTCCTCTACTAAACAAAATTAGTCCGAATCTTCTCCGCCAAAGCAACAAACTCTGCCTGTTCCATAGACTGTCGTTTATTAAAATCAATAAACTGAATATTTAACAATGGAACCAAGTGAATGTGAGCGTGTGGCACCTCTAATCCTAAAACTGTTTGTCCAATACGTTCACAATGAATCGTTTTTTCTATCGCTGCTGCAACCCGTTTAGAAAAAAGATGCAAACCTAAAAACAAGGATTCTTCTAGATCAAAAATATAATCTACTTCCTTCTTAGGAATCACTAGTGTATGCCCTTTGACAACAGGTGCAATATCCAAAAAAGCTAAAAATTGGTCATTTTCCGCAATTTTGTGGCAAGGGATTTCTCCATTTACAATACGAGTGAAGATAGTTGGCATTACAAATTTTTTTTGACGGTGAATAAGTTATACTTCATGTACAAATCACATTTAATGGATTATCAAAAAGATAGATTTTCAGCAACTTAAATACTGCTAATCCATTAAATACAAGTCTAAGACTCCCACCACGAAGTATCTCTGATGCCCAATGAAACTAGCAACAGACAAAAAACTTTATAGCTTAATAGAAATGTCTAAAACTTCAAATTCCATTGTTCCTCCAGGAGTTTGAACCTCTGCAATTTCGCCTACTGCTTTTCCCAACAAACCTTTTCCAATCGGTGAGTCAACAGAGATTTTACCTGCACGTAAATTTGCTTCTGACTGAGAAACTAAGGTATATTCAAACTCTTTTTTAGTTTTGATTTGCTTAATTTTAACCGTACTTAAAATCACAACAGAAGAGGCATCCAAATCCTCTTGATTAATCACTCTTGCTGTAGACAAGACCTTCTCCATCTCAGAGATTTTCAATTCTAACAAACCTTGCGCTTCTTTAGCAGCATCGTATTCTGCATTTTCTGACAAATCTCCTTTCTCACGTGCTTCACCAATTGCTTTAGCAGCAGCTTGACGGCCTTCTGTTTTTAAGTGTTCTAGTTCTCCTCTTAGCTTATCAAACCCTTCTTGGGTCATATATGAATATTTAGACATAATAATTTCTTTTTTGATAATAATAGTTACGCTATAAATCAATTTTTCGATTTGATAGAATGGCTAATGCACGTGCTATTGCTATAACCTACTGTAACTAAGAAATGAAAAATAAATAAGATGGCATTAGCTTCGCTGAGCCTTCGGGTTCTTGTCTAGCTTATTTTGCCTCTAATTTCATTAAAAATACTCGTCATAGTAATACTATGCCTGCGTTTTTTGCTTCATTAGAAATAAAATGAATCTTGTCAACTCTGTCACTTTATTTAATTTGCATCCCTAAATTTTTTCTATTGTTTAATTTGAGGTCTTGAGTTGACTTCACTCAAGTACGGTGTTATATTATTATTAATCTTATAAAATTAATAAAAAGAACGTTCCTCCCTGTTTTGGGAAGAACGTTCTTTATTCCGTATACCTGCAAATATAAAAAATTATTAAGATAAATGCCAGTTATTGACAGGATAATTTATTACAAACGCTGTGCATCAAAGGCTCGGTTTATTACAAAACTCTTCAAAACTTTGGTTCCAACACCTTCCACTTTGATATGAATTAGATAAACACCAGCAGCAACAGGAACATTTGCATAATTCTTAACATCCCAATCTATTGAAGTCGTAATTTGTGCATCAGCACTCGCCCCTTCATACCCTTGTCCTATTCTAGCAATTCCATTTCTTGCTGGATTATTGTACTCTTGCGCTACTTTGTATTCTTTTACAAATCGTCCATCCAAAGAGTAAATCCGAATATTACATTTGGCTGGAATGTTTGTAATTTTAATCACATTATCAATTTCTAGCACTTCATAATCAGAATAAGCATAATATGGATTTGGAACCACCCTCATTAAGTCTAAGGCAGAAACTGCGGTCTTTTGCTCCTCTTTAGTAGGCGCAAACTTGTCTAAAGAAAATTCATACAATGGATAGCCCAAATTTTGGTTAGTACCTTCCTCTATTTCAAAAGGTCGATCAACTCTTAACTTAATCCTTGCTTTAGTTGGCGGCACCTCCCCATACGTTCCAGTCATTGCTGTAGGAACAGCCATTGAAGCCCATGTAACAATTAAGTTTTTGTAAATATGAAGATCTGACGTTATAGGTGCAATAGGGCTTACTTTATCAAACTCAGTCAGTATACTTTTACAAGAATCATAAGCTTGATTGGTGACATAAATAATATGCTGTCCTCCTTGCACGTTTTGTAATAATTGGACTTTCTCATCTGTTGAAAATGGTCCTGAAGAGCGGGTACTTGTAGGATTAAAAATCATATCATTTCCTGTGCTACTCCCAGGATTTAATCCTTCCTCCAAGACACTTCCATTGTACAGTGAATTTTCTCCAAAGAATATATTTAAACGCTCTCCTGTTTCTACATTGTAAGCATAACCAGGGAACCAAGACATTCCAACAGAACTATTATCTATAGACATATCTTTGTTTCGAGAAGCATAAACAGGTTTTGGAGTCGCAAAAGAAGGTTCGACACTTCCTCTCCATTCCATTTGATCTCGCTTAGAAGGAATTTTCCAATTTGGACTCACACTTCCTAAGAAAGAATTTCCATGATAAAAGTTCGCTGTTTCTACAACTATACAACGGCTCCACTCCTCTCTATTTGGTGACATTACAATGTTGACATTATTCAAATTCGACGCCAAGGTATCTCGAACTTTATTTTGTGTTATTGGCGTATTGGGTACTGTATCATTTCTAAGTTTTGCACCACTGGAATTAATATTCCCAAGAGACAAGTAAGGTCTATCATAATCCCTTTGCGCATCACACAACATAAATGGATACCAACCACCTTCAGACTCAGAGTAGAGTTGTTCTGGATCAAACCTTTGGTCTGATTCATTGTTTCCTGTTTTCAGCATATTAAAAATACCTTCTCCATCTCTCAATCCATCGTACCATTCACCATAGCTATTATCCTCATAATCAATCCTAGATCCTATAAACCCTACTGATCCATTATGGCTTGGTTTGTCTTTTTGTTGTAATTCAAGAGAAATTCCTAAATCTGGAATATATTGTTCATACCCCCAATTCATCGTTTGATAAGAAGACCAAATAATACTAGGATCGTTTGCATCAGACAAAACCCAATAAATTGAATCTTCTAGAGCTGTCACTGCTGTTGGTTGTGGAATATATGCATCAACACTTGCATCATAAAACCAGTCATACGATTCGTCACAAACATGAATTTGGAATGTTCCTGCTGGTACACGCAAGGGATCAACTACTTTTACTTTTACTGGGGCATGTCCCTCTTTATAAACAATTTCACCTACATTATTACCTGCCAAAATAGTTGCCTCAACTTCTTCTATATTCTTAATATCTAAAAACTCCTCCCCTCCTGAACCTTGACCATCCAAGCGAGTAATTTCGGGCTGATTTCCATATTCAGACTGCAATTCAATACCAGAATATTCAGGTGCATTCATTCTTGGAATTCCAGTATAAATTCTAAAATTACGACGACCTTGTAAATAGGCTTTTTCTTGTCCTTTGTCTGTCACTACATCGTATGGCTTATACTCATTGTGTGCATAAGCAACCACACAAAAGTAATATGGTTTATGATTAATTAAATCTTTTTGACCTGATGCAAACTGATCTTCTAAAACTCTAAATGTATGCTTTATACCTGTATTTTCACCTTCTACTTTAATTACAGGAGTTCGTACATCAATTTGAGCGGCATCATTTTTAAATTCTTCCCAGTTTGCAATAGTAGTCACTTCATCTTCAACATCACATTGAAAAATTAAACTTGCCTTATTCTCATCATCCAATTCTGTCACAGAGACATTTGGTCCTGCAACTTGATAGATTTTATACCCTTGAAATTCATAGCTAGTATCTAATGGTGCATGTTGAGCAAGAATTGCTGGCGACTCTGTATAATCAAAAGGGCTTCCTCTATCATAGCTTAGGTTCAAAACTAGCTCTTGGCTCATTTCTATCACATCCATATCTGGTGCATCAGGACCATTTGTAATTTTAAAACAATCATCAAATAGTGTTTGTGCCAATTCATCTGCTGAAACTAAAGATCTCAATGAAGCACAGCCATTATAAGGCACTTCTGGAACCCAAACTACTCCAGAGATCATTTCATTGGTTGCCCCTGGCAATAAGACAAAAGGTCCTGAAGTATGTAAAAATCGCTGATCTAAACCTGACAAATTCTCTTGACACATAGACCATCCTCCTGGGCTGTTATCATCTGGAAAGGTAGGAAATACATACCTTGTTGCTACTGCATTAGGATCTGTATCATAACCATTTCCTCCTTCTGTCACAGGAGTTCCATCTAACCAAAAACCCGACATCAACCGATAATGTTGTATTGCCGTTTGAGGGTCTCCCATTGGTCCAGTTCCTCGTCTATAGTATTGAAAACTTGACAAACCAATTTCATTCCCTGCTGTATCTAGAGGTCCCTTAAAATAATCTACTGCCAAGGCTGGCACTTCAGAACCATAACCTGCCGTTCCTTGTGTACCACAGGGGTTATCATCTACGGCATCTGAATTGTAAACATAGC
>ENA-ORXM01002930-ORXM01002930.1-marine-metagenome-genome-assembly--contig:-NODE-2930-length-18293-cov-8.596783_pt1 | contig 18293 bp, 18 predicted proteins | sample MGYA00237867_ERZ511480 | MGnify/ENA primary metagenome ERZ511480 (study PRJEB26309, sample SAMN06266103) | marine metagenome | isolation source: Algal blade | place: United Kingdom:Sidmouth, United...
TTATTTTCCACGTTTAAAACATCTAAAGACCGTCATCTGAATCGTCATCAACCATGATGACCTGCAGAGAATCTTTTGATTTTAGCACTAATGCACTCGCTTTCTAACGTCGGTCCTAACTAGATTTTTCTATGCCATAGTTAAAAATTTACAAGTCATAAGCTGTAAAATAGTTGTTGTGCCCAATCCTTGTAACTCAAAACGAAATACCCAACATTTCCAACGCCTTAGCTGAAAAACTCGTAATTCAATTCATGGTGCTCCGTTTGAGGTTATGGTGTTTAAATGAACGCTGCGTTAGACATGAGCCCGTCATCCTCTCCGGTTAGAGATGTCAGCGGAGCTATATCAGACTTTCCAAACCATGGATTTTGGGGGGCTGATTTGGCGCTTCGGATTTGGCTTTGGATTGCGCAGCTTTGTGCCTTGAGCTTAAAGCCGCGCCATACTTCACTAGCGCAGGGTCTTTTAAGCTCGACGCAATTACGCGATATTTATACGCCTTATCAATCGGCGCAGCGCAGAAAAGCTGTCGCCGCGAAAGCCGTGAGCTTAAACCCTGCCGCCCCAAAAGAGCCGCGTCATTCTCGCCGCTTGGGCGCACGGCAGGCGCGAGGCATTGTGCCCGTCAGCCGCTATTCGGTTCACTTCCTCCGCCAATATTTCATTCGCGGAATGAGCGAGAAGCGTGCCATACGCTATGCCAAGCGCCTCTCCCATATTCTGCCCGTAAAGGTAAATGTTCGGTTCTGTCCGCGCTTTCTCAGTATGATTGCCGACTTCGCCTCGGTGCAGATTTTCGTAATATGCGGCGCGCCGCTGTCCCCTGATTAGACGTAGGGTGGATAAGTTTGGTTTTTAAAAAAACACGAATTTAATCCACCTTTCCACAAATACAGTCGGTGGTTTACGCCTGCGTTTCCTTCGGAATCGCTGTCTAAACCACCCTACATTTTTTATTTATCGTGGCGAAACTCATTCGGCGCGAGGCTTTCCCCTGCGCGGAAGTCAGGCATTTGCCTGTTTGCCAAGCTAACCCAAATTACGGCGCGGTAGACTTGCTTGTGACAACTTTGGAAAACGTCGCTTGGGCGTAATCACCATTGGCTCTATCTGTGTCCCAATCGCCTGTTCCGCCGCAAGCGGCATACCAATCACCTTCAGCATTCTTAGTGCTGCATTGGTTATAAATACCGGCTTTGAAGTAGAGCGTATCGCCGCCATAGCTATATTTATTATCCAGCGGATCAACTTGGCCGTTGGCATCAATATTATTCGCGAGATTTATCTGGGATGTTACTGTCGGGTGGCCCGCGCTGTTAAAGGTCAGATACATGGTGTTGTTATGCACATTGACCTCATAGCTAAATTCTTCTCCCAAGGCGATACCTGCTGCGCCAGGGTCATTTGGGTTTTCCCATGTATTGCCCCAAACGGGATAAGCAATATCTGTGCGGTTTGGGTCGGGCTTGGGCAGGTTACGCTCATAGGTCCAAAAGACGGACCCTGTTTCATGAGCTGGCCATTTTTTGAAATAGATTTTCAGCGGTTCATTACCAAAACCAAAACCGCTTTTCGTGCTTTTATACTTGGTAGCGTGAATTTGCCCAACCACTGCAGAATAGGCGGCTTTTTTATTTGGGTTGCCAGCGTTTAAGGCGACGTGATCAACTTTCAAGGTTGCTTCAAGTTTACCGCCAACGCGCCCAAATTTGTCGGAGTCTTTGCGAGCCAAAACCGCAAAATTATTCGCCGCGCTATGCGTTTTAATTTTGGTATTTTTACCGCGCAACATATGGCGAAGTTCACTTCTTGTATTACTCGTATTTTTTGTTTTCGCGCCTTTATTAGGGGCGACAAAAACCATGTGGTTATTATCATCTAAATAAAAAAAATCAGGGTGGGAATATTTCTTTAAGTCTTTGACTGTTACGCTATCAACTTTGCCATCCTTGTTTTCATCAACCGGCAAGGTGATATTCCACTCGCTAAGATCAAATTGGCTTGCGGGGGCGAGCGCCTTGTCTTTAATACCTTTACTCTGCGCGGCGGCAACTGAACTAAACCCAAATATGACTAAAGTTAAAGCCGTAGAGGCGTATATGTTATACGTCATGTAAATCTTGCTCCGCTAATAAGTTGCCCATTATTTAACTATTCGGCATGTGAATGCAATTTATCATATCAGCGCCTTGCCTCACTACCCTGTATAGACGCGCTATATACATTTGAATATCCTATAGCTATGTATCCCGCCCATGACACAAAACATTACACGCCGCGGTATTTTAGGAGCCTTGACAGCCTCAACGGCGGCGGCCTGTTCGGGGCCTGCGCCTAAGGCCTTTACCGCCAATTCGAAACTTGCGGCCGGCGCTTTCGCTCATGGTATTGCCTCGGGTGACCCTAGCGCAGAGGCCGTTATTCTCTGGACGCGCATTACCCCTGATGACCCGACGGCGGGCCCTGTTGAGGTGGTGTGGGAGATGGCTGAAGATGAAGACTTTGCCTCGCTATCAGCCTCTGGCACGGTCACCGCAAATGTGGCCCGCGACTGGACTGTAAAGGTTGATGCCGACGGCCTTAAGGGGGATGTGGATTATCTTTACCGCTTCCGCGTCGGCGAGACCGTTTCTCCCATTGGCCGCACGAAAACACTGCCCCAAGAGAGCGTATCTTCCGCGCGTTTCGCCGTTGTGTCCTGCGCCAATTGGGAACATGGCTATTTCAACGCCTATGACCATATCGCCCGTCAGGACCACTTTGACGCTCTAATCCACCTGGGGGATTATTATTACGAATATGGCGCGGGCACTTACAGCAGCGGCTCTGACATAGAGACGGGTCGCCGCCATGTGCCCGAGCATGAAATTATCTCGCTTGAGGATTACCGTTTACGTCACGGGCAATATCGCAGCGACTCCGGACTTCAAGGCGTGACAGCGAAAATGCCGATGATTGCCATTTGGGATGACCACGAGACCAGTAATGATAGCTGGATGGGCGGGGCTGAAAATCATGATGATGCCGAGGGGACATGGGAAGACCGCCGACAGGCCGCCTTGCGCGCTTATTATGAATGGATGCCGATACGTGAACCGCGCGCAGGCCGTGTTCGCTCTGACATTTTCCGCAGCTATGAGTGGGGTGATTTGCTTACGCTCGTTACCGTTGAAACCCGCCTGACCGCGCGATCTGAGCCGCTGATCATCGAATCGTATTATCCCGATATCAAAGCCGCAGGAAATGCCGATAGTTTTGTTTCGGATATTCTGCGCGACCCATCCCGCGAAATGTTTGGTGACGCGCAAAGGGACTTTATTGTCGATACCCTGAAAACCTCAAAAGAAGCGGGCACGACATGGCGGGTTATGGCCAACCAAGTCATTATGGGGCGCTTATTGACCACCGATATGGACCCATACGTTGATGAGGCCGCGCTGCAAGTTATCGAAAAAGATTGGCCGGGTGTGCGCGACAGTATGGCGTTGTCCAAATATAATTTGCCAGTCTATCCTGACAGTTGGGATGGCTATCCGATATCGCGGGAGAATTTCTACCAGAGCCTTATCAAGGCGGGTGTTCAGGATGTTGTTGTTTTGACGGGTGACGCGCATGAGTTTTGGCTCAATGACCTAACAGCGGAAACAGGCGAAAAGGTCGGCGTCGAATGTGTCACCACCTCGGTGTCCTCCAAGACTCTGACAGCTTATTTAGGCGGCGGCACAGCGGATTATTCCTTGCTTCTGACGCAAAGCAACCCTGATGCCCGCTATTATAACGCCCTGCATAATGGCTATATTGATTTTTCTCTGACCCAAAGCAGAGGCACGGTGCGGATGATAGGACTCTCCACCGTCAAATCACAAGACTATGAAGCCTTTGAAGCGGCGCAATTTACCCTCAAGCCTTATAAGGGGAGCGTAAAGGTCAGCAGTCCAAAAGGGCTTAACTTAAAACAACGGGCTCTCTTTAGCGGCTTGGGTTAGAGGCAGCATAAAGTTCTCTTGGTTATTTGTGGGCGAATTGTGCTCATCGCTTTGCCAATCACAGAATCGGGCCTATAAGAGATTATGAGCGAGACCTCCAATCAGACCTATCAAGTTTTAGCGCGTAAATATCGCCCGACGACCTTTGAGGATATGATTGGCCAAGAGGCGATGGTCACGACCTTGCAAAATGCCTTTAAGGCTGGCCGTGTTGCCCATGCCTTTATGCTGACCGGTGTGCGCGGTATCGGCAAAACAACAACGGCCCGGCTTTTGGCACGGGCGCTGAATTATGAAAGCGATAGTGTTAAGGGCCCGTCCGTAGAATTGGCGACGCCCGGCAATCATTGCGAGCTGATTATGGCCTCTGGTCATATGGATGTATTGGAAATGGACGCGGCCTCTCGCACAGGCGTTGAGAATATGCGCGAAATGCTGGACGGGGTGCGTTACGCCCCCGCCACCGCGCGTTACAAAGTTTATATCATTGACGAAGTGCATATGCTCTCAGCGGGGGCATTTAATGCGCTACTCAAAACCCTCGAAGAGCCGCCAGACCACGCCAAATTTATTTTCGCCACGACTGAAATTCGTAAAGTCCCGATTACGGTGCTCTCGCGCTGTCAAAGGTTTGATCTGCGCCGTGTTGAGGCTGATGCCCTGCAGTCCCATCTGTCTAAGATTTGCGAAAAAGAAGGCGCAAAGGTTTCCGATGACGGTCTAGCGCTAATCTCCCGCGCAGCCGAAGGTTCTGTGCGCGACAGTCTTTCCTTGCTAGACCAAGCCATTGTCCAAGCGGGGCTTGATGGCGGTGAAGTGACAGGCGACCAAGTCCGCACGATGTTGGGCCTAGCCGACCGCGTGCGTATTCTTGATCTCTTTGCTTTGGCCGCGACAGGGGACGGCAAAGGCGCATTGACGGAAATGCGCAGCCAATATGATGACGGCGCCGCGCCGGATATCGTGATGCGCGATATGCTCGATATTTGTCATGAGGTTAGCCGCGCGAAAACGCTTGGCCCCGACGCCGCTTTTGACGCCGCGCCCGACCAAATTAAACGCTTGCAGGATTTGGCCGAAAAACTGTCTTTGGGACAACTCACCCGTATTTGGCAGATGCTTTTAAAAGCACATAACGAAGTGCGCATGGCGCCCGCGCCTTTGGCCGCCGCTGAGATGGCCTTGCTAAAATTATCTGTTGCAGGACAAATGCCGCCCCCTGAACTGGCCGCGCAAATTATCGAGCAGATGAAATCCGGCGGCGTGACACCGCCTATTATATCCGCTCCAGCCACGCCCACACCTTCAGCGCCAACACCTCCCTCAACAGCAATGGCCTCTACGGGCGGCGGCGGGTCAGTGTCGTCAGCCCCAGCCCCAGTCTCAGCCCCGCAATCTGCGCCGACTCCAAATACACCTGTGATGCTCAGCTCATTAGAAGATTTAATCGAGGCCATGCCGAAATCACAAATTGCGCTGAAGTCAGACATTAAGCGCTATGTGCGGCCTATTCGGTTTAAGCCCGGCGCGATCACATTTGAGCCCGCCGAGGGCGCGCCTGTGTCGCTAACGGGGAAGATTGTCTCTGCCATTAAAGAACTGACGGGTGAGCTTTGGATTGTCTCGCCCGAGACCAGCGGTGGCGGGGCCACGCTTAACGAAATTAAGAAAAATGCGAAAGCTGAACAGGCTGCCAAAGACCGCGCCCATCCCGCTTTTAACCACCCGCTATTGGCCACCGCCAAGCTCATTGAAATTCGAGACCTTGAAACTTTGTCTGGTGGTCCCACATCAGTGGAAAGCAACGTCATAGACGGAAACTTCGGTGATCCCGATTCATAAGGATATGTCATGAAAGATTTAATGGGCCTGATGAAACAGGCCAAAGAAATGCAAAAGAAAATGGAAGTGGCCCAAGGACAGGTCGCCGACATTGTCGTCGAAGGCCGCTCTGGCGGCGGGCTCGTGAGCATTGAACTCGCAGGCGGGGGTAACATGAAGTCCCTAAAAATAGACCTGTCGCTCTTTGGCTCCGCTGAACAAGACGACATGGAAATGGCCGAAGACTTAATCGTCGCGGCCTATCAAGACGCTAAGGTCAAACTTGACGAAGCCCAAGCCAAAACTATGAAAGACGCCATGGGGGATATACCGCTCCCGCCCGGGATGAACTTACCGTTTTAGTAAGTAAGGTAAATACTCCCGTCATTGCAAGACCTCGTTCTTGCAACCCATCTTCTGTAAGTACATCTAATCACAATGGTAATAAGCTGGGCCGCACGGGCGATAGGTTACAAGAACAAGTCTTGTAATGACGGCTTTGGGCTCGGGAGCAGTCCTTTAAACACCACCCTTTGCGCCCCACCTCATTATCCGCTACCATTCCCAAAAAATTATAAGGGGACTCCTCTTGGAGACTGATATCTTAAAAGCGGAAAGCTTATCCACGGTAGCGGCCAAGCGTATTCGGCGGGGCTTATTTTCGGCTTTCCTAGACGCCTGCAAAATCAAGGGTGAAGATGCGGTTGTTGTGATTGACGGAGATGGCCGCGGCTTTACCCACAAGGCCTTGATGCGCGCCTCATTAGCGCTCTCCGTTCCCATAAAGAAAATAACGCGCGGCGATGCAAATGTCGGAATTTTACTGCCAACTGGGGCAGGGGCCGTCATTGCTTTTTTATCCATCCATGCGGCAGGACGCGTGCCGGCTATGCTAAATTTCACGGCGGGTATCAAGAACCTCAAAGCGGCCGCAGTGACTGCGCCTTTTGATACGATTGTCACAGCGCGGAAATTTATCCAAATCGCAGGGCTGGAAAAACTGATAGAGCAGCTCTCTGAATTTACGACAATTCTTTATTTAGAGGATTTGCAAAAGCAGATTGGACTGGGCGCAAAATTAAAAGCCCTTTTAGGGCCGCTCTTTCCCGCGCTCTTTGTGCCCAAGGTTTCGCCTGACGATACCGGCGTTATTCTTTTCACGTCCGGCACGGAAGGCAATCCCAAAGGTGTGGTTCTGACCCACGCTAATATCCTCGCCAATATCGAACAGATAGAACAGCATGTGGAATTGGAAGAAGACGATATTATTTTTAATCCGCTCCCGACTTTTCATTGTTATGGCCTGACAGCCGGAACACTTTGGCCTATTTTTAGTGGCCGAAAAGTCGTGCTCCATCCGTCGCCGCTGCAGACAAAAACAATTGCCAAACGCATTTTCAAAACTCGCGCGACCGTGCTCTTTGCGACGGATACATTTTTGCAGCAATATATGCGCGCCAGTAATGAAGGTGGGCTGACGTCATTACGCATCGCTGTTTGCGGCGCAGAGCGGGTGCGCGAAGAAACCCGCAAAATTGCTGAGCAACGTTTTGATATGGAAGTGCTTGAAGGTTACGGCGTAACCGAATGTGCGCCTGTTTTAGCCGCCAATCAGCCAGGCGATATTCAGGCAGGAACCATTGGGAAGATGCTGCCGGGAATTGAATCGCGCCTTGAACCTGTCGAAGGTTTGGAGGAGGGCGGTCAACTTTGGGTGCGCGGGCCTAATATTATGAAGAGCTATATTTCGCCCGATAATCCGGGGCAGCTTATTCCGCTGGCCGATGGGTGGCATGATACGGGCGATGTCGTTTCTATCAATGATGACGGGCATTATGTTATTCGCGGTCGTGTTAAGCGCTTTGCCAAGATAGGCGGCGAAATGGTCTCGTTGATGGTTGTTGAGAACTGTGCCTCTGCGGTTTGGCCGGAGAAAATACATGCCGCCGCTATCCTGCCGGATCCGAAACGCGGGGAACAAATTGTGTTGATGACCGAAGAAAAAGATGCCAATAGGCGGGATCTTATGAGATGGGCGCAAACCCATGGCGTACCCGAAATTTCAGTCCCCAAAAAGGTCATTTCGGTGGACAGCTTGCCTGTCCTCGGCACGGGTAAACTTGATTACACGGCTATCACGAATATGGCTAAAGAAGCGCTTGAGGCTTGAGATGAAGGTAAATAGACGTGACATCATGGCAGCGGGATTAGCAGGAACGGCTCTAGCGGCTTGTGGCTCTGTAGACTCTGACATGACGATTTCGGCGGATGATTACCGACAGGCCTTTCAAGGTTTCGCGGTCAATGTGGAGTCCTGGTGGCGAGACGTTCCGTTTGAGCAGCGCTTTGACATGGCCGCAAAAAACCATTTCTCCCATGTCGAATTTTGGCTCATCGACAGTTGGGACCGCAGCGCCAAAGATCTTGCGGTACTGGCCAATGATTCAGGCGTGAAGGTCGCGCAAATCGTTGGCAATGCGCCTGCCCTCGCAAAACCGGATGTGCGCGGTGAATTTCTGGATAATGTCAAACGCGCGATTGAAAATGCAAAAATTCTCGGAACGGACATTGTGACCTTGACCGGGCATCAGGACGTTGAGGGGATTACAACTGAGGATGCCTTGAAGTCCTATCAAGACCACATGGCTGCCTCTGCAGAGTTATGGGAGGCCGCCAAAATTTACGCTGCGATTGAACCCTTTAATCCCTATAACCACCCTGGTCATTTTATCTATGGCCATGTCGAAGCCTTGCGGATATGCGAAGAAATCGCCTCGCCCTATGTTAAAATGAATTGGGATTTATTTCACATGCAACGTCATGAAGGTGAACTCATCGGGAATTTGCGGCGCGGCAAAAACCAGATTTGCTACATGCAATTGGCCGATAGTCCCGACCGCCATCAACCCGGTACAGGTGAAATTGATTATAAGAATGTTATTCGCGCTTGCCGAGAGGCAGGATATACGCGGCCTATTGGGCTAGAGCTTTGGGCCAAGAATGATGATGATGCAAAGGCGAGGGACGATATTTATAATCTCGCCATATCCCTATAAGGTTTCGCGGCAAATTTAATATGTCGGAACCGTTATTGCGATGGGATCAAGCCTAATCCAGAGAGCTAAAGCTATGGCGAGGATTATTCCTATCAAGATAAGGTAACCTACGGTCTCTCTAGGTAAGCCGGGGTAAAGCGGAAGCATCGCTAATGCGGCTAAGATAGCGGGCAATATCGCCACACTCAGCATGTCCGGTCCAACGCCTAACATCAGCAAATGCCCCAAGCCGAGCATGTAACCGAAAATAACGGCGGCGAAAATGACCGAGACCCAAATACCAGACTGAGGCTGTTTCCGTATCAACAGAGCGCTAAAGCTAAAAAACAGGACGGGCAGCGTTATGAAGTATGTGGCTGTGGGCGCTAGGAACTGAGCGAGGATTGCCAAAATGAAGACAGGAAGAACCGCTCCCAAATATTCATTCGTGGTTAAACGCTTTTGTCCAAAGAATATAAAGAACAACACCGCACATGCAATGAGTGCCAGAATTTCCAATTTCGGAATAGCAGCTAGTCGGTCATAATAATTTGCGCCGCTGCTACCTGACATAAGGTTCAAAATGTATAGACTGGCCGCGCCTAAGACAATCATTCCCATCATGCGCAGAGCGCCTTTTACTATGTCAGACTTAGGAGACTTGCGGTCAAATGATAAGATCAAGCACATTACGGTGATTGCTAAAAAGAGCCAACCAAGAGCGGAGGGATATATGAGCGTGAATGTTCCGAACAAATCAAAGAATGTCGCATCTGATGTTTGGCTGGGCAGAGTCTCTGCCACTAATAGCGCGCGAGTTAAGTCAAGACCTTGCGACCCCATATGCTGCAAAGTGGATTCATCCAGCTCGTCTGCGGTAATTTTTGGCGAGTGATAATATTCCGCCTCACCAAGATTGGCGATATTATAAGCAGCATAGTTCTTCTCAAGGGCGGGCGTCAGGTCCGTATCATTAGGTAGTAAATTATAGACATATGCCGAAAGGGATGAGGCGCTAGGCTCTTTAACCGCTTTTGCATAGAGGCGCATGAGCGGGCCATTGCCGCGGGAAGTTTGGAACATATTTGCTGTGCCGCCGCCGCCGCGGGCTTCGAAATTAATGACCGCGCCAATTTTATCTCGACTCGGATTATTGCTAAAGAAATACCGCGCCCCTGACAGGCCGACCTCCTCGCCATCTGTGAACAACATAATGAGATCACGTTCGAGGCTATCAGTTTCTTTCAGGGCCCGCGCGATTTCGAGAATACTGGCAATACCGACCGTATCGTCCGCCGCGCCGGGCGACTCCCAAACCGTATCATGATGCGCCATAAGAAGGACAGCGGGTTTGTTGCGGTCTTTCCCAGGCAATGTTCCGATGACATTAAATATCTCTTGCTCAGTTTTACTCTGACCACTCCATTTATTTAGCCGCGCTAAAGCGCGTTCACCTAAAAGGGATGTTTCAACCTCGACTTCTGCGCCCAAATTTTCCAAGCGGGTCGTGAGATAAGCTCGCACTTTTTCATTTTCTACGGAGCCTGTAGGATGGGGTTTCGCGGCGATGATGCGAACATCTTCCATAGCTCTGGCAGATGAGAATTGGTCGGCGGGCGTATCGAGGTCTTTTGGTGACGGCGGCGTAATAGCCATAAAGGCCAAGATGAAAGCTAACTTCACGGCGATGAGACATGGTGCCCAGCTTCTCATAAATACACTCCCCTGATGTACTGATAATAACATGAGGCGGCTCATTTACATAGGCTCAAAGTGAACGGGATTGATAAGGCGGCATTGCATTGAAGTCCTCTCTTAAATTTTTGCGAAACATTGGCTAGGGTGAGGCGAATCACGAGAGTTTCCCATGGCCTCAAATATCAGCCCCGAAATAGAACGGCTTATAAGTTTGCTTTCCAAGCTTCCGGGTTTGGGTCCGCGCTCGGCGCGGCGGGCGGCGCTCGATTTAATTAAAAAACGCGATAGCCTTATGCGGCCATTAGCTAATGCAATAGCGGATGCGGCAGATAAAATCTCGACTTGCAATATTTGCGCAAATGTCGATGCGCAAAACCCCTGCCATATCTGCGCCGCGCCGGGACGTGACCAAACTATTATTTGCGTTGTCCAAGAAGTCGGTGACCTCTGGGCGATGGAACGGGCAGGGGCCTTTCGCGGACAATATCATGTCTTGGGCGGAACGCTGTCGGCGCTGGATGGTATCCGTCCTGAAGATCTGAATATTGCTGGGCTTATTGACCGCGCCAAGTCGGAAGAGGTCAAAGAAGTCATCCTCGCCATGAATGCGACCGTCGATGGACAGACAACGGCGCATTATATAACCGACCATTTAGAGCGGACTGAGGTTATTATCTCGCGTCTGGCACATGGCGTCCCTGTAGGTGGTGAGCTGGACTATCTGGATGACGGGACTATTACTGCAGCGATGAAAAGCCGCCGCCCTTTTTAAATCCCTAAGATGCGGGCTTGCGGAACTCTGTAATATTCGAGGCCGACTTTTCCTCTTGCACATCTAGGCTCTCAATTTTATCCGCGCGTTTGGTGATTTTCTCCGTGCTAATCCGAATTTTGCGAATGTCTTCATTGGACTGATTAAAGTGCGTTTGCAATTTTGCCACGCGGTCATCAAGCAAGCTGACATCCTTGGCCATTGCGCCGACTTCGCGCTGAATGATATGGGCCTGCTCGCGCATGGCGGCATCCTTCATCACTGCGCGCATGGTGTGCAGCGTCGCCATGAAGGTTGTCGGCGAGACAATCATGACTTTCTGGCTAAAGCCTTTTTCGATCACTTGCGGGAAATTGGCGTGCAGCTCCGCATAAATGGCTTCACTGGGCAGGAAGAGCATCGCAATATCATGCGTCTCGCCGAAAATAAGATATTTATCCGCCACCGCTTTGATATGGACAGTGACATCACGCGCAAATTCCCGCGCGGCGACGGCTTCCGCGGGCGTGTTATCCGCATCGGTTAATCGCCGCCACGCCTCCATCGGGAATTTACTGTCAATCGCGACATCCCCTTGATCACCCGGCAAGTGAACGAGCGCGTCAACGCGTTTGCCGTTTGAGAGCGTGTGCTGAAAGCTATAGGCATTGCTCGGCAGATAATTTGAAATCAGATCCTGCATTTGCTTTTCGCCAAAAGCCCCGCGCGATTGCTTATTAGACAGCAAGCTTTGCAGCCCCGACACTTCGCCCGACAGCGTTTCGATATTTTTCTGCGCGCGGTCAATCAAGGCGAGCCGTTCGTGAAGCTGTTTCAAGCTCACCGAATTTCGCTCTTGCGTGGCCTCTATAGATTGCCCGACGCGTTCCGAAACCTTATTGAGCCGCGTATCCAAGCTCTCGCGCAATTGCGTCTCGCGAGTCGCGCTATCTTCGGCCATTTGCGCGAGCCGCCCTTGCAGCTCTGTCTGCCGATCCGTCATCTGGGTGAGGTGGCCTTCAAGCACTTTCGCTCTTTGCTCTTGTTGAGCCGCGTCTTTCGCGCCTCCGCGCCGCGCAAATATCAGCGTGATGAGCGCCCCCAAAAGTAAGAGCGCCGCGCCTAGAATAAGCTCGACCAACGTCAACTCTAGACCTGAGTAAGATATCAAAGGTTCCATATTTGTTCTCTTATGCCGATTCCGCCGATAAGGAAAGATATTTTGAGCCCATGAAGTTCTTCGTTGAGTTGCCGCGTTTCGCACAGGCAAATTGCGAAAGGGCGCTATGCAGTTTACGGCCCAAATAGCAGGAGCGCGCGATGCGAACATTCTTTATTATTGTGGGCCTGATGGGTTTCATTGGCTTTAGTCAAAATATTGCCGCTGCAAATTCATCGACGAATACGCTCGCGGGGCCATTTGCGGTTCTATCTGGAGAACGGGCAAGTCTGGGATCAAACCCAACCCGCCAGGGTTCGTCATCTGGGCCAAGAGAGCCCAGATATGCTCGTTATTAAAAATGCAGCCATGGGCAGTTTCTTGGCGCGGGTGAACGGTAAGGGCCCAAAAGTGCGCGTTCGCCGTGTTGAATAAGTGTAAAAGACTGTAATTTCAGTGGTTTAACCCCTTTAGACGCGTAGCCTCCATAAAAACATGGTTAACAAAAATCGCCTCTGAGGGGAATTTCGTTCAGGAAACTCTCAGCTCCGTTCAGCTAAGTCATAATCATCAAATACGACATTTAAGTCGCTTTAGGTGAGAAGATAGACATGAAACAGGTAAACACAAAAATCGCTAAATTCGTCGGCGCTGCCGCCTTACTTATGATGGTGTCAACGGCTGCAACAGCCCAAGATTATACATCTGAGCGCAATGCGGAGAAAGCTTACGTTAAAACGGCCCAGTTTGAGCGCCAGACACCTGCGCCTTCATTTGATATCAAGCCAGCGAAGCGCATTGAAACAACGAAAACCCGCACGACGCGCCGCATCGTCCGCGAAGCCCTTCCGGGACAACGCAACTCTGTGCGCACTGTTAATAAGGGCCGCGTCTTTGTCTCAGAAGACTTTTCACAAGACGGCATGACCGTTTACACGCCGCCGGCTAAAGGCGCCAAGATGCCTAATTATTTCGCTGCGGCGCAAGAGTAAACTTGTCTTAAGACCTATGTTAGCGTCCGTTCAGATTTAATTCAGGTGCAATGTCGTTATGTCATTTGGACGCAACTTAAGGCACAACTGGGTAGATTTATGATGTTAGACACAGATACAAGCCCAGCTGTAAGACATCCTGCTGTTATTGGCTTTCCGGTGGTGACTAAAATCGTCGAAGCGATCACAGCGCAGCCGCAACGCGACCGCGTAGGTGTCAATGTCTGCGCCGAATATGTCGTCAAATCCATGGCCGAAGAAAACGGCTTTGCGGCGTTCCAAACACCCGAAGAACGCGAGCTCGCCTCGACGCTGAGAGAGCTCGCTGTCGGCCCCCGCGCAGCCTATTATGGCTGGCGTCTCTATAGGCGCTACCGCCAAGGCGGCGACATCACGCTGGACGCGGTGAGCTATTAGCCGCAGCACCAATTAGGGCGCCCAATGCGCCATAGACATGTACCAGTCATGTTTTTGTTTTGCGCGCCTATCATCATCCCACGTAAGCTGCTTGATGAGGTCTTGTTTTAATATTTCGGCATCATCAGGATGCAGGGGCGGCAAATCTTCATAACGCGTATATTCCTCAAGCGGCTTCTTTGGCAGATCTGCTTCCAATTTTGCAAGCCGCGCTTTTGCCGTGGCGAGTTTAACGGCCTCTAATGGGCAATTGTCTGAACGGCGTTTCGTTTGGCGGCGTTTATGTCGGGGCATGATAATCTTTCTGTTTTAATGTGGGTGAGGGGGAATAAGGCAGGCTAAAGCCTTGGAGGACGAGGACGACAGATTGCCTCGTCAGGAATTTCGTTGCGCGCCATACCCAACGCAGGTTGGGTTGGCGGGCGGCAACCTGCCTCAAAAAGAGGACAGCCCGCGGGGTCGGCACCCTGATGGATACCAAAGTGATTTATATGTTTTACAGGGTACAAGCCCCGCGGCAGTGATCTTTCTGTGGAGGCCCGGTGATCGCGAAGTTACGGACTGTACGATGGCTGTCGCCACCTGACCGCATCGCTCGGGCATCTTATGTTCATCTCCACAGAGGCCCGGCACAATCGGGGGCGTTAATCCCCAATGCTCAGCCTCACTGTCTCGAATGGCAGTAAGTAACGTCTCACCTGTCCGTCCATCCGAAAACCTATGTTGTTCATATGTCGTCGATAGCGTCCCCTTCCATACTAAACAGTCAGGGCCAATCCCCGACATAAGAACGAGTTTGAATATGAGGCCAAATGGGGAAGGTGAGCAGACGATTGTTGGGAAGTGCAGTAATCGTGGAGATTTTGGGGTGTTTTAGCGAGGATAGAGGGTGTTGAGACAGGTATCCATCTTGAGGTAAGCGCCTGCCGCTCCCCCCATCCCCCCTTCGGGGTACTTCCCCCGTTTAGCGTTTTTACCAAAACGCAGAGGGGGAAGGTGTAACCCACCATACCCTCCTCCTCCCGTTCCTGCGTTTTTACAAAACGCTAGGGGGGAGGTGGCCCGCGAATGCGGGTCGGAGGGGGGAGCGACAAGCGTCCAATCACATAGAGAGAGCAGTAGCGACTAGCACCCTACCTCCAATGATTCACACAACCTCAACGCCCATTTGCCGATGCACGCCCACCCTGTTAGCCTAGCCCCATGCGCGAAGCCCAATGGAAAGCACGAAAACACACCGCCGCTCTGCGCCGTAACCTTACCGACGCCGAAAGCAAACTCTGGCAAGACCTAAGAGCCCGCCGCCTTCAAGGCTATAAGTTCAGGCGGCAACATCCGATTGATGACTATGTCGCTGACTTTGCCTGTATCCCTGCAAAACTCGTCATAGAAATTGACGGCGCGACCCACAGCACAGAGGAAGAGTTAGCCCATGACGCAAGGCGCACAGAGGTCATGGAAAGCCTCGGATGGCGCGTGATACGGTTCACGAATGACGAAGTGTATAAGGATGTCGATGGGGTGGTTGAGGCGATATATCACGCGTTAACGGACGGTGAGGGTGGGGGTCGTTGAGTTGGGCGGGTGTTGAGACGGGTTGTTATCGTGAGGTCTGCGCCTGCCGCGACAGGTGGTAACCGTGAGTTAAGCGCCCGTGGCTCCCCCCATCCCCCCTTCGGGGTACTTCCCCCGTTTAGCGTTTTTACCAAAACGCAGAGGGGGAAGGGAAGTATGGCACCTTCCTCTCCCCGTTCACGGGGGAGGTGGCCCGCGAATGCGGGTCGGAGGGGGGAACGACAAGCACAATGCTTCAATCTGAGTACAACACCGACACGCTCCCTATCTAAAAGAGAGGCCCCGCCACATTCACAATACCCAAGGGATTGGCCAAAGACTGTTACGCTAACTAACCTTGAGGGGCACTGGATTTACGAAAAGTGGTGGGTTTCGCGGCAGGTGATGATCGTAAGCTGAGCGCCCGTGGCTCCCCCCTCCGAGCCGCATACGCGGCCCACCTCCCCCGTAAACAGGGGAGGGGAATATAGCATGTACCATCTTCCCCCGTTCACGGGGGAAGTACCGCGAAGCGGGGATGGGGGGAGCGACAAGCACCGTGCTTCAATCGGATTACAACACCGACACGCACCCTATCTAAAAGAAAGGCCCCGCCACACCCATAAGAGCCACTGGCCAAGTCCATCCAACCAAGCAGAAGCTCGTGGAAGCAAAAATCAATTGGTTTATTTGTTGCTGAAATTTTGTAAGATGTTAGCAATTGTTATAAACAGGTCCATGTATGCAAGAAATATTGAACGTAAAGTTTAGCTCTGACTTAAAACCAGACTCTGGAACCATGAAATTAGTTTTGGAGTTTTTAGAGACCTGTTCTGTTTTCGAGATAAATCATACATCGCACTTGGTGCTTCTTCATGATAAAAAAAGTGATGCTCATTACTTTACTTGCCATTTAAGCGGTAGTGAAATTGCTTTAAAGTCAGACTTGCAAGCAACTATCGACAGTGACGGTGATACTTTATATAAACTTAACAGAGATTTACTTCGGGATAAATCCGCTTTTTCTGAAATGGTAAGCGACGCAGTAGCTGGTAGGTCTTTCGAAGACTTAGTTTTAGAATACGACCCAACTTATAATGAAGATGTTCCGCTTAAAGTTTACGGAGGCCAACATCGAGTGGAAGCAATTAAAAGTGCAGATACTGAGAGCGTCGATGAGTTACATGGTGTTAGAGTATATTTTAATTTGACGCAGACGCAAAAGGTGGAAATTGCTAAGATTAATAATACTTCAATAGCCGTATCAAACGATTTACTTGATAGAATGAGTGAGCAATTAGTTGGACCTCAACTAAGAGATTGGTGCCAGAAGATTGGTTTGCTAGATAAGAATCAAGACTTCAAGGACCGTCGTGACGCACGATACCCAACTGTTAGGATTGCTAGAACGATTGTCTTTAATTACATTAACGGCAAAGAAGGCTCGTTGGAAGATTTGAACGACGTGAGATTAGTTAAATCGGGTGCTCGTGATGATGACTACCAAAAACTTAGAAAAAAGATAGATTGGACTGATAAAAAATTTATCGAAATGGGAAAGATGTTCACACTTCTACATCTTGCTCAGATTGAAAAAATCAAAAAGAAGTCGACTAAGTCAAAACAACCATCTGAATTTGGAAGAAAGGCACTATCATTATCTATTTCGGCGGGTTGGGCTTTTGCCGCAGGCTTATTTCAGAAACATCCAGATAAACTAAAGATTCTCTACGAACTACCCAACAATGTATCTTCGAATGCAGACCCATTAAATGCGAAAGCGCTTTCGGAAGCTAAGCACAAAGGTCACGACCCAGAAAAGTATAGAGGGTTGGGAACAAGAACAAGTCCAGTTGAAATTGGCAGGGTTTTAGAGTTGTTTATTGTACTTGCTGAGCAAGGATTAACAAAAATAGATAAACCTACTGCCAATGCAGCGATTATGTCTTACGAAGCCAAGAGATCGGATTCCTTAGCGAAGATTGCAAAAGCGAAACTAAAAAAATAAATGTTTGAGATTTATCTTTTAGATGCTGCGTTCTTTATCCAAACGGCTGATAAAAACGAAAACGAGGATGCATTCTTGCGCGCTGCAATTTTTTATTTAGCGAGTGCTGTAGAAGCCTATGTAAATGACATAGCAATATTAGCTGATAATCAGAAAGTAAAATTTTCTATTTCGGAACAGGATTTTTTAAATGATAGACAAAAGTATGTGAATGTTGGAAAAGCTATGGAGGAAACAAAAGTAAAAAACTCTTCAATCAGTGAAAAACTCAAATATCTTGCTAAAAAGCACCCTAGGGATGGGGTCGATATATTAGGAAGCCAAGCGTGGGAGAATTATTTAAGGTTTAAATCGTTTCGAAATAGGTTAGTTCATCCTAAAGCAGATGCAGAAAATATAACAAACACTGAATTGTTCGAGGCAGCTGATGAAGGACTAAAGTCTATCGTGAAGTTACTTAGTATGTTTTCTAAATGTATTTTCAACAAACCGCTACGGCCGCGATTATTAGAACTAATAGAGTAGGCTTCACTCCGCCGCCTCAACCCACCCCCTCTAAAAAAACATGTCATCCAAATTCTTTTCGCTCTTTGAGTGGCCGTCTTTTATGCCTGACACATGCTGGTTTACGGTTTTGTTTAGATCGTGGAGCATGCGCAACCCGAAACCTTGCGGTTTCGGCGTTACACTGCAATCGACTCACTGGGTCGATTGCGGGCGTTTCACGCCTCAAGCGCGCCCCGCTCAGCCCTCAACACCTCGGCCCGTTCCTCAACCTGCCTGACGATATCCTCAACCATATCGTCATTATCCGTCTTGCCCGTTTTCTTCCCAGCGGAATACATCATGCCGTAACCTGCGGACCCGCC
>ENA-ORXM01002932-ORXM01002932.1-marine-metagenome-genome-assembly--contig:-NODE-2932-length-18291-cov-10.181509_pt1 | contig 18291 bp, 16 predicted proteins | sample MGYA00237867_ERZ511480 | MGnify/ENA primary metagenome ERZ511480 (study PRJEB26309, sample SAMN06266103) | marine metagenome | isolation source: Algal blade | place: United Kingdom:Sidmouth, United...
GCGGACGACGCCAATGACCCCGCCGCCGCCGCCGCCGCCACCGCCTCCGCCGCCGCCGCCGCCGCCGCCGCCGCCGCCGCCGCCGCCGCCGCCGTTGCCACCGCCGTGGTCACCGCCAGCGTCGCTGGCGCCGCCTCTGCCGCCCGCACCGCCGCCGACGACGACGGTCACGCCGCCGTCAGCGCCGCCGCCTGGGCCATTGGAGTGCCACATGGCAGGCCGACCCCGCGGCGGAGCGTGCGGCTAGTCGTTACCCGCGCGCTACGGTCAGGGTGGATGACGAGACCGCAGAGGCCACGAGACTCTGCCGCGCGGTGGCGTTCCCTCGACGATGGTGCGCGTGCTCAGCGTGGCGAGCGTCGCGCCGGCGGCGCACGTGTCTGCCCCGTGCACCGCCGGAACCGCGCACGCCGTTGGCTCGCCGTGCACGGGGCGCGGATGGCCGCCACACGAGCTTCTCGTCCAAAGGGGGGTGCGCAAGCTCTGTCGACGCACCTACCGCTGCGAGAAAGCAGGGCAAATCTCAAGGAAAAAAGACAAGGGCCGTGCAATCAGACCCCCAAGTAGCAGTGGAACGAACCTAGGGCCGTCCAGTCGGACCCCAGTCACCGTATCGTGAAGCGTCGTGCTATCGAAAAAAGAACAAGAAAACGGCGGAATGATAACAAAATCGTTCACCCCTCTACGACGGCCCCCAGCGGTGGCTCTCCGCCGCGCATAAAGCAGCCTTGGCATCCGCGCCGCCCGGCACAGCCTAGCCGGTTGGCTCTCCCGTGCTGCCAGTCTCCCCTGCCCCCCCCCCGACAGGCACAGCCGAGCTGTGGCCGGTCTCTCGTGCCGCCAAGTGTGGCGGATGGAAGCCCACATCGCCCCTCGTGTGCGACCACAATAGGCTACACCAGACAAATCAGTCACGTCCAGCGAAGAAATAGATATGACACAAATGGTGATGGGGGCCGCGCCGCCAATCGAGTCGCCACTCCGGGTCAATAAATCTCACAACCGCAACCGGCGGGGGGCGGGTGAGTCCGGCACCGGGTGCCCCCCGGCGCACTGGGGACAGACACGTGGTCAACCCTCCCGCAGCGGCCAGTGCACGGCTGAACCGTTGGCCGCCTGCCGTGGCGGCGTTGCGGTATCCTAGAGGATGCATGGACACGGCTGACACCCCACAGCTGCAGGGGCGCGCCACGGTGCCGCGATCCGTCAACCAACCACTCAGGCGGGGCAGGCCGCCTAGCACAAATGAGTCCATTGGGAGCGCACACCGGGCGCTCAGGCCACGATCAGACACGTCCCAGCTATTTGTCTCCAATCGGCCGTTCTGACGCAGACACCCAGCCGGGCCTACAGTCAATATCCGGTTATATGCGTCCCAGTTATTGCTGTTAACCCAATTTTGGCCGATGCCAAGCGCTACGCAAGCAACAGAGGGACTTTACATTTTAACAATAACTGGGGGTTAGACCCGTTCGGGAAGCAGAAATTGGCTTACAGGCTCCTGAAGACGTTTCCCAGAGGGGGTCCTCTGACGGCCTCAATCTGGGCGATCGTGACATGGATGACAGGTGATCGCTGCCTTAACGAGCTCGATTGCACCTAACCGGACGGCCGGATCAGTCGATCAGCCTCGTAAGTGAGCGTGCGAACCGGATACGCCCTGTATTAGAGACGCGATCGTGCACTTCATTTGGACTTTTTTGTACTTCAGATCAAGTGCGGATCTGACGATAAGCGCCTGATGGCGGCATTTGCTGTGCTGATGTTCGGAGCCAAGCCCGTGAGTGTCCAAACCAGCCTGGTGTGCACTGCAGCGGAGCAGCACGACACAGGCGCGTGGTCATATTCCAACGGCACAGAAAGTCCAGGGCGGCCAGGAACGGGGTCTGCTCGCCAGCAGGGCACGCACGAGACAGCTTTTACCCGCGCGCATGCTCGTTCCGCGACCGGCAACTTGTGCTCCTGAGACGGGCGTCACAGCTTGTGCTTCTGTGTGCCAGATCAACAGGAACGTTGCAGTTCGTGCTCGTCCCCTCCTTGAGTAGCACAACGACCTACTAGTGCCGAACTGCACTATCCGCCGGCACACGCTACAGGTGAAACGGAGCATGACTGCCCACCCCGACAGTTTCGACGCTCTTTCCGACATATCGTAACGCGGGCACTGCGCAACGGCTTGGACGCTGATTGCGACATATCCCAATGCGGACACTGCACCATGTGGCTGATAGGCACACCCGACGAGGACACCATTGCGGGGCACCATCGAGCGTCGATGCCGCAGTCGCACTCGCGTCGGAGGCGGACAAGAATTCTGAAAGCACGCACCTGGGAGTCTCGATGCAATGGTCATGCTTTTTCTAAGGGCGAACAGCCACTGTGCCTGCACACAATCTGCTCTCAGCATCGGCATGCGAAGAGCTCCAATCAACTATGCGAACAGAAAAGTCTAAAAATCCGAAATGAGGTATGCAAAAACGAGTGCAGGCCAGTTCAGTGACAACACCGCAAACCTTTGTGACCACAATGCACTTTATGGTACTAGATTGACATGATTCCGAGATACCTTACCGAACGACGACAAGAACAAGCCAAACGTGTCATTTGCATGAAGGAAGAATACAAACTGGCTATTGCGGGCCTTCCCGTTCTTGTAGCCATAATGTCACAAGTAGCAGAAGGGTACAAAGAGATTCCGACCCTGTGACAGAGAGGCAAACCAAAACGTAAGATGTAGAGAGGACCGTGCCCCTGTGTGCCCCCCGTCAAAAATGAAGCAACAAACAGGCTTTGGGAAATCCTACAAGAAGAAGCGGCCCTTCCCAGCACAAGCGCAAGCATGAGATCAAAGAGAAGCGTCGATCACGCCATCCGGGTCCAACAAATGACCCGCTCACAACACACAGAAGCAAGAGTTCAAGTCAAGCAAAAGCGGTACTATCCGTCTGGGGCGCACAAACGCCGCAACGACAGCCGTCCACACCTGCGTCCTGCTCACGAGGAGCTCCAAAGAAGTCACAAAGTCGTCGATGGAGGCACCCATCAGCCTCGAAAAAATCGAGCACCTCGTCAAGAACAGCGATCTGCTGTTTGGCAGAAGTCTTCATTGACCTCTCCAGCAAACGCCCGGCATCTCGCGGATCCTTTTGGTCGAGGACTGCCAGCGGCTGCACCATCGGGTAGTCATCGCTGTAGTCAATGTCAACGAGGTCAACAGCGGCCAGATCCTCCAGGGCGTCATGAACTGCCGTCGGTCCTCCTGCTCCAAGCTCCAAGAAGGGAGCCACCGCACAAACGTCGCGAACATCGCGTCGAACGGCCAGGTTGCGAGTCATAGCCGCAAACCCGGGCTCAAAGTGATCCTTCCACAACGCGTTAGCAAACGTAGACAGCACAGGCCATGGCTGCAGCGTCGATTTGGCGCCTTGGAACGCCGCGATGCGAGCCCGCTGCGTCCTTCCCGCGAGCGCCAAGCCTGTGCGGCAAAGGGCAGCAAGAATAGCGTTCGTGTCGTCCGCGTCGATGCCAGCCCTGTGGTAGTCCGCCCAATGCAGGAACGACGTGGGACCGAGAGGTGTCGTGCGCTCGTAAATCTTGCGCATGAGTGCTACCGTCGTTGACATCGGAAGAGGTGTCGTCTCGATGCTGCGCCGGGTACTCTCGCTGTCATCTGCATTGTAGAAGCAGACGCAGTACGCGTCTTCACCGTCACGACCGGCACGACCCACTTGCTGGGCGTACTCTGCCACTGACCTCGCTCCAGCCTAGGATAGACACGAAGTGGAAACGCGCGTGCAGCACACAAAGGAACAAACGTCACTCCAGGACAGAAAGAGGCAACCGCTAATGTTCCAAATTGTAAGCATGTGTCGTCAGTCTTGTTCTTCAAGCACAAAGACCCAGCTCGAGACAAGACCAATCGACACCAATCGTCCAACAAGAAAAAGAGGATTACGTCACAACGCAACTCGAAACAAGTACCAGAGGACTGAAAGAACGTACGAGATGGAGAATGACACGGACATGAGGACAGTCAACGCCAAGACCGAAGGCAATAGTTGCAATGACGACGACACCACGAGTCGTTAAGAAGAGGTCTTCCACCTCGGCACGGTCGGTCCGCCCCGCATGGTACGCACGAAAAGCAAGTGCCGCCCCAGTCGCACCGAGCCGCTGCTGCGCCGCGGCAAGCACAAGCTCCTTGCACACATCTTCGGACAGAGCACGGGACGGCACGTAGATGATCGTGTTGCCCTGCTGGGCGCGTGCCTTGATGGAGAGCCGAAGAGCACGGGCAATGCGCCACTTATACTCCGTCGCCGACGCCACACGCCGCGCAAGCGACACTCGGCCAAAGGTCAGAGCCGCCGGCCTCTTGACAACATGCAGGAGCAGGTTCTTTCTCAGGAATGGGCCTCGCTGGACTATAGGCGACGACATGCTCATCCGTCGAATGACCAGCTGCTGGTCGCGGCGCCGCATGGTGGCCGTGAGCCCAAGTCGACGTTGCGCTTGGACAAGCGATGCTCCCATTGCCATCGTCGGCCGCCACAGGTACCAATCGTTGTACAGGTGGGCCTCATCAAAGCATAGCAGCGCGATTCCTCGGTCGTTCAAAAGCTTGCGGAAGGAGGGGTCGTGACACAGCAACTCCGGAGATATAAACAGGGCGCAAAGCCGCTTCTCCATGATCATGGACTTGCACAGAAGCCGCTCGTCACTCGTGCTTGATGAAGTCAGTGCCATCGCAGACACGCCTACTTTGTTTAGAGAATCAGCGTGCTGGCGGCTGAGCCCCTTTAGAGGCACCAGCATGACACTTAGAGATCGATCCATCTGATGGAGAAGATCAGCAGCCAGGCCGAAAGTGGTCGTCTACCCTAGCATGAGAGAAAGACGTGCATGTGCAGCAATACTGTCGTTAGAACCACAGTACACTCGGCAGATGAACTTGAGCAGGTGGCCTTCTGCACAAGGAAAAAAAATGACACGAGGTAAACGTAAAGTAAGACACGAAAGACCATGCGACGGGGCGTACCTTTCCGGATGCCGTCGCATTCACGGAGATGACCTCTGCGCGGGGGCGATCTTGGTCAAGCAGAGGAAGAAGAGCCTCTAGCTGCCCAGGACGGAAGCTTTCATGACCAAACTGGCGCTCGAGGGAGAGAAGGGCAGCTGCTTCGATCTGCGAGCGCTCCATGGCTATCGGCGACGAGTCAAGCAGGAAATGTCACGACGATCAGCGTGTGTCGCCGCATGAACAGAGCCAAAAGACTTGACAACCGCCGGCCGCAGGACGTCGGACCATCGCGTCAAAAAAATGTCATCAGAGCTCTCACGTCGTGAGAAAAATGGATCCGGTACGCGAATGTATCCGCTGGGTACCATATTTGCAAGTCCTGTGTTCATCAAGCGATTCGTAATCTGGTAACGACACGTCAGGTGTGAGAGAACGGTTTACAATCACGTGACGTGGAATGAGATCAGCCACGAGATGACGCGCGGAGCCCTGGACCTTTAACACATCAACACCAACAATTCACAAGTCTATGCTCTTGTGCACACACTCGGGGACCTCCCCGCCGTTGATGATGACGTCGGCAAGCGCTGCAGCAGGTGACGTGTAGGTGAACCGCCTCTCGAGCCGGTTCGATGCTTGCACGTAAGCCCAGTACGCCGACATCGTATGCCAGCCACCGCGGTCCTTGATTTCGGCGTCGGCAACGCCTAGCAGACGATACAGCTGCGCACCACCGCGCTTGCATGAGTGAGTACCCAAGAACCGATACGAGTCGACTCCCGCCTCGTCGAGTGCCCGTCGCATGGACTCGAGGAACGCGCTGTCCTTCAGCCTTGTGTGCGCTGACATTTCCCACGCACCGCAGGGTAGCATCTTGAAGGGGCAGAAGAGAAACCCCTTAGCGTCTCCGCGTAGCATCAGGTACATGGCCATCGCCAAAACAGGGTCCACTCGTGGGTCTCCCGCCAGTCCTGGCGCCCCTTCAAGGTGATACTGCCGTCCCGACGTCGACGTCTTCGTGCCGTCCAGCAAATTAATCCGAAAGACCAGATTGCCGCGCACGTCTTCTGTTTGCATGACGTTCTCTCGTCTTCGTGGAGAAACCAACCATGACCGCATGTTCAATACGTGCAAAGCAGACTCGCTCCCATCACGTCAGACGTGCGGCTCAGAGATACAGAAGCGAACATTGCAATCGGTGCCCAGCACGGCACGAGAGCACGTCCGCCCGCTCATCAAGACGCCCCCACACTCGATCCCGCGTGAACGTACTTAAGTTTTGTGACCTCATCGAACCGCATCATCAGGAAAGTCGCCGTCATCATGGCAGCGAACTGCGCCAGCCGCTCAGGTGAGATGCTGTCTTGGTCGGAAATAAAGTGATCGTAGTAGGCACATATGTGCCCATACTCCAGCGGGTCCATTGGAAGCGTGACACGTCCATCACGAGCGAGCTTGACCTTGTGCGCCCGCTTCATGTCGTCAACCGCCTTACTGTCATTCGGGTTACCATTGACGAAAACCTTGCCGTCAATCTCGCCCGTAGACCAACGCCCAGTTCGGCCGAGCTCGGTGAAAAACAGCGTCATCTGGGCGGAGATGTGCTTGGACGTCGAGATCCCGAGCTCAAAGTTCTTGGTGCGCACCTTGTAGAACGTTGCAACATGCGCGGCAGTAGTAGCATCGACCTTGGTGGGGGTCACACCCACCTTGGAGCAAAAATCAAGGTACTCCTTGCGTGTCCTCTTGTGCACCTTGGAGCTGCTTTGCGACCGGGCCGTCTCGATAGCCGCGGCAGTGGAGGCCACAGGATCATAATCTTTTGCACTCGGCGCGAGGCTCAGCCACTCAACATTGCGGGCGGTGCTTGACCGACCATCTTGCGATCCGTCCAGGCGGGACGAGCGAGGAACACCACCAGGCGCCGTGGACGTCATACTGCCGTTCGAAGACATCGCGCAGGATAGTGCTTGGCACGTGGGAGGGCAGTCGTGGCGGCGAGATGAAGACTTGCCTCTGCGCCCGCGAGGGACAGCTTCATCTCAAGCGGGGTCTTGCTCATGGCTTTCGATCGGCCATAAAGTGGATCGCCAGTCTCTTGCATTCGGTAAGGTCGGAACAATCACCAGGAGCGAATGCGAAGGCGACATCACTTGCATCTACCTGATGAGAGACGGTTTCAAAATACTTACCATATGGTCCGTCCGTGTCCCATGATCATGCAGCTTGTAACGAGATGTCGCTCACAGTAGTCTACGACATGATCTGGAGAGAACTGATTTCATCATGTTGCAAGGAAGCGCGAACTAGGTACCAAAACATTCAGCTGGTAACAAGAGTTTACATACAGCCGTTCTCCCAAAAATCCCTCACTCCAACTGTTGCAAAAGAGTTGCAATTCGGCCTCTACGACGCCGCAGAGGCCGATTTGGAACTCTTTTGCACCAGTTGGAGTGAGGGAAATTTTGGGAGAACGGCTGTATGGCAACGCCATTCGCTGCAAGAGTGTATATCCAACATTTTGTCCGCGATTCGTCGGTGTCCTTGGCCAGTCATTGTCATAGCAAGAAGACCTTTCTCAGGAAGTGACGCAACCTGTCTCTGCGCGAGGTGGACCGGACATTTTGGTCAAAGGATGGGAGTGCTTTGACCCGGTCGACAGGACAGCAATGGACTCTTCCAAAGCGCGTGTTCCGGCGTTGCTCATGCTTCACGAAGAAGTGAGAACGGCCCCGCGCGAGAATCACGTGTTCTCAGCGTACGTGACGTTCTTAGCATAAGCTGCCAAATTCTCAACCGAAGTAAACGTCTTTTATCATGGGGCAAGCGCACTGGATGGTTCTGCATGGTCCACGCTCACTACACCCACAAAACACAGAGTCTTCACAAGTTGAAAGCAGACGCACACTGAGTCCCTGAATGATGCATGGCTGGTCTTGAACCACAACCTCATCACCGGGTGACCGCTGCTTCCCCTCATGAAAATTGCCAGGCACAACAGTCGTTTCCCAGAAGTACCGCAAGAAACATAGAACTTGGTTGTGGAGCATCGAGCTGCACAGAGCGTCCGCCAACAGAATGATATAGGGTGGCAGGAGGTAACATTCAAAAGACTCCAAAAGCCGAAAACGTCGCAGAGCGTGTAGGATCCCGGCCCCGGGGAGAGCTTGTTCTTAGAGGATGAAAAAGTAGAGGGTGGCAGATCTGATGAGGGCGCAGGCGTATCGGACGACCCAGCATCATCAACAATCGAAGGGAGTGCGAAATGGTCGCATAAAGGAGACGGCTGTTCCGTATTTGCTCGCAGCAGCCGTCCGCGAAGAGGGTACGGTGCGTAACGGCTGCTGCTCGCCGATAGGGAATGATGGGGGAGAGGCAAGGTGAGGTTGGGCGCGATGGACTGTGAGACAAAGGAAGAGCTGGGCCAAACGGGCCAAGAAGTGCCTCTGCCTGCGTCGAGGGACCTTGATCGAAATTATCGCCTCGAAGCGACTTGCGACGCATTACAGGTCCGGAGCACAAGTATGCCGAGACTGTCGGTATTCATCAAATCTTGTTGAAAAACGGCGATTGGGTAACCCAATTACACAATCTGGTACGGATACTTCCACAGATTACCCCCCAGTCTGCCTCGGGAGGGGAGCGGCCTCGCGTGTGAATCACAAGTGCTAATTGTTGTGTACCACTCTTGATGCGAGCCATCAAGGCCCCAACTGAACTATAGGTTTGGTATCATGGAGCCAGTGCACTAAACTGATCTGCATGGTCCCCACTCACTATTACCACAGAACGCTGAGTCGCCTTTTAGAGGAAGCAGATGCATACACACTGTGCGTAACGGCGCCTGCGTGTCTGAAGGGAATGATTGGGGAGAGGCCCGGTGAAATTGGGCGGGATGGTATGCGAGACAGAAGAAAACCAGGATCGGCTGGGCCTCCAGCGCCAAGAAGTCAGAGATGGCAGGTGATTTATATTTGATTTACATCATGCTGCTTTTGGTGTGTTATTCCGTTTACCCGAATCGTCTCATGATTTAAAACACACGGGCATTCTCCTGCGACGAGCACGGTGGTGAGTGCCAGCAACCCCCCCGGGCGGTCATGTCGACACGCACGGACGCGTTGGCGGTGGCGTGCGCGCCAATGGAAAACGCGACAGCGGTGTGGGCAGCGGGGAGGTCGCTGGCGTCGGGCACCGCCGTCGACGCGCCGCCAGCCACGGCGACCGCGAGCGCGGTGAGCAACGCGGCCATCGTGCCGCTGTCGACGGCGGCAGGCTCGAAAACGACATCGCGTTCCCTCGTCATCATGGTGCCGAGTGCGTCCCCCACCGCCGTCACGGGCACCCACGACAGGTTCGCCGCGGCGGCTGCAGCGGCGGCGGTGGCGGCGGTCACGACCGCCACGGCGGTGACCGCCAGGTAGGGCGGCAGCGGACCCCCCCCCCACACCCCGTCGCCGTCTCCATCCCCTGCCGCTCGCCTCCCCCCCCCTGACTTGGCGACAGCCGCCCAGTCGGTGATGCCCACCGCACGCGACACGAAGGAAACACCAGGGTGAGTGGTCCTTATCAGGCCCAATCACGTGGTATTTGTACTTCTATTCATGACAACGAGCCTAAATGATTGAAATCATGCCCGATGATTTAAATCCATAAAACTCCCGTCACGAGAAACAAAGTCAAGGGTTGATTTAAATCCTGGCGCCAGAAATGATTTAAATCATACCGCTGCAAGAAATGCCTGTTCGCACGTCGATGGCCCATGGTCCGAATGTACGCCTCAAAGTGACTTCCAACACATTACAGATCCGCAACACACGTACACTAAGATTGTCGGTAATCATGAAATCTTGTTCAGAAACTGCGTTGTTGTAACAATGACACCACATATGGTACGAGTAGTTCCAGAGACTACTCCGACCGTTGTTTGCCGACGAGGACTCGTGCTTTCTGAAATCAAGACACCGTAACATTCTTCCGTGGGAAGGTCAGTCATCATGGGTCCTCACTGGATTTGTGTTGAAGTGAGTGCTCAGATCAGTAAACTGCTGCAGGCGTCACCGCGGTGTCCCGGCCCTCCCTCCCTACGTGCTCCATATCTGTGGTCGCGTCGGAAGCGTCTGCTTTCCAACATCAAGTACCTGTCTTGTTCTTCAACGTGTTGCGATGTCGCCCCCTATCGCATCTCGAGCATTCCCCCTCGTGGGTTCGGACGCCGTACCCGGCGACTCCGTCGTCCTTGATGCCAATGACGCCCAAGGATGTGACCCCCAGGGGAAGCTCGTCGTCGGCATTTCGGCGTCGGTCAACCCCATGAATCGCGCCTTTGTGCCCCGCCCACTGCCTGACAACATTGACGGCCATCGACGTCTGGCCCGCGCGCTCGTGGCCAACCGACGGAACAAGAAGATGCCAGCGACGGATCGAGCGCTCTGCAGAACGATCGAGGCCCGACTCAACAACATCAAGGAGGCGCATCGCCGAGGCGCCGCCAAGGTTGGTCTTGCTGGGGAATTCTTCAAGTCGGCGGCCATTCTGGCCAACTCCACGTTTGGACGACAGGTATCGGCCACACCGAGCCCCACCCATCAATCAAGAATTGAGACGCTACCTCGGGCTCAGCCCCCCTTTGGCGCGGGCTCTAACGCGCTCTCGCGACAGCCCTGCACCTGCTCTGCGGCTTTGCCTCTAAGGGCCTCGCCGCCTGCCATGGAAGTTCGCGACAAGCCCATTGAGATGGATCGACTGCCACGGGACTGGGAGCACATGATGGACGTCGTCGAGATGTCCTGGGAGGTCGGTGTCGGGACCACTATGGCCTTGAAGAAGCTTCAAAGCGGCGAGCCCGATCGACTAGTGTGGGACAAGAAGCACTCGTTTGGGAGGGCGTCGTCGTCAATGCTCTCGAAGCGCCGCGCCATTGCGAAGGCTGCTATCAAGGCAGGTGGCTGGGGAGCGCTACGTCTACTTCTTCGTGACGAGCGGGCCAAGCGCACCGGACGTGGAGAGTCGTTTGGATACAACAAGGTGCTGATGTTCTGCTCTGCTATGATGCGAGGGACATGACGGGTTGCTCTTGTTCTTGTGATCCAATCGCGTCTGCTTCTACAGTGATGTTAGCGTTCTCTTCTCTTACCGCCTGTGCTCGTTGGTGTTCTTGGTCTTATAAGATTTGTGCTTTGTGCTCCTGCTCGTGTTCCATGACTGTCGAGTACCCTAGTGGCATGCGAGCGTCTGGATGCCACAGACGCCTACGTTTGCTTGAGAGGTCAGATGTCCTGCCCGATGTCGATGAAATATTGAACCATCTCACAAATGTTGTGACTAATACTTGTCACTAGAATGTCACAGTTACCATATTGCTAAGTCCGTAACTAGGTTGTGCGGGCTGCAGACGTGAAAACAAAATCCCGTGACAAAGTGTAAGAGTTCGGTCCTTGTAACATTGCAACGTCACTGCTAAACAGTTGTGACGTGAACAAAGGTCGCAACGCATTGCAGGTCCCGACCGCACGCGCACGACGGGCCAAGCACCGAGGTATCCGCGTCGTGCCCCCCTCGCACGGAATCCGTTCCGTCCGTGTGGCTGTCCCACCCCGCTGTTCTCTCTTCCTCGTGCTTGCGCGGAGCTCCTGCTGAAGGTGGGCTCCCAGCTCAGGACCTCCATCAACTTGGCTGATCGTCTGATTTCTCGTCATCAGCTGAGGTGCACGCTACGGTCTCAGAGGTTGCTTCTGCAGCGCTTTTTGCTTTAACGGTACGGCACCACGATTTTCTCGTCACTTGTTGTTCTTGCGTATTGTCCGCCCTGATGAGAGAAGGGGTTGCACTGCTATGGGTTTTAATGAACGCGTACGTGACCCTTGAACCCATGTATGCTAACCTTTTCACTCCCCCTTCTAGGTGCATCACGCTTTCATGTGCTGAGCTGGTGCTTCCCCCATGTCTCCTTCCGTGTAGATGGGTGGCAACAACTGGTGCTCTCGAAAGAAGCGCAAGGCCGATCGTACGCGTCAGACGTCCTCGACGACTGGAGGCTCTGCATCCTCTGCTCCTCCAAAGCGCTCGAAAGAGACTAACGCTAGGGCTGTCGCACCTGGCCGCGCCCCAACCTCCGATGAGGAGGAGTCATCAACCGACAACCCCCGAAAGACGCCCAAGAGCGGCGACCACGAATCATCAACGCACAAGATGCTCATGGACGCCGTTGCGGCAGCCGTCACGGCGTCTTCACAAGAACTTGACGGTCTTCAGCGCCGCGTTTCCAAAGAGAAGAAACGCCTTCAAGAGGCAACTGGTGGGCGAGCCGACGGCCAAGCTGCCACCGACCGCCAAGCTGCTGCCGACCGCCAAGCCGCAGCCGACCGCCAAGCCGTCCTCCAGCAGCAAGCGGCGGCCGAGAGCGCGGCCGCGGTGGAAAAAGAGCGTCAAAACGCCGCCGACAGGCAAGCCGCCGCCGACCGTCAAGCCGCCGCCGACCGCCAAGCCGTCCTTGAGAAGCAAGCGGCGGCCGAGAGCGCGGTCGAGGTGGCAAAAGAGCGTCAAGCCGCCACCGACCGCCAAGCTGCCGCCGTCCGCCAAGCAGCCGCTGACCGCCAAGCCGCTGCCGACCGCCAAGCCGCCTCCGACCGCCAAGTCGTCCTCGAGCAGCATGCCGCGGCCGAGAGCGCCGCAAAGGCGGCCAAAGAGCGACAAGCAGCCGCTGACCGCTAAGCCGTCGCCGACCGCCAAGCAGCCGCTGACCGCCAAGCCGCCGCCGACCGTCAAGCCGCCGCCGATCGCCAAGCCGCCTCCGACCGCCAAGCCGCCTCCGACCGCCAAGTTGTCCTCGAGCAGCAAGCGGTGGCCGAGAGCGCCGCCAACGCGGCCAGAGAGCGACAAGCAGCCGCTGACCGCCAAGCCGCCGCCGACCGCCAAGCCGCCGCCGACCGCCAAGCCGCCGCCGACCGCCAAGCCGCCGCCGACCGCCAAGCCGCTGCCGACCGCCAAGCCGCCTCCGACCGCCAAGTCGTCCTCGAGCAGCATGCGGCGGCCGAGAGCGCCGAAAAGGCGGCCAAAGAGCGACCAGCCGCCGCCGACCACCAAGCTGCCGCCGACCGCCATGCCGCCGCCGAGCGCCAAGCCGCCGCCAACCGCCAAGCCGTCCTCGAGCAGCAAGCGGTGGCCGATAGCGCGGACGAGGCGGCCAAAAAGCGTCAAGCCGCCGCCGACCGCCAAGCTGCCGCCGACCTCCAAGCCGCCGCCGACAGCCAAGCCGCCGCCGCCCGACAAGCTGCCGCCGACCGCCAAGCCGCGGCCGAACGCCAAGACGCCGCCGACTGCCAAGACGCCGCCGACCGCCAAGCCGCTGCCGACCGCCACGCGGTCCTGCAGCTGCAAGAGGCGGCAGAGAGCGCGGCCGAGGTGGCCAAAGAGCGCCAAGCCGCCGCCGACCGCCAAGCCGCCGCCGACGGCCAGGCCGTCGCGCCAGCAGACATTGCTACGGCGGCTGGGACGGGGGCTGCGTCGCAGCCGGGCAATGACGCCCGGGGCACAGCCGGTGCTGGTTTTCAGGTTCCTGCCAATGTGGCGTGGACCGCGCCTTCGCGTGCACCGGTTCACCGCTCGACTATGAGCGAGGAGTTTGGCGCCGCAGCAAGAAGGGCAGCCGAGACTGTGTGGCTCCGATCGCCTCCTGCGCCAGCGCTCTTAAGCGCAGGGACTCCATGGTCTCCCCCTTCCATTGGGGTCCCATCAGAGCCTGCCTTGCTCCCCGGCGGTACTTCTACGGCGTCCACTAGGGCATCTCCAACCTCAAATGATCCTTCGTTTGGCCGAGGCTTGGTTTTGGGCTCCACGGCGTCGAGCGCCGCACCGCAGCAGCCGTCTATTCCAGGTAGGCCCGGTAGCCCCTCCGCGGGCGCCGCTGCAGCTCCTTCTGGGGGAGCACCGGCATCATCTGGAGGAGCTGTTCGGGTACCTCAAGGCGGTAGCGGTGCGCTACGCGCGCCTGCGAGCGGAGGTGGGGGTGCTGCTGCCTTGACTGGCGCTGCTACTCTACAAGTGCAATTCGAGAGCTGGACACGCCTGTTTGCCAACTCGGGTGCCACCTTTGATGCCATCCCTCATGGACAGCTCATCTCCGTGCTCGTTAAGGCCGAGGTCTACCCGACGTACCTGATCAACTTCGCGGCTGGGCGCTCTGTACACACTCCACCGGCGACAAAGAACGGCTTGGAGCCCTGGTTCACTGACGTGCTTCGCAGCGCGCTGCCGGCCGGGCACTATGGTGAAGTGACGCGTCTGGGCCCATTCCTTGTCTCCAACCTCCTCACCGTCATCAACCTCCTGTACGCCAAGTTCAACAACGACCTGCCGGACAAGCCGATTGCAGATGCCACCGTGGCGCCACTGCTTGGTGCGCTCAACTCCTCGTTGGAGGCGCCCGGCGTGGCCGCGCCTGCGGCGCCCCCGTGCGGCAGCCCGCCGTCGACGCGCACATCCGAGCCTCTTCTGACAACACAGGTGCAAGGCACTTCGAGCATGCCCGGTGCAGATGCCCCTGCTCTGGCTGAGGGCGGCGTCGCGCCTGCCCGCCCACCTCGCAAGTCCGTGCGGCAAGGTGCGGGGTCAAAAAAGGCTGCCGCTGTGGACAAGGTGTACCCGAGCAAGCAAGACCCTACTTGGAGGCGCATGATGATCGCGGCGCGCATCCTTCTCGAGGAGTACGACGCCGAAAAGGACGTTTGGTCGGACGTGGACAACATCCGCTCGGACGTGGTAGCCGAGACCAAGAAGAGCATCTGCGCGGAGTCATTGCGCATCATGTTGTCTTCCTTCCGATGGGGGGGTCACGGCAAACCCGAGAACCGCGTGTACGACAAGCTGCTTCAAGTCGCCATGAACAAGCCGGGGGTCGACGACAAGGAGAAGGCGCGCGTCTACATCCTCCGACTGTGGCATGTCGCCTGGGCGGATAGGGACTGGAAAGACAAGGAGGAGGACCGGGAGGTGACAACGACAACCTCCGGGAAGAAGAAGCCGTCTGCTCGAGTGCCGTGGAAGGTGTGGCTCGACGAGCTGCTCGGCTTTGTGCCGGAGTTGGACCGAATTCGTGCCGAGGAGGGACATGTAGCCACGTCGAGTAGCGCGCCCCCTTCTGGCGGTGTGGCTCCACGGCTGGGCGGGGGTCCCGCTTCTGTTGCTGAGTCGGCTTTGCATCATACTGGCGGAGAGGGCCCCGGGGGGGACGTCGGTCAAACGGATGAGGCACAGACTCTGTAGTGTAGCTCGGCTGGGGGTTGAGGGTGCGCGAGGTGTTCTTTGTTGGGGATGATACAGGTCCTTTGCCGTATCGAATGCCGTCTTGTCGATACATACGCCCATGCTGCGCGTCTTGGTGCCGTCGTGTGCAGCGCTGCTTGGGGTTTTCATTGTCTTTGCGCTGGATCCATCTTGTCTCCGTCCTTGGTCGCTTCGTATCATGTGAGAGTGCGTTGAGGCTACGCCTCGAAGTCGCCATGCTCCCGACTGTGGTGCGCTTGTCCTTGTATCGTGAATTGTAGTATCACACGGTCACTTGTTTGCGATTATCTTGTCACTAGATGTTGTAATCTCGTGCGTGGTTCTCGACGCTACCTGATTAAACGTAATCTAGTTTGTGATTTTGCTTCTCGTAACAGTAGGGGTAGTGGTGGTTACAACATCCACGATACCGTACGAGTACACGAACTGTTTGTGGCGATCCGTCCGAGGACCTCCAGTGTCGTGGCTACCGTGGTTTTCCATGAGCTGGGCGGAAGCGCATCCAAAATATCATTCATATCGTCACCCTGATCCGCATTCCACTCTGTCAGCGGCAGCTGCCGTGAAAGTTCGACACGGCGGTCGATCTGTTCTTAATTTTCTTTGGGGCTCGCCACCGCGCCGATGTGCGGCGCGCCCGACACTTCTGCCACCACAGCCATTGGTGTCACCTCTGGGAACACTGCCACCAGGTCATATTGCATCCCAGACTGCGGGGATTGCGGTCCACACGCCGCTGACTGTGGTTGAGTATTGGCCGCACTCTCCAACGCTGACGCAGCTGCGACGGCGTTTTCCGCGTCTGCAAACGGTTGAGGAGAAGCCTAGTCGCCGTCGGCGGCAGTAGCGGCGGCCCAGTCGACGGGGATTGCTGCACCGTCGCCGCCCCCACCGCCGTCACCAAGCACGGATAAAAAATGACTGGTGCACTTCTGGGGCCGCCCAGCCGGTATAACCCAAGCAGGGTGACACAGGGGCCGCCGTTGCCGCTCCGCGAAACCCCCGCCGAGGTGCTGTGTTCCCGCAGTGCGCTGGGGCCTGTGAGGGGGCGGCAGGCAAAGGTGCGTGCCCGGCCGCCGCCCGCGCACCCGCCCCCACCGGTGCCGTGGTGCTGACAGAAGTTGTGGCGGACCGACGCGAGGCCGCTCGCTGCACTGCGGCAACCGTCGCCGCACGGGGAGGTGCAGGCTGCGGCGCCGCCGCCGTCGCCCGACCGTCGGCCGTTGCTGCCAGCAGGGCAACGGCGACCGCGCCAGTAGCCGTCACCGAAAGCACAGGGGTCGCTTCGCGGGCGACTGTTGTGGCGGGCACCGCGGCCACGCCGAGGCAGCAGTTGTCACACACTGTCGCTTGTGCGTAAAGGCAATGCTGCTGGACACATATCAATGCAAATCAGCATGATGGTGTGGGTTTCAGCCCACTCTGACTACATAGGCGTGATCAGGGACGTCCCTTTACCCAGAAGAAATGATAAAGTCAAGCACCGCACGACTTTCGTTCTCGGCACCCTACTGTCCCAAGATGTGCTGCCCTTCCCCACCATACAGGCCAAGGACATCCTCCTCGAGTCAGCAGCAGGTCCGACCCAACATGAACACCATGTCACAATCCACCGGGGAGCTCAAGTAGGGCAGAGAACAGCCCCTGGTCATGTCGGAGTGCACAGAATTGTACAACAAGGGCTCCTTCATGCCCATATGACACCCTACCTGCCCTTCACGCGCGCCGCGCGACCGATGTCAGCTTGGAACGAATTTGGTCCGAGTGAATCTTTCAGAATAATCTAATATGGTCCAGCGATCAAAAGGTTTCTATTCAATGTCTAGACGATGTGCAGCCTGAGTACAGCACGATACAACCGCAGCTCCTTGCATGGAACTACTATTGAGAGGCCTCAGAACGCCTGACATGTGACAGACACGGCTCCCAAGACAGAAACCATGCCACGAGATTTCAATAACATACGTCGAGTGAAAGCTGTCATCTGGGCAGTGTCTGATTTTCTGTTGATGGCCGCTCTTCGCTCGGTTAGCCACAACCCCTGGCGCAGGGTCTTTCCATGCGCCCCGTCAATCTGAGACGAGGGTCACTGCCAGCACGCCGCATTTGTCTCACAGCTCCCCCGCCCCGACCCTTGTATGCGAACAAGTGAGAGCTCATGCGTTGGCACAGTAGGATAAGGACCTGGGCGGGGTACACGCGTGAGTGGAAAGAGCATGAGAACACCATCGTCGTGCCCGCCGTTGTGGCAGTAGCCAGCCATGGGAGTGTACTTAGGCACCTGCTGTGGGCTGCTCCGGTGGACCGGACCGTGCTGCGCGCGTGGCAGCGAGAGTCAACTAGGAACTGATTGCTGGAGTATCCCGGGTGTTGCGTCAAAGCAGTGCCAACACTGGCCAGTCCAATTGATGACGTACCTTTCGCTGGCACTGGCCCATCTTGTGGATAGCGTATGCGCCTTCTGTTCCTACCTATAGCGATTCCCATTGCTTTTAGTTGGAAAAAACACTGCGGCCGGTCTCTAATACTGTACTCTGTTACTTAAAACCAGCTCAAACAAAACGGGAACTCTCTGCTCGCGCCTCTCTCCTTGTCTAGAAGGAGCTCTTTGGCAGATGACGCGTCGGCCGCGGCCGGGTGGGCGGCCAGGCAGGAAAACACGCAAAACGAGAACGTTTTGCAGTGGCGACGGGCTGTCATTGGCGAGAAGGGCAGCGACGGCCGCGGTAGCCGAGAAGTGGGGCGCGGTGAAGCACTGAGACAGAACTGGTGGGGCGGTGGTAGTGGCCAGGTCAGGTCGTCAGCTCGTTTTCAGGCCATTGGGCGTCCACAATGACGACTCGCCCACAATGCCAATTCGCGACCTCGAGCCCCACCTCGCCGCTCAGCTCCCCCCCCCCCCCCCCCCCACCCCCCCCCCCCCACCCCCCCCCCCCCCCCCCCCCCCCCCCCCCCCCCCCCCCCCCCCCCCCCCCCCCCCCCCCCCC
>ENA-ORXM01002933-ORXM01002933.1-marine-metagenome-genome-assembly--contig:-NODE-2933-length-18284-cov-5.081013_pt1 | contig 18284 bp, 15 predicted proteins | sample MGYA00237867_ERZ511480 | MGnify/ENA primary metagenome ERZ511480 (study PRJEB26309, sample SAMN06266103) | marine metagenome | isolation source: Algal blade | place: United Kingdom:Sidmouth, United...
TTCCCACAGAGCCGTCGCTGTTACCTTTTTTTGTTGCTTTGTGTGATACAATATCCGGGCTTGGTAAGGCGTATAAATAGCGTAGCGGTTTATGCCGCCGTCCAAGAGCGGATGTTGTTTTTTTGCCGTCAAAAAAAGGTAATGGTGGCGGTTTAGACAGTAGGTCAAAAACCTTTATCGTGAAGTTTCAAATTCCCCTCGAAGCGGAACAAAACACTAAATATCAATTTCAGTTCAAGCGGACTTGATTCCGAAATTCAGATTGGGAATGTATCGTCCCGCGTATTTCAGCGGGAGTAGTGGAATGGAAATCTGAACTTTGGGATTGTGTCCAAGATAATTAGTAGAGAGGCTCTATGCCCGTAATGCAATGAAGTGGCAATGTGCTGAACGGGTTATAGTAAAAGAGAATAAGCCATACTACGCTTTGATAGTATCGAATAGTCATAATTAGCCAGTCAAACTAAATATCCTTCTACTCGATTTAATCGCTCGTTTTCCTGGCGGCTATACCACATAACTAGGTTACAAGCCGAACATTGTTTACCATATCGAAAATGGCCTTCTTCGCCATATTCTATCTCATGGAAGTAGTGGCGGGTTGTACAAATGATTTCTAAGTTTTTCATGGTTCTTGAATTTTATGAGCGTTGCTTTCACAATAGCAGAAGTGACGTTCATAAAATTTTCAGTATGAAAAGCTCAAGATTATTTAACTCTTAGAAGTCAGTTGTGTAGATGTTAAATATAACTCTTTACGAAAAGCGGATTTTGTAAAGAGTTCGGCATTTTGGAAGTGTATTTTTTGGGAGTTTGGCTACAATCATTAGACCCAGATCAATGGTTATAATGTAAAGAGTCCATTTAAACGGCCCCTATATTTTGGATTTCCTGAATCTACCGAGAGACTATTTGGAGACGATTTGGAAAGCGCCATTCTGCACGATTTGGAAAAATTCATTTTGGAACTTGGAAACGGCTTTACCTTCGTTGAGCGGCAGAAAAGGATGATAATCGATGGGGAAGACTTTCATTTGGACCTTTTGTTCTATCATCGGCGTCTCAAGAGATTAGTCGCGATAGAGTTGAAACTTGGAAAGTTCAAAGCCGGCTATAAGGGCCAGATGGAGCTATATCTCAACTGGTTGAACAGGTACGATAGGCAGGAAGGCGAGAACAGCCCGATCGGAATGATTCTCTGCGCGGAAAGTAGCAGGGAACAAATTGAGCTTTTGGATATGAACAAAAGCGGCATTATGGTAGCGGAATACTGGACCGAACTCCCACCTAAGAAGGAACTGGAGGAGCGCCTTCATAAATCCTTGCAACAAGCGAAGGAGAGAATTGAAAATAGAAAGCGGTAGCTCTAAAATATGAGGACAAGATAGATATCATACCCTGTATGATTTAAATAATAGTAAACCACAAACTCGAGGGTGGGTTTCGAACAAAAAAAGTGCAAGTTCCGCTTGCACTTTTTTTATTCGATTATATCGAGTTCAACAGATGCGGTAAAAAAAAGAAATGGATATTACAGCGCATTACATTTCTGATTTGCTTCGCCGCAATTTTAGTCCCTTACTATTCGAGTATCTCCAATATGTCCGTTAGGAGGAGACCATCACCGATTAAATCTTACTGTTGGTCGATTTGTTGATAATTCTGGAAAACTAGTAGTCTAATTCGTATTGTTTACAAAAGCCATTTCCGATATTTAAATTTCCTACATTCAAGGCAGTAGTGTACTTGAGGTTTAAATTGACCATGGGTGTTTAAAGATTTTAAAACCGGTGGTGGCACAATTAGGTCAAATTAATTGTCACCCAGTTTGAGGGAGAATTTACTCGACAATCAAAATCATACACTCGGTGTACGAATAATAAAGTTTAAGGAAAAGCATGAATATCCGAGACAGTGTCTCGGATATTTAAAGTTTTAGAAAAGGAAGATAATTTTGTACATATTTGCCCCCCTAAGAAAGAAGAAACTTTAAAACGCGGAAAGTGACTTTGTGGTGAATGCTAACCAAAAGTTGGGTTCTGCTCTTAGTAAAATATGCTTAACAGAAATTTAGAATGAAGAACAAAGTCCTTTTGTCGATACTTTGGACATCGAGCGCTATTATTTTGCTTTTGACTGTTTTAAGCTATATTATAATGTTCGGAGAAAATGATATTTCGGATGATCCTGAAAGATGGGGGCAATTCGGAGATTATTTTGGGGGGTTACTGAATCCTCTGATTTCTTTTCTGAACTTAATCGTTCTTACATATTTATCTTTAAGACTCGTAAAGGAGGATGACCAACGTAGTCAATGGACGTTAATGAAATTAGCTAGACCATATGCTCAAATATCCTTTAACAAACAGTTTAATTTACTCGAAATCAATATCGAAAATTTAGGGCTTGGGCCGCTAATAATTAAAAATATTATTATTATAGATGTTAACGGAAGAACTTTTAAGAATTTTCATCAACTATTAACACCACTGAAAACAGAACATGACGATTTTATCATAGATGTATTCCGCATATCAAATAATCATTGTGCAGTTGGAAAAGAAAACAATATACCTCTGCTTAAAATCTCAAACAATAAAAACGAAATACAAACTAAAGGCCTTATTTCGGAAATGGTAGAAAAATTAAATGGACATACTATAAAAATTGAATATTATGATATGTATAAGAGACCAATGGAACCCCTTGTAGAAAATATTGACTTTCTATCGACATTTGACATTTAGCATTAATCACTGTAAAATATGAATATCCCTAACTAAAATATCTAAGCTTAAATAAACGAAGCAATGTATAATAATAGCCATTTGCCACTAAATGAAAAGACAAAAAGGGAACTTGACAATTGGTTAAAGCGGAAATATTTAGGTGAAAAAAATGGTTCTGGTGGCCTCAGCTAAAAGAGATGTAAGTCAGAAAGTGGAAGATTATCTAAGCTCATCAAACTAAATTATATCTTCCACATTTGCCTAATCACATATTTATTTTTAAGCCACGATTTATTCATTTTTACCTAAAATTGTTGATAATCGTTTATAATTGTCTCAATTATGGATATAAACAAAGAGAATCAAAAGTTACAAAAAGAAAACGAACATTTAAAAGTAGAAATTGATCAATGGAAAAACAAAGAGAAAAGAAGAGCTAAACATAGAAATTGGCTTCTAAGAATCTTTGGAAAGTTTTTTGTCGGTATAAACCTGAAGGATAGTATTAAAAAAAGCATTAGTGAGTTTAATGATAAAAAAACCTTATCGCACGAGACAATAGCCGATTTGAGTGCCAATTTAATCAAAAGGTTCACCCGTTTAGGATTATTTACCTTAATTCTTAGTTTGATTCCAATTGGGCTTCTTTTTCTTCAATCTGTTTTGCTTTACATTCAAAATGAGAAGATTACAGAACAAACTATTCTTTTTGATGCCCAAACCTATCTTATTAGAAATCAGAATTCCTTAGTACAACAGCAGGTCCTACTTTCAGATGCTTCAAGAAGGTCAGCACAAACCCTCATTATGGGTGAAGTGCTCAGTGATTTAAATATGGAGTTGAAAAATAAAACCAATCAGGAACATATTTTATCAAAAACTCTTACGGGGAGAATAATAAGCCTAAGCAGGATAATGAAGCCTTATAGATACTTAGTTAATGATACCTTAATCAGCAAACCATTGAGCCCAGAAAGGGGCCAATTATTACTTTCTCTATTGGAAAGTGCTATTGATACATCATTCTTGAGAATCGAAATTTTCAAAAAAGGGGATTTTAGATACGCGGATTTGGAGGGCATTGTTCTTAGTGATAAAAGTTTAGCAGAGCTTGATTTGACTGGAGCTAATTTAAAAAATAGTAAACTTCAAGGTTGTAATATCTTTAAAACTAATTTTGTCGGGGCTGAATTATCCAATTCTTCGATTTATTTTTCTTATGCCAATAAGTCAGTTTTCATAGACTGCCGTTGTGAGGGCCTATCTATTATCGAAAGTTCATTTGAAGATTCTATTTTCAAAAAAGCTAATTTAGAGCATGCAACATTTTCAAGTGGTACCATGAAAGGTAGCGATTTAAGAGAAACATCGTTGGAAGGTGCTACATTTGGCAATTTTGATGTTTTACCAATTTTTAATAATGTGAGGGTTGACAGGGAGGATTGGTTGGAGTATCTGCATGATTCGATTCAAGTTAGGGGTGATGAACGTATTTTTCAAGCTTATTTTATTGAGAAGTCGGAAGACAAAGGCGTTGATTTTTATGATATCGATGGAAATCTAAGAAATTCTGCCGAGAGCAATCCATTTAAATACCTGATTAAAGAACGAGCGGATATTATTAAGGAAAATTTAATATTCAAAATAGGGTTTCATTAGAGAGGTTTAACGTGAAATGATAATAATAAGCAATTTAAAATCAGTGTTTGTAAGTCATAAAAATCTAAATAAATGTTGACCTCATTACATTTCGGAAATGATAATTCCAGAGATAAGCATAAAGAATTTTTAGAAGAATCTAGAATATAAGACTGACCCAACAAATATTAGAAAGGCTAAGTAAATTTCGGTAACAGCTTGGCATCTCGTTGATTGGGCTAAAGATGAAAGTACCATAAGTGATATAGGTGAATTTCGAACCTCTTTGTACCCCAACTGCCCCAGCTTGAAGGTGATGCACGATTTGGCCAATGCTTCAAAACATAGAGTTTTGAATCGACCCAAAGCTTATATAAAGAAAACTAGTAAACATGAAGGAGAATTATCACGGGAATTTTCGCCCGAATTTAATATTTACCACTTGAAAATTGAACTGGTCTATGGAACTACATTAGATTTTGAGGATGAGATTGAGAAGGTAAAATTTTTCTGGGACGATTATTTTTCAAACAATAATAGCCCACTTTAATCAAAGTATAAATAAACGATGAGAATAAAAACCATACATTATCATATAACGGGAAGTCCTGATCTATTTACCCTTCCAATAAAAAGTACGTTGCTTGCTTTCAAAGAATCAAAAGATGGGGAAAACTATGAAAAATATAGGTATCCCTTTTCAATATGCATAATCCGTTATCTTATGGGAAAAATCGACGGAATAAAACTGTAGCCTTACCCGTTTTAGGACATCGCTAAATTCATAAAATTAGTATTAATGTTTGTCGTTTCGGGGAAGAATTCTTCCCCGAAACGGTCTTTGTACTCCCTTGGCGGAACATCCCCCAATGATGAATGTGGGTGCTCCGTATTGTAATCATGTTTCCATTTATCGGTCAATGTCCTTATCTGGTGCAGGTCGTTGAACCAATAGGCATCGAGTACATCTTCTCGGTAGAATCTGTTCAATCGCTCCATATAACCGTTCTGCATTGGCTTGGACTTACTACATTTGACTGGACATTGAGAAAAGAGCATGTTGACTGTTTGAATTAACTTTGAAAACATGTCAAAACCAAAAAGAGAGTACACAACGGAGTTCAAGCAAAAGGCTGTCGAACTGAGCTATGCCAGGGGCAACGCCGCAGAGGTATGTAGGGAACTGGGACTGAACCCCTCGGTATTGGGGTGCTGGCGCAGGGAGGCCAAAAAATACGGGGAGAACAGTTTTCCTGGAAAGGGGAACCCTAAGCTTACTGATGAACAAAGGGAGATAGCCGAACTCAAGAAAAAGCTGAGGGACGTGGAGATTGAGCGCGATATCCTAAAAAAGGCGATAGCCATCTTCTCCTAGGGCGACAGGAAAAATATAGGTTCATAAAACACCACAGGTTCAAATATCCTGTTGGGAAGATGTGCAAAATGTTCAAGGTAAGCAAAAGTGGATATTACAATTGGTTGAACCGGGGACCTTCCAAAAGGTGGTCCGAGAACGAGGCCCTAACGGTGGCCATACGTGGTATTTTCAAGGACAGCTTTGAGAGTTACGGGGCACCAAGGATCAGGGAGGAGCTCTTGAAAAGGGGATATCGGGCCTCAAGGCCCAGGGTGGCCAGGATAATGAGATCCAACAGACTGTTCGCCAAAAGAAAGAGAAAGTTCAGGGTCACCACGGACAGCAAACACGATTATCCGATAGCGCCCAATATATTGGACCGTGACTTTACGCCACGTAGGAAAAACCAGGTCTGGGTATCCGACATGACCTATATAAGGACCGGTGAGGGATGGATGTACCTGACGGTGATTATGGACCTGTTCCACAGAAAGGTTGTTGGATGGGCAATGAGCAAGACCTTGGGGACGGCAGAAACCATAATTCCCGCTTGGAAGATGGCGGTAAGGTCGAACAATGTCACGGACAGGCTTATTTTCCATTCTGATAGGGGCTCACAATATGCCAGTTACGAGTTTACCGATATCCTTAAAGGACATAATGGTCTGGTGGTACAATCAATGAGCAGAAAAGGGAATTGCTGGGACAATGCAGTGGCGGAATCTTTCTTCAAGAGCTTGAAGGTCGAATGGGTGTACCATCAAAATTATAGCTTCAGATCCGAAGCGGAACTATCGATATTCCAGTGGATAGAGACTTGGTACAATAGGAGGAGGATACACTCGACATTGCACTATAAAACCATAGAGGAATTTGAAAACGAAATGTATAACCAAAAATCAGCTGCATGACTCTTATCTAATTGTCCACTTTTTTGTTGCAAGTCCAATACTAATTTTCATCATTAACAAGTACTGGGAAAAACCAGTGTCAAACAAGCTGTATCTCAGTTTTACCAAATTATACCAACTCGCAGAAACGGATTAAAATCATGTTATCTATCAATAAATAAGTTGATTAATCTTTCAAGAGTATTTTGTCGGCTGCAAAAGCATTATAATCGCTCGGTATAATGCTGAGTGCTTCAAAAATTCTAGTTTAAAGCGGTTTGGTTAAATTAAGTTTACAAGAAATAAGTTATGTATACTTTTCTAATGAATGTGCTGAGTAGAAGAACGGTTTTTCAGAAGCGGTTAAAAATCAACAAATGAAACTTTGCCTACTAATTTTAAGTTATGACTTGATTGTCGTTTCGAATGGACTTAGCCGCTAAAACTTCGGAAAAAATATAATGCTCTAAAAGACCACCGAAGCCAATTTTGTGGCTACCTTTATTACGTTTTGAACTTAATCAATTTGATGAAACCACATCTAGCATTTGTCGTATCAGTCCTATTCTTGAATTTCGGCATTCTAGCCCAAGACCATTTGCCGATCGATCTAGATGTTTCGAAAATCCGTCCGCTAAGGCAATTGTTAGACACTACGCTCCAAAGTGATTTGGCAAAAGAACTGGAGGCAAGGCCAAAATGGAAGAAACTTGTTTCCCAAAAGAAAATGGCCGTGGGGCTTGTCGATTTGAGCGACCCTGAAAATGTTCGTTTTGCCCGTGTTAACGGCAGCTATATGATGTATGCTGCAAGCCTTCCTAAAATTGCAATACTTCTAGCGGCCATGGATGCTATTGAAACAGGCGAACTGAAGGAAACAACGGAAGTGAAGAAAGATATGCGCCTTATGATCAGTAAATCGAACAATGCGGCTTCGACCCGAATGATCGACCGTGTCGGGTATGAAAAGTTGGAGGCCGTAATGACCGACCCAAAGTATGAATTTTATGACGAGGACCATGGTGGCGGACTTTGGGTAGGAAAGCGTTATGGCGGTGGGGGGGCTACCAATCGTGAGCCTCTCAAAAATTTGAGTCACGCTGCGACCGTTACCCAAGTATGTAGATACTACTATTTATTGGCCTATGGCAAATTGGTCAACCAAGTGCGTTCTAAGCAAATGTTAGACATTCTAGAGAATCCTGAATTGCACCATAAATTTGTGAACACACTTGATAAGATTGCACCTAATGCCCGTTTGTTCCGTAAATCGGGCTCTTGGAAAAGTTTCCATTCCGATTCCATTTTGGTATGGGGCGAAGACCCGAACAGAAGGTATATTTTGGTTGCCATTATCGATGATGCGGGGGGCGAGCAGATTATCAGGAATTTGGTAAGACCCGTCGAAAAGGTACTAAAAATGAACAAACCCTTGACAACGAAATAGTACCGACTCGCCAATAATTTGTATGCTTCGAACTATAATCCAAAAAGTATTTGACATACGCGAAGGGGAATTCAGGATTTCCTTTTTCATGCAGGCCTATATCTTTCTGGTGATTGCGGTATTATTGATCATCAAACCTAGTGTAAACGCCCAGTTTCTTTCTGAACTTGGCGTCGAACAGTTACCCTTTGCTTTTTTGGCCGTTGCTTTTACGGCCATTTTCAGTTCTTTTTTCTACTCCAGGGCGTTGACCAAGTTTTCCTTGAACAAGATTATCGAGGTAACCCTGTTGGTTTCGATCGTGATTTTAGTCGGCCTTGGGATGTTGTTAAAGCTTAATGTAGTGGGTGGGTGGATCCTCTACTTTTTTTATGTTTGGGTCGCCATCTATGCCGTACTTACTGCCTCTCAGTTTTGGGTGCTTGCGAACTTGGTATTTAATTTGAGGGAGGCCAAAAGACTTTTTGGTCTGATCGGCTCGGGAGCGATATTGGGTGGTATTTTCGGGGGTTATCTTACGTCTTTCCTGGCTCCCTTGATCGGAAACGAGAATTTGATTTTTCTAGCGGCCACGTTACTGATTTGCTGTATTCCCCTGTTGCGTAAAATATGGCGGCTAAGGGTAAAAAACCTTGGGGTATTCAAGGAGAAAAAAAGAACACTTCCGATCAGGGAACGGCCGTTTCGACTAATAAGAAACTCAAAGCATTTGAGCTACATGGCCAGTATAGTGGCGGTAAGCGTGTTGGTGGCAAAACTGGTCGACTATTTGTTCAGCGATTTTGCCTCCGCTTCGCTTGCCGACCCTGATGAACTGACCTCTTTTTTCGGATTTTGGTTTTCTACTTTCAATTTGCTCGCGTTGGCAGTTCAATTGTTCTTTACCCAACGTATCGTGGGTATTTGGGGCGTTGGATTCTCCCTGCTTTTACTGCCTATCGGTATTTTTGCCGGAAGTGTTGTCTTTTTCATACTTCCCGAGCTTTCGGTGGTTATCGTTATCAAGGCAATGGACGGTATTCTCAAACAATCGGTGCATAAGAGCGCCGTTGAACTTCTGGCGTTGCCACTTCCCTTCGATTTGAAAAATAGAACGAAATCCTTTATCGACGTCGTAGTCGATAGTATCGCCACAGGAATCGCGGGCTTTTTGCTGATTTTTGTTGTGCAAGGCCTTGAACTATCCTCATTTTATATCGTAGGCCTGATCATTCTCCTGGTCCTGATATGGATATTCTTTATTGGAAAGGTACGGATTGCATACTACCTGACTTTTCGTAATAACCTTGAGGCGGTTACGGAGCGGTCGCCCGTGCCGGAGAAAAGTTCTTTCAAACAAGCTTCCGTGATACAAGGGATGCGAACGGTTTTTCAAAATGGCACCGAAGAACAGATTCTGTTCATGTTGGTAAAATTAATGGAAGTGAATGATATAAGGTTCGAAAAAGATGTACAACAATTGCTCAACCATACCTCGACAAAAGTCAGGACGGCTGCAATTCAAAACCTATATTTTCTGAACAGCAAGTCAATGGTTACCGAGATTTCAGGGCTTCTGAATACTGAAGACGAAGTATTGACCTTGGCAACCTTGGAATACTTACTGCTATGTGCCGGAAAAAATAGTAACGTAGTTTTTGATGTCTATTTAGATCATCCCAATAAAAAGATATCGGAAGCAGCCTTATACTGTCTGGCCCGCGAGGCGCGAGATAACCCTATTTTACAGTCCTATTACAGGCTTAAGGAACGTGTTGGCGAGAACGTATCAAAGTTGGGGCGAAATATAGAAAATATCCCATCCCTAAAAATACTTTTAAAAACTATTGGTGCGGCGAATCTTGAGGAATTTTACCCAGTGCTTTCGACGCATTTTGAAAGCCCTGTTCAAGAGGTCAAGGAAACCGCAATATCGGCGGCCGGAATAAGTATGGATGCCTCATTCGTATCGGAACTGATTTCTTTTCTGCCCGATAAAAAATTACGACCTATCGCTTCTGCTGCCCTACGGAACTACGGGCGAAATATGATAACGGTGCTCAGCCAGACGGTCAAAGGGGGAATGCTACCCATCGAGACCTTGCGGTTTATTCCAGCCGTCATAAAGGGGTTTGCTTCGCAAGAGGCCGTAAAACACCTGTTTATATTGATCAAGAATCCAGATTTGACCTTACGGCTCGAAACCATCCGTGCCTTAAGCGATATAAGACGGAACCGTCCTGAATTGAAGTTCAACAAATATAAGGTCGTAGCGTTGATTTTTGAGGAATGCCAATTGTATCATCGCACCCTCTCGGCCATGCATACGCAGATAATTATATCCTATAGAAATCGAAAGAAATCGCATAAGGAAATAAGTCAGGAAGAACAGGATGCGCGAACCAGCCTTTTGGAACTTTTAGAGCGCAGACTAGATGCCGGTCTGGAACGGATCTTTAAGCTCTTGGGATTGAAATATGAACAAAAAGATGTAGAAATCGCCTACGAAGGATTGCTGAACGAAAAACAGGAGGCCCGGGTCAACGCTATCGAATTTTTGGACAACCTACTTACCGGCGACTTGAAACGTACCCTATTGCCCATCATCGAAGAATCGGCCCTGGATATCTCATCCGAAGAAGTAGTGCGAAAGATAAAACATAAAGTACCGACCGAAATGCAATGTTTTCAACTTTTGCTCGATGGGAACGACCTGAAGGTTAAATTGGCGGTGCTGTACCTGATTAAAAAGCAACAAGATCTGAAATACCTTCCTATGGTCCGGAACATGGTCAAAAACGAAAACCTTAAGCTACGTACCTTTGCAAAAGAAGCTGTGGAAACACTTGAACAGGCGATTTAATTCTTCCGTACCAGTTTATCGATGCTCCCTGCCAGATACATGTGATCGCTCGCAGAATTCTTCCGTAGTACATTGGTCATCAAAACTACCATATAGGCACAATTGTCAGGATGTTCAACGATGGCAACTGAATTCATAAAGTTCATGACATTGCCCATATATTTGCCACAAGCCTCGCCCTTGCTACGATCGCATTTGTACAAACTCCCAGATTTGAAATAAACTGCGGCCTCCTTTAAAGAAGGAGACTGGGCATATCGAATTCTACGGTCGGTCATGTACATAAGCCGTTTCATTTCAAGGCTGCTTAGCTCGTCTACCACCTTACCTTGCTCCAATTGTACCAAGAATTTCATAAGTCCCAAAGGTGTTCCGGTGCTTCCGCCTTTATCACCAACATACGTATTCGCACCTCTGGTAAAAAAACTGCCCAAACGCCATTCGTCGGTCGTAATTCCCAAATCGCGCAAGGGCAAATTGACCACGTCGTTTCCTAGGTCGGTCAACTCTTTTTTTGGGGTGCTCTTGAAATAGTCCAAGGCCTCTTCTTCGCTCAAATCGGGATATTGCGCCCCAAATGCGGCCATCAAGAGCACTTCGCGCCATACAATACTGGCAGCTCCGTTGTTACTAACGGAAAGCATGTGGTCGGCCCATTCAAAGAGGGTAAAAACATCACTGGCCACCACTTGGCGCTTGACCAGTGTATTTTTTTCGATATTGTAGACGGGAATCGTGTGTTCATCCGTCAGACCCCACACACCGGCATATACCGACTTGCTCCGCAAAAGCTCGATACGCTTTTCAAAGGAAACGGGATATATTTTCGCGAGCTGGTCAAAAAGACCGACAAGAACGGCCAGTTTCCCCACGCTGCCGGGTTGGTAGCCTAGAGTGGCGTTACGTGCCGCGTAACGGATGTTTTTCGGGTCGGAAATGTCCAAAACAGTCAGGGAATAGCTTTTATCCAAACCTTTAAAAAGTCCGTTGATCTCCTTTTGAAAATCCTCATCAAGAGTCATCAAAGTGGCCGCACTATCCTCTTTTCTCGAGAGCAGGTTGAGTTGTATCTCATTATATGATTTTAAAGCTCCTGCCGGCAGCGGTGTAGTCTCCTTGATTTCACCATTTTTGACGAGTTCCAAGCGTTTCAGGCGTTTAATGCCTGTGTGTTCGTATCCATCGATGGGGTATTCCATTAGCGTAAAGGCGAAGCACACTACTATTGAGAGAACGAAAAAAAATTGTTTTTTCATTATAGTTTTGTTGAAAGTGAAATTTCCTTTTTAGCATCGATTTTCGGCGTAATCGATTCCAAATATCCTGAGCTTAATGCTTTTTTATTTTCCACGAAAGGCCTGATTTGAAACAACCACAACTTGTCATTCTGAAAACCGAGTTCAACATCATAGGCTCCTTTATAATCCGATTTGGTGTCTTTCGGCATGGTCTTTCGAATAGTTTTGGCAAATTCCCTGATTTCATCGATGTTCTTTTGGTTCAAGACCGATCTCTCAAATGTTGAGGTTTTCTTTCCCGTGCCGCCGGTTAATGGGAGGCTGTTGTAATAGGTTTCACGCGCAGGGGCCAAAAGTCGATAACCGTTATCGTTGTAAATGGTATAGGTTTCTGCGGATTGCCCATCAACTGCTCCACCTGCCCCGCGGCTAAAGGCAACTGTCAAGTCTTTTTCGTTGCCCGAATTGATGCCTTTGGTAATCAAAACCCCGGAATAATCAACATCGACACTGGGAATGACCAAAATCGACGGGAACACGTTCTCGGGGTTCAAGAGGTATTTTTGCCGCCACTTAAAACTACGCTCCGTATAAGGCGAGGCCCATACTTCTTTGATACCGTTGAAAATACTTTCTTTGTCGACAACATTAAATTTGGTCAAGTTTAGACCGGCTCCGGTGAAATCCTTAAGGTCTTCCATATTGGTGTCGCTACGGAGAAATACAGGAATCTCCCCCAAAGATTTGCCCATAATACCTTTAAAATCTTTTTCCAATTGGGAAGCGAATTCCGTTTTTAAAGGTATCTGTCTTATAGCATCCCGTAGCATTTCCAATTGCCGCAGTTGGTAGTTTTCGACCTCAGGTTCGGGAATGTTTCTTGTACGCATGGCCTCGGCTTCGATGAACATAGCATTCAAGAATTTCCAGTATGAAACTTCCTGTCCCGGCATCTTTTGGTCCATATGTTGCCTAAATATCCCAAAGGGGATGACCAAGCCTTCAACAACCCTGTCGGGAAACATCTTTTTTAATTGCCCCAGATTGGCGGCCTTGGGCCCGCACAATTGTCCTGAATCGGCAGCGTCGACACTTCGAAGGTTTAGTATACCTGTCTGATCCAGCTTGATTTTTTCGATCGGGACTTCTATTTTTTCGTTGCTACGTTCTTTCTTCGCAAACAGTTCACGTTCCTGAACGGTCATCTGGGATTCCGGTTTTAGGATAACATTCCCTTTATTGGAAACGGCATAGAAAACACGCTGCCCATCATATTTTTTAAGGCGCTGTAAATTCTCGTCCGACAGGGCGGCGTTAGGAATACCCAAGTTTCGGGCAAGTAATTGTACATGGGAAACCATGTTGCCTTCGGCCACTGTCGCGATTCCGGCAATCGGTTTTAAATCAGCGGGCGAACGTTGAAAAATATAAATCTTGTCGGAAGACACTTCGATATCTTCGGGCGAACCTGCGACAACGACCAATTCTCCATAGGCATAACCGGGATTAAGCCCGCGTACCGTACTTTGGTTGGGAATGTCGATTACTTTGTTTGTCAGCGCGGATTCCTTGGCTATAAAATCGCCCAATTCCCCTACACTTTTGCCCAAATGCAATGCAACGGAGCCTCGAATACGATCATCGATAAACGCATAGGCCTTGGGTTCAAAACCGGAGTAGGTATTTACAATTTCCTGATAGTTGGCCTTGACCATCGCGGCGCTCCATTCGACGGCACCACGGGCGGTCTCTAAAAAAAATGTCAATTCGCCCAAGGTCTTTTTATCATTTCCGGGCTTGCTCAAGGTACTTTCGATTTGGTTCCATTCCCATAATTCCAAATACCCGGCCCCTGCTACCGCAGTAACTAAATTATATATTTTTTCCAGTTGTCGTCCCACCGATTTTGGTTGCCATTGCGAGGCATTCTTAAACAGGATTTCTTCCAATTTTAAGGAAATGTCCAATAGTTGCAAACGGGCCATAGGCCTTTTTTCCGCTAGTATTCCTTTACGGATTTCCAACAGCAAATGAGCGGTTTCGGAAATTAACTGCGCTGGTTCGGTCTCCGTGGAATTATTGGCACTAAATCGGTTTAAAGCATTACCTAGAGGCGTGTTTTTGATTTTATCGGCTCTTTCATTCAGCTTTTTGATATCGACGGGGCGAAAAAAGTCGCTCATGGTGGCCAAAAGTTCATCGAACTTTTTGTTCAAGGCCGAAGTCAGCTTGGCACCATTCTTTTTTCGGAAAATCTGGACCTTCTCAATGTCTGTTACCTCCGGTTGCCCATGAATTTTAACCCGAATATTCATAAAAGACGGGAATTGATCTGAGATGACTTTCGACTGGCTTCGCATCATCTGCGCCACGTTATCATCGCCGCTATGGGGAATATCTTTCAAGGACTGCCGTATCAAGAAGTAATTCTGCGTCAAAGCATCGTCCTTTGCCAATAGCCATTTGTAAAAGTCGATACCCCAGGCCTCTTCGTCCTCGGCCTGTACCGCACCACGATAAAATTGCCCTTTTTGATTGACCCATCCGTTATCGACCGACCGTAGATATTTGTCGAGTTGGTACTGTTTTAATCGGGACTGGTCGTTTCTCATATCCCAGAAATCATCCTTTGCCGTATACGCCAACAATTGCCCTAGATGAATGTGGTAATCCTTTCCGATGGCGACAACGTCATCTTTATAGCGTGCATGTTGTACTCCCGGCCCGATATTATCGGGGCAGGGATCTTTCGGTGCGCGAACACTTCTATCGGCACAGAACCAGCGGATGTCCTTATACGGCCCACGAATATCATTTTTGTAAAATGTTATTTGCTTTTTGATATAATCGTAATCGATTTTTTTTTGCCCAAATCCCGATATGGAAATCTGGAAAACGGTCAGGGTAATTAGAAGGTATTTGGCCATGTTCAAAATGGAATGATTTGATTTGACCTGTTTAGGTAGGTCAAACTTAATGCGAAGTTAGTATAATACGAAAGATTAGTGATAGTATCAACGTAGTGCATACACCGATTGCAAGAGCAAGTAAGGAATATTTTAAATATTTACGTTTTCGCTCTAAGACAGTGCCTATGTGATATATATCCTTCAAAATGGCACGATGGGCAAAATCTGCATCTTCCTTCATTTCCATGATGGTGTTCACGTAAGATTCTTTTGGCATATTCAAATAGTTGCCAAAATGCAGTGGGTTTATTGTACCGTTTTTTATGTTCTCGACGCTCAAGTCGTTTTTTACATTTTCGGGCTTTACGGCTAAAATAGAACATATGATCGAGACGGCACAAAAGATACCTGCATCGACCAACAGATAGAAGTTGAGATCGTAGATTAATCGGCCCCCTATAATCTCACCTACAATAAGCGATAAAATCAAAATATTGACCGATAATAAAATTCTAGCCTTTCTATCGACCATCTGGTTCAATGTATAATGGTTTCTCGATGTACTGGTCAACATGTTAGTAAACGCCCTGCTTCCTTTTTCTGCCAAACCTGTTTCTTTAGTAGTTTTCAATTTGCTTTAATATGATAAAACTTATTTTTGATTAAAACGTTTAAGTACTATATAAAGTATTGGACACCTATTTTTAAAACCGGGTATTTAAAAGGTTCCTTTCAAATATCAAAAATAATATTTTCATTGCGCAGTCTGATAATTTCATGGGCTGATTTGATGATGTTACCGGTTTATTTATGTATCATAACAACAAGAAGATGCCCAGAAAACATATTGAACTTCTTTTTCTGAACGCTGTATTTTTTGTCTTTGGTCAATACGCCGCCTACACACAACAAATTGTAGCCAGCAAAGGTAGTTTTGGCATAGACCACCAGAATAAAATTATTGTTTGGCACGCAAAGGGACTAGATTCAATAGCAGCGGCAACTAATTATAAAATGAAGGATATTGTCTTCGACGAGAAATTTACGTTAACCCCTTCAATAGCAAAGCTTTCTTATTCTGAGGTTTTACCGGTAAGCAAAAAAGGAGATACGTACGCTTTGTACATTTCTGATCTGCCCATCATCCATATTACCAATAAGGTTTTCATAAAGGACAATTCAAAAGTTTTCACATACTTTACGTACTATGACGGTAGTAAATTGATTGAAAATGAAACCGGTATCGAACATCGAGGAAACATCTCCTTAGGCTTTCCTAAAAAATCATATGATCTGGAATTCTGGACCGATAGCCTGTCAAAAAAACCGAAAGACCTGAAGTTCAAAGGCCTTAGAAACGATGACGACTGGATTCTTGATGGCCTATACAACGAACCTTTAAGACTACGATCTTATTTTTCCTTGAAACTCTGGCTTTCATTTCACAAACCCCACTATGAATTACAGGAACCAAAAGCCAAAAGCACTATCGACCTCAAATTTGTTGAACTCTTTAAGAATTCGGAGTATAGGGGATTATATACGCTTTCGGAGTCGGTCGATTCGAAATTATTGAAGCTAAAGAAAAATGAAAACAACCTAATAAACGGTGAGCTTTTTAAAGCATCATCATATGAAGGTGCACCGGCGTTTAGGAAAGCCCCTCCCTACAACAATGTTTTTCCCCATTGGGGAGGTTACGAAATGAAATATCCCAAAGTGGATTATAGATTCCATTGGGAAGATTTGGCCAAATTTACCGATTTGGTCGTCAACGGCTCCGATGAGCAATTTTCATTGAGAATTGGAAAGGAGCTTCAAATCGATAACGCCATTGATTACTATCTTTTCGTCAATCTTTTACGGGCGACCGACAACCTTGGGAAGAATTTTTATATGGCCCGATATGATAAGGAAGGCCCCTATTTTTTTGTTCCATGGGATTTGGATGGTGTCATGGGTATAATCCAAGACGGAAAACGAATCGCAAGTACCAACGATATCTTAAGTAATGGTTTGTTCGATAGATTGTTAAAAGTTAATCCGGATAATTATAGGGATAGAGTCAAGTCAAGATGGAAGGCGTTACGAAAGGATAAATTCAGTAATAATTCGCTATTCAGTAGAATTGACAAAATCTATTCTAAATTCGATACCGAGGGCATCTATGAACGAGAATGGAAGGTGTGGCCAAATCAGATAGGGAAAGAAGAGCATTATGAGTATCTTAAAAATTGGCTGAGGAATCGACTGATTTTCTTGGATGAACATTTCGAGATGTTATGATTGAAGACTTCCCCCTTTTCAATTGAGCCTTCAATCTCGATCCGCTCGATAGTATTTGGTAGTTGTGTTTTTGCCGCTTTGTGAGTACTTTATAACAGCAGATCCCAAAATGGAAAATGCAATCGTACAAAGCCACACTAATCTTATAAATCAGTTAAAAGTTCAGGTAAGCGATTATTATGAAGTCCTCTAAAACTTGATTTTTTGGAACAAATACATCTGAAGAGACTGTTTGGAAATATCTCGATTATTTTCTTATAACCTCTTTAACTCCACCGAAAGAGTTTAGTATAATATAACGGTAGTCGAACCAAATGCTGCCTTTTTTTGGTCCTTATCTCTAGCGGGCCACTTCCTGAAAAGACCATAAATCTCTGATTTTAGAGGAATCTTACATGTATCAAAGAAAAGATATCCTATATAATTGTGAAAGAATGCCCTTGGATGAGTACTAATTTCTGGAAACACATCAAGTCGAATGGATTAAAATGTACCATCTTTTTGAAAAACTTAAAAAGCTAATGAGGAAACTAGGTTAAAAGCGTGAATTATTGAAAGAGAAAATAGTTTTAGGTAGAATTTAAAATAAAAATGTTCAGGCCAAAACTAAAAAAGCCAACTCCTAAAAGTCGGCTTTTCCCTTTGTACAGGCGGAGAGACTCGAACTCTCACACCTTGCGGCACTAGATCCTAAGATTAAGTCTTGTTTTTTTAACAATCTTGCTTAACTAATCTTTTTTCTATCTAACTTTAAACAATTAAACCTATCCAAATTGGAGAAGAAAATTTATTCGAATGTGATAAAAGCACGCCAAAAGCACGCCATTAAATAAAAAAGACAGCTACATGAGACTGTAACTGCCTGATTTTAAAGCTCCCCCTCTTGGGCTCGAACCAAGGACCCTCTGATTAACAGTCAGATGCTCTAACCAACTGAGCTAAGGAGGA
>ENA-ORXM01002937-ORXM01002937.1-marine-metagenome-genome-assembly--contig:-NODE-2937-length-18267-cov-4.242331_pt1 | contig 18267 bp, 12 predicted proteins | sample MGYA00237867_ERZ511480 | MGnify/ENA primary metagenome ERZ511480 (study PRJEB26309, sample SAMN06266103) | marine metagenome | isolation source: Algal blade | place: United Kingdom:Sidmouth, United...
CTCTTCGTAGATGAGTGTCTCCGAGGAGAGCGCTTCTTCGATGTCGATGAGTGCGGGAAGGAACTCGACGTCGACGAAGACCATCTCGGCGGCGTCGGCCGCCTGCTGGTGCGTCTCGGCGACGACGACGGCGACCGGTTCGCCGACGTGGCGGACCTTGCACCCGTCAAGGACCTCGCACTCCGGCCCGCATGAACCCATGATGTACCGACAGTCGTTCTCGCTACGAATACTCCGCTCGGCGCAACCCGCAAAAGCGATCAGACCTTCCCGAGCGCCTCGACGATCCGGTCGGTCGTCAGGATCTGGGGCAGCAGGATCGGATCGCCCTCACGCGGGAAGACCGCATAGAGGGGCACGCCCACACGACCGAATTTTTCCAGCAAGGCGCTGATTTCCGGGTCGCGCGCGGTCCAGTCACCGACGAGATAGGTGACGCCGTGCTCTGCCAGCGCCTCCTGAAATTCTGCGCCGAAGGCCATCTTCTCGTTGACCTTGCAGGTGATGCACCAGTCGGCGGTCATATTGACGAAGACAGGCTCCTTGGCCGCGAGCAGTTCATCGAGCCGCGCAGCGGAGAATGCCTCCACCGGCCCGGCATGGCCCGCGATGGCGGCCTTGTCCGACGGCCGGATCACCGTGAATTGCAGACAGAGCGCGACCACGGCGACCAGCGCAGCGGCGGAGGTGCCATAGCCCAGCATCCTGCCCCGGCCTACGCTCTTCTGCGCCACGCCGAAGGCCCAGGCGGCCAGGCCGACCAGCACAGCCCCGATCAGCGCGACGAGCATCGAACCGGGACCGGCCAACGTGGCGAGGACCGTCAGCAACCACGCCGCGCTCGCATACATCGGAAAGGCCAGCAATTCCTTGAGCCGCACCATCCACATACCCGGTTTGGGCATCCGTGACGCCACCCCCGGCAAGACCGAGAGCAGCAGGAAAGGCGCGGCAAGGCCAAGACCCAGCGCGACGAAGATCGCCATGGTCGCAGGCGTACTCATCGTCAAAGCCGCTCCCAGCGCCGTCGCCATGAAGGGCGCGGTGCAGGGCGTCGCAACGATCGCGGCGAGCGCGCCGGTGAAATACGCCCCCTTCACGCCACCGCCGGACGCCATGCCTTCCCCCGCTCCGGCAACGGACGCATTGACCTCGAAGACTCCCGAAAGATTGAGCCCGACCAGCAAGAGCAGATAGGCCAGACCCGCGACGATCAGCGGGTTCTGCAACTGGAACCCCCATCCCACGATGGCCCCGGCTTCCTTCAACGCGATGAGAGCAGCAGCGAGAACGACGAACAGCGTCAGGACGCCCAGCGTATAGGCGATGCCATGGGACAGGCGCTTGCCGGCACTCTCATGAGCCGTGGCCGCAAAGCCGATGGCCTTCAGCGCCAGTACCGGAAAGACGCAAGGCATGAGATTGAGGATCAATCCGCCCACGAAGGCAAAGAAGATCGCCGTCGGCAGCGACAGAGCAGTGCCTGCGATCCCCCTGAACCCCGCGCCGACGACACTCCCCGGTTCGGACGCGACCGCCAGTGACAGGGTCGCCGCCTCGTCACCGCCCGTCCGCTCGACCAGTTCGAGAACCCCCCGGATCGTCCCTTCCGGGTCCGGTTCCTCCTCGGTCGATTTGGGGATGACGAGGGTAAGACCGCTCGGATCGGTCGTCGCCACCTGCTCGGCGGCATGGTCGATCAGGCCCCAATCGGAGGGATAGAAATAGGCATCCTCCAGCGTCTCGGAATCGAAGCCGTCGCCCTCGAAACGCAGGCTGAGATTGGTACCGTCATACTCGTAGCGCGCCTCGAACGGGCTGGCCGCCGCGCGCATGTCCACCGCTTCGCGGAAAAGCGACACGGCGCTCGCATTCTGCACCGCCTCTTCGCCGGTGGGGATCGAAAACGACGCTTCGCCCCGTTCGGGGATGCAGACCATCTCGCAGACGAGCCAGTAGATCTCGGCCTTCAGATCGACGGGCTTTCCGGCGGGCCAGTCCTTCGCCACGGACATGGGCATCGTAAAGACGGCGCGGTCGGAATACCCGTAATTCATCATTGGCGGAAAGGGCTGGCGATGCGGGGCGGGCCATTTGAACGCGCCGATTTCCACGCCGTCCGGCACCGTCCAGGTAATCTCGACCGGCTGGCCGCTATCGCCCGAATTCTTCCAGTAGGTGTGCCAGCCCGCCTTGATGTCCATGGCCAGAGCCAGCCGGGACGGCACCCCCGGCACCAGCACGGAATCCTCCGCGACGATCCCCGATTTCACGAACTCCGTATCGACGCGGGCGAGCGTCTCCGGTGCCGCCGACGCGACGGTCGGAGCAAGGGCAAGGAGCAGCGCGAGGAGGCGTTTCATGGATGGTATCCGGATTGTTGCACTCAGCATGGTATCTAGTTCCCGAGGGTCGACGGAGAAAGAGACACCCTTTCAATCCTGCGTTATACCACGAAACATCTCCGCTTCCCTACCGAAGCGCGACATGATGGAGCGAGCGCCATGACGCGCAACCCGTTCACAGGCAATCCGCTGCTGCTCGGCTTCGAGGAAATCGAGCGCCTGATCGACGGTGCCTCGAAAGGCGCAGGCTATCCGCCCTACAATATCGAGGAGAACGGCCCCGAAGCATGGCGCGTGACGCTGGCCGTGGCGGGCTTCGGGCCGCAAGCTCTGTCCGTCACGGTCGAAGGCCAGCGCCTCGTCGTGCGCGGGATGCAGCCCTCCGAAGACGAACGCGCCTATCTCCACCGGGGCATCGCCGCACGCGGCTTCGAGCGCAGCTTCGCCCTTGCGAAAGGCGTCGATGTCAGCGGCGCATCGCTGCTGGACGGCCTTCTCCACATCGATCTCGCCCGCACGACCCCCGAAGACCCGGTCCAGCGCGTCGATATCGAGGTGCGCTGACGCCTACACCTTCGGACGATCCAGCGAGAAGACGTCCCGCACCGTCGAATAATCCTTGTACCCCAGCCGCGCGAGCGGCTTGTATTTCGTCACGTCGAGTATCCCGTCGACCAGCACCTCGTCGGCGATATGGATACCGACCACCTCGCCGAAGATGACATGATAGCCGCGCACCCCGTTCTGGCCGGGAAAGCCGACATCGATATGATGACGGCATTCCATCGCGATGGGTGCATCCGCAATGCGCGGGGGCGCGACGATGCTGGAGGGCGCTTTCTCCAGCCCCGCCCGCTTGAACTCGTCGTCGTTATGGGGGTAGCTGCCCGAGGTCGCATTCATCGCATCGCGCATGGCGTGGGGAACGATATGCACCACGAATTCGCCCGAGTTCAGGATATTGGTCAGCGTATCCTTGTCCTCGTTGCTCGGCACCGGCGAGCTGGAGATCATCAGCATCGGCGGTGCATCGGCGACCGCATTGAAGAAGCTGTAGGGCGCGAGGTTGGCGACCCCTTCGGTGCTCAGGCTCGACACCCACGCGATCGGACGCGGGGCGACGATGGCCTTGAAGGGGTCGTGGGGCAGGCCATGGCCGTCCTTGGGTTCATAGAACATGGAAAGTCCTTTCGTAATCGGTCCAGCACGTAGTCCGTCACGCCCCGCGCAGGCCGGCATCTGCATGATCGGGGCACGATCCCCGCCTTCAAGGGAATGACGCGAGAATTCAGTCCAGCGCGAAGACGAGGACTTTCAGATAGCCGCTTTCGGACAGCGCCGGATGCACCGGATGGTCGGCCCCGGCCCGCCCGGAATGGATCAACCGCGCGCGGCGATGGCCCCGGTGGAACATGCGCATCGCCGTTCCCATCAGGGCATCGGGCGTCACGGCATGGGAACAGGAGCAGACGGTCAGGATACCCCCCTCCGCCACGAGGGGCAGCGCGAGCCGCGTGACCCGCTCATAGGCGCGCAGTCCCGCGTCCAGCGTTTCCTTGCGCGGCGCAAAGGCAGGCGGATCGCAGACCACGATATCGAAGGTCGCACCCTCCGCCGTCAGCGCACGCATGGTGTCGAAGGCGTCGCCCTGTCGCAGGACCATCCGATCCCCGTATCCCGCATCCTGCGCCGCCCGCCCTGCAAGCTCCAGCGCCCTTGCCGAGCCGTCCACCGCCACGGCCCCGGACGCCCCCGCGCCCAGCGCAGCGAGCGCAAAACCGCCGGTATGCGAAAAGGCATCCAGCACCCGCTTGTCCCTGGCCAGCGAGGCCAGGAAGGCATGGTTCGGGAACTGGTCGAAATACACCCCCGTCTTCTGCCCGGATTCGATATCGGCATAGAGCGGTCCGAAAGCCGTCTCGATCGTCACCGGACCGTCCAGCGCCCCGCGCACCGTCTCGCGCCCCGCCTCCAGCCCTTCCTGCGTCCGCCCGCGCGAATCGCGGTTCACGACGACGGTGTCGGGTTTCAGCAGGTCGTCGAGAATGGCGAGGATTTCGGGCAGCATCGTCTCTGCCCAGGCCGTGTTCGGCTGGATCACCAGCAGGTCGCCCATCCGGTCCACCACGAGGCCGGGCAGCCCGTCCCCTTCGGCATGGACCAGCCGGTAGAACGGCTTGGGATAGAGGCGTTCGCGCACGGCCAACGCGCGGTTCAGACGCGCGGCGATCCAGGCCGCATCGATGATCGCGCCGGGATCGCGGTCCAGATCGCGCGCGGCAATGCCGGATCCGGCATTGAACGCGACCACGCCGACGGGAACGCGCTTGGCATCCTCCAGAATGACCGGCGTACCCGGCTCGATGGACCCGGTGCGCCGGTCGAGAACCAGTTCGTCCTTGTAGACCCACGGATGGCCGCCGAGATATGCCTTGCCCTTGTTCGGTCGCAGGCGGGCCGTGCGGTAGGATTCGTCTGTCATGGCAGCGACTTTCTGGGGGAAGGGTTGAGGCGCAGGTTGTATTCCACCTCGCCGACGGCACCGGGACGGAACAGCCCCTCGAATTCCCATTCGAGTATCCCGCGCGCCGGATCGGGTGGTGTCATATGGTCCAGCGGTTCCGGCGCAATCCGCACGGTCGGAGACCCTGACAGCAGGGTCGTCCGGTCCGAGATCGCATCGCGGATCACGATGCGCTCCACTTCCTTCGACCCGGTATTCTCGAATGCGATCCGCACGATCAGGCAATCGCCGGGCGAGGCGTCCTTCACCGGCTCGAAGACGGCATCCTGAACATGCTCGTCCGCAAGCGATCCGTCGCAGTCGCGATCGAGCGCCACCCGTTTGTCGGTGCCGATGGCACGGGCAGAGCCGGTGCCGCTGCGGACCACGATGCGCAGGGTCGAGACGAAGCTGCGCCCGTCCTCGGTCAGCACCACGGCGCGCAGGCGCGAAGTATCGACCCAGCCGAGCGGCAACCGGTCCGGCGCAGACGTCCGCATCACGACCTCCACCGTCGAGCCGGAGGAGAATGCGGTTCCGTCGAGCCATTGCGCGAGCTGCCCGTCCGCCCCGCGCTCGAAGAGGCCCCAGTCCAGCGCCGACGAACTTTCGGGCGACAGCGAGACGCGGAAGGGTCCGAGCCATGACGGCACGGCCAGCTCCACGAGATGCGCGATCCGCCGGTCATCCCCGAGCTGGATCGTCGTCGAGGGACCGAAGCGGATTGCAGGGGCCAGGAAGCGCAGGGGCGGCGTCTCCATCCCCGGATAGCGCCGCGCCCGATCCGGGTCGGCACTGCCTGCATAGGAATCGAGCGAACCGACGACGTCCACGGTCGCCGAAACCGCGATGCGGTCCGGCCCGAGCGGCCCCTCGACCTCGATCCCCACGCATCGGTCCGGTTCGAGGGCCGTATCGCCGATATCGAGCATCACCGCCGATGCTTCCGTCCGCAGAACCGAGCCTTCGGGGACGGTTGCCTCGGCCAGAACGTCGGCCACGTCCATCACGCTCACATCCTTCAGCGGCACCGTGAAGGCCCGCTTTCGGGTATCCCCGGAGGCCGGATCGATCCTCGTCGGAAGATCGACGACCAGCGTCGTCCCGAAAGCGGGGCTATCTCCGTAATTGCATACCAGCGATGCGATGCCGAGCGCCTCGCCCGGATGGATGACCCGGTCATCGTCGAGCGAAAAGAGCTTCAGACGCAGGTCCGGCTCGGTAATCAGGACTTCGATCCACTCACTGCCCGGAACGGTGCTGTCGCCATAGGCGGTCGACTCGGCGACGATCTCCAGCAGGCGCGCACTCCTGAGCGCCGGATCGTCGGCGAGGGTGATATCGACACTCGCGATGAAGGAACGGACTTCGTCGGCACTCTCTTCCTCGTCGCGCAGGTCGAAGGGAAGCACCTGATAGGACCAGATCGTATCGCTGCTTTGGGTCATCGGCACCGCCTGCCCGACCTGCGATCCATCGATGGTGAGGATGGAGAGTTTGGGTCGTCCGGCTGTCAGCTTGGCGGGGGCCACCGGTACGCCCGTCCGCGCATCGATCACCCGCGCGAGCAGACGGACCGCACCGCGATAGCGACCGGGGGGCAGTGTCCCCGAAACACGCAGCCGCGCCGTCTCTCCGATTGCCGCAGTCGTGACCTTGACGTCCTTGCGCCACTCGCCGAGATCGGCGACCGCGATGCGCGGAGCGGAATGGGGAGCCATGACGACGGACGTACTCGACGAGACAGGCCCTTCCCCACCGGCGATCTCCAGTTCCAGCCCAGGATCGGCATCGATCAGCGCATCCTTGCGCAGCATGGCCCGGAGGGTGATGTCCAGCGTTTCGCCCGGCTCGATGCGAGGCTGCAAAAGAACACCATCGTCGCAGGCCTTCGGCGTTCCGTCGTCACCGACGGACAGGCTTCGACATTGGAAGGTCTCGTTATTCGTAACGCGCAGTCGCGGCTCCGAATACGGCTCGTCGCCCCGGTTCAGGATGCGCAGCGTCGCAACGACCTCATCGCCGGGACGATAGGATTTCCCGGCGGGCAGTGCGGTTTCCACGCGAACCAGAGGGCCGTGCAGGGCCGCATCCATGACGGTACGGCCCAGCCTGACATCGCCATTGCGCAGGGCGAGCGTTGCGGTCAGATTACGCCAATCCTCGATTTCCGCATCGCTCGCATCGGGTGAGACATCCGTCACCGTCGTCGCGAGCGAGAAGCGGACCGTCCGGTCCCGCGCCGTCGCCGTGGGATCGATCCGGCATCGCCCGAGCCGCAGTATCATTGTCTTTGCCGCGATCTCCGGTGCCTCCTCCCGGCTGCACTCGATGGCGGTTCCGATGCGCATCCGCTTGATCTCGATACCGCCCATCGCAGGCGGCAGGTCGAGCGTCACGACGGCATCGGAAAGAACGCCGCCCGGAATGATGATCGCAGCGGCCAGTATCGGGTCGTCGGCCAGCCCGATCCCTGCCGTCGCGTTCGATGCGAGGGTCAGGGTAGGCGGCGTGAATGGCACCGGGAAAAGATGCAACGTGCGCTGGGGCCTGCTGCGCGCGCCCTCGGACAGAGTCGATCCGGCGGAGAAGGACAGGACGCCGGATGTTCCCGGCAAGGCCGTGTCGCGCACCGCCACCCGAACCGAGCGCGTCAGCCGCGCACCCGGTTCGAGGCGAAGCCCGTTTCCGATCAGACGCCAGGCGACGCCGTCATCGTCACGGCGCTGGAAGGCTTCGTCCGCCTCGTCCACCATCCCGTCATCGTCATTGTCGAGACCATCGGTGACGGGGTCGACTACAGACAGCGCGGATGACGCCCGCAACACGATGCGGCGCAGGTTCACGGCCTCGTCGCCCCGGTTGCGCAGACGCATCACGATGTCGATCCCGGAGCCGGGCGGGAAGGGGCCGCTCTCGCCCGTCGCGGCATCCGTCAGGTCGGTCGTTTCCATGACGATATCGGGCGTCACCGCATCCTGTGCGGATGCCGATGCGCCCATGGCGAGAATCAGAAGGAGGGCGAGGCGCGCGATCATGCGCGGACGTTACCCTTACCGGCCATCGGCAACAACGCCCGAACGACCGTCGATCATGCGCCGGGGACGCGCAGGGCCTCGTAGGAGATCATCGCGTGGGTCCGATACGGCTCGCGCTCCTGCAAACGCGCATAATAGGCATCGAGATTGGGTGTCTTCGGGCGCTCGAAATCGACGGTGTAATAGCGGTAGAGCTGAACCCCGAAAGTGAAATCCGCCAACGAGATCGTCTCGCCGCCCAGCCATCCCTGCCGCGCGATCCGGTCATCCGCCATGGGCATGAGAGCTTTTACGGCCTCGATCCCGGATTGCACCAACGCATGGTCACGCGCCGATGCCGGGGTCCGCACCAGTTGCCAGAAGACCTTGTAATTGAACTCCGCCGCGACGTTCTGCTTGGCCCATTCCATCCACTGGTCCTGCACCGCGCGGGCGCGGGCATTGGACGGCCAGATGGCATCGCGGCCGTATTCCGAGGCAAGATAGCGCAGGATCGCCTGACTTTCGAACATCGTCAGTTCGCCATCCTGCAGCACGGGGATCCTGCCCATCGGGTTCATGGCGAGGAACTCGGGCGTATCCGTTCCCCCGAACGCACCGCCCACATCGAACCGCTCTACGTCCAGTCCCAGTTCGGCGCAGAGCCACATGACGGGTTGAACATTGCTCGATGTCTCGCGACCATGCACACGGATCATGCCCAATCCTTTTCCCCTCACGGTAAACCGTACATCGTCCGTGCACGGGGGCGACGCGCCTGTCAACATCTTGTGCAAGCTCACGTCCCGTGATGAGACTGTTTTCGGCCAATGAGGGAGGGGACGATGGATGACAGGACCGGAATGAGGCGAGGCCTTACCCGCTATGGCGACGAAGACTTTTCCCTCTACCTGCGCAAGGCCTTCATCAAGGCGATGGGCTATTCCGAAGATGCCCTGTCGCGGCCCGTCATCGGGATCGCGAACACCTTTTCGGCCTACAATGCCTGTCACGGGAACGTACCGCAGATCGTGGAGGCGGTGAAACGGGGCGTCATGCTCGCGGGAGGGATGCCGATGGAGTTCCCGACCATCAGCCTGCACGAATCCTTCTCCTTTCCGACCAGCATGTACCTGCGCAACCTCATGGCGATGGATACCGAAGAGATGCTGTGCGCCCTGCCGATGGATGCCTGCATCCTGATCGGCGGCTGCGACAAGACGGTGCCAGCGCAGCTCATGGCCGCCGCCAGCGCGGATGTCCCCTGCATTCAGGTCGTCACCGGCCCGATGCTGTCGGGGACGCATGGCGCCGAGCGGATCGGAGCCTGCACCGATTGCCGCCGCTTCTGGGGCGATTACCGGGCGGGCCGGATCGACAGGGACGAGATCGACGCCGTCGAAGGACGACTCGTGCCGAGCGTCGGCACCTGCGGCGTGATGGGCACGGCCAGCACCATGGCCTGCATGGCCGAGGCGATGGGGATGATGCTGCCCGGCGGGGCGACCATCCCGGCGGTCCATGCAGACCGGCTGCGCCATGCCGAGGCGGCGGGCGCGCGGGCGATGGTCTTGGCGGCGGAGGGATTGCGCCCTTCGGACATCATGACCGAGGCCGCATTCCGCAATGCCCTGCGCGTCCTTCTCGCCATCGGCGGCTCCACCAACGGCATCGTCCATATCGCCGCCATCGCCGGACGCATGGGCCTGCGCCTCGACATGGAGGCTTTCGACGCTCTGGGGCGCGAGACGCCGGTGCTGATCGACCTCAAGCCCAACGGCCGACACTACATGGACGACCTGCACCGTGCGGGCGGCATGGCCGTGATCCTGCGCGCCCTGCGCCCCTTGCTCGAAACCGACTGCCTGACCGTCACGGGCCGCACCCTTGGCGAGGAGATCGACGCCGCGCCCCCCGCCCATGACCAGACCGTCGTGCGCCCGCTGGACGATCCGCTCTATCCGGGGGCCGGACTGGCCTTCCTGACCGGCTCGCTGGCCGGGGACGGCGCGATCATCAAGCAATCGGCGTGTTCGGAGCATCTGATGGTCCACGAGGGTCGGGCCGTCGTGTTCGATTCGCTGCCCGATATGGCCGAGCGTATCGACGACCCCGATCTCGACGTGACCGCCGGGGATGTTCTCGTCCTGCGCAATGCGGGACCGAAGGGCGCGCCGGGAATGCCCGAGGCAGGCTATATCCCGATCCCGAAGAAGCTGGCCCAGCAGGGGGTGCGCGACATGGTCCGCATCTCCGATTGCCGGATGAGCGGCACCGCCTTCGGTACCGTCGTGCTCCATTCCACGCCCGAAGCGGCCATCGGCGGCCCGTTGGCACTGGTCAGGACCGGCGACCGCATCCGCCTCGACATTCCGGCCAGACGCCTCGACCTGCTGGTCCCGGCGGCGGAAATTGCCACGCGCCGCGCGGAATGGACTCCTGTCGCCACCCCTCCGGAACGGGGTTACGCAGCGTTGCATCATTCCCATGTCACCCAGGCCGACGAGGGCGTCGATCTCGACTTCCTGACCCGGCGGCCCTTCATCGGAAAGATTCCCTGATCGCGAGTCGGTTGACGCGGTCACGATCTGCGGGACAAGGTACGAGCGAACGAATGCCACGCCCTCGATTCATCTTTCGACGGAAACGGCGTTTCGAAATCTGACGGGAACTTACTGGAACCGTACCGCCCTCGACGGGCGACCATGCGGACCAGGGGAGAGAGACATGAAACTCAGCGGCTCACAAGTGATCGCGGCAGATCGCATGGCGGTCTGGAACGCAATCAACGACCCGGAAATCCTCAAACGCTGCATCGCGGGGTGCGAGGAGATGAACCGGACGTCCCCGACGCGATACGATGCCATCGTCAAGCAGAAGATCGGCCCGGTCTCCGCCACCTTCAAGGGCGAAGTGCACCTGAGCGATATCCGGGAAGGCGAGAGTCTCACGCTCAAGGGCGAGGGCAAGGGCGGTGTCGCGGGCATGGCCAAGGGCGGCGCGGTCGTGACCCTGTCGGATGTTCAGGGCGGAACACAGCTTTCCTTCGATGCCGATGCTTCCGTGGCAGGCAAACTCGCCCAGCTCGGCTCACGCCTGATCGACGGTGTGGCCCAGAAGATGATCAATGCCTTCTTCGACAACTTCAAGAACGAAGTCGAATCGGGAGCGAGCGGTACGGCAGGCGGCGTGAGCATCACGAATACCACGAGCAGCAGCAGTGCCTCCGCATCGTCTTCGTCCGTCTCGTCGGGCGGCGCGACCATGGCCGCCGCAGCGGGTGCCGCCGGAGCCTCGGCAGGTGCCTGGGCCAGCGATGGCGGTCAGAGCGGGCGGGATGCCGTCGATGCCCATACCGGCGCGCTGCACGACGCTGCCGCCGAGCGGATGCTCAACCCGGCCATCGGTTCGGGACGGGGCGATATCGACATGGATGATCCGGATATCGGCGATATCGACGTCTCCTCGGTCGATGGTGGCCCGTCGGAAGGCGAGCGTTCCACCATGACGGAGCAGGCGCGCGACGGGGTGCAGGACGCCGCCGACCGCGTGGGCGAGCATGTCTCCGCCGGTACCGATGATGCTCGCGGACAGGCCAGCGCGATGGCATCGGATGCCGCCGCTGCCTCCCGCACCGCGATGGACGGTGCCCGCGACGGTGCAGGCGGCATGGGCGCGGCGGCAATCGGTGGGGCCGGTGCGGCGGCGGCTGCAGGCGGGGCGGCGATGGCCCATGCCTCCGGCGCGCTCGACGCGGCAGGCGCGCGGGCCGAAGCGGCCCTCGGCGAAGCCTCCGGCACAGTTGCGGGAACCGTGGAAAATGCGCGCGAGGCACTCGGCAGCGTCACCTCCGATCTTCCCGGCGGAGCGGGGGCGGTCGGCGATCGCGCCGAGGCGGCGATCGGACAGGCCAGCGACGCCATGGCCGATGCCGCCTCCCAGACGCGGGATGCACTCGGCGGTGCCGCCGGGAATATCGCGGATCGCGTCGAAGCCGCTGCCGACGGCAGTGGTGTCGGAACGCATCTCGGTGCGGCGAGTGCCGGGGCCGAAACCGCCATCGACCGCGCCAGCACCGCCGTATCGGACGCGGCTGCCGATGCGCGCGGCGCACTCGACAGCGCCACGGCTGCCGTCGCCGGTCGCACCGATCCCATAGGCGAGAAAGCGCGGGAAGTGCTTGGCGAGGCCGGTGACGTCGTCTCCGGTGCCAGTGCCGACGCGCAGGACGCCCTCCATTCCGCCGCCGACACAGTTTCCGACAGTCTCGAAACGCCGGTCGCCGGAACGGCTGACACCGGCGGCGTGTCCGGCGCAGCGGTTGCCGCAGCCGCCGGAGTCGGCGCTGCCGTCACCGGATTTGCCGCCAAGGCCGCTGCCGAGGCCAGCGAACGCTTCGACGACGCCCACGAAATCGCGCGCGAGCGTGTGATCGCAGCGGGCGAGAATGTCGACGAGACGCAATCCTGGCAGGACACCAAGGACCATCTTGGCCGCGCCGGATCGGAGACCAGAGACGCCGCACAGGACGTCTACGATGCCACCCGTGCGCGGGTCGAGGGCGACCGCGACCGAGCCAGCGCCGAATGGAACGAGGCCAAGACGAACGCCTCGGAAGCCTATGGCGAACTCAAGGGCGCGGGCGAGGATGCCTGGACCACCGGCAAGGGCTATGCCGCCGAGGAAGCCAAGGCTCCGAAGATCGGCCCTCTCGGCCAACCATGGTACCTGTGGATCATCGGCATTATCGTCCTGCTCGTGATCCTGTGGATTCTGTGACGCATGGACGGAACACCCGTTCCATGCCACCAAGACTGAAAAGACGTTGAAAAGGGTACCAGAGCGTACCCGAAGGGAGTGATGATGGCGACGATCTCGATGACCGTGAACGGCAAGCAGATGTCCGGCGAGGCACAGGGCAACACTCTGCTCGTCGAATTCCTGCGCGAAGAACTCAAACTGACCGGCACCCATGTCGGCTGCGACACCTCGCAATGCGGGGCCTGCGTGGTACATGTGAACGGTGAAAGCGTGAAGAGCTGCACCACCTTCGTCTCCGCCCTCGACGGCGCGGACGTCACGACCATCGAGGGCATGGCCAACGATGACGGCACCCTCGGCGTGATCCAGCAGGCATTTCAGGACGAACACGGCCTGCAATGCGGCTTCTGCACGCCCGGCATGGTGATGTCGATCGCCGAGCTGCTCAAGGTCAACGCCCAGCCGACCGAAAGCGAAATCCGCGAATGGCTGAAGGGAAATATCTGCCGCTGCACCGGCTACCATAACATCGTCAAGGCCGCCCAGAACGCCGCCGCGACCCTGTCCGGTGCTGCACAGGCCGCCGAATAATAGACGAGATGGAACGCGGGTCGCGCGCCGCCGCAAGAGGCGATGACAGGCCGACACCGCTCAGGGAGTGAAAACAGAATGGCTAAAGACAACGTGATGGGCACATCCACGAAGCGGCGCGAGGACGTGCGCTTCCTGAAGGGCAGAGGCCGCTACACCGACGACATGAACCGCCCCGGCCAGACCTATGCCTATATCCTGCGCTCATGGTCGGCCCATGCCACCCTCGACGGCATCGATACGGCCGCTGCCTCCGAAGCGCCCGGCGTCGTGCGCGTCTTCACGGCGGCGGATCTCGAAGGTCTGGGCGGCGTTCCCTGCGGTTGGGAGATCACCGGCTCCGACGGCAATCCGATGAAGGAGCCGAAGCATCCGATCCTCGCGGAAGGCAAGGTACGCCACGTCGGCGATCCCATCGCCGTCGTCGTCGCCGAGACCTATCAGCAGGCCCGCGACGCCGCCGAGATGATCGAGGTCGACATGACCGATCTGCCTGCGGTCGTCGACATGCGCACCGCCGAAACCCTCGGCTCCGCCGTCCATGACGAGGCGACCGACAACCTCTGCTACGACTGGGAACTCGGCGATGCCGAGGCGACCGACAAGGCCTTTGCCGAAGCGGCCCATGTCACGACCCTCGAATTCATCAACAACCGCCTCGTCGCCAACCCGATGGAGCCACGCTGCGCCATCGGCGATTACGATCAGGATGCGGATCACTACACGCTCTACACCACCTCCCAGAATCCCCACGTCATCCGCCTGCTCATGGGCGCATTCGTCCTCTCGATCCCCGAGCACAAGCTGCGCGTCTATGCGCCGGACGTGGGCGGCGGTTTCGGCACGAAGATCTTCCACTATGCCGAAGAAGCCTTCGTCACCTGGGCCTCGGCCCAGATCAAGCGCCCGGTGAAATGGACATCCGACCGCTCGGAAGCCTTCATCTCCGATGCCCATGGCCGCGACCACGTCACCAAGGCCGAGCTGGCGATGGACGCCGACGGCAAGTTTCTCGCCCTGCGCGCCGACACCCGCGCCAACATGGGGGCCTATCTCTCCACCTTCGCGCCTTGCGTCCCCACTTGGCTGCACGGTACGCTGCTGGCCGGTCAGTACCTGACCCCGGCGGTCCATTGCCGTGTGCGCGCGATGTTCACGAACACCGTGCCGGTCGATGCCTATCGCGGTGCGGGCCGACCGGAAGCCACGTATCTTCTGGAGCGGATCATCAACAAGGCCGCGCAGGAACTGGGGATGGATCAGGCGGAGCTACGCCGGAAGAATTTCATCCGCAGCTTCCCCTACGACACGCCCGTCGCCCTGCAATACGATACCGGCGATTACGACGCGACGCTCGACGCCGTGCTGAAGATGGCCGATTATGACGGCTTCGCAGCGCGCAAGGCTGAAAGCGCCTCACGCGGCAAACTGCGCGGCATCGGATTGTCCTGCTACATCGAAGCCTGCGGCATTGCCCCGTCTTCGCTCGTCGGTGCCCTCGGCGCCCGCGCAGGTCTCTACGAGGCCGCGACGATCCGCGTGAACCCCACCGGCTCCGTGACGGTCATGACCGGCTCGCACAGCCATGGTCAGGGCCACGAGACTACCTTCGCACAGGTCGTCTCCGATGCGCTTGGCATCCCCGAGGACCAGATCGAGATCGTCCACGGAGATACCGACAAGATCCCGTTCGGCATGGGAACTTACGGCTCGCGCTCCCTCGCGGTCGGTGGCTCCGCCATCGTGAAGGCCGTCGACAAGGTCGTCGCGAAGGGCAAGAAGATCGCCGCGCATCTGCTGGAAGCCGCAGAAAGCGACATCGTGTTCGAGGACGGTCAGTACAAGGTCGCAGGCACCGACAAGGCCAAGGCCTTCGCCGACGTTTCCCTCGCCGCCTACGTCCCTCACAACTACCCCATCGAAGAGATCGAACCGGGACTGGAGGAGACGGCGTTCTACGACCCGAAGAACTTCACCTACCCCGCAGGGTCCTATCTCTGCGAAGTCGAGGTCTGTCCCGAAACCGGCAAGGTCGAGATCGTGGCCCTCAGCGCGTCGGACGATTTCGGCAATGTCGTCAACCCGATGATCGTCGAAGGTCAGGTCCATGGTGGGCTGGCGCAGGGTCTTGGGCAGGCGATGCTGGAGAACGCGGCCTATGACGAGCACGGCCAGTTGGTCGCGGGATCGTATATGGACTACGCCATGCCGCTCGCGATGGACCTGCCCAGCTTCAACGTCGAAACGGCGGAGGGGACGCCCTGTACCCACAATCCGCTCGGCGTGAAGGGCTGCGGCGAGGCCGGAGCCATCGGCTCACCGCCCGCGCTTGTCAACGCAGTGGTCAACGCGCTCGAAGGCCATGGCATCGACCATATCGACATGCCCCTCAGCCCGCTGCGTGTCTGGACCGCGATCCAGAATGCCAGCGTCAAACAAGCCGCAGAATAAGGAGATCGGCAGATGTATAACTTCGAGTTCACCCGTCCGACCGACCTCTCCGTTGCCATCGATGCCCTCAAGGGTGATGGCGCTCAGGCCCTCGGAGGCGGTCAGACGCTCATCCCCGTTCTGAAACAGCGGCTTGCAGCCCCGACCATGCTGGTCGATCTGTCGGGCATCGAGTCGCTCAAGGGCATCCGCCGCATGGGCGACATGCTCGTCATCGGCGGCGGCACGACCCATGGCGCGGTGGCGGCCAGCGGCGATGTCGCGGCGGCAATCCCCGGTCTTATCGAGCTTGCCTCGAAGATCGGCGACCCACAGGTCCGCAATCGCGGCACCATCGGCGGCAGCCTCGCCAATAACGACCCGGCGGCCTGCTACCCCGCCGCCGCGCTGGCACTCGGGGCGACCATCGAGACGAACCAGCGCGAGATCGCGGCAGCAGACTTCTTCCAGGGCCTATACACCACGTCTCTGGAGGATGGCGAAGTCATTACGGCGGTCAAATTCCCGATCCCTGCCGCTTCGACCTACCAGAAGTTCGAGCAGCCAGCCTCGCGCTTCTCGCTGACCAGTATCTTCCTCGCGAAGATGGGCGACGGCTCGGTGCGTGTGGGCGTCACCGGAGCCGGGGCAGATGGCGTCTTCCGTCACGAAGGGCTGGAACGGGCGCTCTCGTCCAACTTCGCCGCTTCGGCAGTAGATGGCGTTTCCGTGTCGGCGGAAGGCATGTCCAACGACCTGCACGGCACCCCCGAGTACCGCGCGAACCTCGTGAAGGTCATGACGAAACGCGCGGTCGAAGCCATCTCCTGACCCTACGCGCAGAGAGTGAACGAGACGAAATAGCGGTCCTCGGGCCGCTATTTTTTTGCGCGCCATCCCCTTGAACGCCCGTAACCCCGTTCCCAAATCCTCGTCATCGGAGGCCCAAAGGCTCCGAAAACCCGCCCTGCCGAACACCGGAGGGCACCAGACCAACGTATCGCTTGAACACGAGGATATGACATGCGTACTTTCGATCTCGCCCCACTCTACCGCAACACCGTCGGTTTCGACCGGATGGCCACCCTGCTCGACCGGGCCATGAGCGCGGAAAGCGGCAGCCAGACCTACCCACCCTACAACATCGAGAAAACCGGCGACGACGCCTACCGCATCACGGTGGCCGCAGCCGGGTTCGCCGATGCCGACCTGACTGTGGAGTCGCGTGAAGGACAGCTCGTCATCACGGGCAAGAAAACCCCGCGTTCCGAGGAAGATACCGCCCGTATCCTGCATCGCGGAATTGCCGAGCGCGGCTTCGAGCGCCGGTTCCACCTCGCCGATCACGTCACGATCAGCGGTGCTCATCTGGAAAACGGCCTGCTCCACGTCGATCTCGTGCGCGAAGTACCCGAAGCCCTGAAGCCCCGCACGATCCAGATCGCGACCGGGGCCGAGGCGAAGACCATCGAAGCGGAAACCGCCGCTTCCTGATCGGTCACACTACTTGCGCCCTACGGGCGCACCCCAGCCCTCCCCGCAAGCGGGGAGGGAGTTTTTATCGTAGTGACCTCATAGATTTCGCCTCCCTCCCCGTGAAACGGGGAGGGACCGAGGGTGGGGCGCGGTATCGGTCACACTCGATAGCCGTTGATATTGCTCACCAATCATGCATCCACCAGATCCACCGCCGCCCCAAGGTCCACCGAGACCAGCTTCGACACTCCCTTCTCGACCATCGTGACACCGTAGAGCCGGTCCATGCGCGACATGGTCAGGGCATGGTGGGTGATGACGAGGAACCGGGCATCCGACCGTCGGGTCATCTCGTCCAGCAACGTGCAGAACCGCGCGACATTCGCATCATCGAGCGGCGCATCGACTTCGTCGAGAACGCAAACCGGGGCCGGGTTCACCAGAAAGACCGAGAAAATCAACGCCATAGCGGCCAATGTCTGCTCGCCGCCCGACAACAGCGACAATGCCTGCACCCGTTTCCCCGGCGGCTGGCACAGGATTTCGAGGCCCGCTTCGAGCGGATCGTCCGATTCCGTGAGTTGCAATTCCGCCTGACCACCCCCGAACAGATGCGTGAACAGGTCGCGGAAATGCCCGTTCACCTGCGCGAATGCCGCCAGCAGCCGCTCCCGCCCTTCGCGATTGAGGGCCGCCAGACCCGTCCTGAGTTTGGCGATCGCCGCTTCGAGGTCGTCCTTTTCGGCCCCGAGTGCGCCGAACTCCGCCGCCGCTTCCTCGATTTCCAGTTTCGCGCGCAAATTCACCGCCCCGAGCCGCTCCCGATCGGCCCGCGCACGCAGAAGGCGAGCCTCGACCGCCTCGGGCGACGTTTCCGCGAGATCGGCGAACCGCGCCGCCACCGCCTCGACATCCTCCCCCGTCTCGTCGAGCAGATCGGCCTCCGCCTCTTCGGCCCGCGCCGTCGCCCCCTCGGCCAGCGCCTCGCCCCGCGCCAGAGCCTCGCGCGCCGTCGAGAGCGCCCGCGCCGCCTCGCCTGCCGCCCCGGTGGCCGCCCGCAGGCCCGCTTCGGCCCCGGCCAGCGCCTCCACCCCCGCCGTCACCCGCGCCTCCGCCGTCGAAACCTGCGCATCGAGCCCGGCCC